>Ga0101944_10000874_pt1 | contig 77635 bp, 68 predicted proteins | sample DewCreD2012metaG_FD_75245 | JGI IMG/M metagenome (GOLD analysis project Ga0101944, IMG submission 75245) | Hot spring sediment bacterial and archeal communities from British Columbia, Canada, to study Microbial Dark Matter (Phase II) - Dewar... ... | reverse complement strand
TTAGGCCGTGGCTCTCAGCGTGGCGATGGTGACCTAGGATTCACCGCGCTCCGTCTGCTGGGCCCCCACAGTCAGGCACCAGCAACTTCATCTTCAGGATAATACCCCGTGTCAAGAAAATTGGGGCTGGAGCGGGACAGTTGCACGTGTAATGTGTTGAATCCGTGGGAGAAGAGCGTTTTGGGAGGCTTTGTGACTCCGATTAGGGGGCCCACGCGCGGCCTCAGAGAAACGGTAAAATGGTGCCTGTCACCGAAATTTGGGGGTACTGGAAATGAGCAAGAGTGTTGGCAGGGTGAGCCGAAGGGGGTTCCTGGCTGCGACCGGGGCGCTGGGCTCCGTCGCGGGCAGCCTGGAGGTTCTCCAGGCGGCAAGCCGGCCCGGCCGGTCACCGAAGAGCATCGTGTTCATGGTCGCCGACGGGATGAGCCTCGGCGTCCTGCCGATGGCGGAACACTTTTCGCAGCTTGTCCGCGGAAAGGGGCTATTGTGGTGGTCGTTGATGGGCCGGGCTGAAGCGGTTCACGGCCTGATGGATATGGCTTCGCTGGACTCGATCACCACCGATTCCTCTTCGGCCTCCTCCAGCTGGGGGAGCGGCGCGCGGATCTTCAACGGCTGGATCAACATGCTCCCGGACGGCACCAAGCTGACGCCGATTTCGGCCATCGCTCGCGATCAGGGAAAGCGGATGGGACTGGTGACAACGGCCACGGTGACCCATGCGACGCCGGCGGGCTTCGCGGCCGTCGAGCGGAGGCGGGACGACGAAGCACAGATCGCGCCTCAGTACCTTGGGCAGGTTGACGTCATCCTGGGGGGCGGACGGCAGTTCTACGACGGCGCCTTGCGCCGGGACAAGAACGACCTGGTCGCGCGTTACGTCCAGGCGGGCTACTCCCTCGCCGGGTCACGCAGCGAACTGATTTCGCTCCAGCCCCAACTGCGGAAACGAAAGACACCGGCGCAGATTCTTGGTCTGTTCGCCAACGGCATGGTGCCATACACGCTTGACCGCAACAACAGCGCCAAGCTTTCCGAATCCGTTCCCACGCTGGCCGAGATGACGTCCGCCGCCCTGGACGCGCTTGTTTCTTCTCCAAAAGGTTTTCTGCTACAGGTGGAGGGAGCGCGGGTGGACCACGCCGCCCACAACAACGACGCCGCCGCGCTTCTTTGGGAGCAACTTGCCTTCGATGAAGCGATCGAGGTGGTATTGAAATTCGCCGAGAAGAATCCCGAGACCCTGATCGTAATCACGTCCGATCACGGGAATTCAAACCCTGGTGTTGGAGGCAAGTGGGCGCAGTACGGCAGCGAGTCCAATTGCTTCGTACGGCTGGCAAGAGCAAGGAGTTCGTTCGCGGAGACCCTGCCCAAGCTGGGCGGCAAGAACACGCTGCCGGCAGGGGCGGTGCGGGATCTCACACGGGAGGCGTTCGGCCTCGATTTCACCGAGGACGAAGTGGGGGCGATCCGTTCAGCAGCGGCGGGCGTGAAGAAGCTAAGTCTCAATCCGGCACTCGATAAGACAGCGGGTATTCTTGGGCAGGTCGTGGGCAACCACACCGGCGTGAATTGGGTCAGCACCGACCACACGTCCGACTACGTGGTGTTGACGGCGCTGGGGCCAGGAAGCGAGCGTTTCGCGGGTCAAGTGCGGAACACAAAGTGCTTCGAGAATATGGCGAGCCTGATGGGCTCGAAGTTTCGCAATCCGACGATGGAGTACGATCAGGCTCGAAAATTTCTGCGCGCGGGTCTGCCGGAAATCAGACGACCCCACTGGGCTTGAGCAAGGCTGGATTGGCCGCAACGGTCATCAAGGGGCTTCGGGGCGGTGGCCATCCTTCGGCGCAGAGCCGAATGACTTGCCGTGGTAGGCGCGGCAGGACTCGAACCTGCGACCCTCTGCTTAGAAGGCAGATGCTCTATCCTGGCTGAGCTACGCGCCCGTGGCTACATCCTGATTGTACCTTGCGGAAATTGGCGAACGGGGGTTGCCGGGCGCAGCGCGAGTCGCCCGCGCAACTCGGCGGCCCTGAGAGGACACATGTGAACTTGCGAACCCAACCCACGTCACAGACAGGCCGGCAGGCGGCCTCCCTTGACGTTAACGGATGCAAGGAGCGAACCCTGTCCGCTTCGCGCACGGCTGAGTCGCCGCGCAATGGATGGCAGACGCGGCGTCAGCACCTGGGATCAACTGTAAAGCTGGTCGGCGGAGCGCTCGCGGTCCCATTCCGGGGTCGGAGCAAAGTAGCTCTCCCCCGGCATCAGGTGCTGCTTGACGGCGTCTTCGTTGAGGGTAAAGCCCAAGCCCGGCCCTTCAGGCACCCGGATGTAGCCCTTGTTGATGATGGGCTTATCGACTCCGTCCACCAGGCTATCCCACCAGGGAACGTCGACGGAGTGGTTTTCCATCACCAGGAAATTGTTTGTGGCCGCCGCGCAGTGCGCGTTCGCCAAGGCGCACACCGGTGAACCCGCCATATGCATCGCCATCGGAATGCCGTATCGCTCGGCCATTTCGCCAATGCGCTTGGTCTCGAGGATGCCACCCGAGGTGGACAGGTCAGGGTGGACGATGTCCACAGCGTGTTCGCGGCAGAGCGTCTCAAACGGCTCCAATAAGTACATGTCCTCGCCCGTGCAAATGGGGACGTCAACCTCCGCCGTGATCCTCTTGAGTTGGTCGGTCCGGTACCAGGGGATGACGTCCTCCATCCAGGCCAGATTGCACTTTTCAAAGGCTTTGGCCAGGCGGATGATCGAGTTCTCCCCCATCGTTCCGAAGTGATCCGTGGAGAGGGGGACGTCCCAGCCCACCGCTTCGCGAACTTCCATCAATTGATTCGCCAGAACCTGGGCGCCTTTTTCGGTGATTTCCACGCCGCTGGTGGTGTGCTCGCGGCCTCTCTCAGGAACAAAGCCGGAAGGGTTGCCGGAAATCGTTCCAGGGATTCCGCGAAGCCGGTTCAGGCCGATATCGATTTTGAACCAGGTGAAGCCTTGATCGCGCCGCAGCTTCACCCGCTCCCGGAAAACCTCCGGACTGGAAGCTTCGGGGGTGTCGCAATAGATCCGCAGCCGGTCACGGAACTTGCCCCCCAGCATCTGATACACGGGGACGTTGTAGACCTTGCCGGCGAGATCCCAGCAGGCCTCCTCAATCGCAACGACACCACCAGCCATTCGTCCGACGCCGCCGAACTGGCGGATTCTGCGGAAGATCTGTTCGATGTTGCAAGGATTCATCCCGAGAATGCGGCTCTTAAGCAGGAGCGCATAGGTCTTGCTGGCCCCGTCGCGCACTTCGCCGTAGCCGGAAATGCCCTCGTTGGTGTCGATGCGGATCAGCGGACAGGTCATGGGCGCCCGCGCGACAACGGCCACGCGAAGATCAGTAATCTTCAGTTGCGAAGGGCTCGAGTTGCGATTTACGTTTTGGACGGCGCCGTCCAAGGTTTCATCCGCCCAGAAGGCGGCGCCCGCCAGCCCGGAGGCCAAGCCTGCGAAGGCACGCCGGCCCATCAGGCGATTGCCTGCTTTGTACATTCCCAATTCCCCCCTCGATCGACGAACTGCCAACTCAATGCGGTTGCGCGGCGCTGCTCTCTGAAGCCATGGAGGCTCCACCACCCAGAAGCAACTGCCCGGCGCCGACTCCCAGAATGCAGAAACCTGACCGCCCAAGATGCGATGCAGTTCCTATTCTATTGTACGGCCGATGGAACGAGCGGGAGATGAAATGTTTCGTCGCTTCGTAAACAATTGCGCCCGGCGGGGCCCATTGGGCCCAGCCGGCGCCCGTAAGAAGAAGTTAATCCGAGCTGGATTCAATCCTCATGCCGTAGAAGCTGCGGTAGACAAAGACCATCGACACGGCCAGGAACACCCCGGCCAGAATGTGGCTGAGAGTCGATCCTTGAGATGCCGTGACAGATACCGCCAGCTCGACCGCAAGCAGACCAAACAGCGTCGTGAACTTGATGATGGGGTTAAGGGCCACGGAGCTTGTATCCTTGAACGGATCGCCGACCGTGTCTCCCACGACCGTGGCCGCGTGGAGCTCGGTGCCCTTGGCCCTGAGTTCGGTCTCGACGACTTTCTTGGCATTATCCCAAGCGCCGCCGGCGTTGGCCATGAAGAAGGCCTGGAACAGGCCGAACAGGGCGATGGAGATCAGGTAGCCGATGAAGTAGAAGGGTTCCAGAAAGGCGAAAGCCAGCGTGGTGAAGAACACGGTCAGGAAGATGTTCAGCATGCCCTTCTGCGCGTACTGGGTGCAGATGGCCACAACTTTCTTGGAGTCCGAAACGGAGGCTTTGGCCACGCCGTCGAGTTTGATGGTGCGCTTGATGAATTCCACCGCGCGGTATGCGCCCGTGGAGACGGCCTGAGTGCTGGCGCCGGTGAACCAGTAGATGACCGCTCCACCGGCGATCAGACCGAGCAGGAACGGCGGATGCATCATGGAGAGTTTCTCGATATTCTCGGTCAGTCCGTGGGTAAGGGCCACGACGGTGGCGAAGATCATGGTCGTAGCGCCCACGACAGCGGTGCCGATCAGGACGGGCTTTGACGTGGCCTTGAAGGTATTGCCCGCGCCGTCGTTCTCTTCGAGGTTATCTTTGGCTTTCTCGAACTCGGGAACGAACCCAAAGTTCTTCCGAATGTCTTCCTTGATATTGGGCAGTTCCTCGATGGTGGAGAGTTCGTAGATCGATTGGGCGTTATCGGTGACCGGGCCATAGCTGTCGACCGCGATGGTCACAGGACCCATACCGAGGAAGCCGAAGGCCACCAGTCCGAAGGCGAAAACGGCGGGAGCGGCCATCAGGCTTGCCAAGCCAAGGGTGCTGACCCCGTAGGCGATGCTCATCAGCAACAATACGGCGAAACCGAGCCAGTAGGCGCTGAAGTTGCCCGCGACAAAGCCGGAGAGGATGTTGAGAGACGCTCCTCCTTCGCGCGAACTGGTGACGATTTCGCGAACGTGCCGCGAGTTGGTGGAGGTAAAGATTTTGACGAACTCGGGTATGAGCGCGCCGGCCAGAGTTCCGCAACTGATTACGGTGGAGAGCTTCCACCAGAGGGAAGAGTCGCCGCCAAGCTCAGGGACGATTTGCGAACTGAGGACATAGGTCAGGCCGATGGAAAGGAGAGATGTCAGCCAGACCAGCGAGGTCAGAGGGGCCTCGAAGTTCATCTTGTCGACGTTCCCGTACTTGGCCTTGGCGATGAAGCCATTGATGAAATAGCTGATGGCGGAGGAGACGACCATCATCACGCGCATGGAGAAGATCCAGACCAGCAACTGCACCTGCACGACGGGATCATGGACCGCCAGGAGGATGAAGGTGATGAGGGCGACGCCAGTGACGCCGTAGGTTTCAAAGCCGTCCGCGGAGGGTCCGACGGAATCGCCGGCGTTGTCGCCGGTGCAATCGGCGATCACGCCGGGATTGCGGGCGTCGTCTTCCTTGATCTTGAAGACGATCTTCATGAGGTCGCTGCCGATGTCGGCGATCTTGGTGAAGATGCCGCCGGCGACCCGGAGCGCCGCCGCTCCGAGAGATTCGCCGATGGCGAATCCGATGAAGCAGGGGCCCGCCAGATTGCCGGGGACAAACAGCAGGATGAAAAGCATGATGAGCAGCTCGACGGAGATCAGCAACATGCCGATGCTCATCCCGGCCTGCAAGGGGATGTCGTAGCAGGGATAGGGCTTCCCGGTAAGGCTGGCAAACGCGGTGCGGGAGTTGGCGAACGTGTTGACCCTCATGCCGAAGGCCGCCACCAGAAAACTGCCCGAGATACCGATGAGACTGAACAGCAGGATGATCCCCACTCGGAAGGCTTCAAACCCCTGCAAGACGCCGAAGTAGAAGATGATGATCACCCCGATGAAGCACTCCAGCAAGAGCAGGAATTTGCCCTGCGTTACGAGATAGGTTTTGCAGGTCTCATAGATCAGTTCGGAGACCTCTCGCATGGCCGCATGCACAGGCATGTTCTTGAGCCGGGTGTAGATGACAAGCCCAAACACGAAGCCCAGGGCGCTGACAACCAGCCCGGCCATCAGGAGAGAGCGGCCTCCGATATTGCCGAGAAAGACGGCCTGATCAAGGTCGGGCAAGACCAAATTGGCTTCGCCGCCGCCCCGGTGTTCAGCCTGAGCAAACAGAGGGGACGCCAGCAAGGCCAAGGTAAGCAAGACCATCAGCGCGCGCAGGGCCACAGGGGCGCGGCGGCGCGGGTCTCTCGAACAACTGGAAACGGAAAACATGAAGTAAGCCTCCTGAAATGTGCTGCGTGGGGCGCCCCGCGGCCAGGACCCGCTTGCCAGGGGCAAAGGGCAAGAGCAGAAGATCTCCTCCGCCTTATGGCCCACCCTAGACTATATCGGAGAGAGGGGAAGGAATCAACAACGACGGAGGGCGTTTGGAGGGGCTGGTCTGATGGGGCCGCACGGGAGCGGCGCTGTGCGGCGAGAACAAGACGGGGCTGGTCGTTAGCGGCGCCTACAGGCGGGGAGGTTATTCAATGGGGGAACAGCCCGCTCACGGGGGCGGCTCCCGAGCCGCCCCTACACGCGAAAAGGAAGATCGGGGCGGGGTTGTGGATTTCGCGAAGGGGTTGAGTGGGTCGAGGGGTTGATGGCCGCGGACCCGTCGTGGGCGGCGCCTACAGGGGGGAGGTTATTCAATGGGGGAACAGCCCGCTCACGGGGGCGGCTCCCGAGCCGCCCCTACACGCGAAAACGAAGATCGGGGCGGGGTTGTGGATTTCGCGAAGGGGTTGAGTGGGTCGAGGGTTGATGGCCGCGGGCTGGTCGTTAGCGGCGCCTGCGGGCGCGGAGGGAATTCGCAGGGGCGGCGGGCAACTGCAACGGCGGAATGCGGGACAGCCCGCTCTGCCCACTCGCTGCGCTTGGGGCAGAGCGGGCCGTCCCCGGATGGCCGATCTCAGAAGCGAACGGAGAGAGTGATGTTCATGAGCGGCTGGCCACCAGCGTTTGCCGTGGTGCCCTCCTGAGACGTATCCGTGCTCACCTTGCCGAACGTCGCCGGGTTGGTGAAGTTGACGGTTGTATTCGGAGCCGACAGGTTGTACCACTTGAACGGGTTCTGGAAGTCAAAGCGGAATTCAAACGTCACCCGCTCGCGGAGGCTCCACTCCTTGCTGGCCGAGAACTGGTGGTCGATGAAGCGCTGCCGGCTAAAGGTGTTGCGGCCGACGTTGCCGAAGGTGTAGGCAGCCGGATACGAGAAATAGCTCATGGATTCGATGAGCGAGTTCTGGTTGGCCTGCGTGAAGCGGTCTCCGCCGATGTCCTGCCAGTTGTCCCGCAGGCGGGCTTGCTGACCGGTGCTGTTGGGACGGTTGGTGCTTCTTACCGCCACCACGCCGGGCATGTACTGGAAGGGGCTGCCGCCGAAGCCGAAGGTCAGCGGATCGCCGGAGGAGATGCGATAGAGGAACACCATGTCGTAGCCGCCGAAGACAGCATTCCAGACTCCGCCCTGGTTGAGCCACTTACGGCCCTTTCCAAGTGGGATCTCGTAGTTCATACTGCCGGTGAACTGGTGCCGGCGGTCGAAGCCGGCGCGCGCGCGGTCCAGTTCCCGCGGGATGAGCCGGTTGCCGGTGCTGGAGTCGATAGCCCTGGCGAAGGTGTAGAACGTCAGGAAGGAGAGACCGCGCGAGTAGCGCTTTTCGAGCTTCACCGTGCCGGCATCATAGTTGGACCGGGAGCCGTTGGTCATAAACCCGATCCCGCCGAAGTTCGTGAACGGGCGGAAGTTCTGGGTGTTGGTCTGGAAAGCGCTGAACTGGGTCGGGTTGTTGAGACGAAGATCGTTCGCCCAGTCGTAGGAGAGGTTGTTGATCTCCATGGTCTCGTAACCGTTCCTGGACCGGTTCGCCGTGTAGGATCCTTCCAGGAGGTAGTTCGCGGAGAAGTTGTACTGGACGCTGAAGTTCCAGTTCATGGTGTAGGGAATCTTCCGATTCGGATCCACCCAGCTTGCCCCGCGGCTGCTGTAGTTCGTTCCGGCGAAGGGGATGGTGCCGTCGGCGCGCCTGAGCGGCCAGGCCAGCAGTGACTCGCTGGGTCCGCCATTCAAGAGGAACTGCGGCCGGAAATCGCCGGACGGCGTGTCGATCCTGCCGGTGATGGAACCGAACTCCTGGGTCGGCGGGGTAGGAATCCGCTCGTCCACGGTTGACACAGCAAATCCGCCGCGGACCACGACGTTGCGGCTCATCTTCCAGGCCAGACCCAGTCGCGGCTGGAAGTTATTCCAATCCTTGTTGTGCAACTGCGAGGGGTGGGTGATCACACCCATGCGTCCCGCCACCACGTTATCCGCGGCGTTGGGATCGAAACTGGAGACCTGGTTGTACTTGTTGTTCATCACGCTCTGGACCTGCCAGCGCAGGCCGAGGTTGAGCGTGAGGTTGGGGTGAGCTTTCCAATCATCCTGGATATAGAGCGAGTGCACCCAGTTGCGCGGAAGGTTGCTGAGCAGGTTGATGGTGCGGGTGTAGGTGGAGACGGCGCCGGTCATCAGCCGGGTGAGGTCGTTGCCGCCGGTGTTGGGGATGCTGGTGCCGTTGGCGTTGAGCCCGTTGGTGGTGGTCAGGGTGAACGTTCCCGCGTTGTTGTCAATGCTGTAGTTGTTCTGCCGGAATCTCATCAGGTCGTAGCCCATCTTGAAAGCATGCTTGCCGGAGAGTTTGCTGACGTCCTCCTTGAAGTTGATGCTTTCCTGGACGTTGATGCTGGGATTGGCGACGTTCGGAATGCCGGTTATATTGGGCATGCTTCCCGCTCCGATATTGGGAATCCCCAGCAACGCTCCGAAGTCGGTTCCGAAGCCCGGCCAGGTGGCCCGATTGTAGAAGCGGTAGTAATTCAGCCGCGTCTCGCTGATGAGCGTGGGGCTCAAGGTGTAGGTGGAGCCGATGCCGGTGGTTGTTTGCGAGTCTTTCGAGGTCCGCTCGGAGGAATTGAAGAGCTTGTCCACCACGTTCAATTCCGGCGTGAAGGAGGTCCTGGTGTTCCAGCTCCAGTTGTAGAAGGTCTTGAGGCGGTTGGTGAACTGGTGATCGGTGCGGAGACTGAAGTTCCTCCAGTCCACGCGCTTCTGGCGCGGAAGCAGGAGGTTCCCTGTGTTACCAGTGGCAGTCGGGGTGCCGTCCAGGTTGGGATCGTTCCAAATCTTGCGACTCAGGAACTTCGTGGCCACGGGATCCCAGGAAGCCTTGGGAATGACGTTTCCCGCGTAAGGCTGGCGGGACCAGACGCCGTTGTTCACCGCGGTCGTTCGCGGGTCGTAGATGGCATTCACACCGGACCTGCCGCCGAAGGTGAAGTCGCCGTTCAATTCGGCCGCGGTGGGGACGCTCCAGGTGATCTGCTCACCCTGGCGCTCCATCAGGAACTGCCCGGCGGCCATGAAGAAGGTGCGGTTACGGCCGTCGTAGAGCTTGGGGATGTAAACGGGTCCGCTCAGATTGGCGTCAGGCTGGTAGAAGTGGAGGCTGTTGCCGGTTTGCTCGAACCGGGCCCGCTGCATGAAGCGGCGGTGCTGCATCGGCCCCTCGCGGAACAGCGTGCCGGCCGTGCCGTGCAGTTCATTGGTTCCGCTCTTCTTGACGACGACGATGGCGCCGCCCGAGGAATGGCCGTACTCGGCCGGGAGAGCGGTGGTGATGACCTTGATCTCGTCGACTGTGTTCAGGATGGTGTCCGTGGTGTTGCTGCCGTTGGGCTGCACGCCGTACATGCCGTCCTCGAAGAAGCCGATGCGGGCGGAGGACTCGCCATTGATCTGGAAGCCGCCCAGGCTTCCGGCATAACCAAGGCCGCTGACGTTCACGCCGGGCGTCAGATAGAGGACCGCGCGGACATGGCGCTGATAGAGCGGCATACGGGCGAAGTAATCGCCCTTTACCAGCGTGCCCGTGGAGGAAGTCTCGGTTTCAAGCAAGGGCACGGCGGCCGTGACTTCGACCACGTCCGAGACGGCGCCGATTTCGAGCGCCGCATCGATGGGCAGCGTAGCGCCCACACGAAGCTCGATGTTCTCGCGCACAAAGCGCTTAAAGCCGGCGGCTGTAATCGTAACCCGGTAGGATCCGGGCCGCAGGAAGGGCAGCCGGTAAATGCCCTCCGCGTTGGTTTCCGTCGCACTTTCAAAGTTTGTTGCGACATTGACGGCCGTCACCCTGGCGCCGACTACGACCGCGCCGGTGGGATCGGTCACCGTCCCCGACAGGTTGGCCGTGTCCTGCGCCCAGACAGGCACGGCAAGCAAAAACGCAAGGGCCAGGAACAGACCCTGAAGCGGTTTCCGTTGCATGTTGTTCTCCTGATCCAGCCAGCACAGGTGAGTTCGCCCGGGCGGTGAGTGTGTGTATCCCCTCTGTCATCCCATTCGCCCGGCGCCCCTATACCGAAGCGATGCCCCCGGCTGGCCCAATTATCTAACCAGCTTAAGCCACCGGCGCCCCTGCCCCTTAACAGCGGTACGAGCAACAGTAGCTGATCTATGCTACACCGAGAATGGCGGTGATGGATGTAAATTCCAGGGCTGGGACACACGATCAGGCGGGCAGGATCTGTAACATTAGGCTCTGTTAATTTCTGTGCCTGCGCATAGGAAGAAGATAAACGGCCTCTCCATGGAAAGCAATGCACGCATCGGAGAGCAGGCGGGCGGCCCAGCTATTCAACGAAGCTGCACAGAACGTCACTGAGCAGCCGGTGGAGATCTGATTGGAGGGAAAGGCGCCCCCACGGGCTCCGTCTTAAAGGATCCGGAGGCGGGACACAGCCCGCCTCCGGTGGAGAGGTGCGTCCTCTTTAAAAGCGGAACGCAATCGTGATGTTCATCAGAGGCTGTCCACCGCCGCTGGCGGTTGTGGCCTCATCCGAAGTACTGGTGCTGACCGTTCCGAACTGCGACGGATTGGCGAAGTTCACCGTGGTGTTCGGAGTGGAGAGGTTGTACCACTTGAATGGATTCTGGAAGTCATAACGGAACTGGATGGTGTAGCGCTCCTTCAGCTTCCATTCCTTGGAGGCGGAGAACTCGTTGTCGATGAATCGCTGGGCGTCCATGGTACGCTGCCCTACGTTGCCCAGCGTGTAAGCGGCGGGGTAAGTGAAGTAGTCCATGGACTGAATCATCTTGTTCTGGGTCGCCCGGTCGAAACGCGCCGGTCCGAAATCGGCCCAGCCGTCGCGCAGGTGAGCGCGGTCGCCGGTGCTGTTGGGACGGCTGTTGCTGCGCACGGCGATTATGCCCGGCATGTACTTATAGGAACTGCCGCCGAACGAGAAGGTCAGCGGGTTGCCGGACGAGATACGGTAGATAAATACCATGTCGTAGCCGCCGAAGATGGCATCCCACACACCGCCCTGATTCAGCCACTTTTTCCCTTTGCCAAAAGGCAGCTCGTAGTTCATGCTGCCGACGTATTGGTGGGTCCGGTCAAAGCTGCTGCGCGCCCGGTCCAGGCTGCGATCGACGAGCCTGTTGCCGGTGCTCGAACCGATCGACTTCTGGTAGGTGTAGTAGGTGAGGAACGACAGCCCATAGGAATAGCGCTTCTCGAGCTTCACCGTACCGGCGTCGTAGTTCGACCTGGAACCGTTGGTCTGGAACGTGATGCCGCCGAAGTTGGTGAAGGGACGATAGGCCTGATTATTGCCTTCCATCTTCGAGAACTCGGAGGGGTTGGTCTGGAGCAGGTTCCAAGCCCAGTCGTAAGACTGATTGTTGATCTCCATGCTCTCAAATCCATTCCTGCTGCGGTTGCCGCTGTAGGTTAGCTCGAGGAGATAGTTGCGGGCGAGTCCCTGCTGGATGCTGAAGTTCCAGTTCATGCTGTAAGGAGACTTGCGGTTGGGATCCACCCAGTTGGCGCCGCGGCTGCTGTAGTTGGTGGAGGCGTAGGGGATAGTCCCATCCGCCCGCATTACGGGCCAAACCAGGAGCGAAGCAGGAACGCCCTGGCTGAGGCGGAACATCGGCGCGTACTGGCCGGAAGGAGTATCGATTCTGCCCGTAATCGAGCCGTACTCGTTGGTGGGAGGAGAAGGCAAGCGCTCATCCACCGTATTCACCGCGAACCCGGCACGGATTACCGTGCTCTTACGCACCGTCCAGGCAAGGCCCACGCGCGGCTGGATGTTGTTCCAGTCCTTGTTATGAACCTGTCCCGGGTGGGTGATGACGCCCTTGGCGCCGATGACAACGTTGTCAGCGGCATTGGGGTCGAAGCTGGATTGCTGGCCGTACTTGTTGTTCATTGTGCTCTGCACCTGCCAGCGAACGCCCAGGTTGAAAGTGAGGTTCGACCGCGCCTTCCAGTCGTCCTGGAAATACAGGCCGTGGATCCAGTTCCGCGGCAGCGTACTGAGGAGGTTGATCGTCTGCGTATAGGTGGAGACGGCGCCCGCCATAACTCGTGTCAGGTCCTTGCCGCCCGTATTCGGGATGCTGCTGCCGTTGGTGTTCAAGCCAGCGGTAGAGGTCAGCGAGAAGCTTCCGGCGTTGTTAGAGATGCTGTAGTTGTTGCGGCGCAGCCGCATCAGGTCGTAGCCCATCTTGAAGGCATGCTTGCCGGAGAGCTTGCTGACGTCCTGCTTCAAGTTGAGGGTCTCCTGGACGTCCGTGCTGGGGTTGGAGACATTGGGAACGCCGGTGATGCTGGGCATACTGCCTACGCCGATATTGGCGATACCCATGAGAGCGCCGTAGTCCAGACCGAAGCCCGGCCAAGTGGCGTAGCTCTTGTAGCGGTAGTAACTCAATCGCGTTTCGCTGACTACGGTCGGGGCCGGAACCCAGGTTCCGCCGATGCCGGATGTGGTTTGTCCCTCCTTAGTAACCCTGGCCGAGGAATCGTAAATCGGATTCACGATACTCATATCCGGAGTCCAGGATTCCTTGGTGTTGTAGGTCCAGTTGACGAAGGTCTTTAGACTGGAGGTCAGTTGGTGGTCAACACGAGTCGTGTAATTGAAGAAGTCCACCGTCTTCTGCCGGTTAGCAATCAGATTTCCCGTGTACCCTGTAGTGGAGGATGTACCCGTGCGGGAGGGGTCCGCCCAGATTTTGCTGGACAGGATCTTGGTCGCCGTGGCATCCCAACTGGCCTTGGGGATCTGGTTTCCGACAAACGGGTCGCGATACCAAAGGCCGTTGACCTGGCGGGTGGTACGCGGATCATAGATGGGGTTGGGGACGGCGCCCGTCATTCCGGTGTAGCTGAAATCTCCGTTCAGTTCTTCCGGAGTCGGAACGGTGTAGGTGATCTGCTCACCCTGGCGTTCGATCAGCCACTGGCCGGCGGCCATGAAGAACGTCCTGTTGCGGCCGTCGTAGAGTTTCGGGATATAGACCGGCCCGGTGATGTTGGCGTCCGGCTGGTGGAAGTGGAGGCTGGTGCCGGCCTGCTTGAAGGTTTGAATCTGCATGAAGCGGCGGTGCTGCATGGGGCGCTCACGGAACAGGTCAGAGGCGAGGCCGTGTAATTCGTTGGTGCCGCTCTTCTTGACGATGGTGATGGCGCCGCCGGCCGCGTGCCCATACTCGGCGGGGAGAACGGTGGTGATGACCTTGATCTCATCGATTGTGTTCTGGATCGTGTCGGTCGTCCAGCCGCCGGTGGGCTTGACGCCGTAGATCCCGTCCTCGTAATAGCCGATGCGGTCGGAGGATTCGCCGTTGATCTGGAAGCCCCCCAGGTCGCCACCCCAGCCGCTGCCCTGTACGGTCACGCCAGGCGTGAGGTACATAATGCTCTTGACCCAGCGCTGGAAGAGCGGCATGCGGTAGAAGAAGTCGCCCTTGACGATGGTGCCGGTGGAGGATGTTTCGGTTTCGAGCAGGGGCACCGCGGCCGTCACCTCGATGGTGTCAGCTACCGCCCCAATTTCCAGAGCCGCGTTGATCGGCAGGGTTGTGCCGATCCGAAGCTCGATATTGTCACGCACATAACGTTTGAACCCAGCCGCCGTGACCGCAACCCGGTACGTGCCCGGACGAAGGGCCGGCATGCGGTACAGGCCTTCCGAGTTGGTCTGAGTGCTGGTTTCAATATTCGTTGCGACGTTCGTCACTGTCACCTGCGCACCGACGACGACCGCCCCGGTCGGGTCCGTGACCGTTCCGGTGAGCGTAGCCGTATCCTGTGCGAAAACAGGAGCGACAAGCAAAGAGAGGAGGGTCCAAGCCAGAACCCCCAATGACTTTCGAAGCATTGTTTTCACCCCAATTGTTGTTGTTGGCGGGGCTCGCAGATGTTCGCCCTCCGCCGCCGATTTGGGCGGCGTTCAGGGCGGCATTTCGACGAAGCGTCCGCCGTACCTCTTACCCCTAATGCCAGGCGATTCGCGAACCGATGGAGCGCATCGCCCAAGAACAAGACAGGAAGATTATACGCCCGTTAGGGTGACCTGACAACAGAAAACAGGAGATAAATGCCCATTAAACTGATTTCTTTTCTTTAACCTTAATGGGGTGAATCTTTGTTCATTTCTGGACATTTCAACGGGAGAGAAGGTTCTGGACTAAGATGAGCGGATCGAGCGGCGCGCAACGATGGCAGAGGAGGCGGAGGCCCGGCCGCCGGCAAGGCGGGAGAGGCGGGAGGCGAGTTGCGATATACTCACGAGACTGTGGGCAGGAGAGCACAGGCCGGAGCTTCCTTTCGAGTGGCTGGCGGAGTCATGTGCCTGGTTCTCTGGGCAGGGTGCGTCCGGGCGCAGGAGACGGAAATCCGAAGCATGAGTTGGGGGAAGACCGTGCCCGCCGTTCTGAGCGACCAAAAGCAGATCTGGACCTATCCCTTTCGAACCGGCCGTGGGAACCGCTGGGCTCCGCTGCTTGGGGTGCTGGGGGCGACCGCGGCTCTGGTCGCCACGGACCCGCATGGCGCGCCTCGGTTTCGCGGGGCGAATTCGTTCGAAGGCTTCAACCGCGCTTTCAGCGGCAGGAACACCCACTGGGCGACGATGATCGCGCCCGCAGCGCTTTATGGGGCGGGCCTCGCGCGCCGCGATTCCTATCAGCAGCAGACCGCGCTGCTCGCCGGGGTGGCGGTGGCGGACACAGCGATCGTGACCGTGGCGTTGAAGGGCGCCACGAGCCGGCTCAGGCCGCAGGACGTGGCGCCGGGAGGCAGTTACGCCGACACCTGGTTTCAGTCCAAAGGAAACAACTGGCTGCGCGGCCACGGGAGCTTTCCTTCCGGGCACACGACGGCCGCGTTCTCGGTGGCGACGGTGCTGTCGAGGCGCTACCCGCAACACCGGCGGTGGCTGCCGTACGTGGCTTACGGCCTGGCGGGGGTTGTGGGGTTTTCGCGTATATCGCTCTCGTCGCACTTTCCTTCCGATGTGTTTTTGGGCGCCGCGCTGGGCTATTCCATCAGCCGCTACACTGTACTGCGGTGAGGCACTGGATCCCGTCCACCCGCCTTCTGGCGGTGACGATCTCGGTTGCGGGATTGGCCCTGGGACAGCCGCGGCCGCAGACCGGCGAGGAGCGTTGGGCGCGGGAAGCGGGACTCCGTGGATTCCAGCCGCTCGACCCTCAGGCGGTGACCGAGCCCCTGGACTTGACCGGGATGGAGAGCGTCCGGCTGCCTTTGGTGTCGTTGCGGGGGATGACGTGGACGGGAGTGCGATTCTCCCTGTATGGCGTCAACGCGGGAGACTCCTATCAACCGGGACGCCCGCTGGCGCGTTTGGACGCTGCGCCGACGGGCGAGTTTCGAGTGCGGAGCGGAGTGGATCCGGGGGACTGTGGCGGTTACACAGGAGAAGTTTGCCTCATGCCCGGTGAACCGGCTTCCGGATGGCGTTTCCGGATCGCCGATGGCGGGACGGCTCGGGCGCTGGCGTCAAGGAACCTTCCCGAGCCAGCGGCGAGGGGGTTGCTTCAGCGGGACGAGCAGTTTCGCTGGTTCAACCGCAGCGAGGCGGAGGCGGGAGGGCCGGCCGGCCGGAAGGCGGACGTGCTGGCGGCGGCCGCGGCGCAGTGGGGGACACAGCCAGTGCCGCAGGCGGCGTCGGGGCAGGACTTGAGCACAAGGATCCTGTTCGGGATGGTTCGAGGCCGGTGGAGCGTCAGCCGCAGGGATCAAGTGAGGGGGCAGTGGAGCGGGTCCCGGGTTCGTTTGTCCGATTGGGGATTGCCGGCTGGAGTGGAGGCCCTGGCAGCGCGCCGCATGGGGCCGGACTACTTCAAGCCCCGGTGGGGGTTTCCGGGCCTGCGCGAAGCGGACCGTTTTGACGCGGCGGGCGCGGGGTGGACGCGGGCGGGGCCAAGGGGAAGTTTTGAGCTTTCGTACGCGAGATCGATGGCCGTGCTGGATGCAGCACAGACGGAGGGCGAGGGAGCGGCCAGCCGAATCGATCTGATCCGCGGGGTGGCGGGGAGGATTCCGCCTCTGGCAGGGACCGGCCGGAGGACCAGAGATGAAGTCCGGGGAGGGCTGGCGGGAATCGAGGGCGCATTTCGGGGCCTGACACACCGAATCAGCGCGGGGGGCGGATGGGAGAGGGCCGCCATCCGGAATCTTCTGACGGCGCCGTCGAACCGGAACTTGATTACGGCAGGCGGGAGCCCGGCTTTCGTCCTGGAGCTGAATACTCCCAACGATAGCCGGCAGCGGATCGAAAGCTGGGTTTTGTGGCTCAGAGATCAAGTCCAGATTACGCCGCGATTGCGAGTGGAAGCCACCATCGCGGGAGACGGGCAGAGGGGACGAAGCGGGACCAAAGCGGTCTCTGGGGGCCGTATTGGGTGGGCGAGCCTGTCGCCCCGGGCCAGCGTCGCTTACGAAGTCTTTTCCCGCTTGACAATTCGGGCGGGATACGCACGTTCCCAGGCGCCGCTGGCGGGGCGGATGCTGGACTACGGAGATGCCGGGAGTCTCAGCGGGAAGCAGTTCCTCTGGAGCGATCACAACGAAGATGGCCAGTGGCAGGCCGCTGAAACGGGGCCGATGGTGATGCGTTTCGGGGGCGCGTATTCGGAAATCGGCCGGGAATTGCGGAGACCGAGGGCGTCGGAGGTAAATGTGGGCGCGGAGGCTTCCCTGCCCTGGAGGCTGACAGGCACCCTGAGAATGTTTCACCGCAGGGAGCGAGACAGGCTGGCGGCGGTGAATACGGGCGTTTCGGGGGCCGACTTTTCGCCACGGGAAGTTCATGATCCCGGAGCGGACGGCATCGACGGCACGCCGGACGATCTCAGCCTGACCGTCTATGCCCAGGATCCGGCCACGCTGGGGCAGGACCGGTACCTGCTGACGAACCCGGAGGGTCTGGAGATGCTGAACAAGGGAATCGAGGCGGAACTCAGGGGCGCGTGGCGGTGGGTGGGGTTGCGGGCGGCATTCCTGGCCGTGAAGTCGCGAGGCGAGACGAATCCGGGCAACTCCGTTTTCGAGAACGATTCCGGGGTCGTTGGGGCGCTGATGGCGGATCCGAACACGAGGGTCCATGCCGCCGGGAGGAGTTTCTTCGACCGGGCGTATACGGGTCAGGCGGGCTTCCTGCTGAGGCTGCCGGAGCGGTGGAGCGGGCTGGAGGCGGGGAGCACGGTAAGCTATCTGGACGGGCTGGCATTCGGGCGCCGGATGCTGGTGCAGGGGCTTCCTCAGGGCCCCTTTCTGGCGGCCGCGACGATTCGGGGCAGCCCCGAGGGCGGGCACCGGACGCAGTATGTGCTGAACTGGAACCTGAGGGTGAGCCGGCCGGTCCGAACCGGAAAGTTCCTGCTGCGGCCGTCCGTGGACGTTTTGAACGTATTGAACGGAGGCAACAAGATCCGCGAGATGGATATCACGGATTCTCAATTCAGCAAGCGGCCGCCATTGGCGATACAGCCTCCCCGGTATCTGCGGATTCACATGGAAGTTTTGTTCTGACGCGAGGATATGGGCTCTTTGGGGGTAATTCGACGCGGGGCGGCGCTTGCCGTTGCCGGCTTGGTCCTCTTGCTGGCCGGCGCCGCGCGGGCCCAGGATGAGGTCTCGATTACGGGGACAGTTGTCACGGCATCCGGGACGCCGGCGCGCGGAGCGGAGGTACGGCTGGCGCACTTGGAAAGCGGACTCGAGGCGCGGCTGATCACAGACAACGCCGGGCGGTTTGAGGCGCGCGGGATTCCTTCCGGGGCCTATTTGGCGCTGGCGCAGGCGGGGGATGTTGCGACTCAGTTCTGGATTCTTGCGGCCGACGGCGAGCAGGGGGCGCCGTCGCGGACGCTTTGGGTTTCCCCGCTGATCCTGCGGCCGGGGGACGCGGGAGTGGCTGGGGTGAGGAGGCGCAATGCGCTGGATCTGGCCGGCAGGATGTCTGAACTGACCCGGGGAACGGAGGGAGGCGAACTGGAGGGCTTCGGACCGTATTCGGCGGGGGAGAACAACGGCGTCAACAGCTTCGGGCAGCGGAGCCAAAGCAACGACTTCCGGCTGGATGGGGCCGACAATAACGAGCCTTGGCTGAGAGGACCGGCGCTGGCTTTGTCGGCGGCGGCAACGGAGACGGTAAGTCTGGCGGCGGGGTATGTGCCGGCGGGAAGCGGCCAGGGGGCCGGGGCAGTGGTTAGGGCGCGCACGAGGAGCGGGGGCGCGGAGTGGCACGGCCGCGCATTCGAGGACCTCGGACATTCGGCCATGACTTCACGTAATTTCTTCGATGGCGCAACAAAGCCTGGTTTGAAGCGCAGTTTGTTCGGCGGAGGGATTGGAGGGCCGCTGGTCAGGAGAAGCTGGTTTATTTTCGGCGGAATGGAGTTGCTGCGGGAGCGCCGCGGGCTCACCCTGATCTCGACGGTTCCAACGGATTCGCAGCGATTGGGGAGTTTTGGGACGAGGACGATCTTCGACCCGTTGACGATCCGCGAAGCGCGGCCGGTCGAATTCCTGCGTCAGCCGTTTCCGGGCAACCGGATACCCGAGGACCGGATTCCAGCGGCCTCGCGGAGGCTCGCCTTGCTGTATCCGGCTCCGAACCTGCCGGGGCTATTCCATAACTACAGGCACACGCCTCGCAACAAGGTGGACTCGGAACGCGCGGATTTGCGGACGGACAAGATGCTTGGGGAACGCGGGCTCATCACGGGGCGGTTCAGCGGAGCGCGCGACAGGCTCGATTCACCGTCCGTATTTGGGGGCGCGACGGCCAGCGATGCATTCCAACGGGCCAACGCGGCCCTGACGCTAAGGTCAGTCTGGAGCGGAGCGGCAGCGGTTCAATGGCAGAATGGTCCGGCGATGGTTCAGACGGTGAGAGCATCGCTGACGGCGACCCGGATGGCTTCCGAAGCCGCGGATGCCGGGACAAACTCGGCAGAGGCGCTGGCGATCCCGGGGCTGGGTTTGAGCGGGAGTCCGTCGGTACGGCCCACCGGTTACACACAGTTGGGCGCCGCGGCCCCGGCCCCATTCCGGCTCGCTAGCGCGGGATTTGAGCTGAGCTATGGCGCGGTCCGGCGGACCCGGCGGCACCTGTGGCAATTCGGGGCGCAGGCGCTGCGCCGTCATGCCAACGGCGAGGTCTCGGAGTGGCCCATACGAGGAACGTTCCTGTTCACACCTGACTACACGAGCCAGCCGGGCGTGGACGGAACGGGAGACGCATTTGCATCGCTGCTCACAGGTTACCCGGCGGAGGTGAGGCGAGACACTCAATTCGAGCCGTTCCGGTTGCGCGGGTGGGAGTGCTCTGGGTTTTTGCAGGACCGGTTCCGGTTGGGCCGGCTGACGATCGAGGCGGGGCTGCGCTACTCGCTGCGACCGCCGTTGACGGAAGCGAGCGGCCGCATGGTGAACCTGAATCACAATCGGGAAGCGCTGGGCGCGGACTGGTACGCGGGACGGGCGGGGGTGAACCGTTATGCGGGGGCTGGGTACAACCGGCGGGCGGTTGCACCGAGGATCGGATTCGCCCTGGATTTGTCGCGCGGCGGGGCGACGGTCCTGCGGGGCGGTTTCAGCCAGATGTACGACGCGGGGGCCTACGTTTACCTGGGCATCCTGGCTCGGAACCTGCCGTTTGGAGCGCGGCAGGATTTGTTCGCGGGTTCGCTGCAAGTCGGGCCGAGCCTTCAGGCGGGGATTCCGGCGCCGGCGAGCATTCCGCTGCCCGATGCGACAGCGATGAACCGCGCGGGTGTCTCGGTTTTCGCCATCGAGCCGTCGGGGTTCTCGCCGTACGCCGACCAATGGGAACTGCGAATTGAACGGCGGTTGAGGACAGACCTGGTGGCCGATATTGGCGGGATGGGTTCGATGGGGATGCATTTGCACTCGATGCTGAATGCGAACCAGCCCTATCCGGCGCCGACTCCCTACGAGTGGCGGCGGCATCCGTACGACCCGTATTTGGGCCGCATCGAGTACCTGGGAATGGGCGGTGGCTCCACGTTTTACGGCGGACAGATGCGCCTGGCTGGATTGGTCACGAGGGCCATTCATCTGGAGGCCGCCTACCGGTACGCAAAGGCGATCGACGACGCGGCGCCTCCAATGGCGAATCAGCGGAGCCGGCCAGCGGGAGCGCAGTACATCTACCATCCGCGCAGCATGAGGGCCGCGTCGTCGTTCGATATCACGCAGCGGCTCACGCTGACGGCCGTTCATGAGCTGCCGTCCGTCCGAACGAGGGCGAAGGCGGGCCTGCCGGGCAAGGCGGGAGCCGTACTCGGCGGCTGGCGGGCCTTCTGGACCCTGACCGCGCAGACGGGTTTGCCTTTCACGCCCGAGCTGGCGGTCAACGGTCTGAACAACGGCGGTTTCTGGCTGCCGAAGCGGGTGGGGATCGGAACGTTAGCACCTCCAGCCCGTTCGGCGGAGCGCTGGTTCAATGCGAGCCTCGATAAGGGCGATCCCGAGCACGCGTTCGAAACGCCGACCCTGTATCAATACGGGAACTCGGGGTACAACATCCTGCGCGGCCCGGGAATGATTCTGCTGGACGCCGCGTTGGGGCGGGGGTTTCGGATTGGGGAGAAGTTGGAGGCGCAGATGCGGATGGAGGCCTGGAACCTGCTGAACCACACGAACCTTGCGCTGCCGAACCGGATCCTGGGGCTGGAGTCATCGGGCGCGATCAGCCACACGGCGACTCCTGCGCGGCAGGTTCGTGTGGGGATGTCGCTGGCATGGTAAGCACCCAGCCGGTCCAGGCCGGCATCAGAAACCCAGAGCTGTCCTCAGAGCGCCTGCAAGATGAGGCACTTCAAGTAATGAGTCTCCGGGACGGTGAGCAGGATCGGATGGTCCTGAGCTTGCGTTCTGCGTTCGAGAACGCGCAGAGGGCGGCCGGCGTCGAGGGAAGCTTCGGCGAGGATTTCGAGGAACATGGCTTCGCTCAGGTGGTGGGAACACGAGCAGGTCACGAGAACGCCGCCGGGTTCAAGGAGCTTCAAGGCGCGGACGTTTATCTCCTTATATCCGCGGGCCGCACCGCTCAAGGCGCCGCGGGACTTGGCGAAGGCCGGCGGATCCAGAACGACCATGGAGAACTTGCGGCCGGAGGAGGTGTAGCCGGGCAGAAGATCGAAGACATCCGCTTCGAGGAGGTGGATGTTGTCCCGGGCGTTGGCCTGGCGGTTCAATTCGGCGAGGCGCAGGGCCGGAGCGGAGCTGTCGACGGCCTCGACGAATTCGGCGCGGGGCGCCAGGTGCAGAGCGAATCCGCCGCTGGAGGTGAAGCAGTCCAGGACGCGGCCGCGCGCGTAACGGGCCGCGGCCAGGTAGTTTTCCCGCTGGTCGAGATAGACCCCGGTTTTCTGACCCTGGAGGAGATCGGCGTGCAGGGTGAGGCCGTTCATCCGGAATTGGGCAAGAGCGGGCGGTGAGCCGGCCAGCACTTTGACCTCGAGCGGAAGGCTCTCCTTGGACCGGACGGGAGCATCGTTGCGGGCGATGATTGCCTCCGGCGACAGCAGGTCTTGGACACAGGCGACCAAGTCGGGCAGGCGCCGATCCATCGCCTGGCTTAGGGTCTGGAGCACCAGGGAAGGTCCGTAGCGGTCCAGGATCAGGCCCGGCAGTCCGTCGGCTTCGCTGTGGACCAGGCGACAGGCTTCGCTGTTCTGAACCAGGCGCTCCCGAAGTTCCAGAGCAGCCCTCAGTTTCTTGTCGAGCCAGGCGCGGTCCACGGACTCGACGCGGCGGCTCAGCAACCGCAGGCAGATCTGAGACGAAGCGCTATAGTCGGCCGTGCCGAGGGGACGGCCGGACGGGTCCACGACGGTCACGGTGTCGCCGGGGGCTGCCGCTCCTTGGTCCAGGACGTCGCTGGCAAAAATCCAGGGATGACCCGCGGCGGCGCGGGCCGCGGCCTTCCGGTTGACTCGAACGACCGGGGGCTGGCTCACGCTGCCTGGCGGAGACGAGCGATCCGCTGCTCGGTGGCCGGATGGGTCGAGAACAGGCGCATCATTGCTTGTCCAGAGAAGGGCTTGATGATGAACATGTGCGCGGTGGCCGGAGAAGCGTCCATGGGAATCCGCTTCGAAAAGTGCTCGAGCTTCTGCAAAGCGCTGATCAGGCCGTGGGGTGAGCCGGTGAAGCGCGCCGCGGCCGCGTCGGCGGAGTATTCGCGGGTGCGGGAGATGGCCATCTGGATCAGCATGGCGGCGATGGGCGCCAGGATGAGCATGAAGATCATGCCGGCGGCGCCGCCGCGGTTGTCCTCATCGTGCCCTCGGCCGCCGAAGAAGAACGCCATCCGCGCCAGCATGGTGATCGCCGCGGCGATGGTGGCGGCGACGGATGCGATCAGGATATCGCGGTTGCGGACGTGGCCGAGTTCATGGGCCAGCACGCCTTCAAGCTCGCGATCATCCATGAGTTCCAGAAGACCGGCTGTCACGGCCACGGAGGCGTGTTTGGGATTTCGGCCGGTGGCGAAGGCGTTGGGGGCGGCCTCCGGAATCACCCAGAGGCGGGGCATGGGGATCCCCATCTGGGCGGCCAGATTCCGCACCAGCGGCGCAATGCGGCGATAGACAGCGGGATTCTCCGTCTCGGACACCGGCTGGGCGGAGTACATTCGCAGGGCGATTTTGTCGGAGAAGAAGTAGCCCACGAAGTTCATCAGGCCGGCGATCACGAGACCCATGTAAAGCCCCTGCCGTCCGCCCCAGGCCTCGCCTGCGACGAGCAGAAGGGCGCTCAGACCACCCAGCAGAACCACAGTTTTGAGGCTGTTCATGGAATCGTCCAATCCCTCCCCTGAGACTCATTTTCGCACAGAGCGGGGGCGGTTTGGGAGGGGACGGCAAGGGCGTGGGGGCTGGCCAGGGAGTTCCTGGGGCGCGGGGGGAAGCGGCGCGTTTGAGTTTCCGTAATTCATTGAAAGAAAAGGAAATATTACATTGAACAAATTTCTTGACAGATTACTTGACAATCATCGACTAATGTTTTATGATTTTGATGTGGTTAGATTTTTGAGGAGGCAAGAGAACATGGCAATGACCAAGTACGATCCCCTTCAGGACCTGATGGATGTTCCATCGACGATTCGGGCGTTCCAGGAGAGTTTCAACCGGCTGCTGAGCGAGCCCCGGTCGGCGCGACCGTGGACTCCGGCGGTGGACATTTTTGAGACGGACAACGACTTGGTGATCAAGGCCGACCTCCCGGAAGTGGACATGAACGATATTCATGTAGACATCGAGAACGGCACGCTGAGCCTGCGGGGAGAGCGGAAGTTCGAGGGGGGCGTCGAGGGGCGCGGCTACCACCGGATTGAACGGAGCTACGGCTCGTTTGCGCGGTACTTCACTCTGCCGGACACGGTGGACCCGGACAAGGTGAAGGCGGATTACAAGAACGGTGTGCTGACGGTGACGCTGCCCAAGAAGGAACTAGCGAAGCCGAGGTCGATCAAAGTCGAGGTTCGCTGAGGCGAAGGCGTAGTGGAAGACTCTGCGCGGGGCGGGCAGTGGCCTGTCCCGCGCTCTGCTTTTTACGGGGTCATTCACCGGACACGCCGGCCGGTGCTCCCGCTGTCTGTGTTGCGACGCTGCGTCGCGCGCCATGCAGCGGCTATGATGGGGGAATGAACGCGGAAAACATCACCGGGCAGGAGTGTTCCTTATCGCAGCAAGTGATGGATTTGGAGAGGCAGTACCTGCTGCAAAATTACAGCCGGTATCCTCTGGTGCTACACCGGGGGAAAGGCTGTTATGTTTATGATTCCTCCGGCAAGCGCTACCTGGATCTGATCTCGGGCATTGGCGTCAACGCATTAGGCCATGCCCATCCCAGGATTGTGCGCGTGGTTCGCGAGCAAGCGGGCCTGCTGATTCACAGCTCTAATCTCTACTACCACGAATATCAGGGCAGGCTGGCGAAGAGGCTTTGCGAGGCCAGCGGGCTCCAGCGAAGTTTCTTCTGCAATTCCGGCACAGAGGCCATGGAAGCGGCCCTTAAGATGGCGCGCAGCCACGGCGGGAAGATCAGCCCGGAGAAATTCGAGATCATCTCGCTGGACAACAGTTTTCACGGCCGCACCATGGGCGCGCTGTCGGTGACTGGGCAGGCGAAGTACAGGCAGGATTTCGAGCCGCTGCTGCCTGGCGTCCGGTTCGTGCCGCGCAACGACATCGCGGCGCTGGAGGCGGCCTTCAGCGAGCGCACGGCGGGGATAGTCCTGGAGTGGATCCAAGGAGAGGGAGGGATCTATCCGCTTTCGGAGGAGTTTGCGCGAAAGGCGCGCGAACTGGCGGACCGGCACGATGCGCTGCTGGTATTTGACGAGATTCAATGCGGCGTTGGGAGGCCGGGTAAGTACTTCGCCTACCAGCTTGCCGAACCTCAGGTGACACCTGACATTGTGGTGGCGGCCAAGCCGCTGGCCTGCGGGCTGCCGCTGGGGGCGCTGGTGGCGAACGAGAAGGCGGCCTCAGCCATCGGCCCGGGCATGCACGGCACGACGTTCGGAGGCGGTCCGCTGGCCTGCCGGGTAGCGCTGGAATTTTTCGACATCCTGGACGGGATGCTGCTGCATATCCACCATGTGGGCGGGTGTTTCCGGCGGGAACTGGCGGAACTGGGCCGGCATTTCTCCTTCATCAAGGAAGTGCGAGGCTTCGGCCTGATGATCGGCATGGAACTGGACGTGCCCGGCAAGCAAATTGTGCTGGACGGGATGTCCGAGGGACTGCTGTTCAACTGCACGCATGAAACGGTGCTGCGCTTTCTGCCTCCCTACATCATCACCGAACCGGAAGTGGACAAAGCGGTGAAGGTGATCAAGCGGCTGTTCAAGAAGATCTGATTTCCAACCGGGTCCGCGGAGGGCGAGGCAGGGCCGCGGGCGAGAGCGCTGGTGACTATACTGGCTGATAGCCAGCCTCAAGGGCGCCTGGCCGGCGCAGAGGAGGAAACCACATGAGGTGCAGAAAGCTGCTGTTTTGCTGCGTTGTGCTGGCGGCGGTGCTGTACTGGGTGCTGCCGGGCGCAGGGGGCGTCGCGCAGGAAGCGGGTGGAGAGGTGCGCCTGATCATGCAGGGAGATGACATGGGCGCCGCCCATGGCGTCAACGTGGGCACGTTGCAGGCTTACAAAGAGGGGATTCTCCGCGCGACAAACGTCTTGACGCCCGCGCCCTGGATGCCGGAGGCGGCGCGAATGCTGAACGAGAACCCGGGCCTGGATGCCGGGGTTCACCTGACGCTCACGAGTGAGTGGGAGACGATCAAGTGGAGACCGCTGACTCCCGGCAGGACGCTCACAGACGCCAACGGTTATTTTTTCCGCATGGTGCAGCCGCTCAAAGGATCTCCTGGAAACAGTGTTGTGGAGGCGAAGCCGGATCTGGCGGAGATCGAACGGGAACTGCGGGCTCAGATCGAGATGGCGAAGAGGATGGTCCCGCACATCTCGTACTTGTCGTCGCATATGGGCTTCACTTCCTACTCTCCGGCTGTGCGCGACCTTGTGGCGCGCCTGGCGAAGGAATACAAGCTGGCGACGTCCGGGCCGGAGTTGGGAATCCAGAGCCTGGGACGCGTCTGGGACGCGAAGGATGGCGCTGAGGCCCGCGCCGAGAAGCTGGCGGCGAAGCTGGCGACTCTTGGGCCGGGCACGTACCTATCCATTGAGCACTGCGCCACGGACACGCCCGAGGTACGGGCGATGGGCGAGAATGTGGCCTTCGACCGCAGCGCGGTGGTCGCCGCCTGGTCTCATCCGAAGGTTCTGGAGGCGGTCCGGAAGCACGGGATCCGTCTGACGAGCTACCGCGAGTTGCTCGCAGCCAGACGGTAGGGAGGCGGACGGCCGCCGTTTTCAGAATCCGCGGGCGGGTTCGCGGCGTTGTCCGGAGGCGCGCTGCGGGAGCGATACTAAATAGTGGGATGACGCCGCTGGCTGAAACTCTGGCCGGACATGCGCGGAAAGCGGACTTGTGGGAACCCATCGACAGCAAGCGCATCCGCTGCTACGCTTGCGGGCACCGCTGCCCGATCTTCGAAGGACAGGCCGGCGTATGCAAGGTGCGCTTCAACAGGCGGGGGGCGCTCTATGCGCCTTGGGGCTATGTTGCCGGAGTTCAGAGCGACCCGATCGAAAAGAAGCCTTTTTTTCACGTCCTTCCCGGCTCGCTGGCGCTCAGCTTTGGGATGCTGGGCTGCGACCTGCACTGCGCCTACTGCCAGAACTGGGTCAGCTCGCAGGCCCTGCGTGATCCGAAGGCGGCCGCGCCGGTTCGGGAAACGCGGCCGGAGGAGCTGACGGCTTACGCCTTGCGAACCGGCGCAAGGTCGGTGGTGAGCACGTACAATGAGCCGCTGATCACGGCGGAGTGGGCGGCGGAAGTATTCCGCGAAGCGAAGAAGGCGGGCCTGCTCACGGGATTCGTATCAAACGGCAACGCGACGCCGGAGGCGCTGGAGTACCTGAGGCCGCACCTCGATCTCTACAAGGTGGACTTGAAGAGTTTTGACGACAGACGTTACCGCGAACTGGGCGGACGCCTGGAACCCGTGCTCGACAGCATCCGGCGGATTCACAAGATGGGGTTCTGGCTGGAGGTGGTGACGCTGGTTGTCCCCGGTTTCAACGATTCCGAGCAAGAGCTGACCCAGATCGCGGAATTCCTGGCCGGAGTATCCGCAGACATTCCCTGGCACCTGACGGCCTTCCACGCGGACTACAAGATGGCTGGCATCGAGAGCACGCCACCGGCGTCGCTGGTGCGCGCCGCCGCCATTGGGAAGCGGGCCGGGCTGCGGTATGTGTACGCCGGGAATGCTCCGGGCCGGACCGGGAATCTGGAAAACACGATTTGTTCCGGCTGCGGGGAGACACTGGTGGCGAGGCATGGCTTTCTCGTGCTTGTTTGCAAGGTCACGCGGCAAGGCGGCTGTCCGCGGTGCGGTCTCCCCATTCCAGGGGTGTGGCGGCCGCCGCGGAGCGGGGACGGGCGCGCCGCCGGTCTGTCATAATGGAGGCTGAAGTCGGAAAAGAACACCTAAGGAGGAACTGCATTCATGGCCCGATTCAGACGGTTGAAGGTGTACAGCACCATGCAAGAGATTGGCGTGGTGCCTGTATTTTATCACCCGGACATCAACGTCGCGAAGCAGGTGGCGGCAGCTTGCGTGGAGGGGGGGTGCCCGATCCTGGAGTTCACGAACCGCGGGGATCATGCTTGGGAGGTTTTCAGCGAACTGGAGCGCTACTGCGCCAAAGAGCTTCCGCAATTGATTCTGGGGGTAGGCTCGGTGGTGGACCCCGGAACGGCGGCGCTGTACATCAACTGCGGCGCCAATTTCGTGGTCGGTCCGCTGCTGAACGCGGATGTAGCGAAGGCATGCAACCGAAGGAAGATTCCATATTCTCCCGGCTGCGGCAGCGCTTCCGAGATCTCGCAGGCCGAAGAACTGGGCTGCGAGATCGTGAAGGTGTTCCCCGGCGCGGAGGTTGGCGGCCCGAAGTTCGTGAAGGCGGTTCTAGGGCCCTGCCCCTGGGTTTCGATCATGCCGACCGGAGGAGTGGATTGCACTGAGGCGTCGCTGCGGGCCTGGTTCGAAGCGGGAGTCGCCTGCGTCGGGATGGGCTCCAACCTGATCACAAAGGAGTTGCTCAAGGCCGGTGATTACAAGGGTATTGCGGCCAAGATCCGCGAGACGGTCGAACTGGTCAAGAAGATTCGTGGAGGACAGTGACGATGCTGAAAATCAGGCCGAAGGAAGAGTGCCAGTGGGACGCGGCGTCGCTGGGCGAGATCATGCTGAGGCTGGATCCCGGCGATGGCCGCATCCGCACAACCAGGACATTCAAGGTCTGGGAGGGCGGCGGCGAGTACAACGTGACACGGGGGCTGAGGCGGTGTTTTGGCCTGCGCACAACGGTGGTGACGGCCATCGTGGACAACGAGATCGGCCGTTTGCTGGAAGACCTGATGCTGCAAGGCGGCGTGGATCTGTCGCATGTGAAGTGGGTGCCGTTCGATGGCATCGGGCGCGCGGCGCGCGTGGGACTGAACTTCACGGAGAAGGGTTTCGGCGTGCGGGCCGCGGTGGGCTGCTCGGACCGGGCCTACTCGGCGGCCTCGCAACTCAAGCCGGGCGACATCGACTGGAAGCAGTTATTCGAGACGGAAGGGGTGCGCTGGTTCCACTGCGGCGGCATTTACGCCGCTCTTTCGGCCACCACGGCGGATCTGGTCATCGAGGCGATGGAAGCGGCCAAGGCAGCGGGCACGATCATCTCCTACGATCTGAATTTCCGGGCTTCGCTGTGGAAGTCGCAGGGCGGAACGGCGCGAGCCGTGGAGGTGAACCGCAAGATCGCGTCGCTGGTGGATGTGATGATCGGCAACGAAGAAGACTTCACGGCCGCGCTGGGTTTTGAAGTCCCCGGTCTGGACGAACACATCTCGAAACTGGACCCCGGGAATTTCAAGAAGATGATCGCCGAAGCGGTGAAGACCTATCCGAATTTCCAGGCTGTGGCGACAACGCTGCGGAATGCGAAGACGGCGTCGGTCAACGATTGGGGCGCGATCCTCTGGACAGACGGCCAGTTCTATGAAGCCCGGCTGCGCGAAAACCTGGAGATTTACGATCGCGTGGGCGGAGGCGACAGCTTTGCGTCGGGACTGATCTACGGCTTTCTGGCGGGGAAGACTCCGCAGGAGGCGGTGGACTACGGGGCCGCGCATGGCGCGCTGGCCATGACAACCCCCGGCGACACGAGCATGGCGTCGCTCAAGGAAGTGGAATCGATCATGAAGGGCAAAGGCGCCCGTGTAATTCGATAGCAGTTCCATCAAGCCAGAAAGCCCGCCCGCAGCCAAGGCGGGTTTTCTGTTTCTTGGGGAGGCGCCGGCGGAAGGCTATAGGTGAGCTTTGCATCTATCGAGTAAGATTAGAAGAAGGAACGCACGCCTATCCTGAAAGGAGGAGTCTGAAACGTGACTCAAAGGATGTGCCGGCGCCACGGAGCAGAGTACCCATGCACGTGCGCGATGGGGAACTTGTACCGGTTCGTGGAGCCAGTGGTTTTGTTGCTGCTCAAGCAGAAGGGGCGGTCGTACGGCTACGATCTCTCGAGCGACCTGCGAGAACACGCGCTGACGGATGCTGAAATCGAGAAGGCGGCGCTGTACCGGACGTTGCGGCAGCTTGAGAAGAACGGCATGGTCACCTCGCGCTGGCAGACGGACCAGAGCGGGCCGGCGAGGCGAATTTACCGGCTCACAGCCGAGGGGGAGAAACACCTGGAAGAGTGGGCCACGGTGCTGGAACACATCTCGAAGTCCATGACCCGTTTCGTGAGGGAAGTCCGGAAGACGGGCAATGGCAAGGCCGCCGGGTGAGAAGATGCCGGAAGCGGGCTTCTTCGCCGGGCGGCCCTGTCCTGGCTAGAGCGAACCGTACTTGGCGTATGCGTCCGTGACGGAGACGCCGCGGCGAAGTTCAGCGCGCATGCCGCTTTCGCGCTCGAAGATGTCTTCGGCAGCGACGAGAACGTCCATGGTGAGGTCTTTGGGAATGACCACGACACCGTCGATATCGCCGAAAATGAAGTCGCCCGGGCGGATTACTGTGTCGCCGATCCGGATGGCGACTTGGCAGTCGATGATGTCCCAGCGTCCCACAGAGCTGGCGGAAGACTTGAACTTCGCGAAGACAGGGTAGTCCATGGCGTTGATGAAGTCGACGTCACGGACACCGCCGTCCACGACGGCGCCGGTGCAGCCGCGCTGGCTGACGGCAGTCGACATGATTTCGCCCCAGTGCGCGCAGTCCAAGCTTCCGCCCGTAGCCCAGACGGATATGGTGCCGGGGGTGATGCTGTCCAGAATCTTCAGCCGGGTTTGCGTGTCATCATGAGCGATGTCGGCGCACGGGTAGCCCTGCCCGGTGAAGGCGATCCCGGCAAGGCGGTTCGCCTTCGTAAAGGGCGTAATGTAGAAGGGCAGAACCTGGTGACGGTGACCGTTCTTGTCCAGGATGTCCGAAATTGCGCCGGTATAGAGCTTCAAGAAGCGGGCGGCGACCTCAGCGACGTTTTCTGGTGTGACCTGATTGGATGCCATTGTGGATTTTCTCCTTAGATTGACGAGCCTTCAAAACCGCGCCTGGGGCGAGAGGGACTGGCGCGATCCTTGAGACTAGCACGGCGTCCGTGGACGATGCAACTTGCATCTATATAACACTTCCTGATACCCTGGACCTCTGCTTGCGGCCTGCAAGCCGGGAAAGGCAATCCAAGTGTCAATATCCGATCGTTCTGAAGGAAGACTGCGCTGGGGGCTTGTGGCCTGGATGTTCGTCATCAGCTCGATCGCGTACCTGGACCGGGTCAACATTTCCATTGCGGGCAGCGCGATCCAGCAGGAATTCAGCCTGGATAACGTGCAGCTTGGGTGGGTGTTCAGCGCCTTCGTCACCGGATATGCGCTGTTCCAGGCCCCCGGCGGCTGGCTGGCTGACCGTTTCGGGCCGCGCCTGATTCTGGCGCTGGGAACGGCATGGTGGGGAGTTTTCACCGCGCTGACCGCCATGATGTCGCCGGGGCTCTACGGAATTCTGTTTCTGTTGCTCTCCGTTCGGCTGGCTTTGGGGTTGGGAGAGGCCGTGGTGTACCCTTCCTCGAACCGGCTGGTGGCCGCCTGGATCCCGTCCCACGAGCGGGGGATCGCCAACGGAATCATTTTTGCCGGCGTGGGCGCGGGGGCCGGGATTACGCCGCCCCTGATCACCTACATCCTGGTGAACTACGGCTGGCGGTGGTCGTTCTGGGTGTGCGCGCTCCTGGGTCTGGCCGCGGGCGCGGTGTGGTACGTGATCGCCCGCGACCGCCCGGCCGATCATCCCTGGATCAGTAAAGGGGAACTGGATTATATCGAGCGAAGCATCCCGCGTTCGCGCACGGAGAAAGGGAAGGGGGGGCAAGCGCCGTGGGGCGCGATCTTGCGCAGCAAAGAGGTTCTGGCTCTGTCGCTGAGCTATTTCTGCTTCGGCTACGTCGCCTACATCTTCTTCACCTGGTTTTTCATTTATCTGAGCAAGGTCCGCGGCATGGACTTGAAGTCGAGCGCCTACTACTCGATGCTGCCGTTTCTGGCCATGGCCTCGTTTTCGCCGCTCGGAGGCTGGGTGGGCGACCGGCTGACCAAACGCTACGGCAAACGGATTGGCCGGTGCGGGCTGGCAGGGGTGAGCCTGGCCGTGGCCGGTCTGTTTCTGGCCTTGGGCACTAAGGCCGGGGACGTGCGCCTGGCGACGGTCGTGCTTGCGGGAGGCGCCGGCGCTCTATGCTTTTCCACAAGCTCGTTTTGGTCCGTAACGGCCGACGTCGGGGGGCGTTCGGCAGGAACCGTATCGGGCATCATGAACATGGGAAACCAGATCGGCGGGGCCGTAACGGCCTCACTGACGCCCCTGATCGCCGCCCGCTATGGCTGGAACGCTTCGTTCCTGACAGCCGGTTCCTTGTGCTTTTTCGGCGCGCTGGCCTGGTTCCTCGTCAATCCTGAGCGGAGCCTGGCGGCGAGGGGCGCCGACGTGGAAGCAGTCAGCACGAATTGAGCGGTGGATGGAAAAGCGGTGACAAGCTCCGCCGGAGCGTAAGTGACTGACCAGGCGATCAAGCCGGCTCGGGCAACTGTTGCCGGTTCCCGGTCCTGAGCAAACTCCCAGAGGCAGCCAGGGCCTCTTTGCGGGCGATGGCCAGGGCGACGGGAGGTTCATCCCGGCGAGGACCGCAGCCGGGTTCACTTTTCCTTTGCCTTGAGGGCGATAAGATGTTAGGCTGAAAGATCTTACATGAGAACCGCCGATCTGATCCAACGCAAGCGCGACGGGGAAGAACTCTCCCCCGAAGAAATTGTCCACCTGATCGAGGGCTATCTTTCGAACCAGGTTCCGGAGTACCAAGTAGCGGCATTCCTGATGGCCGTTTACTTCAGCGGGATGACGGACAGGGAGGTTTCGGCCCTGACGGATTGCATGGTGCGTTCCGGGGGCGTGGTCGACCTGTCAGACGTGCCGGGCGTGAAGGTCGACAAGCACTCGACTGGTGGAGTGGGAGACAAGACCAGCCTGATCGCCGCGCCGATTGCCGCCGCGGCAGGGGTGGTGGTGCCCATGATATCCGGCAGGGCTTTGGGGCATACGGGGGGCACGCTGGACAAACTTGAGTCGATCCCCGGTATGCGGATTGACCTGAGCGCCGACGAGGCCCGGGAGCAGCTTCGCCAGTGCGGACTGTGCTACATGGGACAGACCGCCGAGATCGCGCCGGCGGACGGCAAGCTCTATTCGTTGCGGGATGCCACTGCCACGATAGAATCCATCCCGCTGATCGCCTCTTCAATCATGTCGAAGAAGCTGGCCGCGGGCCTGGATGCGCTCGTATTGGACGTGAAGGTGGGGGCAGGGGCGTTCATGAAGAAGCAGGTGGATGCGCGCCGGCTGGCGCAGATGATGGTGGGCATCGGACGCCGCGCGGACAAGCGGGTGCAAGCGCTGATCACCGACATGAACCAGCCGCTGGGTTACGCGATAGGCAACGCCCTGGAGGTGATGGAGGCGTCACAGACATTACAAAACGTCGGGCCCACGGATTTGACCCGGCTCTCCCTGGAGCTTGCCGCGAGAATGATCTACCTCGGCAAGGCAAGCCCCTCGATGGAGGACGCCCGGGAGGCAGCCCAGCGCAGGCTGCTGGACGGTTCAGGCTACCGCAAGCTGAAAGAAGTGATCGCCGCGCAAGGAGGCAATCCGCAGGTGCTCGACAGATTCGAACTGCTGCCGAACGCCACAGGCGTCCGGGAGATCACGTCGCCGCGGGCAGGGTTCGTCAGCGCCATCGACGCCGAGGAAATGGGCCGGGCCAGCGCAAGGATGGGCGCCGGGCGCGAACTTCCAGAGGACCGGGTGGATCCGGCGGTGGGCATCATCCTCGAGATCAAGGTGGGCGAGAGGGTGGAGGCGGGGTCGGTGCTTTGCCGGCTTTACTACACCAATGAGGAGAACCTGGAGGAAGCCGCGCAGGTTGTGGAAGGCGCGTTCCGAATCTCTTCCCAGCCCCCTGAGGAGCGGGAGCTCATACTCGAAGTCGTCGGATAGACTCCCCTATGGGCCGCTTCACGGGATTGCTGGGTCTTGCGGCCATTGTAGGCGCGGCCTGGCTCTTCTCCGCCAGGCGCAAAGCCATTCGTCCCAGCCTTTTGGCCTGGGGACTGGGGCTGCAATTCACATTCGCATTTCTGGTGCTCAAGACGCCGGTGGGGCGGGCTTTCGAGTGGGCCACCATCGCCGTGAACTCCCTGCTGCAATACGCCGAGAAGGGGAGCGAGTTTGTCTTCGGCACGTTGGGGAAGAAGGATGGATCGCTTGGGGTCGTGTTCGCCTTTCAAGTGCTGCCGATCGTAATTTTCATTGCGTCTCTTTTTTCGGTCCTGTACTACCTGGGAGTCATGCAGATTTTTGTGCGAGGCATGGCGCGGCTCATGCAGCGCGTGATGGGGGCAAGCGGGGCGGAGTCCACAAACGTGGCCGCGAGCATTTTCATGGGCCAGACGGAGGCCCCGCTTACGATCCGGCCCTTCCTGCCCGCGCTTACGCAGTCGGAGTTGTTCACGGTAATGACCAGCGGGATGGCGCACGTCTCCGGGGCGGTGATGGCGGCTTACGTGGTGATCGCGCACGTGGACATCAAGCACCTGCTGACCGCGGTAATCATGACCGCTCCGGCGACGATCATGCTGGCCAAGATGCTGATGCCGGAGGTGGACAAGCCCGCGACTCTGGGCAAGGCGGACATCCATATCGAGCGGCCTGGAGTGAATCTCATCGACGCCGCGGCGCGGGGGGCGGGCGAAGGATTGCACCTTGCGCTGAACATCGGGGCGATGCTGATCGCATTTCTGGCCCTGATCGCGCTGGCGAACGGGATTCTGGGATGGGCGCAGGGACTGCCGTGGATGGGCTGGCTGCCGTCCTCGCTGGAGAGGCTGTTTGGAATCGTTTTCGCGCCGGTCGCCTGGCTACTGGGGGTAAGCTGGCAGGATTCGACTACGGTTGGGAATTTGCTCGGCACGCGACTGGTCTTGAATGAGTTTGTGGCGTTCACACAGCTTGGGCCGATGAAGGCGCAGTTGGATCCGCGGTCGTTTACGATCGCGACTTATGCCCTGTGCGGTTTCGCCAATTTCTCTTCGATCGCAATTCAGATTGGAGGAATCGGGGCATTGGCGCCGACCCGGAAATCAGACCTGGCTCGTCTCGGGCTCAAGGCGGTGGCGGCCGGGACCATGGCAAATTTCATGTCAGCCTGCATCGCGGGAATGCTGGTTTAAACTGGGACGATCAGACATGCGTTTGGTGAGCTTGCGGCGGGATGTGGCAAGCCGGGTTCCGGAGAGGAAGGCATCCGGAGGGAATTGTGAAATCGACCGATTGCAACAGACTGGTGATCTTTCGTTTGCTGGTGGCCGTGCTGGCGCTCAGCTTGATGGCGGCTGTCTCGGGATACGCTCAGGAAGAAGAAAAGGATGAATACGAACTCATCTACGTTCCTACGCCGCAGGACATCGTGGATGAGATGCTGAAGCTGGCCGACGTGGGCAAAGACGACGTTTTCTTCGACCTCGGCTGCGGCGATGGAAGGCTGGTCGTCAGCGCCGCCAAGCTGGGAGCGAGAGGGGTGGGCGTCGATCTGAGTCCGGAGCGGATCAAGGAGGCCAACGAGAACGCTGCCGCGGCCGGCGTCACGGACAAGGTCCAATTCTTGCGGCAGGACATCATGGAGGCCGATATCCGGTCCGCCACCTTGATCGGCCTGTACCTGCTGCCGGTGACCATGGACAGGCTCTATCGAAAGCTTCTCCGCGAGCTGAAACCGGGAACACGCATTGTGTCGCACAACTATCAATTCAGCGAGTGGCCGCCGGAAAAGGAGATCTCACTGGAGGGCCACACCTTGTACTTCTGGAGGGTGCCTGAGGCGAGCGCGGAGAAGCCCGCCGCGAGGCGGTAACCGGCAGACCGGCGAGGACACGGGTTTGAAAAGGCGCCTGTGCGGGGCAGCCTGTTCACGGTAAGATCTGGGGAGAGACTTCATGCATCATGCCGCGATTCAGTATCTTCAAGTTCGTGCGTCATCCCGGCCGCAAGTAGCTGTGGTCCTTGGGAGCGGGCTGGGCGGATTCGCCAGCGAACTGGCGGACCGGGTTGAAATACCATATGGCGGCATTCCCGGCTGGCCGCAATCGACCGCGGTCGGACATGCGGGCAAACTGGTCTTCGGGCAGATCGGAGACACGCCCGTTGCGGTAATGGCGGGCCGCGCCCATTTGTACGAAGGTTACAGCCCCCAGCAGGTGGTCTTCGGGGTAAGGGTTTTGGGCCGGCTGGGGATCAAAAGGATCATCCTGACCAACGCCGCCGGGGGCATCAACCCAGCATACGAGCGCGGCGCGCTGGTGTTGATCTCCGATCACATCAATCTTCAAGGCAGCAATCCTCTGGCCGGGCCGAACGACGATTCTCTAGGCCCCCGCTTCCCGGACATGACCGGGGTCTATTCGGAGCGCTATCGCGCACTTGCGCGGGAGACAGCCGCCGGAATGGGCATCGAACTGAAGGAAGGCGTTTATGCAGCGGTGCTCGGCCCCAGCTATGAAACACCCGCCGAAATCCGCTACCTGCGGGTGATCGGGGCGGACCTGGTGGGCATGTCGACAGCGGCCGAGGCGATCGCGGCCAGCCATATGGGGATACAGGTGCTGGGGATCAGCTGCGTAACCAACATGGCGGCGGGCCTGCGTCCGCAGAAGATCTCGCACGACGAAGTGCTGGAGACGGGCGCGATGATGCAGGAGACGATGACGCGGCTTCTTGCGGCGCTCATCCCCAAGCTGGAGGCATGAATGGATCCCCTGCTCCGGGCCGCGATCGAGGCCCGCGAAAACGCCTACGCGCCGTTTTCCGGTTTCCGAGTGGGCGCCGCCTTGGAGACCGGCGAGGGAAAGATCTTCGCCGGCTGCAACATTGAGAACGCCACCTATAGCTTGACCCTCTGCGCGGAGCGTCTGGCGGCGGCAAAGGCGATTTCCGAGGGCGAACGGCGATTCCGTCGCATCGCGGTGGCGGCCGACACGGAGAATCTGACGCCGCCCTGCGGTTCCTGCCGGCAGTTCCTTTGGGAGTTCTGCGGCGACATCGAGTTGATTCTGGTGAACCTTCAGGGGAAGACAGAGAGCTATCAACTCCGGGATCTGCTGCCGAGGCCATTCGATGTTTCATTCATCCGGCACTAAGGGATCCCCGCTGAAGCTGGCGGCGCGTTGCCTGTGCGCGCTCACGCTGCTGATGTGCCCGCTGGCGGCCGAGCAGGCGGACTGGATCTGGTCAGCCCGCTACGTAGTCACGATGGATGGCGGCCGCCGCGTCATTGAGGACGGGGCCGTGGCGGTTCGCGGGGACCGGATTGCAGGGGTTGGGAGACGCACGGAGATTGAGGGGCGGTTCCAGGCGCGGCAGCGGATCCGCGCCGGCAACGCGATCATTGCTCCCGGCCTGATTAATGCCCACACACATGCCCCAATGTCCCTTTTGCGCGGCGTGGCGGACGACTTGAAATTGCAGGACTGGCTGGAGAAGTACATTTTCCCGGCCGAGTCTAAGAATGTGGACAGGGAATTCGTGCGCTGGGGCACGCGCCTGGCATGCCTGGAGATGGCGCTGGGCGGCACGACGACCTTCGCGGACATGTACTACTTCGAAGACACGGTGGCGGAGGCCACGAAGGAGTGCGGAGCGCGCGGGGTGCTGGGACAGACGATCCTCAACTTCCCCGCCCCGGACGCGAAGGACTTTCGGGAAGCCCTGGAACAGACGGAGCGGTTCATCCGGCGGTTTCAGGGCGACGCGCTGGTGACGCCGGCGGTGGCCCCGCATGCACTTTATACGAACACCGACGAGTCGCTGCGCCTGTCCCGGGCACTTGCGAACCGCTACGGGGTTCCGCTGCTGACGCACCTTTCGGAAACAAGGCAGGAGCGGGAGGATTCGATATCCCAGCGCGGCAAGACTCCTGTGGCCGTCTACGAGGATCTGGGGATTTTCCAGGGCCGGACCCTGGCAGCCCACTGCGTCTGGCTGGACGACCAAGACATCCGGAGGCTGGCGTCGGGCAAGGTTGGCATCGCGCATTGCCCGTCCAGCAACATGAAACTCGCCAGCGGCGTGGCGCCGGTTACAAAGATGCTGGCGGCGGGCTTGCCGGTTGGGCTGGGAACGGACGGTCCGGCCGGCAGCAACAACGATTTCAGCCTGATGGAGGAGATGGATCTTGCCGCCAAGCTCCAAAAGGTGATGACCGGCGACCCGCAAGCCCTGACGGCGGTTCAGGCTCTCGAGATGGCCACGATCGGAGGGGCCAGGGCTCTCGGCATGGAGAATGAGATCGGATCTCTGGAGCCGGGCAAGAAAGCGGACTTGATCGCGATTGGCCTGGACGGGGCACATGCGGCGCCTCTGTACAACGTCTATTCGCAGATGGTCTACGCACTGAAGGCCAGCGATGTGGAGCACGTGATGATTAACGGGCGGATGATCGTGCGGTCGAGGCGGATGTTGACGCTGGACGAGCGACGTGTCATGGCCGAGACGGAGAAGTTCCGGCAACGGGTGGCGGCGTCCATCGCGCGATAGGTTACAATCGCCGGAGGGAGGGGACATGGCAATTCGAGACATACTTCTGCCGGAGTTCGACCAGGAGATGGCGGGGACCCGTAAGACTCTGGAGAGGGTTCCCGAGGAGAAGTTCGGGTGGAAACCGCACGAGAAGTCCGGCAGCCTGGGTTGGCTGGCGGGACACATCGCGGATATCCCGCAATGGGCGGAGGTAGCCATCCAGCAGGATTCTTTCGATGTCGCGCCCGGGGGCAAGCACATGGAGGCGCCGCCGTTGTCGCAGTCGCGGAAGGAATTGCTGGAGAAGTTCGATCGCGGTGTGGCTGCCGCGCGAGCGGCGATCGCGGGGGTCGGGGATGAGGCGTTGGGGCAAACCTGGAGCCTGCTGGCCGATGGGAAGCCGGTACTTAGCATGCCGCGCCTGGCTGTCTTGCGGAACTTCGTGTTGAACCACATGGTGCATCACCGGGCCCAGATGGGAGTGTATTTGCGGTTGAACGATGTGCCGGTTCCCTCGCTGTACGGCCCGTCGGCGGACGAACCCGGGATGTAGCCCGCCCCAGGAATACGACGGCTACTTCCGGGGGACCAGGGGACAGATATGCCCGCAAGCCTGCTCACCATGGGGCTGGGCGCACGACAGGAAAGTGGGATGAAGTAGTTCACGCGGCCTTCCGTTCGGAGCGGCGCTCCCAGAAATCCTGAAAGCGGCCGCTGAGGATCGAGCAGCGAAGAGCGAGGATGGCATTGGCTCCTTGCACCGTCCAGTGCATGCCGGCCCTCTTCAGGCGAGTGCCGACCACGACTTTGCAGCCGGCTTCGATCACACCGGAGGAGGTGCAGAGCCCCTCGGCCTCGAACTTGGGGTAGCGCATGCGCTCGCGGTTGTGATGGAGGTACTGGAAGCACTTGCGGGCCTCCTCGGAGCGGTCCGCGTGCCGTCGTACGGCGCGCAGCAGGTCGGCGAAGCGTCCGCTGTCGAGTTCCTCGTAGCGCCGCTGGGTCCAGGCCTGGGCGTGTGGGAGATTGGCGGGATAGAGGGACTTGGCCAGAGTACTCAGGTGTTCTTTGACGTGGAAGCGATCGGCGATTTGCGTCGTTCGCGGCAGCAGTTCGCGGGTCGTGTTCCAAATCCACGGTGCGAGATCGGCGACGGCGGCAGTGCGAGTGGCCTGAGTGAAGCGCCGGCGGGTGACTTCCCGCAGGACGCGGTCGGTGAACTCCGAGCGTTGTTCGTCGGTATCGCGCATAGCGGCGCTCTCGATGGCCGCCGAATAGGTGACCGATCCCTCGTCGCGCACGGGCCGGCCCTGCGCGTCTTGGCTTTCCGCACTCCAGATGGCGCACACCTTCACCTCCCTGGTCTTGGCCGAGCCATCGGCTTGTTTGCCAGCCCGCCCGAGGAGCTCCGAACGGCGCATGGGAATGCCCGTGCCGTCCATACTCAGATAGAGGGTGGCGGGCAGGGGGGTCTGATCCATCGGCTCCGGATGCTGCTTTTCGTCGGCCGCCACCTCGGCGCCCAGAGCCTCGGCGCATCGTTCCACCCGCTTGGCGGGCAGTTGGACGGCGGCGAGTTCCTTCAGCAGCAGGCTGCCCTCCTGGAAACTCACCAGCGCTCCGACCAACCCTGTCATGCGCTGGACAGCCGGAGACAAGGAACTGTCCTGGAGCCCCCAGGCGGAATCGCGCGGGAAAAAGCCGTGGCCACAGCCAGCGCAGTGATAATAGGCGCGGCTCAAACGCAACGGCCCCAGCACGCTGTGAAAGGTCTTTTCCCGGCGACCGGCATAGTGCGCGCGGCCGCCGCAACGGCAGTCCATCTGCGGACCCTGATCATCGGAGAGATCCTCGTTGAGCCGCCGCTGAAGAAGCCGCCCAGCGAGGACCAGAACCTGTTGGCGAACCGCAACTTCCAGCGCACCCAGATCCAGGTCCTGCAGTGTCTGGCGTCCCAAGAAGGCTTCAACTTCGCTGGCGACCTCGACGGCCAAGCGCCCGGCGAGTGCGGTTTTTTTTATCGTCGGGGGCCTCGATCCTGCCGGCCTGCTGCAATTCCGTGTCACAGATTTGCTCGCTGACGACTACCAACTGACGCACGAGTTCTCGAAAACGGCGGTACTCAGCGATCTGAGCGAGGGTCTGTTCGACGGCCGCCCCTTTGGGGATGATGCGGGTCACCGTCTTGCCGCCCACAGGATGAGTTAGCGAGTAGGAGGGGCCATGGCCGCGGGCATCTTCCTGGGCACAGTGGCAGGAGCGCTTGCCGCAGCGGCGGTAGCGTTCGACCAGGGAACCGGGGCGCATGTCACCGACCTGCGCGAGTTGGGCTTTGATCTGGTCGCGTTTGAGTTGCAGAGCTTCCAAGGAAAGGGAAGGCATGGGCAATCTCCTCTGACAGCAGTATACGCTGTCAGATAACAAAAAGAAAGCCCTGCCCGACGACTGGTCGCGGAATCCTCAACTTCCTTGTCGTGCGCCCAGGCGCCTCGCGGCGCTGGCGCTCGGCGCGGCGGAGTAGTAGCATTACGAATGTCTCCCCAAATGTCCGGCGGATTGTTTCAAGAGAATACGGTTGAGGTCCCCGACAGAATGTTCTTCCGCGTTGGGGAAGTGAGTCGCATGGTCGGCGTGCCTGCGCACGTGCTCCGGTATTGGGAGACGGAGTTCCCCGCCATCTCACCGCGCAAGTCGGCCCGTGGCCACCGCATGTACCGCCGCAAGGACGTCGAGCTGTTCCTTGAGATCAAGGACCTGCTGCACGTGAAGCGTTTTACCATCGAGGGCGCGCGCAAGACCCTCAGAGGTCGCTCCCGAAGGGTCCAGCGGGAGGCCGGAATGCCCCCCGTAAGCCAGGCCCAGTTGTTTCCCGAAAGATCCTTTGATTTGAGCGACATCCGCCGGGAATTGGAACAGATACTTGAACTGCTGAAATGAGGCGGCCGCAAGCGGCAGTGAACCGCGCCTCCCCCTGTCCCCCCGCCAAAGGGCGGGCAGGCAACTTGCGGTACCGCCGATGAGATTCGATATGGCCATACATGGGATGTTCCCTTGCATACTGCTCCTGCTGCTGTCGGTGTCCTGCCAGAGCGCATCCTGGGTGACGCACAAGCCCCTCGACAGGGTCAGCCTGGAGGCTCCGGCGGGATGGAAGGTTATGGCCGATGCCACGTCCGGCCGCGTGACGGTAAACGGGCCGGCCCGGCAGCAGGTGATCGTCTGGCCGGTCTTCGTTGCCGGCGGAATGGACGCCCGCATGGCCGCGGCGGCGATCCGAAGCCTGGCCGGCAGCGCTGGCCTCACGGGCTCCTGGCGGAGTGCGCCGTCCCCGGCGCCGAACGTGGCGCGAGCTGCCGCGACGTCGGGCGACCTGTCCAGCGTCGCTTCCTTCGCTTGGTTCAGCGGCCCAGGGGGCACGGCGGCCTTTCTCTACGTGACATGCGCCCCTACCGGCGCCTATCCCGCCGAAGCCGAGACCATGGCCCGCATTCTCGGCTCGTTCAAAGCAGCAGGACGGCCCACGGATTCCAGCGCGCCCCGCCAGGTCGCCACGCAGTACAGGCGATGGGCGGATCCCAGGGAGAATGCCTTCAGCCTGGATGTCCCGCAAGGATGGGCCGCCGAGGGCGGCACGTTCCGTTTTGCCCCCGTCGACGTACGCAAGGCCCTCCGCGCGGCTTCTCCGGACGGCGCCATCCAAATCGCCGGCGGCGACGCCGAGTTGCCGGTGTTCACCGAACCCACCCAGATGCTGGCGATGACCGGCTTTCCCGAGGGGGCCTGGTATTCGCCTGGCTATGGCGTGCGCATGATGGTGCGGCGTTACACCCCCGGCGCACAATTTGCCCGCGAATACGTGGCTTCGCGCGCCGCCGCCGGATGCAACGCATTGAATTTCCGAGTCATGCGTGAACGCCCGGATCTGGACGAGCCGTTGAACCGCCTGATGAGCGGCCTCGCTGCTGTGGGCGGTTTCATGCGCATGCAATCCGGTGAAGTCTTCTTCCAATGCGAGCGCAACGGGCAACCGCTGGCTGGCTACTGGTTTGCCGGAGTCCTCAGGACCGCTTCGGCCGGAATGCCCGGCGGGATTTGGCGGGCCGAGTATCTCTACGGCTACCTCGCCGCCCAGGACCGCGAGCCCCAGGCGCAGCAAATCCTGAGCCACATGCTCGCCAGCTACCAGGACGACCCCCAATGGCTCGCCATGCAGCAGAACGTCACCGCCGCCACCTCCCGGATCGTGGCTCAGACCCACGAGGAGATCTCCCGGAGGATCGCCTCCTCCTTCAAATCCCGGAACCAGGTGGACGACGAGATCAGCCGCCGTCGTTCGAACGCCATCCTGGGCGTCGTCGACGCTGTCGATGCGGAGACCGGACGCCAGTTCAAGGTCGAAAACTCCTCCAACTATTACTGGCTTGATCCTCAGGGCCGCATCGTTGGCACACAAACCGACACGACACCAGGGTGGGACTTCCGGCAGCTCGCAACCCTTCCATAGACAAGAGTTTAGGACCGAATTCGCATGTTTGATACAGTCCGGGATGGGCGCATGTCCGGGATCTATCCTATCCCCAGCGGCATGGGGACTTTTGCGTTAGACTATACCCCATGGGGCTACGGAAACTGGGTATCGGTTTGTGTATCTTGGCGTTCGGCTCCGGCCTTTACGCGCAAACTACGGCCGTGTTGAAGGGCCGGGTCTTGGATCCGACGGGAGCGGTGGTTGTTCAGGCGCAAGCAACTTTGGAGAACCCGCTTTCAGGCTATCAGCAGACCGTCCTGACGGATGCGGACGGCACTTTCACCATCAGCAACATTCCTTTCCAGGACTATACGCTGCGGGTGAGCGGGCCCGGCCTGGCCGCTCAGGCGCGTCCGGTTTCGCTGAGGTCGAACGTTCCCGTGGAGATCAGTGTGACATTGACGCTGCAATCGGTGACAGATGAGGTGCAGGTGACCGCCTTCGCCACGCAGGAAATGGTCGACGTCGAGGCGACGGGAACCAGAACCCAGTTGAACCTGGCGCAGATCGAGCGCATTCCGGTGCCATCCGGAACGCGCGCCCTGGAAAGTCTGCTGCTCAGCTTCCCGGGATTCGCGGCCGACGCCAACGGCGCCATCCATCCGCGCGGCGCGCACAATCAGATGACCTACGTCATCGACGGCATGCCCATCAGCGACCAGCTCACCGGCGGGTTTGGCAACGGTATCGACAGCAGCATCGTCCAGACCATCGAGTTGTTCACCGGGGACATCCCGGCCGAGTTCGGCTCAAAGGTTTCGGGAGTGGCCAACATCACCACCCGCTCGGGTCTGAACGCCGGCCGCAGTTTCTACGGAAGCACGGAGCAGAGCGCGTCGCAGTTCGACACTTTGGGTCACGTCACGCAACTGGGCGGGCAAGTCCGCCAGTTCGGCTATTTCTTCAACTTCTCCGCGCAGAAGAGCAACCGCTTTCTGGATCAGGTTTCCCTCCAGAACCTGCACAACGGCGGGAATACGCAGAGGGTCTTCGGACGGCTCGACTATCAGCTTGGGACCACCGACTTCCTCCGGATGAACATGATGGCGGGCCGGAGTTCGTTCCAACTCGCCAATCTGCGCTCGCAGCACGCCAACCGCCAGGATCAGCGCCAGGCTCTGAGGGATGCCGCCGTATCGGTGGGACTGATCCACGTGCTTGGGCCGACGGCGACTTTCGATACCACGAACTCCTACCGGACTTCTGTCGCCCAGTTGTTCCCCAGCCCGGGGGACACGCCGGTGACCGCCTCCCAGGCGCGTCACCTCTCCAATTTCACAACCGCCAACCGTCTGAACGTCATCCGCGGCCGGCACGAAATCCGCATGGGTTTCGACTACCAGCACTTTCCCGTCAGCGAGAATTTCGGCTTCGGCATTACGGACCCGGCCTTCAACCGGCCCGGCGACGCGAACTACATTGAGACGTTGGGGGCGTTCGACCTGAGCCGGGGCGGCCGCTGGTTTGTCTTCTCCGACGCCGGCAGCGGCAACCAGTACTCCGGCTTCGGGCAGGTCAAGTTGCGCACGGGCGCGCTGCTGACCAGCCTCGGATTGCGCTTCGATCGCTACTCGTTCCTGGTCAAGGGCAGCCAGGCGCAACCGCGAATCGGTTTTTCCTACAACCTCAAGAAGACGGGAACTGTGCTGCGCGCCTCTTATAACCGGATCTACCAGACGCCGGTGAACGAGAATCTGCTGTTGTCGAACAGCGAGCGTTCAAGCGTGCTGGTGCCGCCCGACGTTCGTGCTTCACTGGGGGGCGCGCTGATCCGCATTCGTCCGGAACGGCAGAATGTTTGGGAGGCGGGCGTGCAGCAGCCGCTGGGGAAAGGCATGAGCGTGAATGCGGTGTACTTCCGGAAAGACATCCGGAATCTGCACGACAACGACAACTTCTTCAATACCGGCGTGATCTTCCCCACGGCCCTGGCCAAGGCCAAGGTGAGAGGCGCCGAGGGCCGCATCAACGTTGCCGATCACCGCGGCCTGTCCGGCTCGGTCAGCTTCACCCACTACAGCGTCCTGGTGACGCCGCCCTTTACCGGGGGGTTGTTCATCGGCAGCGGGGCCATCAGCTCCCTCAGCTCCGGCCCGTTCGTGATCGATCACGACCAGGTGCTGGGCATGCACAGCATCTTCACGTACCGGCCCCGTAAGAGCCTTTGGACCAGCCTGTCGATGCGCTATGACAGCGGCCTGGTCACGAATCCCTCGGACCCGGTCGGGGTCGCCGCCGATCCGGACTATTCCGATCTGCTCCCCTACGTCAACCTTGACTCCGACCCGCCGCGCGTGAAGCCCCGAACCTTGCTGGATCTGGCGGTGGGCTACGAGCGCGGAAGAGCGGACCGGCGGCAGTGGGAAATTGTATTCCAGATCTCCAACCTTACCAACCGCACCGCCCTGTACAATTTCCAGTCCATCTTTGTCGGCACGAGGCTGGTGCAGCCGCGCAGCGCGGGCCTGCGTTTCAAGTGGTATTGGTAGGAACTCGACAGAGAGGTCAGGCAATGAAATCGCTCAAGATTCTGGCTCCCGCTTGCGCCGCGATGCTGATCGCCGTTCTGGGCGCCCGGCTGGCGGCCCAGCAGGAGAAGCATTCCCCGGCGCCGGCTCCCTCTGCGGCTTCCGGAGCGGAGATGTACCGCTCCTATTGCGCCTCCTGCCATGGTCTCGATGGCAAGGGCAAGGGCCCGGCGGCGCCCGCGCTCAAGCGCGCGCCGGCGGATCTGACGTCACTCGCCCGGCGCAACCAGGGCAAGTTTCCGGAGGTCCGCGTATTTCAGACGATTGAAGGAGAGGCGTCTCTGGCGGCGCATGGCTCCCGGGACATGCCCGTCTGGGGGGTGGTGTTTCGGACCCAGGGCGGGAGCGACGAGGCCACCGTGAAACTGCGTCTCCGCAATCTGACGCGCTACCTGGAGTCCATCCAGGGAAAGTGATTTTTCGCCGGCAGCGGTGTAAGCGGGCCGCAGGGCTTTCAGCCGCCCGGACGCTGCTGGGCCGCCGTCGCGATCCTCGGCGTAATCAGCCAGCACAGGACGCCACGAGGCGCGTTGGCGCTCGCGTTCACTTCGATGCACAGCATGGCCCCCTTCTTCACTTCCAGGACAATCCGGGAGCATCCCAGCAGAAAGCTGGCCGTCTCGCTGAACAGCGGCTCATGGCCCGCGAGCAGGACGCAGTCCTGATCGGCGTGCGCCCTCAGTTCCGCCCAGACTCGTTCCGGGCTGGAGGAAGGCAGCAACGCGTCGCTGGCGACGGCCTTGGGCGCTTTCAGCACGTCCGAAGCCATGCCGGCCGTTTCCATAGCGCGCGCGTAGGGACTGGCCAGAATCAACCCCGGCTTCACGCCGGCGCCACGCGCCCTTTCCAGCACCGGCCGCAGCTTTTCCCTGCCCTCGGCCGTCAGACGGCGCGCCGAATCCGGCCGGCCGGCGCGCTGGTCTTCCGCCACTCCATGGCGCAAGAGGATGACTTTCACCGGCGCGCCCTCGCCTTCCGTCCCGCGCGCGCGGGACGCCCGGCCTCATCCGCGCGGCGGCCCGCCCCCAGATCCATGATGCGGCCGCGCAAATCCTCGAAGATCTGTTCCGGCGAGCGGCTGGCGTCCACGACCTGGAAATTGTAGCGGCGCGCCATGCTGTCCAGAGCCCGGACCAGGCGCGACTGGTAGCGCACAAAGCTCTCGTACATGTCCGGGCCGAAGCGTATGTCCATGCCGCTCTCCCAGAAATCGAACGCCCCTTTCCCAAGCACGACCCGGCGGACGAGGTCCTTCACCTCGGTCCGCAAGTAAAACACCCCGTGAGGCACGAGCGCGAAGCCGGAGACCCGCTCGATCCACTGCCGGTTCTCGCCGCGAGCGATCGCGCGGGCCATGATGGAGAAAATGTACCGGTCGATCAGCACGAAGAAGCCCGCGCGCAAAGCGGGGATAATCTCGTGCTCCAGCCGGTCGGCGAAGTCCGTAACGTAGAACAGCGTCATGGTGACCGGTCCAAACGTATTGCCGTTCTTCGCCTCCTGAATGGCCTGTCCTGCCAGCGCGGACCGCGCCATGCCGCTGTCCAGGACGGCATGCCCCTCCTGCTCCAGCCATCCTCTCAGGAGCGCGATCTGCGTGCTGCGGCCCACCGAGTCGGGCCCTTCAATCACGATCAATTTCCCCTTCAGTTCGCTTGAATCGACGCCCGGCAACGGCTCTTCGTAAAATTCCAACGGTTGTTTAGGCAACATGCGCTCCCGCGGGCTGCGAACGCAAAACGCCCGCCCTCAATTTCTCTCCCAACGCTTCCATCAAGGCCGATCGCATCTGGCGCTGCTGCTCTTCAATGGATTGTTCCGCGTCGATGATGTGAAAACCCATCTCGCCGGCCATGGCGTCGTACTCGTCCAGAATCCGGCCCTGGAAGATCCGGAAGCTCTCTTCCAGGTCGTTGCTGAGGCCCAGGTCCATGCCCGCTTCATAGTATTTGATCGCGTTCCTGCCGCCGACAATCCGGCGGATGGCGACTTCCAGGGGGACTCGGAAGTAGAAACATATGTCCGGCTTCAGAGCGAACCGGTACAGATTGCGCACCCACCTCCGGCTCATCCCCCGCGCCACGTCGCGGGCGAAGGCGGTGAAAGCGTAACGATCCGCGCACACCACGGCCCCGGCTTTGACGAGAGGAAGGATGTAACTCTCCAGGCGGTCGGCAAAATCGGTGGCGTGGATCAGGCTGAAAGTGGTAGGCGTGAACATGGCCTTCTTCTTCCCCCGGCGTGTGGCCTGGCGCACCAGAGGAGAGGAGTTCCACTCGCTGAACGCCACGGCATAGCCCTGGGCGCGAAGCCACTGGCTCAGCAGCGCAAGCTGGGTCGACTTTCCGGATCCGTCGATGCCCTCGACGACGATTAATTTCCCGCAGTAACGGTTTTGTAACATATCGCGGATGATTCTCCTCGCGGAAGTTACTACTATAGCTGGTGTATGCCCCGCTATGCGGCGATCGATATCGGCAGCAACTCCGTCCGGATGGAAACGGCGGAGATTGAGTCGGGAGGCGAGATGCGCGTCCTGGCTCAGGACCGCGAGGTCACCCGGCTCGGCGAGGGTGTATATCGCGACGGGCGCATCAGCGCCGAATCCGCCGGCCACACCTGCGCCGTGCTGGCGCGGATGGCCGCGCAATACAAAGCGCTGAGCGCCGACGGTGTCCGCGCGGTGGCCACCAGCAGCGTGCGCGACGCCCGCAACCAGGAGGAGTTCCTGCAACGCGCCTCCGAGGCGGCCGGGACAACCGTCGAAGTTATCTCCGGCCGGGAGGAAGCGCGCCTGGTGCAGCTCGGCGTGCAGGCGCGCTGGCCGCAGCAGGGGAAGGTCCTGATCGTCGACATCGGCGGAGGAAGCGCGGAAGTGATCGCTTCCGAAAACGGGCACATGCTCGATGCCGTTTCCAAACCGCTGGGCGCCGTCCGCCTGCGGCAGGCATTCCTCGGCGAGGATCCGCCTGCCGCTGCCCAGTTGCGCCAGTTGCAGGACTACATCGCGGAAAAGCTGGAAGGCGTTCCCCGGCGCTTTGGGGCCGCTGGCTGGAGGCGAATGCTGGCGACTTCGGCCACGGCGGCGGCGGTGGCCAGCGCCATTGCGGGAGTGCCGCGGGCGAAGCGCGACCGGGCTGACCGCCTCAGTGTCCCGGCGTCTCATGTGCGCGCTCTATACAAGAAACTGAGCCGCTTGGATCTGGCCGCCCGCAGGCGTGTGAGCGGCGTTGGGCCGAGACGGGCCGAGATTATCGTTCCTGGCGTGGCCGTCCTGGTTCACATCCTGAACACTTTCGGGTTCCGCAAAATGTACTATTCCAGCGCCGGCGTGCGGGACGGGATCGTCGCGGACCTGGCGGCGCGCGGCGTGGGCCGCGAGCGCGCCCGGCTGAACCCTGACCAGAAGAAGGAAGTCGTGCGCCTCGGTATCCGCTACGGAGTCCCGATGAAACACGCCCGCAAGGTGGCGGCTTTGGCGATGGACCTGTTTCACGCCCTCGAGGGTCTCCACCATCTCCCCATGGAGTACGGAAAATTCCTGGAGGCTGCCGCCTACTTGCATGACACCGGCCACTACGTCAACGACGCCAGCCACCACAAGCATTCGTATTACCTTGTCGCAAACTCGGAGCTGCCCGGATTCACGGCGCGGGAACGCGAACTGATCGCCAGTCTTTGCCGCTACCACCGCAAGTCGCCCCCGGAAGATCACCATGCCAATCTCCGACTGCTCGACGGCCAGGAGCATGAGGCGCTGGTGCGGTTGATTCCCATCCTGCGGCTGGCCGATGGCCTGGACCGGGGCCATGCGCAGCGCATTCAGTCCGTCGAGTGTCGTGTCAGAAACGGACAGGTGGAGCTCGAAGTTCGCTCGCCCAAAGACGCCGGGCTGGAACTGTGGGCGGCCGACCAGGTGCGCCCCCTGTTCCGCGAAACATTCGGGCGCGCGCTCGTGCTGTCCCACCGGAGCAATTGAGCTATGGCGGTCACGGTCCGCGGAACACGGGGAGAAACCCTTGAGGAGTTTGCGCGCCGCCAAACGGCGGATCTGCTCCGGCGAATGTCCTTCCAGGCCAACCGGGCCTGCCGGCTTAAGGATGAAGGCTCCGTGCATGATCTGCGGGTCGCGATCCGCCGCTTGCAGCGGTGCGTGCGGCTCTTCGAGCAATTCCTGCCGGAGCCCAGGTCCAAGAAGTTGAGGAGCGCTCTCGGCCGCCTGCTGGATCTGGCCTCGGAGGTGCGCAACCGCGATATTGCGATTGGGATCCTGCGCCGGTCGAAGATGCCGGGTACCTCGAGGCTCGAGCGGGCATTGGAGGCGGAGCGGCGGGCGGCGGAGCGGAAGCTGCTTGCGGAGCTTGAGTCGTGGGCCAGGAAGAACCAGCAGCGCAAATGGCGCGCCCGGCTGCGCCTTTGAGGTCTCTATGAGGCGGATTCGATGGAATGCGAAATCGAGCCCGGCGGCCAACGCCGGGGAGCGCTTGCCGAAGCTGGTCGCTTTGTTCTTCAAGGAGGGGCGCAAAGCCGCCGATGCTTCCGCCGCCCTGGACTCGCTGCACCGCTTCCGGCTGAAGGTGAAGGCGGCCCGCTACACGCTGGAGATGTTCCGCCCCGTTTACGGGCCGGGTCTGGAGGACCGCCTGAAGCGGCTGCGCACGCTCCAGAATATCCTGGGCGCCATCAGCGACTATTGCTCCACGCTGGCGCTCGTGCAAGACAGGCTGCCGGAGAAGGCCGAAGTCAGGTCCCGGCTGGAACGGCTGCTTCGGGACCGTATCCGGCGCAAGAGAGCGGAGTTCCGCCGCTATTGGACCCAGACCGTCGACGCCGCCGGGGAGGAGGAGCGATGGAAACGTTACCTGGCGCGCCCGGTCAGGTCCTGATGCTGGCTCTACTTTGCCGTATAAAGTACTTGACATAGCCAGAGACTTGCCGTATGATCGCGCCATGGGAACCTTGAAGCCCATCCGGACGCCGGAGAATCCTCCCGTGGCGATGCACGACCACGCCATGGATCATCTCCGCTTCATCCGGGAGACAATGGAGGGCGCCTCTGCGTTCACGGCCGTGCCGGGATTCGGCGGCATCGCCATGGGTTCGACGGCGCTCTTTGCCGCCCTCGTAGCCGCGCAGCAGCCCACGCCGTCGCGGTGGCTGGTTGTCTGGCTGTCGGAAGGAGTCCTGGCTCTGATCATCGGCATCTGGGCCATGGCCCGCAAGGCGAAGAGCGTCAACGTTCCTCTCTTCTCGCGTCCGGGCAGGAAGTTCGCTCTCGGCCTCACCCCTCCTATGGTCGCGGCGGCGCTGCTGACGCTGACCCTGTATCAGGACAACCTGCTGGCGCCCCTGCCCGGCATCTGGCTCATTTTGTACGGGGTGGGGGTGGTGGCGGCCGGGACTTTCTCCGTGAGGGTCGTGCCCGCCATGGGCTTGTGTTTCATGGCTCTCGGCGCGTGCGCCCTGCTGGGACCGGAGGCCTGGGGCAACTGGCTGCTGGCCGCGGGTTTCGGCGGCCTGCACACGGTTTTTGGGATGGTGATCGCAAGGAGGTACGGTGGCTAAGCAAAGCGCCTGGCGCAGGGAGAACCCCCCCCGGAGCGCTCAGCCGGCCGCCAATGCGGCGCCGGAACTGGACCGCCTCATTCACGAGCGCCTGCGTTTGGGGATTGTCAGCGCCCTGGCGGTCAACGAGTCCCTGACCTTCAGCGACTTGAAACGGCTGCTCAAGAGCAGCGACGGGAACCTGAGCGTCCACGCGCGCAAACTGGAGGATGCCGGCTACGTGGCCTGTCTCAAATCGTTTCATGGCCGTACGCCGCGCTCGGAGTACCGCCTCACGGCTGTGGGACGCCGCGCTCTGGAGCGCTATCTGGCCCACATGGAAGCGCTGATCCGGGCCACGCGGGAAGGATAGATTCCACGGAGGAGCAAACCGAAGACCCTCTTTGCACAAATACTTTATGGCTCAAAGAACTTCACAACAAGGATTTTCAGGACTGCATATCGCGATTATCATGGACGGAAACGGACGCTGGGCGGCCGCCCGCGGCTGGCCGCGGCTGGCCGGCCATAAAGCGGGAGGCGAGGCGGCGCGGAGGACGGTGGAGGCGGCGCGCAAGCTGGGGGCGGGCACGCTGACCCTCTACGCCTTCTCTTCCGACAACTGGCGGCGACCGCCCGAGGAGACTTCGGCCCTGATGTCCCTGTTCGAGTTTCACCTCAACGAGGAGACCCCGCGTTGCGTGCAGAACGGCATTCGCGTCAATGTCATCGGACGGCGTGACCGGCTCCCCGCGTCCCTCCGGGAGGCGATCGAACGGGCCGAAGAAGCCACCAAAGCTTGCGCCGCGATGAATCTCCGCATCGCCGTCGACTACTCCGCCAGGGACGCCATCGTCCGCGCCGCCGCCCGTATGGGCGAGGACGGCGCAGCCCCCTCGCGCCAGCGCTTCGAGCGCTTCCTCGCCGAGGCATCCCATTCGCGGACCCCGGCGCCGGACGTCGACCTGCTGATCCGCACCAGCGGCGAACAGCGCCTGAGCGATTTCCTGCTCTGGGAGTGCGCCTACGCGGAGCTGATGTTCGTCGCCAAGATGTGGCCTGACTTCGGGGCGGAAGATCTGGAGCAAGCCGTCCGCGAATTCCAGGCCCGGAACCGCCGTTTCGGAGGTCTCGCCGCGGCCTAGGAGGGCGTCGGCCGGCGGGCCCGTTACCGCGTTTCAGCCGCCCCCGTGCCGCTATGCCGCTCATCGCCGGCGGCCCAGGCGTTTGTGTTTCGTCGCCTGCGCCGGACCGCGCGGAACAGTCTGCGTCCTTTCGCCGGTTCCCGGACCGGGGAAGCAGCCGTATTGAGAATGCCGCCGGACCGCGCGGCGCCGATTCCGTTTGGTGTAAAGTCAGTGTCTATGACTCGCAGACACTTGCTTGCCGCCACGGGCGCGGCTTTCGCCGCCGCTTCCGCGCAGGATTCGCCGAAGAGCGCTTTCTTCGAGCTGCGCCGTTACCTCATGAGGAACTCGCGAACCAACATGACACGGCGCACGACGGAGTTTGTGACCAAGGCTTACGTGCCGGCCGCCAGGCGCGCCGGCATCGGCCCCATCGGACTGTTTAACGCCTCGATCGCGCCGGATTCCCCCTTCCTGCTGGTCCTGTCCGGATATCCGGCTCTGGGCGCGATGCAGACGTCTCTGGAGAAGCTCGCGGCCGATACGGATTATCAGAAGGCTCTCGATGAGTTCTCCGCCGTTCCTGATCTGGCCTTCATCCGCATGGAGAGCACTCTGTTCCGCTGTTTCCCCTCGATGCCGGCGATCGAGACCGGACCACCCGCCGAGGGCCGCGGAAGCCGTGTATTTGAGCTGCGCGTCTATGAATCGGACAACGAGGGGACGCTGCGCCGCAAAATCAAGATGTTCGGTGACGGCGAGATCGCCATCTTCCGGCGCAGCGGGATTCAGCCGGTCTTTTTTGGCGAGGCCCTGGTGGGCCCGCGTCTGCCGCAACTGACTTATATGGCGGCTTATGACAGCATGGCCGGACGCGACAAAGCCTGGCAGGCATTCGGCGCCGATCCGGAGTGGCAGAAACTGCGCTCGCTGCCGGGCTACTCCGATGCGGAGATCGTATCAAATATCAGTAACGCCATCTTGCGTCCGGCGGCAGGGTCGGATATCCGCTGAACGGTGAACCGATGCTTTCCCTGGCTTTGTCCGCCGAAGTTGTGGCGCTTGCGGAGGCCGTGCTGATCGGCTTTCTGATCGGCGCCCAGCGCGAGGCTTCGCAAGGCGAGGGCCATCCAGGCGTTCGCGATTTCGTCCTGGTCGCCTTGATCGGGGCGGTGGCGGGATTGCTTCAGAACCCCTGGCTGATCGTGGCTTCGCTGCTTTCCGTGACAGCCATGCTCGCGGTGTTCTACTTTCAAGCGCCTCGGCGCGAGGGCATCACCACGGAGATGGCCGCCTTGGCGACCTACTGCCTTGGCTTCCTGGCAGCCACCCCGGCCGTGCGCGGCGGCGAGACGCTGGCGGTCGGCGCCGCCATCGTCGTCGTCGCCTTTCTGGAAGCCAAGCGGACGCTGCACAAGCTGGTGCGCGAACAGATTACCGAGGCGGAGTTCAACGATACGCTCCGCTTCCTGGCGATCATTTTCATCATCTACCCGCTCCTGCCCGCCGGAGAATACGGGCCCTATGGTTTCCTGGCCCCCCGTAAAATTTGGGCCTTCGTGATTCTGGTCTCGGCGGTGTCCTACGCGGGCTACTTCCTGGCGAAGTTTCTCGGAACCAGGCGCGGTCTCCCGCTGACGGGGATCCTCGGCGGCCTGGCGTCGACCACCGCCGCGACCTTCTCGCTGGCTTCGGGCAGTTCGCGCGAAGCCGCGAACCGGACGCTCTATGCGCAGGCCGCGGTTTTCGCGAATGCGATCCAGTTCCCCAGAGTGCTGCTGATTCTTGCCGTTGTGCGGCCGTCGTTTGCGGTGGCCGCGCTTTACCCCTTGCTGGCCATGACGGCGGCCGGAGTCGCCGTCGGGTTGGTCTACGGACGAAAGCGGCAAGCCGAGACTGCCGGCGCCTCCCTTGGCCTCGGAAACCCGTTTCGCCTGCTTCCAGCCCTGAAATTCGGCCTGCTGTTCGCCCTCGTTCTCCTGGCAACCAAAGCGGCCGCTTCCGCCCTGGGCGGGGAGGCGCTCTATTGGGCGAGCGGTTTGGCGGGATCTCTGGACGTGGACGCCGTGGCGCTCTCCATGGCGGACCTTCTGGGTCAGGACAGGGCGACACCGGCGGTCGCGGTGGCCTGCCTGTTGATCGCTCTGGCCGCGAACGCCGTGGTCAAGTCGGCCATTTCGGCCTATGTCGGCCCCCCCGAATTCGTGAAGCGGCTGGTCGCCGGCTTCGCTGCGATGTTCGGCGCGGGACTGGCCGCGTGGCTGGCCACCGGCATCCGGTAAACCTCGCAGGCTCCGCCGCTCCGGGTGCTAGACTGGGTTTCCAGAGGCAGAGATTGCGATGACTTCGGGCAATGCTCAGGAAATGGGGGGAGGTCCTTCGCGGATCGCCATTGCGGTGCTCTACGGCGTCATTCTCGCGCTGGCCGGCGTGTCGGTATATCTGTTCTTTCAGGCCGACGAGATGCAGAGCGAGCTGTCGGGCTTGCGAGACGCCGTCCAATCGGAGGTTTCCAGGGTGCAGGAGGCTTCCGCGCTGCTGGGATCGGCCAACCAGCGCAACCTTGAGAAGTTGCGTTCGCAACTGGCGGAAGCGCAGAGAAGCGCGGAGGCGGCCGCCGGCCAGGCGAAGCAGGAGGCCCTCCGGCACGCCGAAGAGATCGCCCGCCAGCTTCAGCAGGAGCAGGAAAGACAGCAGCAGCAGCTTGCCGGCGAGTTGGACGCGGTGCGGCAGGCCGCCGGAGCGACGAACACAAAGATCGCGGATGTTTCCAGCGAGGTGAGCAGCGTTCGTTCCGAGGTCGCCGCAACGAAAACCGAGCTGGATAGGACCATCGCCGACTTGAAGAGCGTGAGAGGCGATCTGGGTGTGCAGAGCGGCCTGATCGCCACCAATAGCAAGGAACTGGATGCCCTCAGGACCCTGGGCGATCGTAACTACTTCGAATTCAGCCTGACCCGGAAGCAGCAGTGGCAGCGCGTAGGCGGAGTGGCCATCCGGCTGAACAAGACCGATGAAAAGCGGAACCGCTACACGATCCTCATTGTCGCCGACGACAAGCAGGTGGAAAAGAAGGATAAGAACATCAACGAACCTGTGCAGTTCTACGTCGCCAAGGCACGGACGCCTTATGAGATCGTGGTGAATCAGGTCGGCAAGGATGTAATCTCCGGCTATCTGGCCACGCCCAAGGTTCTCTCTGCGCGGTAGAAAGCGGCCGGAAAGCGGGGCAGGCCCATCCCTTCCACGAGAGAGCCGGCGCGCGGACTCCAGAGTGCCCTGGCGCCCGGTCCCGGCCTCCCCCGGAAGGCCGGATTTACGCGGAAAGTCGGAGATTTCTACACAGTGAACCGCGAGTCCATACCGCATCTCTTGTGTTTACAATAGATTATCTAAATTCCAATCTCTGGCATGTCGATTGCACTGCCACACAGCGAGGAATGATCCCATGAACGAAACAAGTCCTTCTCACGTCCCGGCGAAGAGCGGCATTCAGATCCCCGTGCTCTTCGGCCTGGTGATTGCGCTGATTGTGTCCAACGTCGCATTGTTTGTTTGGCTGGACAATCTGAAGCGGGAAACCGCCGAGATTAAAGAGTCGCTGCTCACCGAGGTGGCCAAGGTTCGCGAAACCCACACCTTGAGTTCAGCTTCCAGCCGCCAGCGCCTCGATGAACTCCGCGCGGAACTCGACGCGGCTCGGCAGCAGGCGGCCTCCGTCGCCGGGCAAGCCAAGAAGGATGCGCTGAAGCACGCGGATGAGATCGCGCGCCAGCTTCAGGAAGAACAGCGGCGTCAGCAGGCGCAGGTCGCTACGCAATTGACGGAAGTCAAGGAGGCGGCGACCGAAGCCAACACCAAGATCGCGGATGTGGCCAGTGACGTCGGCAATGTCCGCAGCGAGGTCGCTTCCACCAAGTCCGAACTGGAGAAGACGATCGCCGACCTGAAGAGCGTGCGCGGCGACTTGGGCGTCCAGAGCGGCCTGATTGCAACCAACAGCAAGGAATTGGCGGCCCTGAGATCCCTCGGAGACCGCAACTATTTCGAATTCGATCTCAAGAAGACCAAGAATCACCAGAAGGTCGGCAACATCATGGTGAAGATCAACAAGACCGACGTCAAGAAGAATAAGTACACCATCGAGCTTATCGCCGACGACAAGAAAGTCGAGAAGAAGGACAAGAACGTCAACGAACCGGTCCAATTCTACGTCTCCGGCGCCCGTCAGCCGTACGAACTGGTGGTCAACGAAGTGCGGAAGGACGAGATCGTAGGTTACCTGGCCACCCCCAAGGTCGCCGTGGCGCGCAATTAGGCGCAATTCGCCTCTGTCCCCCTGTCATCACTCCAACGGAAGGCCGGAGAGGAACAACCTCTCCGGCCTTTTCACTTCCACACGAAACCGTTCCCCAAGCGCGAGGTTGCCGGAGAGGGTAAGAGTGTATGCGGAGCGGACGACCTCGAAAATGAGCGCCGCGGGTGCAGCCTGCCCCTTCTGCGCCAGATTGAATGAGGCCCCGCCCGTCTCCCGCGCCAGCCTCTCCAGCATGGACCTTCCCTGCCCCATGGCGTACAGAGGATAAATCGACACTCCGTTCCGGCGGGCCAGCTTCAGCACCTCCGATTCGCTCACCCGGCTGGGGCCCTCAACCCCGGCGGTCAACAGCAGAACGACGCGGCGGAATGTGCTGGTGCGGAAGCCGCCCTGCATGGCGGCATACAGCGCGTCCAGAATCCTCGGGGGATTGCCAAACTTTACCGATGTCACCGCCCGCATGAGCAACTCGCGGCTGGAGGTAAAGTCCTGGATCAGGTCCGCGGACGAATGGAAGGCCACGACGGCCATCTCCTCTTCCTTGGGCTTCAACTGCGCAATCAGGTTCTCCGCCACCGGCTGCACAGAGGCTCCCAGCAGGCTGGTATCGAGAAGCAGCATCACGTCCAGGGGGCCCGCGTGAATTTCCGCCGCCTCCACCCGCCGCTCGGCTCGGCCGTCGAGGACGGTAAAGTCTTCCGCTTTCAGACCCGCCACCGGCTTTCCGGATCGCTGATCCACAACCGTGACAAGCAGCCTGGTCGCAGCCTGAGCCGGGACAATCACAAGCAGCAGGGCCAGAATCATCCGCGGCGGGATCATGCTGGCTTCAAGTTTCCGTCTTCTCCACGAACCTGTCAAGCAGCATCATGTAAATGGCCGGCTTGCCGTGACGGTCGCTTCCGAAGTAGACCCGCTGGCTGTTGTTGGAGAACACCGGAGAAACCGAAACGGGGTCCGTGGAACGGTGCTCGGCGAGCGTCAGCTCGCGGTGGGTCACCCGCAGGAGAATCAGAACATAGGGCGAGGCTTTGCTCGAGCTGGCCCCCACGAAGACGGATCCGTCCCGGTTGGGGGTGAACGTCGCGAACTGGCTTGTGGCGCTGATGAGCAGGTCGGAGTTTGCGTCCGGGACGTGCTCGCGGATCTCGCTCAGCTTCCCAGGCTCTTCCGGGATCAGCAGGTAGTAAAAAGAACGGCCGTCGGCAGACCAGATCGCCGGCCCGGCACGGCCCGGCGCTGTCTTCAGCCGGCGATTCTGGCGGCCGTCGTAGTTCACCAGCCAAAGTTCACCTTGCCCGCGCCGGTACAGGACCGACGCGCGGCCTCGCCGTACCGCGGGAGCATCCAACGGCGCCTCGCCTTCGGCCAGCGTGGCCGCTGCGCCGTTGGCCAGCGTCAGGAGGCGCAGGCGGAACACCTTCTCCCTCGTTTCCACAAACGCGGCGTGCAGGCTGTCGATCGCCAGAGAGAGCCGCTGGCCGCGCGTCCAGCCGTCCGGAACCCTGTACAGCTCCCGCGCGCGGAGACTCGGCAACAGCGTCTGGCGGAGCGACCGCCCATCGAAGTAGCAGATGCCGCGCTCGTCATTCTGGAGACACAGCGTCTCACGATCGAACTCAGCGGCCGCGGTAAGCATTCTGGACTCACCGGTCTTGAAGTCCATCCGGAAGGCCTGCCAGGCGCCCGCGCGGTCCGAACTGTAAATCAAAAAGTCATTGCCGCGTCCGACCGCCGGAGAACCGGGCAGAGGCAGGTAGCTGGAGAAGGCGGGATTCGTCAGCCGGACCACGGGGAACTCGGTGGCGGGGTCGAGGTACTGCTCGATCTCCGGAGGATAGACCGCGCCCTGGTCTCCAAACGCGCAGAGGCTGAATCCCCCCAGAACTGCCAGCAACGACCGCCGGGACCACTGTCCTCCCACGCATTCGCGCACCACCATAGCTGAATCCTAGCATGGCGGCTGAGCCGGGCCGCTTGTCAGATCAGCCCTTCTTGCCGGAGCGCGGCGGCCAGTTCATCCCGCTGGGCTGGCGTCAGGGCCAGCAGAGGCCTGCGCGGGATGCCGCCCCGGTAGCCGGCCAGGTCCATGGCCGCCTTGACTCCGGCCACGCCGTGCCTCCCGGAGATGCTCTTGTTGATGCGCGTCACGCGGTCCTGCAAAGGGACGCCGCGCTCGGCGTCGCGGGCGGCGCCGCACCGCCAGAGATCTACGGCCAGGCTGGGGAAGGAGTTGGCCAGGGAGACTGTCCCCCCCAACGAGCCGCGCTCCATGGCCGGGAACAGGAAGTTCGCCGAGCCGGCCAGAACATGGAACCCGGCGTTTTCGAACTTCAGAAACTCCTCTATGCCGCTCGACGCGCTGTCCTTCATGCCGGCGATGTTGGGGTGCTCGCTCAGCCTCCCCACCAGCGCCGGCGAAAGCGTGACTCCGCAAAAACCGGGGGCGTTGTAAAGAAGAATGGGAATCGGCGACTTGTCGGCCACTCCGGCGAAATAGGTAAAGAGCACCTCGTCGGTCATCTGCTTGCGAAAATAACCGGGCGAGAGGACCAGCCCGAAGTCCGCCCCCAGCGCGGCGGCCTCCCTCAGAAACGACTCCGTGTGGCGCTGCGCGTCGTAGGTGGCGCAGGCCATAACCACCTGCCCGTCGCCCCTCCCCTTGAGGATCGTCTCCAGAACACGAAGCTTTTCGTTCTCGTCCAGGCTCCGGTTCTCGCCGTTCGAGCCAAGGGCCAGATAGCCGGCCAGCTCCGTGGCCGCGTATCGGGCCAGATTGAACTCCAGTGCGTCGTAATCCACCTCCTCCGCGTGATCGAAGGGAGTCGAGATGGGCGCAAACACGCCCGAGAGCCTGGCGGCGGGATCTGTCTTTCTCATGAGGCCTTCCGGCTGAAATTCCCTGCCCGCGGCAGGACACGGCCGAGCCGCGAGCGATCAGACATCTTAGTACATTCACGGCCTTCCGGCAAAGCCGCGCGGCTGGCTTTTCCGACTTTCGGATTGCCATATCGCCTGGATTTGATGTAGCTTCTTTGGGAAGAGAGGGAACGAATATGGCGAGGCCAAAGAAGCGCCGTGATGAATCGCCCGGCGGCCCCTGCTGCGCCGGGTGTGGCGCGGCGGCGGCGCCGGACGCCGGCTTCTGCGTCGAGTGCGGCGCGCCCCTGGGCCCCTCCACGCTTGTCTACACCTGGGTTGCCCGCGTCCCCCTGGTGACGAACCGGTTCATCCTTTACGATTTCGCCAAGGTCCTGGCGTGGACGATGGCGGTCATATCGGTTCTCATGCTTGTCGCGCTGGGATTGTCCAGCCCCGGAAGCCAGTTCTGGGGAGACTATCTCAAGCTGATGCAGATTTTCGCGCTCGTCACCGCCGGCATCGGGGTGATGTTTCTGCTGATCTCCATGACGTTCTTTGGGAACAGTTTCGTGATGGCCTTCCAGGTCGGGCCCAAGGGAATCGGATGGGACACCCGGATGAAGAGGGCGAAGTGGGCGAGCCGGACCGCGATCGTGCTGGGACTGCTGAGGGGCAAGCCGGGGCTGGCGGGAGCCGGGTTGCTGGCCGCCTCGCAGGAGACGGGAGGGATTCCCTGGAACGATGTGCATACAGTGAGGCTGTATCCGAAGCTCTGCACGGTGAGCATCATGAATAGCTGGCGGGTTGTGATCCGTCTGTTCTGTACGCCGGAAAACTACCGCGCGGTCGCCGAGACCGTCCAGCGGCGGGCGAAGAAGGCCGTGGTAAAGACCCTGACAGCGGTTCTCGCGGCTGTGCTGCTCAGCGGTACAGCGGGCGCGCAGAAGATCGCCTCCCCCAAGCCTGTGGGTTCGGGCTTCAATTTCTTCTCTGAAAAAGAAGAGCGGGCCATGGGACAGCGCTACGCGCGCGAACTCAACAAGAAACTGAGCCTGGTGAGTGACGCCGGCGTACGGGAGTTTGTGGAGCGGATCGGCCGCCGGCTGGAAGCAGCCAGCCCCCGCCCGGGTGTGGCCTGCGAGTACCAGATTGTGAACACGCGCGAAGTGAACGCCTTCGCGGTGCCCGGCGGATTCGTTTACCTCAACCGCGGCTTGATCGACCTGGCTCAAAGCGAAGACGAGGTGGCGGCGGTGATCGCCCACGAAGTAGGACACGTGATCGCGCGCCACGGCGCCAGGCAGCTCAGCAAGCAGCTTCTGTTGCAAGGAATCCTCGCCGGCGCGGTAACGGCGGCCAACGCCAAGAGCAAGAAGTGGGCCGACATTGCGGCCGTCGCCGGCGGAATCGGCACGATGCTGGCGGTATTGAAGTACAGCCGCAACGATGAGTACCAGGCGGATGCCTTGGCCCTCCAGATGCTCCAAGGCGCCGGCTACCACCCGGCGGGGCTGGTCGGATTCTTCGGCCGGATGGACGAATCGGCCCGCAAGGGAGGCGGGGCCTGGAACTGGCTGGCTGTCGTGAGCACGCATCCACCGACTCGAGAGCGCATCCGGCGCGCCGAACTGGCGCAGGGAGCCGCGGCCGGCGAGCCTCCCGCGCCGCCCTCCCCCGAGTTCGCCTCCATCAAGCAGGTCTTGGGCTCGCTTCCGTTGCCTCCGCCGAACCGCGACGTCACGCTCAGCTCCGCGCTGCGCCAGTTGGGGCTGGCCGAGGCTTCGGCGGCCGGGACAAACGTGGTTCCCGGCTGTTCCCCTCATGCGCCCGTGCTGCTCAGCCGGGATTTTCTCGTGAACGGCAATACCGTCTGGCTGAATACCGGAATCCAGTTGGCCCCCGGAGACTCGGTGGAGATCGAGGCTACGGGGGAGATACAGCCCATCAAGAACAACCCCGCCACCGCGGGACCGGACGGACTGCCTGGCACGAGTGGCGGATTCTGGAAGCCGATTTCCTCGGCGGAAACCGGCGCCTTGCTCGCCAGGCTGGAGCAGAAGGACACAAAGAAGGACTTCCTCGCCGGTGGGGCGGCTTCATTCTGCGCGCCTTTCCACGGCGACCTTAAGCTCGGGATCAACGACTCCAACCCCTTCGACAATCGGGGCCAGTTCCACGTGCGCGTCACCGTGCGCCGGATGGGGGCGCCGTGATCGAAATCCTGCGCCGTTTCGGTCTGTTGGGAGCGCTCTGTGCCGCGGCCTGGCTCTGGTTCTCGTCGCCGCCGCTGCTGATCGGCGTGAGAAAGCCGGATTTTGATCGGGAGTACAGGCGGAAGTTCGCCTTCACCGCGTTCGCGGAACCGGGGAGCAAGGAGCGAAACGGCCGAATGACTCTCGATGAATTCCGCCGGCGGACACTCGAGAGCAGGATACTGCCGCAGCCCGCCTCGGACATCACCGCCTGGCTGAAGGAATTGAACGAGGCTTTCAGCGGGCGCGGACCGGAGGCGCGTCGTGTTCGGGGTGGTGAGGCCTTCTACCTCCCCCGCGAGGAGCCGGTTTCCCAATGGGTAAAGCCGCTCGAGGATGTCTACCGGCAGGGATCATGGCTCAACGCCTGGCTCAGCACGGGAAACAACGACCTGGAGTTCTTTCTCCACAGGGAACCCCGGGATTCCCAGGCGCCGGAGTGGATCCTATACCCGCGGCGCGCTTCCGCCTGGAAGTGGGCGCTGGCGGGAGTTCTGCTGTACTTCTTGCTGCCACGCCGGAGAGGGAATGACGTGCGTCATGATCCTGTTCCCATCCTGGTCCTGGACTGGGTCGGCGCGGCCCTCGCCTGTTTCTTCTGGGCGCTGCCTCTGGCGCTGTATGAGACAAATGAGTCTGCGGTTGCGGACTGGCTTGGTCCGCCGGGAGTGAGCTGGCTGGCGGCGGGGGCGATCGCGGCGCTGCTCCTCAACAACGCGGCCAGGGCCGCGGGCGGAGTCGCGTTGCAGGGAGACTCGATGCGCCTCAGTAGCCTGTTCCGAAGCCGGGAGATCCCGTACTCATCGGTCCGCCTGGTGCTGCCGCTGGAGGACGGGGAAATCCCCAGCGGAGTCCGGCTCAGACTGGCGCAAGGCCGCGAAGTTGTCCTGCCGTGGTCCGGCAGGATGAACTTCACCGCCCTGCTCGATGAACTGCGGGCGCGCGGGGTTCCCCGGGCGCAAGCTGCCTCCATCGTGGATCCTCAGATGAATCCATAACCAAGCCACGCGGCAACCTTCCGGCCGAATCGGAGTACAGTGGGAAGAGAGGTATGTCGATCCGGCAACGCTGGTTCCGGTTCCATCGCGCAGCGAGCTTGGCGGCCGCGCTGTGCCTGGCGCCGCAACCGGGATCACCCGCGGCGGAACGCTTCGTCCCCGCCAGACTGAGTGTCATTGCCGTGGAAGGCGAGGCCGCGGTCCGAGAAACGGGAAAGCGCGCGGCCAAGGACTTTGTGGTGCGAGTCGAGGACGAAGAGCAGCGGCCTGTCGCGGACGCCGCGGTTCAATTCGTCCTTCCGGCGAGCGGGCCGGGCGGTGTCTTTCCCGGCGGCGGCAGAATTCTCGAAGTGCGAACCGACAGCCATGGACGGGCCGCGGCCAAGGGGCTCCGCGCCAATGGCGCGGCCGGCACGTACATCATGGAAGTCACGGCGGCATATGACGGTGTGAGCGCCAAGGCCAGCTTCACTCAGATCAACGTGGCCTCCAGCAAGGGCGGCGGAAAGATCGTCGCGATTGCCGCGGCGATTGGCGGGGCGGCGGCGGTGGGCGCGGTGTTGGCCACGCGCAAGAGCGGCGGTAGTCAATCCGCGACTCCGGCGCCCTCGCCTGGGACGACCATCACCGCCGGAACGCCATCCGTCGGAGGACCGCCATAGGGGGACTGCGATTGAACCTGCGCGGAATGTCTCGGACCTTGATCCTCTTCGGCGTGTTGTTGGCCGCTATCCTCGGCGGCGGCCAGGCAGCGATGGGACAGCCGCCGTCCGTGTCTGTCGAAGGTCCGGTGCTGGGCTATGTCTTGGATCGCGTCTCGGGCTTGCGCCCCATCCTGGGCTCCCCCGGCGCCGCCACACTGGGTCAACCTTTGCTGGCCGCGGCTGAGGTCGGCGGCGCGGCGGCGGGCCACGGTTGGAGCGGCGCGCTCGCGGTGCTCGCGCCGGGCCAGGATGTGATGATCATCCGCGGCGCTGGCAGTGGAACGGTGACCACCGCGCTGCCGGTTCCCCCGGGCCCTGCCCTGATGGCGGTCAGTCCATCCGGCGATGCCGCCGCCTTTTATTACAGCGCGCAGCAACGTTTGATCGTGATCGGCGGGCTGCCCGCCGCTCCTGAGCCATTGTGGAGCAGGGACATGAGCGATGTCGCAGGCGGCATCGTCGCGGTCGCCGTGGCCGACGGCGGGATGGCCGCGACGGCCTCAGCCGGCGGCTCCCCGGCGTCGGTCTGGCTCGTGACGCCGCGCGACGGGTGTCAGTTCCTTTACAGCGCTGCGCCGCCAGTCTGGATGACCTTCCTCGCGGGCGAGGTGAGCCTCGTGATTGTGGACCGCGGCAACGGCCGCGTGACCGTCATCCGCGATGCATCCACGGACGCGCGTGTTTCGGTACTGAACACCACGGGCGACACGCTGCAGCGGGCCGTGGGCGTGAGCGCTTCCCCGGACAATCGCCGTGTCTTCGTGGCCACCGCCGAACCGGCGGGAGTATTTGTTTGGCGCGAGGACGAAGACCAGCCGGAGTTCCTGCCCTGCCCGTGCGCGCCGGCCGCCATGGAAGCACTCGCGCAACGGGCGGTGTTCCGGCTCACGGATGCCGCGGGCGGGCCGGTCTGGCTCCTGGACGCGGCCGGCAAGGAAGCGCGGTTGGTATTCGTGCCGGAGCAGCTTCCAGCAGCCCGAAAGGACACCCGTGCGCCCTCCCCGGTGCGCCGCGGGATCGAGCGTTGATCTTCTATGCGGCGTTGCGCCGCGATCAGCCGTTAAAATTCCAGCCCGGACGGTACTTTCGCCGCAGCCACTCGTTCGCCTCCGGCGCGTTGGTGATCTTGCCGGTGGCGGGATCGTACTCGAGGCGCTTGCCGGCTTGGTGCGCGACGAGGCCGAGAAGCATCTGCTCCATCATCGTGCCCGCGTAGTCGAAGTCGCAGTGCGTGCGATAACTCTGCGCGCCTTTGCAAGCATCGAGCCATTCTTGCTGGAAGATGTTCTGGCCACCCCGCACGCCCTGTACCGGCGCGGTGACCGGGTTGGGGACTCCGAGGGCCGGTGGAACGCCGCCCTCGAGCAACTGGACGGCAGCAAAGCCGCCGTCGGTCATGACGTTGGCAGGCGCGGTGCGTGGGGCGCCCTGCCCTCCGCGTCCTGCCGCGCCACCGCCCCGCCCTGCCTGAGCGGCGCCTCGGGCCGGAGCCGCCGCGCGCGGCGCGCTCCGGGCCGGAGCCGGAAGTCCGGTGCCGCCCACCGGCGCGACTAAATCGCTGGCCGCCCGGCGCTTGTAGTACGTGAGGTCGCCCGAGTAGTCCTCTGGGATAAGAATGCGCGACGTGAAATCCGCGAAGATCACGCCCTTGGTGCCCTCGAAGACGACGCCATTGCCCACCCGCGTGAAATCGATGTACCCTTTCGGCGGTGTGGGTTTGAGCCCGCCTTGATACCAGACCACCGTGACCGGGCCGCGCCAGCGGTTGCTGGGGTGCTCGAACATCACCTTGAGCTCGACCGGGCAGACATTGGGATCGTACTTCGCACTGACATCCTGATCCACCTCGATCGCGGTGGGAGCGCCGGCATCGATGCAATTCCAGACCAGATCCATGGTGTGCGCGCCCATGTCGCCCATCTGCCCGACGCCGAAATCGCGGTACGGATTCCAGGCGAGGCAGTTGTTGCCGGGAGCGGAAGCGGCGAAGTACTGCGGGCTATAGGGGTGCAGGGGTGACGGGCCGACCCACAGGTCGTAGTTGAAGAACGACGGGGGCTGCCCCTCACCGGAGGGATAGCCGGGACGGCCGTTGCGCCTTGCATCCCAGGCGGAAACCGTCCGGAGCTCGCCGATGGCGCCATCGAGAATCAGTTCGCGAATCCGTTCGAAGTTGGGATGGGCGTGGCGCTGCGTGCCGTGCTGGGTGGCGACCTTGGATCTCTGCTTCAGGTAGTTCGCGCGCACGAGTCGAACTTCCTCGACCGTCATCCCTAGTGGCTTCTCACAGAAAACATGGAGTCCCCGGTTGAGCGCCCAATTGCAAATGAACCCATGATGATGATCGGCGGTGCAGACAACGACGGCATCCAGGCCCTTTTGATCGAGGCAGCGGCGCCAGTCCACATACGTCTTGGCGCCGGGGAAGATCTTCAGCCCTTCTTCCAGGCGCTTCTCGTTGACGTCGCAGAGCGCGGCGACGTTTTCCGTCGCGAGAACGTTGTAATGCGCCGTGCCTCGTCCCCAGACGCCGAGGAGGGCGACGTTCAGTTTGTTGCTCGGAGCGTTCTGCCCGCGCAGAACGCCGCTTTTCAGGATTGTCAGACCCGCGGCTGCGCCGCTCGTGTTGAGAAATTCCCTGCGATGCATGGATTGCCTCCGCCTTCCGCCGCCCGCTCAAGTGCGGGCAATAGTGTGCCGCAACGTAGTATACACCCCCGCAGAGCGGAACACGATCCGCTTCCGCGCGCGCGACATTAACATCGATGAACGGCGCACTTCGAGCCGGAACGCTGCGCGGCCTCAAAAACGCGCATTTGCTCAAGCGCCGGGATGCCTGCTGTTCATAGGCGCCCCGTTTCCTCACAACTCCTGGGTCGTCATGGGCCTTTTCTGCCCGCTAAAGCAACGCCAAGGCTTGCTGTTCGGCTCCGTAGATTGCGCCCCCGCTTGATTCACCCCGCCGCCACCTCCCGCAGCAGGTACTCAAGCTCCTTCTCCAGTATCTGCGGATTCCGGCACACGTGGAAGCCCCAGGCGCCCAACTGGCCCCAGTTGTTCACCGCCTCCACCCAGCGCTTCGCCGTGTTGTGCTTCGCCCTGGTCTGATCGTCCTCAAATCCCTTGATCTCCAGCGCCACGGTCATTCCATACACCAGCCGCACCAGGAAATCCGGTTCGTAGGCGTGGTCAATGCCCATGTAATTGTAAGGGATTGTCAGCCCCAGGTGGTCATTGCGCGCGTAGAAGGAGACCGCGCTGCTCGCCTCCAGCCGGAAAGCCGCGCTCGCCTCCCACACCAGGTTGTCGAGCACAACCTGGTCGATGTGGCTCTTCACCGTGGCGTGGCACGGCCGCGTGGACTTGAAGTCGACCTCCGCCGTCGTCCCGATCGGCTTGTAGCGGTTCGTGATCGGCAGCAGCGGCGCTTCGCCCTCGGAGTCATCCGGCGCCGGCGCTTTCACCGGCCTCCCCTTGAACGGAATCACGCTGAACGGGATGCCATAGACGTCCACATACTCCTCGGTCAGCACACCAGTCTCGGGATCGGGCACGTAATCCATGCGCCGCAGCCCGCGTCCCACCACCTGCTCGCAGAGCAACTGGCTTCCGAACGCCCGGATTCCCAAGATATGCGTAACGTTGTTCGCGTCCCACCCCTCCGTCAGCATCGACACCGAAACAACGCACCGGACGTGCTCGCCCGGCTGCCCTGGCTTGCCCACCGTAGCCACCACCTGCCGCAATTCTTCAGCCGCATCCTGCTTTTTCTTTTTCGGATCGTCGCTCTCGGCCTCGGCCAGCAGTTTGGTGTCAATCCGGATAGTGCGCTTCATATCCGGCGTGTTCGAAAACAGCTCCGGGAAGATTACGCCCTTGCCAAACACCGTGCGCGTCTTCCGCTTTCCGGCCTTGGCCTTCTTCGGAGCGCCGTTGCCGTTCTCGTTCCCGTTCCCCTCGTCCTCTTCGCCGAGCACCTCGGCCACCTCGGCTTCACTGACCGTCTCTACCTCCGTCTCCCCGCTGATCTTGCGGTAGAACACCTCGGCCATGTCCGTGTTGTCGCAAACCAGAATCAGCACCGGAGGCGCCCGCTCCTGCCCCGGCGTGGCGGCCTGCATCTGCTCGAATCGCTCCTTCCACTGCGAGGCGATCTGCTGGAGCGCCCCTTCGGCTTCGCGGTACACGACCTCAGGCTTCGGCCGCCCCGCTTTGTCCGGCAGCCGCTCTCCGGGCTCCAGATTCTCGTTGATCGCCTTCCACAGCTTGAAGTACTTGGGATCGGGCCGGCCCGTCGTATCCAGTACCGGCAGCGGCTCCTGGCCGGGCTCGGTTCTCGCTTTCTTGGGGGCCATCGTCTATCCTTGGGAATGCAAACGGGAAAACACCGCAGTGAAGCGAACCATCCAGGTCGCCATCCGGCGCGGCGAGCGCAAGTATATCGCCGAGTGTCTGGAGTTCCCCATCGTCACCGAGGCCTCCTCGCTCGATGAACTGGTGAAAAACATCGAGGAAAGCGTCGCTCTCTTCCTTAAGAACGAAGATCTGTCGGAACTCGGCCTGGCTAGCCACCCGGTCGTGCTAGCCACCCTGGAACTCGAGGCCGCGGCCTGATGGGCCGCCTGCGTGCCCTGTCCGGAAGCCAGGTCCTCGCCATCCTCCGCTCGTTTGGCTTCACCGTCCTGGACCAGCGCGGGAGCCATGTCAAGCTCCGCCGTTTGTCTCCGTAGGGCGCCCGCCAGACGCTGGTGGTCCCCCGGCATGACGATCCCGACAAGGGCACGTTGCAGGCCATCTTCCGGCAGGCATCGCGATTCATCCCCGCTTCCGATCTCCGGCCGCGCTTCTTCCACGAAGATTGACCCTCCCGCCTGCCCTCCTCTCATAACGACCTGCGACTTCCTTGTCAACAACGAAGGCTACCGCCCGCCCACCACGCGCCGCCTGCCGTACGCAGACTACGGCCTGGTGCTGGTCTCGGCGGTACCCGCCGGGCCCGGTCCGCAGACGCTGCAAACGGCTTCCTCAGGTGCCAACCAGCTCGGCCAACTGGCGGGCGCTTTCGTCTTCCTCGATCCCGGCGGCACAAACGAGAAGTACGTCCGCGCGATCGGCGACGATCCTGAGAATCCGTCGTTCCAGGCGATCGTCACGAAAGACCACGCCGTCGGCGAGCGCATCCGGCCCACCATCTGGCCGGCGCCGGTGCTCTACGAAGGCGACGATCTTGCCTTCGACATCCTGGTTGCTTCGCCAGATCCGGGCTCAGACCTGGCCGTGGTGGTTCAGACCTGAGCGAATTAGGAGACTTTCTTCAGCCCAGCTTGGATGGCCCGCTTCAAAACGGTTTGGTACCCAATGCCTTCTTTGGCTGCGATCCGCTGCGCGCGTTCCAGGTCGGCCACCGGCAGCCGGATTGAAATGGCCCTGGTCGCCTTGGCCTTGGCTTTCTCCAGCAATTCTGCCAGGATTTTCGCATCAGTCTGCGGGATCGGCGAACCCCGCGAACGCAATAGCGTCCCCTGCTTCAGCGCCCGTTCAAACTCCCGCTGTGTCTGCCGCCGTCCTTCCGGCGTCGTATACCACGCGGCTTCGGCACTCATGGACTCCACCTCAGCTTTCGATTTGCGGGGCATAGATCCTCCTTTCCGCCTGATTCATCGTGTGCGCCGTCACGGTGCGAAACCGCCTTCGGCGGATCGTGAACACCACGACCAGGTAGCGTCCCGATGCCGTCTTGCCAAACAGCTTCCAGCGCTTCTCGCCTGCTTTGGGCACAGCCGGGATGATCACGTGCCGTCCTCGGACCACCTCCTCGGCCTCCTGAGGCATGACGTCGTGCGCCGCGACGTGCCCGACGTTGTGTACATCCCATTCAAAGCCGGTCAGGTCGTCGAGCACAATTCTAGTATATACGGGTTGCGTATATACAAACAAGACCGCCGCTTAAGACCGTGATGCCGTCCGGCCCGCTCCTCCTGTTCGGCCCCCGCCGCGCCATCCAGCTTCAGGGCTTCCCCGGCCGCGCGGCGACCACCACCCTGCACGACGCCACCGAGACCGGCTTCCAAATCCCCGGCCTCTTCCAGGTGGCCGAGGACTTCGCCAACGTTCAGCTTTTCTCAGCCTACGATTACTTCAACCATCTGCGCGTGAGGCCACTCCCGGTGACGGATCTCTCCGGACTGACGCTTCAGTACGACATGGGAATTCTGCCGGTCAACGGTGAGGAGGGCAATGTCCGGCCCGACTTCTGCGGCTGAGCCTGGACGCCGGCGCGCCACGGGAACCCCACAAAGGCGACGTGGAGTCCACTCACGCGATTCGGCGGCCGAATCCCGGCTCGAAAAGGATCACCGGATGTTTCCTTCAGTTTGGGCCCGGTTGCCAGGCAAGCCCGCATGGCTCAGCAGGTGCTCGCCCCGTGTGGCTGACATTGAGGTTCGGGGTTCTGCCGCAGGCTCCTAAACCACCCAGCGGATCCCCTCCATCGTGTCCCCATCATTGGCCGGCCCCACCAGCAGAGCGCTCAAGTCCGCCTGCCCGCCCGAGGGCCGGACTTCGAAGCTCAACAGATTCTCGCCGCTTCTCAGCTCTACCCCTGTCTGGAACTGCCCGACGCGGTAGCGGGTCAGCCCCTCTTCCTCCATCACCTTGACCCCGTTCAGGTACGCGATGACGCGCCCCCGCGCCCCAACCCAGAGGTAACCCTTCCGTTGTCCCGCCGCCCTCACCTTGACCGCCGCCCGGTAAATGGTCCCCTCACCTGCGGGAGGACGCCAGTCCGCCAGATGCAGCGTGTCCACCGGCGACGTGTGGGTTTCCCAGCCATCCGGATTCGTCGCCTGGCCCTGGCTGAGCCGCCACACCCGGTTGCACCGTCCGTACCAGTTGTTCGGCTTCCCCCAGCGGCTTCGGAACTTGCCCGGCTCATCGCCGGCCACATCCACCGCCCCCAGATCCATCACGCCCATTCCCCGCTGATTCGCCATGTGCAGAAACTCGATGTCCGCGGGTTGAAACCCCATCAGGTCCGCAACCAGCGCATCTGTGGCAACCGGGTCTTCCCCCGCCAGGACCAGATTGCTCCGGACCTCCTGGTCTGCCCGGTTGATCCGGTGCTCGCTGTATTGCAGTCCGCGAATCCCGTCGACAACGCAGTAGTCCGGCGGATGAAACGCCGCCAGGTCCACAATGAAGGAGTCGATTCGCCCGTCCAGAGAGTGCTTGCTGTGCAGGTCGTTGTTCGAAAAAGCCCCCGGCTGCGCATACGCAATCCGGGGCGCCGTCCCAACGTAGTTCTTCAAACAGGCCGTAATCCCGCACATCAGGTGGACCTTCATCACCGGAATCGTGATCAGAAAGTCGCAGCCGAGGATCGTGTCCGCTGTGACGTAGACCTTCTTCTCCCCGAAAGCGCCTACCCCGGTCGGGCTGACGGGAACGGGCAACCACTTGAATTGCCCATTTCTGTCTTTCCCCGCATCGTAGGCCAGATCGACGTAGTCGAACCGTTTCGAGGGGAAACGCCTGCGTGCGTCGTCCAAAACGCCGCCCAGCGTGCCGGGCAGCCCGGGGAATTCACCTCCCCAATCGGCCGTGAGAGCATCCACCTGAACCCCGTTCTGCCGCATCACATTGTCGCCGGCGGGATCCCCGAGTCTTCGGTAACTGCCCCCTTCCGCCACCGTGATTCGGGCGGCGCGGGACTTCTCCGCCACGTACTCGAGCACCGCCTTGGTCACGCGCAAATCCGTCACATCGCCCGTTCGGTATGTGGCCCTCGGCGGCAGGCTGATTATGTTCGGCTTCAGCACCACCCATGAGCCCGGCTTGATCTTGTCCTCAAGACGGCCCGAAGCGGGACGCCCATACTCAATCGCCCGCCACACCATGTCCCGAATGCGCGGGTAATCCAGAGGATCCTCTCGCGAAGACGGCCGGACCAGTTTGCCGTGAGTGGAAGCCACCAGCCCGATGCGCGGCTTGCGGCTCGGGGCCCCCTGCAACGCCAGGACCGCTGCTCCCTGCCCCGTGACTTTCAAGAAACTGCGCCGGTTCAGCATGTTCTTCATCCTCCCGCTGGCAACTCTCCTATTATCCCCACCACGTTTCGCCGGGAGCCAGGTGCGCCCGCACGACATCCGGGTTTAGCTCAATCCCCAGGCCCGGCTTGTCGGGGAGCGCTATGTGGCCGCCCTGCACGATCGGCCCGTCATGCAAAATCACGTCGTCCATCCATTCGCGGCGTCCGATAATAGTTTCAGCGGCCAGGAAGTCCCGCACGGCGCAAGCCCACTGAACCGTAGCGTAGTTGCAAACCACGCTGCCGGTGTTGTGCGCGCACATCGGAATCAGGCACATGTCCGCCAGATCCGCAATCTTCTTGGACTCAAGCAGGCCTCCTGTATTGCGCACATCCAGTTGCGCGATGTCGCAGCCCTTGTTGAGCAGGAAATCCGCGAACCCCTGCCGCCGAGCGAGGTTCTCTCCCATTCCGATCGGCACTTTGGATACGCTCGTCAGCCGCACCCAGGCGTTGGAGTAATCCGGCGGCATTGGATCTTCCAGCCAGAGCGGCTTGATGGGCTCGACAGCCTCGGCAAGTTGAATGGCCGTCCGCAAATCGTATTCCCAGTGGCAATGCACGATAATGTCGTGATCCCAACCGAGTGCCTCACGGCAATTTTCAAAGCCGCGCCGGATGTCTCTCAATTCCTTGGTCGTCAGAATCCGGTTGGACGAATCGCGCGCCGCATCATTCGAAGGGGTCGAACGGGGCGGCGAGAACTTGAAAGCGGTCCATCCGGCTGGATCCGCCTTCACCTTGTCCGCCCAGGCCCGGCAACTCGACGGGTCCAGCATGTTGCGCGGACCCTCGTCGTGGTACATCCGCACCCGGTTGCGGAACCGGCCTCCGAGCAATATCGCCGTCGGCACATTCAGAATCTTGCCCGCCAGATCCCACAAGGCCGCTTCGATCCCGCTTACCGCTCTCAGCAGCATATGCGCGGAGCCGTCCACCCTCTGGCCCAGACCCAGATAGAGTGCTTCGATGTCCAACGGATCCTTGCCCAGAAAATACGGCCGAAGCTCGAGGACGCCCTCCTTGATTCCCACCCCAGGGCTCCCGTAGCCTTCTCCGATGCCGTAAAGCCCCGCATCGGACTCCACCTTTACATAAGTGTAGGTGCGCGGACCCTTCAGCATCATTACTTTAATGTCCCGGATCTTGACCCTTCCCCTTTCGGCGGCCGCCAGAGTGCGGAACCGGGTCAAAGCAGGCGTGGCGGCGACCCCTGCGCAAGCATGAAGGAACGTCCTGCGGCTATACCCTGCGGACATGGGCATCCTCCCGAACAGACTTCAAACCCGCCTCAGCATATCACGGCTCCCGGAGGCAATTGGAAGACGGCGCGGCAGGCCCCGCCACGCCGGAACTGTTAAACTGGGTGCTTCGGATGCTCTCCATCGTCATCCCGGTCCACAACGAGGAACACTCCATCTTGCCCCTGTACGACCGCCTGACAGCCGTAATGCATGACATGGGCAAGCCTTACGAAATCATCTTCGTCGATGACGCCTCCACCGATCGCAGCTCCGACCTCCTGGCGAACCTCGTCGAAACCGACGCGCGGCTCAAAGTGGTCCGCCTGCGCCGAAACTTCGGGCAGACAGCCGCTCTCGCCGCAGGTTTCCACGAAGCGGCGGGCGACGTGGTCGTCTCCATGGACGGCGATCTGCAACACCACCCGGAAGACCTGCCCGCTCTGGTGGCCAAGATTGACGAAGGGTACGACATCGCCAGCGGCTGGCGCAAGAACCGCGTCGACAACGCCCTCACGCGCCGGCTGCCCTCTCGCATCGCCAACTGGATGATGGCCAAGGCGTCCGGCGTCGATCTCCACGACTTCGGCACAACGTTCAAGGCCTATCGCGCCGAGGTTCTGAAGGACATCAACCTGTACGGCGAACTTCACCGTTTTATCCCCGCTCTCGCCAGTTTCTACGGCGCTCGCATCGCGGAAGTCCCCATTCGCAACACCGTCCGCTCAACCGGCGGCTCCCATTACGGATTGAGCAGAACCTTCAACGTCCTGTTCGATATCCTGACCATCCGGTTCCTGCTGCACTACTTTACCCGTCCCATGCACTTCTTCGGAAAGCTCGGGCTTGTGGGTACGACCGCGGGATCGCTCATGCTCGTCTACCTCGCGCTGCGCAAGCTCACCGGCCACGAGATTCTCGTGGAACACGGCCCCCTTATGCTTGCCTCTGCGCTTCTGCTGATCTCGGGACTCTTGATGTTCACCACCGGTCTGCTCGGCGAACTTCTCATGCGAACCTACTTCGAGAGCCAGGGCCGCCGCATTTACGCCGTCCGCGAGATCCTTACACGCCGCGATCCCCCCGTGAAGCGCTGACAGCTATTCCGCGCTTCGTTCCACCGTCTCTTCGTCCAGTTGTGGGATGGTGAGCGACCGCCGCCAGTGTTCGTCGAACAGGCCCTTCATCGCCTCCCCAAATCCCGGATGATCAAAGAACAGCGATGTCCAAGTCTTCTTTGTAATCACGGGGTCCAACAAGGCAATCAGTCCCCGCTTTCCGTCGAACACCGCCAGTTTCAGTGGAACCAGCGCGACCTGCCGCACCTGGACGCCCGCCGACGCGCATTCCTTTAACCGTTGCAGCCCCATTTCCTCCAGAATCCGCGGGTCTGCCAGCATGCGGCAACTCACGCCCCGAGCCCTGGCGTCCTTCACAAGCTTCGAACCTTCAGCCGGGTCCATGGCGAATGGGGGACGCGAGAATTCCAGATACTCGCTCGTCGCCTCCCGGATCATCCGCTCATACAGCGCCGCGCTCTGCGCCGGCTCCCCCACAATGTGCAAGTAGTCCAGCGTGCCCTTCTCCTGCTGTGATTCCGAATACGCCGCCGTCAGATCGTCCACGAGACCCGTCGCCATTCTCGCCTGCTCCAGCAAGGCATGCTCCGCCTGCTGCCGCTTGCGCGCCAGATACGCCGGGATCGCCAGTCCCGGCTCCACGGCCGTGAACAGCTTGGTCTTGTCCTGCATTACCCGTGCAAAACCTTTCTCCACCAAGCTGTCGAGGACTTCGTAAATCTTCTGCCGGGGCACGTGCGCCCGCGCGGCAAGCTCCAGCGCCTTGAAACGAGGATGTCCCACCAGCACCAGATAGGAACGCGCCTCGTAGGCGTTCAACCCCAGTTGCTGGAGCCTCCTCCAGAAGAGTTGAAAGTCCATCGCCGCAAGATCTTCCATGATGTGTGCCTCGGAAAGGATTGTTACAACGATACCAAACTACCCCGCCGCTGCGCCAAAAACCGCGCCGCCTCCCTTGCCGCCTTTGACAGCGCAGCCGCCTTTTGACAAGATGAATCCAGCACTGGAAGCGCCAGACTCGCCTCACTGCGCCGGCCTTTTCTGTCCGCCGCCTGGTTTGGGACGGGCCTATTCAGTGACAATCCTCGGAATATGAGGGGGAAGGAACGGGAACGAGAATGAAACTCTACGTGGGGAATCTCCCATACCAGGCCACCGAACAGGATCTCCAGGACTGGCTGGCGAACGCCGGAGTCGCTGCCGACACGGTCACCCTCGTACGGGACCGCATGACGGGCGGCGCCCGGGGGTTTGGCTTCGTCGAAATTCACGATCAGCAGGCCGCCGAGCAGGCGATCCGCGCCTGCAACGGCAGGGAATTCATGGGCCGCACTCTTGTGATCAACGAGGCTCGCCCCCCTTCGCAGGACCGGGGCGGCGGCGGTGGCCGGGCTCCCTCCCGCGGCGGGCGAGGAGGCGGACCACGCCGCCCCCCGCGCTGGTGAATCGCCGCTGAGCACAAAAAAGGCCGCGCCTGCCCGAAGGCCGCGCGGCCAAGTCGCTCGAAGAAGGGGTTCCTAAGCTCGAATACCTAAGGTTTGCTTGGGGAGACGGGTTTCGGCTCTCCCGCCACCGCCAATCCGATGGCGGTTCCCGCCGCTGCTCCGCCCGCAACGCCGGTCACAACCAGCACCTTCTTCGCGGTCCAGCCCTTCTTCTGCGCCGCCGGCATCGCCACACACCCGCAGGTTGCGCCTTCGGCCACCCGCACGGCTCCCGCCGACGCCACTGCCCGGACACGATCCGTGCCCTCGATTGTGATCGTTCCCTCCGATCCCGGCTCCAGTTCCACCGGCCGGCCCAGCGCGCAGATCGTAATCCTTGTCCCCGGGGCCGCCCGGAATTGAAGCGATCCCTGCGACATGCAGATCATGGTTCTTCCCTTTTGAACTTCCGCCCAAATCTGCGTCCTCGCCCCGATTGTGAGGACACTCTTGTCCGCGAGCGCCAGTGTGGCGGGCTGATCGCCGGTCACGATCTCATCCCCGCTCACCAGCGGCAGGGATTCCGCCGCACCGGGCACGGCCGTGCCCCTCAGGCTGATTCCCTGCCCGGATACCGTGCCGATCTGTTCGGCCCCGCAGGCGGCGAGCGCCGCCACCAGCAACAAAAGCACCGTCGTTTTCACAGAAAGCCTCCTTTCACACCGTCTCATCCGTCCGCTGTTCCCAACCCCGCCACCCACGCCACCGCCATGGAGTTGGCTGGAATGTACAAATTGAAATCCACGAGGCTGTGAAGCGCGATCGCGGCGAGCGCGCCCAATACGGCGGGATTCCGCCGCGCCCGCCCCGCGATTCCCAACGCTGCCGCCAGCCACAAACCAAAGCCCGCCGCCCCCATCTCCGCCAGTCCCTGCAAGTAGTCGTTGTGCGCGTAGTCCACCGTGTTCATCGGCGCGACGCTCTTGTGCATCAGGAATGCCGCTTCGTATCCGCCGGCGCCGCAGCCAAGCAGCGGGTACGAAGAGATCAGCGCCAGCGATTCCTTCCAGATCTCCAGCCGCATGCCGGCGTTGATCTCGTCCGTGGCCGCCAATTCCGCGAACCGCGCGATCAGTTGGTCCGGAGGCAGATAGATGAACAGCACGGTGACCAGGCCCGCCACAAGACCAGCCACAATGAGCCTCCTCCCGCCTCTCCCGACCACGCCCGCCGCGCCGGTGTGACGAAGTCCCGCCGACGCCGCCGCCAGCGCGAATACCGCCAACCCAAACAGCGCCGCGACAAAGCCCATGCGCGAGAGGGAATGGATAATCCCCGCCACGATGAGCGCGCCGGCCACCATGGCCGCAGCTTTCCTAAGTCTGCCGCCGGCGGCTTGGCGCAATCGCCGCGGCTCCCGGCGAGGCGGGTCCGAAACCAGAAAGATGCCCGCGGCCATCAGCAAGCCCAGTTCCAGAAAGCCCGCGAAGTGGTTGCGGTTGACGTAAGTGCCGCGCGCCACTCCGTTCGGCCAGTTCGAGAAATACTGCGCCAAACCGAGCGCCGCTTCCAGCGACGCGATCACCACGACCGGCGCGGCGGCGAGCCACGCCTTGGTTTCCAGTCTCCACGCCGCTTCCCTCGCCAGCGCGAACATCAGCAGACAGGCGCCCGCCGTCGCGGCCACCAGGACCGTCTGCGCGGGGGCCACCGAAAGAGGCGCCCACGTTTCGCGGGCGGCCGCGGCGAGATCCGCGCGCGCCGGCGAGAGCGCGCGCAGCAGGCCCAGCGGCAGCGGCAGGCATTGCAGCGCCAGGCAGGCCAGTCCGGCCCCGAGCGCCCAACGCAGCGCCGGCGGCAGGGGCGGCGCCAGCCTGTAGCGCCGCGTGGAACCATAGTACGCCAACGCCGTCAGGCCGGCCGCGAGAGCCAATATCCAGCGGTCGATTTCCAGCACGCCGCCGAAGCGCGCGGCGGCATAAGTGAGAATCAGAGCCAGCGCAATGAGCAAGCCGCGCAAGAGTTACTCCCGGATGCGTTCCCGAACCCGCGCCGAGAGCCTTTCACGGCAGACTCTCAGCTCCGCTCTCAGCATCGCCGCCAGCAACAGCAGCGCCGCCGCGGACTGCAAGGACAGGTACAGGATCAGGTCTCCGCCCGAGCGGCCGATTTGCCGGGCCCCGCAGAGGGAGCCGCACACGCGAACAAACCAGAGCACGGCCCAGAGCAAGCGGTCCAGCCAGGCGGACTTTCTCCAGATCAGGAGCCAGCCTGACGCCCACAAGGCCAGCAAGACCGCCTCTACCGCGAGGACCGATCCCAGCGATGCCGACATGCGATGCTATTTTCCGGCCGTGGCCGGCATGCGGGCGGGCGCAGGGCGCGCTTCCGCGCCGGCGCTGTTGAGTTTCCGAAAGACCTCGCGGCAGGCGGCGCAGAGCTCGCGGCCGCCGGAAGCCCGGCCGCAGCGGGCGCAGCGCGTCCGCTCCGGGGATGCTTCAGAAGGTGGTTGTTTCCGGGGAGTCAATGGCAAGTAACACTGTTACTAAGCACTTAGTTTGTTGGGAGGGCCGCTCGCGAGCGGCCCCTACAGGGGGGACAGCCCGCTCGGTGCAGGCAAGGGGGACAGCCCGCTCTGCGCAGGGGTGCGGTAGCGCGGGGCCGCTGCAAGGGGGACAGCCCGCTCTGCCCACTCGCTTCGCTCGAGGCAGAGTAGGCAGTCCCCCTTGCGCTC
>Ga0101944_10000873_pt1 | contig 77772 bp, 53 predicted proteins | sample DewCreD2012metaG_FD_75245 | JGI IMG/M metagenome (GOLD analysis project Ga0101944, IMG submission 75245) | Hot spring sediment bacterial and archeal communities from British Columbia, Canada, to study Microbial Dark Matter (Phase II) - Dewar... ... | reverse complement strand
ATCCCTCCCCAACCCCAAAACGCTCCTTCCTGCGCTATCCCCACTTGCTAAACCTTGGCCGGATCACACACCCCTCGCCCACCTCTCACCCATCTCACCCCAAACTTTGACGTCACCGTGCATGGTTCCGGCTTGCCTCTTGACAAAGAAGCCTTCTTGGAGGATATTTGCATATATGTTCAAATACACACAAGGTGAACCTCATGAAGGCAAGAACGCAGCGGGCTGACGAAGACCGTTGCCGGGTTCGGGTCGTGCACTTGGACCGAATCCGCAGGGCCCGCAGGGATGCGATCCCTGAGCCCGACCTGGAGCGCATGGCCCTCACGTTCAAGCTGTTGGGCGACGCCACGCGTCTGAGGATCATGGCCGCTCTGGCCGGCGGGGAGATGTGTGTCTGCGATCTGGCCGCCTACCTGGGCTTGAGCGAGTCCGCCGTGTCCCATCAGCTTCGGCGCATGCGCGAGCTGAGCATCGTGAAGCCCCGCCGGGAAGGTCAGGTGCTTTACTACAGCCTCCACGACCGCCATGTGGTGGACCTGCTCGCCCGCACGCTCGACCATGTGAGGGAATGAATTGGGCCTCGGGACCTGCCGCAGATCCCGACGAGAAAGGACAATTCATGGATTTTGTCGAAAAGGCGTTCCTCGAGGCCTGGAACCTCCTGGTGGAGTCTTCGGTGTACATCCTGTTCGGGCTTCTGGTGAGCGGGATCCTGCGCGTGTTCTTAAGCCCCCATTCCGTGGCCGCCCACCTGGGCCAGGGCCGCTTTCGGTCTGTGTTCAAGGCGGCTCTGATCGGAATCCCCCTTCCCCTGTGCTCGTGTGGAGTGCTCGCGGCCGCCGCCACCTTGCGAAAGCAGGGCGCGAACAAAGGGGCCACTGCGGCCTTCCTCATTTCGACGCCGGAGTCTGGCGTCGACTCCATCGCGATTACCTGGGCGCTTCTGGATCCGATCATGACCGTGGCCAGGCCCGTGGCGGCCTTTGCCACGGCCGCGGCCGCCGGGATCACGGAAAACCTCCTGGGCTCGGGCCAGGGTGGGGGCAGGGCCAAACCGGATCTCTCCTGCCCGGTTGACGGATGCTGCCTCGGCGAAGCCTGCCCGCCCGAAGAGCATGCCCGCCATCACAGCCTGACCGAAAAACTCGCGGCAGGCTTGCGGTTCGCCGTGACCGCAGTCTGGGGGGACATCGCCTCATGGTTTTTCCTGGGCCTGATTCTTGCCGGCGCGATCACGGCGCTCGTGCCCGCGAATGCGGTGGGCAGCTTCCTCGGCGGCGGCCTTGGATCCATGCTCCTCATGCTCGCCGTGGGCATTCCTCTTTACATCTGCGCCACGGCGTCAACTCCGATCGCCGCGGCTTTGATCCTGAAGGGCGTAAGCCCGGGCGCGGCCCTTGTGTTCCTCTTGGCCGGCCCGGCCACGAACGTTACGTCCCTTACGGTGCTCGTTCGTATCCTCGGCAAGAGAGCCACGGCGATCTATCTTGCCATGATCGGCCTCTGTGCCGTACTCTTCGGGCTGGCAGTGGACCGCGTGTACGGATTCCTCGGAATTTCGGCCCGGGCCATGGTCGGGCAGGCTGCTGAGTGGGTGCCGGCCTGGGCCCAGTGGATGGGGGCGGCTGCGCTTCTGGTGTTGTCCGTCCAGCCGGTTTCTCGGAGTCTCCGGTCTATCCTGCCCTCGAAGGCGTTCGGCTCGAAACCCTAGGATCCCAAAGCGACTTTTGGAGGAGAGGCCATGAAACTGACCGGCGTAAAATCTTTCTCGGTGAAGACCGCACCTCCCAACCTCGGCGGCCTCGTCTGGCTTTTCGTCAAGCTGGAAACCGACGAGGGCATCTCGGGCTGGGGAGAGACAGCGGTTCTTTTCACGCTCTACGGCCTGGAGCCCGGCTACGAGAAACTGGTGCACAACATTTTCAACACGTACCTCAAGGGCAAGAACCCCATCGACCGGGAGCCTTTGAACAAGCTCCTCTATTCGAGCGTGACGGCCCAGCATCCCGATTACGTGATGATGGGCATTGTGAGCGCCTTTGACATCGCGATGTGGGACATCTGCGGGAAGTTTTTCAACACGCCGGTCTACAACCTGCTGGGAGGGAAATGCAGGGACAGGGTGAGGACTTACACGTACCTGTACAACCTCGACGCCAAGGGCACCCTTTTGGACGCCACCTCGGACTGGACGCAGAACCCGGACCGGCTGGCGGAGATCGCGGCCCAGCGGGTCGAGGAAGGGTTCACGGGCGTCAAGTTCGATCCCATCCGCCAGGCTCTTCCCGGAACCTTGCCGCCCGCTCCCTGGGAACTCACCATGGCCGAGTACGATTTTGCCGAGGAGGCGATCCGGCGGATCCGGGAAGCGGTCGGCAGCCGCGCGGACATCTGCATCGGCACCCACGGCCAGATGACGCCGGCCGTATCGCGCCGCCTGGCCAAGCGCGTGGAGAAATACGATCCCCTGTGGCTGGAGGAGCCCTGCCCGCCGGAGAATTTCGAGGAAATGGCGCGGATCGCCCGCAGCACATCCATTCCGATCGCCACCGGCGAGCGTCTGGTCACGATCCACGACTTCCAGAAGCTTTTCGAAGCGGGTGCGTGCGCCATTGCCCAGCCGGACGTGGGAAGCTGCGGCGGCATCACGGCGTGCAAGCAGATTGCGACCCTGGCAGAAGCGCACTACGTGCTCATGGCCCCTCATGTGTGGGGCGGGCCGGTCATCACGGCGGCCGCCCTCCAGATCGACGCCAACATCCCGAACTTCCTCATTCAGGAGAGCATCTACAAGTCCCGTCACTTCTTCGACGAGATCGTCAAGGAGCCCTTTCAGTGGGAGGACGGGTATCTCGTGGTCCCGGACAGGCCCGGCATCGGGATCGAACTCGACGAGGAAAAGCTGGAAAAACACAGGGGCTCGATCGCGGACCTGGTGGCTCTCCTACCCTGAAGACCGGCCCCAGGTCTCCACGGCCTCGGTCATGGCCCTGACGTTCTCCACGCGGGCGTTGGCCGGGATGGAGCAGCCTGAGGAGAGGATGAATCCGCCCTGCCGGCCTACCTTGAGGATGAGGTCCCTGCAGTATTCCAGGACCTCGTCCCGTGTGCCAAAGGCGAGGAGGGAGGCGGGCACGTCTCCTTTGATGGCCATGATTCCGCCCAGGATTTCCCGGGCCTTGACCATGTCGGTGAACCCGTCGAACTCTGCGGCGCAGGACGCGCGGGGGAATTTCCTGAAATAGGGCAGGAACCTTGTCCAATCCGTGTCGAAGTGGAACCAAGGCACGATCCGGGCCTGCGTCAGCCCGTCCACGTAGAATTCAAGGTCCGGCAGGACGAGTTCTTCGAAGATCTGGGGCGGGATGAAGGCCGGGGAAGAACGGCTCATCCCGATGAAAACTCGGCGGACTGCGTTCCGCTCCACCGCCTCCACGGCCAGGGGCAGCATCCCCTCCCGGAAAGCTCGGGCGGCTTCCCTCATCTTGCCGAGCCTGCGCCTGAGGTCCAGGGCTGTCTCGGTGATGCCCCGGCCCAGGCAGAAATACTCGAAGGCCGGGCCGGGCAGAACAAAACCCACGGCCGGCACAATGCCTGCCTCGGTTACGCACCTGAGGTGCTCGTCTATTTCGCGGGAGGCTTCGGAGAGATCCCGCAGCGCTGATTCGAGGGTTGTTTCCGGATAGATTCTCTCCATTACGACTTGCAGAAACGGGAAAAGTCCTTCGGCCGCGAGCAGGTCGTAATCCTCGGCCATGAGGAAGCCTTTTTCCTCGAACTGATGAACGCTCCTCTCGGGAAGATCCACGCCGGGCAAGAGAAGCCTTTGGGGCACGCCGAGGCGCAGGAGGGTGGGATTGGCCGTGTCGGCGATGGTGGTCATGTCCCATTGAAAGTCCTTGGCGGTTCGCAGCACGGCCTGGATGCGGGCCTCGGGGTCCTGCATGAGTCTCGCGTTCGTCAGGCCCGTGTAGGTGGCCGCCCAGTGATCCAAGAGGGGCGACAAAGGAACGCGGTCCGGTTTTTCCAGAGCCAGAACAGCCTCGATGCGCTCGAATGCGTTCATAGTGTCTCCTTTTCTCGGCCCGCGCCCCAAGGCCCTTCGGATCCGCGGCAGGCCGGTCACGAAGGCTCAAAGAACGGGCGCGTCAGCCGGGCCACGTCCTCGGGCAGCGTGTCGATCACCCACAAGTCGTACATTCTTTCGAAAAAGCCGGTGTCGTTGGTGTAGACTCCGCTCGGAAACGGCCTTGAGATGAGTTTTGCGTGAAACGGAAAGGCCGGATCCTCCTCGCCCATGGGCGTCGAGTATGTCACGAGGTTGAAGCTTCCCACCCCCATGGAGTGGTATGCTTTGAGAAGACGGACGAGAACGCGGGAAAAGGCCTTCACCCGCGGCAAGGCCAGGTCAGCCAGCGAACCGGAGTCTTCCAGAATCACGAGAATCTCTCGAAACCCACGGGGCGCGAAGCTCGCCAGCACGGCCGCCCCGTCTCCCCTCCAGACCGAACGTTCTCCAAGGGAGAACTCATGGGCGGCCAGACTCTGCCAGAAAGACTCGCCCTTGGACTCGTTCCAGCGCCGGCTGAGGACGGCAAGGGTTTCCACCACGGGCGCCGGCCTGCTTTCGAGAAGGATTTGGACGTGGGGATGGACGATGCTGCCCGCCGACGGAGGCAGGAAGTTCCAGACGTAGACCGGGTAGCGGCACTCCGGGCGGGCGGCGTGGACGGCTTGGAAAAATTCCTGGGAGAGCTGTACGCTTTCCACGAGGGGTCCATCGTCGTACCGGTCCATGGGGATGAAATGCTCATGGGAGAGAATGGCCACGCAGTGGTTTTCGCCGTACGGGTTCTTGTTCGGGAAGAGCACGACTTCTCCTCTTCGGAGCCGCTTTTCCCGGATGAAGACCTCTTCGAAGACCGGCGTCTCTCGGTCCCGGTTCTCCGGGCAGAAAGGGCACCCGGGCCGCGTCTTGCGGACCAGGGCATCGAGTTCTCCCCAGGGGTCGGCCGAACCGGTCTGCTTGGGCCTTCTCGCCCGGTCGGGGTTGATCCGGGTCCAGGTCCCGAGAAGGGGGTCCTGCCTGTGCTCGACTCTTCCCACAAGGTGTTTGACCAGGTCCATCCTGTCTTCTCCCAAGGGGCCGCCACTATTTTCCGCGGCCCGGCGCGCCGAGACAAGCCTTGGGGCTGTTTTTCTTTTCCTTTGAGGGAAACTCGGGGCGCCTGTGCCAGCGCCACAGAAGGAGCCCGGCCATGAAGAAGATCGAAGCCGTGATCAAGCCCTTCAAACTTGACGACGTGAAGGACGGGCTTGCAGCCTTGGGTGTGCGGGGGATGACCGTGACCGAGGTGAGGGGCTTCGGCAGACAGAAGGGCCATACCGAGATCTACCGCGGGGCCGAGTACGAGGTTTCCTTTGTGCCCAAGCTCAAGATCGAGATCGTGATCCCGGACGAACTCGTGGAGCGGGCAGCGCAGGTCATCCTGACCAGGGCCCGGACCGGCGAGATCGGGGACGGCAAGATTTTCGTTCTGCCGGTGGAGGCGGCCTGGCGGATCCGCACGGGCGAAAGGGGGGAGGAGGCGCTTTGATGAAAATCGGCAAGCCCTCGGCCGGTCCTCACGTGCGGCACAGGCAGAGCAGGTGTGCCTCGTAGGCCTTGCGGATCCGTTCGAGCCGCATGGTGAGGTCCCTGAGCAGTCCGGCGCTGTCCGACTCGGGGCCGTATAGGCTTCTCGCCAGGGTCTGAAGCTCGGCCGGATCCACGGGCAGGCAGTGCGTCTGGAGGTCCTCCTGGATCTGAAGAATGTGTTCCAGGCGCCGAAGATACAGATAATCCTCCCGGAGGTCTTCGCAAGTCTTTTCGTCCAGCACATTCTTTCGGCAGAGCGCTTCCAGGGCTTCGAGTGTCCCAGGCTGCATCAACTCAGGCTCGCGCGGGCCGTGCAGGAGTTGCAGACCCTGGACCAGGCTTTCCACGTCCCGGATGCCGCCTGCGCAAGTCTTCACGTTCAGCCCGGCCGCAATTCCTTCGGAAGAGCGCCGGATGGAGGCGCGGCGAAGCGAGTCGATGGCTGCCGCCACTTCCCGTCCGTTTTTCTCCCTGAGCAGGACCGGCCGGATCCTTTCGACGAGCCTCCTGCCCAGGTCGAGATCGCCCGCCACGGGCCTCATCTTGATCGCGGCCTGGATTTCCCATAGGGAGGCTTTGTGCTCGTAGTAGGCCGCGAGCCCTGAAAAGGTGGGCACGAGTTCTCCCGAGCTTCCGTAGGGTCGGAGCCGCAGGTCCACCCGGTACGCATGGCCTTCCTCGGTGTGAGAGGAAAGGTCGAGGCAGGTCTGCTCCACGATACGGCCGTAAAGGCTGGGAAGGACATCCTCCTCGAGTCCGAGCATAGCCCTGGCCGGCTCTGGATCGGCCCGGAGGGGTAGGAGGTCCACATCAGAACTGTAGTTCAGTTCCCTGCCGCCGAGCTTGCCCAGGGCCAGGATGCACAGGCCTGCCTGCGGCTCGGCGGTTCCCTTCAGCACGGCACGCTCTTCGATCGTTCGGATCCAGGCCTGCCTCAAGGCGGCCCGAAGGATTTCCTCGGCCACGAGAGACAGTTCGGAGATGACCTCCTCGGTCGGGACGCGAAGCAAAAGGTCTCGGGCTCCGATCCGGAGCGTCTCCCGGCGCCGGATGCGCCGCAAATGATTGAGCCATTCCGGTCTGCCCGGACAGGCCTGCATGAACATCCGGAGCTCTCGCTCCAGCTCGGCAGGTTGCCGGGGCGGCCTGAGGATTGCGGGGTCCAGGAGCCATTCAAGGTATCCGGGATGGCGGACGAGCGTGTCAGCCAGGAACTGGCTCGACCCGAAAAGTTGAAGGAGAACCTCGAGCCTCATGGGCTGCTGGAGGAGTAGATGGAAGTGGAACAGCGGGCTCGGTATCGCCCGGACGAATCTCTCCCAGTTGTTGAGGGCCCTGTCCGGATTCGGCGCGCGCGCGAGCGTCTCAAAGGCCAGAAGCGCAAGCCTCGCGAAGGCGAGCTTTTGCGCGCCGGCCCCTGCCAGGGCCTTGAGGTTCCGAAAGGCGCGTTCCAGGTTTGCGAACCTTTTCGAGGCCAGAATGCCGTATCCCTTTTCCGCTGCTCCCTCTCCGGCCAGGACGAGGTCGGCGACGGTTCCGGGCCGGGCACCGGGCAGGGCTTCGCCGCCGAAATGTTTTTCGGCGAACGCGCGGACCGCGGCCGTGTGGGCTTCGAAGTCCAGGCTGAGCTGAACCGCGGGATTCAGGCCGCCTCGCGGGCGGTACCCCATCCGTCTGGCAAGATGAGAGGCCTCCGGGCAGTCCGGGGGCGGCAGCGTGAGGTCAAGAGCGGATCCTCTGAGCATTCTCAGGCTGTTGATCAGGCTGCGCAGGAACCCGTACGCCTGGACAAGAGCCGCAGTCTCCTCGGGCGCCAGGACGCCGGCATCGGCCAGGGCCTCGAGCGCCTCGTGGATGCGGGGGGTTCGCAGGCCGGGATGGCGGCCGCCGTGCCGGGCCTGCAGGATCTGCACGTTGTACTCCAGGTCCACGAGCGCGCCGGGGCCGAATTTCGCGTTGTTCCTGCCGGGGCCAACCTTTTCTCGGTACTGCCTGGCCCGAATCTCCCGGATCTCGTGGAGCCGGATCACGCAGGAAGACCCGTAGAGGATTTCGTCCCGGATTTTTTCGACTCTCCGGCCCAGGAGGGGGTCGCCTCCTACGGTCCTCAGCCTGGCCAGGGCCAGCCGTTCGTAGGAATGGGCCTGTCCGCCCGGGCCGTAGTATTCGCAGAAAGCCTGGAGGCTCGTGGCCAGGGGGCCTGATTCTCCATGAGGCCGCAGCCTCAGGTCCACATGGAAGATCCCCTCACGCTTGGCCCGGATCCATCGAAGGGTCTGCTGTACCAGGCGATCGTAGAACTCGGCGTTCGGGATGGGTTCCGCGCCGTCCGTTTCTCCGGGATCGCTGTAGAGGAACAGGACCTCGATGTCGGAGGCGTAGCCCAAGGCCGCGCCGCCGAATTTCCCCAGGCCCAGGAGAGCGAACGGGACCTCGATGCCCGATGCAGTGCGGGGCTTCCCGTATCGCCGTACCAGGGTTTCCCAGGCATAGCCAGAGGCCTTGTTCACAATGAATTCGGCCAGGCCGGTGAGTTTTTCTGAAAGGGCGCGGAAGCCTCTCTCAGGATGGACCATGGAATCCAGGTCGATGAGGAAAAGCTCCCGATCCTTGAACCGGTTGAACCGGTCCTTTTTTTGCTCTTCAGTTCTCGACCCGTCTAGGAAACGTTCCAAAACCTCTTCGTACTCTTGCGGCTCGTGGCAGAGCCGCCGGTCTCGGGCGGCGTCTCGCACAAGGGGAAGCACGTGCTCCCATTGAAGGCGGATGAAGTCTTCCCAGAGGAGATCGCTTGTGCCCAAGAGTCTGGCAAGGTCCTGGAGGGCCCTGGGGTTGGAGAGGATCTCCAGCCAGGCTTCCGGGGACTCGGCGGCCAGGATCTTGTCGGTGAGCTCCGCGTAGCGGCACAGAGCCGCATAGGGGTCTGGGGCTGTGGGCAGAAAGGAAGCGAACTGCTTGGTGAGAAGGGTGGAAAGGAGAATCCGGTCCAGGCGCTTTCGCTCCGAGATCCTGCCCCCGCGCAGGTCCGCCACATCAATCAGGTCCTGGACACGGCCTTGCGAGGTTCGGATCTCGACATGCTCGATCGAGACGCCTTGGAGGAACAGGGCGCTGGAGAGGGAATAGAGGAAGGCCGGCGAGTCCCGGGAAGCGATCCTCAGGCGCGTAAAATCCTGGCGGCTTTCGTCGACCTCGATTTCCACGGGTTCGAGGGCCGGAGCGTTCCCGGCTGCCCGGAGCCTGGCGAGGCGTTCGACAACTTTCTCGTTGACCCATGCCGCGGCCTCCCTCCTGGATTCTTCGTTTCCTTTTCCCAGCAGGTCGAACACGTGCGCCAAGTTCGCCCGGAATTCCTCGGCCCAGAGTTCAAAGGGGAGATCCGAACCGACCGTGCCCGAAAAACAATCGACGATCTTTCGGGGCCCGCCTCGCCCGGGCGCGTACGTAAAGGCGTCACCCGAGAGAATCTCGAACCCCGCAGCGGACAGAAGGCCGGTGAGCAACGGGAAAAGGCCCGGCGCATCGAAGGCGAGGACCGTGCAGGTCGCGGCCTTTCCGGCGAGACTCTCGATCCGGATTTCCCATGGCCGGGTCGGGCAGAGGTGGGCGAGAGCCCGAATGTGGAAGCAGATGTCGTCGGCGGCAAAAAGATCGAAATAGCGGTCGGGCAGGCGGCTCAAGTGCTCCTGTGCCGTCTCGATGTCCGCGTCGGGACACAAGCCGAGGAGGGCTTCAAGGCTGGGCTTCATCAGAGCCAAATCTCTTGAGACTTCCGGCATGCAGCTCCGCGGCTCTTGCCTGGCGCCCTGGATGCGGCAGCCCCGACTACAGGATAGAGCCGGCCGCCGGGGTTGACAAACCCAAGCGGCCGGCCCGATCGGATCAAATGTCGTAGTACAGAGCGAACTCCCAGGGGTGCGGCCGAAGCTCCAGAGCTTGGACTTCGTTCCTCATTTTGTAGGAAACCCAGGTTTCGATCACGTCCGGCGTGAACACGTCCCCCTTCAGAAGATAGGCATGGTCAGCCTCGAGGTTCGCAAGGGCCTCTCTCAGGGAGCCCGGAGTCTTGGGAACCTGGGCCAGTTCCTCGGGCGGAAGGTCGTAGATGTCCTTGTCCAAAGGGTCTCCCGGGTGGATTTTGTTCTGAATCCCGTCGATGGCGGCCATGAGCATGGCCGAGAAGGCCAGGTACGGGTTGCAGCTCGGGTCCGGGCACCGGAACTCGATCCTTTTGGCTTTGGCCGATACGGAGTACATGGGGATCCGAACGGCTGCGCTCCGGTTGCGCCTCGAGTAAGCCAGGTTGACCGGAGCCTCGAAGCCCGGCACGAGCCGCTTGTAACTGTTCGTGGTCGGGCTGGTGAAAGCGAGCAGGGATGGGGCATGCTTCAGGATGCCGCCGATGGCATGCATGGCCAATTCGGAAAGACCCGCATAACCATCTCCGGCGAACAAGTTCTTTCCGTCCTTCCACAGGGAGAAATGGACGTGCATGCCGCTTCCGTTGTCGTTGAACAGGGGCTTGGGCATGAAGGTGACGGTCTTGCCGTGTTTGTGGGCCGTGTTCTTGATCACGTACTTGTACTTGAGCACGTTGTCGGCCATTTCCACCAGGGGCGCGAACCGCATGTCGATCTCCGCCTGGCCGGCCGTGGCGACCTCGTGATGCTGAGCCTCGATGGCTACCCCGATCTTTTCCAGGATGAGAACCATCTCGCTGCGGATGTCCTGCAGGCTGTCCGTCGGCGGCACCGGGAAGTAGCCCTCCTTGTAGCGCGGTTTGTACCCGAGGTTGGGTCGCTCTTCCCGGCCCGTGTTCCATCGGCCCTCGATGGAATCGATGTGATAGTATCCCTCGTGCTCATTTTGATCGAACCGGATGTCGTCAAAGATGAAGAATTCCGCTTCGGGGCCGAAGAAGGCCGTATCCGCAAGCCCCAAGCGCTTCACGTAGTTGTCGGCCTTGCGGGCGATGTTGCGGGGATCCCGGGTGTAATCCTCGCCGGTGACCGGATCGCAGATATTGCAGATCATCACAAGGGTCTTTGCGGCCAAAAACGGGTCGAGGAAGGCCGATTCCGGGACCGGCTTGACGAGCATGTCGGATTCGTTGATCGCCTGCCACCCCCGAATGCTGGATCCGTCGAACCCCAGGCCCTGGGCGAACGTGTCTTCTTCGATCTCCCGGGCCGGCACGCTGAAATGCTGCCAGAGGCCCGGGAAGTCCATGAACCGGAAATCCACGATCTCCACGCCCTCCTTGCGAATGAATTCGACCACATCCTTCGGCGTTCTGAGTGGTCCGCCCATGTTTGCTTCCCTCCGTTTCTTGTTCGAATGGGTTTGTTTGGGAACTTTGGGCCCGAACGTTCTGCCTGCCTGAGTCTGCTGCCGGGCTTGCGGCACGCTTCTGGGCCTTTGAGGACTATCGAGAAATCAAATCCCGTGCCACAAGACCGGCCGGGCCGAATCCTTTTGACAAATTAGGGGATTGGCGGACGTCTGGGCGGGCGAAGCGGAAACCTTGTCTACAAAAATGTAGGACAAATCTCTCTATTTCTACATGAATGTAGAATCTAAAGGCCCTTCGTTTGTTGTCCTCGGGACAGCGATCGCGGATTCAAGAGCGGCGTGGATCGCTCGGATCCTGTTTTCCCCTTCGACCTTTCCGCCTTCGACCTCCCGCACGTAGAAAACGTCCAGGGCCTGGTCAGCCTTGGTGGCGATCCGGGCGACGCGGATGTCCAGGCCGGCCCGGTAGAGAGCGTCTGTGAGCCGATACAGCAGGCCGGGCTCGTCCCGAGTCGTCACCTCTATGACCGTGAAGAAGTCCGAGGTGTGGTTGTCCAGGACGATCCGGTCGGCCCCGTCGGGCAGCGGCCTGAACCGGGTCGGTCCGATCTGAGCCCATTTCCGGCCGAGTTCCTCTTTTAGAGAAAGCGAGCCTTCCAGGACCGCCTGGAGATCCGATTCGACCCGGGCTAGCCGCTCCTGTTCGAACAGAGGGTCTGGAGGCGCCTTGACGTGAAAGAGATCCAGGGCGATCTGGTTGCGCCAGGTGTGGATCTGGGCGGAAAGGATGTTGAAGCCGTTGAGAGTCAAGACGCCCGCGGTTTTTGAAAAGAGCCCGGGTCGGTCTCTGGCGCAAAGGGTCAGGGTTCTCAAGTCTTCTGCAGGCCCGGTCCGGTAATCGAGGACGAAGAGCCGCTCGCCCAGCCTCCGGTAGAGATCCAAATGCCTCAAGATCTCTTCCGGCGGCGTCTGGAGAAGATATCGGGTGGACATCTGCTCGAACAGGGCCGACCGTTCCTCGTGGGATAGGTCTGCCTGTTGGGCCAGAAGGATGCGCCTCTTCCTTTCCACGATCTCGACAGCAGCCGTAGTCGCCAGTTCGCCCCGTTCCAGGACGTGCAGGACCTTGTGGAACAGTTCCCGCAGAAGAACCGAAGTCCACTCGTTCCAGGCCCGGGGCCCCGTGGCTCTGCAGTCCGCGACCGTCAGGAGATAGAGCATCCGGAGAGCCTCGACGCTGCGGATTTGGCGGGCGCATTGGACGATGACCTTTTCGTCTCCGAGATCCCTTTGCGTGGCGGTGTGTACGAGAAGCAGGTGCTCCCGAACCAGGAAGACGGCAAGTTCCGCCCGGTCTTCCGGCAGCCCCACCCGACGCAGGATACCGCGGGCGATCCTGGCCCCGCGCTCTGCGTGGTTTCTGCCCGAGCCCTGTTTGCCCACATCGTGGAGCAGGGCGGCCCAGTAGAGGGGTTCAGGGTCGGAAATGTCGGCAAGGATCGAGGAGCCGAGGGGATCCCAGGGTGCGGCTTCGAGGCCCTTGAGGTCTTTTATGTTCTGAAGGGTTTGGACGAGATGGGTGTGCACCGGATAGTGATGATATTCGTCGTACTGGATCCGGTGCACGATCCCCCTGAGCTCGGGCAGGACCGCGGCAAGGAGGCCAGTGTGGAACATCTCACCCAGCAACAAGGTGACGTCCGCCGCGCCTGAAACAATCCGGCGCAAGGCGGCGCCCGTCCCCTGAGAACGGCGCAGAGCGTCGTCCACGAGACTGAGTGACCCCCGGACGATCCGCCTGGCCTCAAGAGACAGGGGGATGCCGAGCCTCCCGCTCTGTTCAAAGATCTTGAAAAGCAGGGATGGGTCCGAGGCGATGAGCTCCGGATCCTCAAACTCCAGGCCGCGCCGGCCCGCGACGAGACCTCGGATACGCGTTCTCGGCCGAAAACCGGGCCAGCGGGACGAGGGCGCCGCGCGGTCCAGGAAGGCGAGATGGAGTCTTTTGATGAATTCGAGGTGCCCGTGCAGGACGGCCAGAAACCGCTCGACCCCGCGCTGCCCCTTGTGCCGGCGAAAACCCATGGATTCCGCGATCCTGACCTGGTGCTCGAAGTAGAGCCTGTCGCACTTGCGGCCGGCCAGGGCGTGGAGGCGGTTGCGCACATCCCAGAGAAACGCGACAGCCTCGGCGAGGCCCTGAAACTCGTCCTGCGAGAGAATTCCAAGGCCCTCGAGATCCTCGACGGATCGGACCCTGCCGCGGGCGCGCAAGACCCAAAGGAGCACATGGTAGTCCCGGAGCCCCCCGAGCCCTTCTTTGAGGTCCGGCTCGAGCAGAAAGGAGGAGTCGCCGTAGCGCTCGTGGCGGGTGCGGCTTTTTTCGGCGTGCCAGGCCACGAAGCGGCCTGAGCGACGCCTGAGGATTTTCTCGTAGACCTCTTCCAGCAAGGCGGAGCAAACCGCGGGGAGCCCGCACAGAAAACGGGCGTCGGTCAAGGAGGTGAGCACCTCGAAGTCCCGGGTCGCCATCGACAGGCACTCCCGGGTCGACCGCACCGCGTGCCCCACCTCCAGGCCGAGATCCCACAAGGGATACAGAAGCTCCTGGACAAGCTCTTTGGCCTCGGCCGGCACCCTTCCTTCGAAAAGGACGAGCAGGTCCACGTCGGACCGGAGGCAAAGTTCCTTGCGGCCGTATCCGCCGAGCGCGACTAGGGCGCAGGGGTTTCGGGCGAGGCGAAGACGCGGGCCCACCCGGCTTTGGGCGAAGCTCTCGCGGAAATACTCGTCCAGGATCTCGGCGTTCCTGGCCGGAAAGGCGGATTCCCGACCGGCCAGGAACCTGGCCAGGAGCGCCTTTTGTTCTTTTTTGAGAGTTTCAGCCGGCGACTTCATCTCGACCTGTCTCCCGCGGACTTCCCCCCGGAACTGGGAGATTCTTCAGCAACAGTCGTGCCACGCGAATCGCTGAGTTTCTTGCCGGGCTGGACCAGGGGCATCGATCGAAGAAATAAAAAAACAGTAATGTTGAATATGAGGCTAAAAACAACAGATATGTTTTTTTAGTGACCCTTGCCTTCCTTGCCTCGGAGGATGGCTCAAGAGAGAAATTCTCTTGGTTTTCTCAAGGGGTTCCCCCGGCCGACGCGCCCGGCCGGGCGCGGTGGCATGATTCTTGGTTTGACCCTGGGGAACCGCTGGCATGGAACGCCGAAGACTCGCTGGGGAAAAAAGGAGCAAGACCATGAAGAAGATCGAAGCCATTATCAAGCCCTTCAAGCTCGATGAGGTCAAAGAAGGCCTCTCCGCTCTGGGGATCCGGGGGATGACCGTGAGCGAAGTCAAAGGGTTCGGCCGCCAGAAGGGCCACTCCGAAATCTACAGGGGAGCCGAATACACGGTGGATTTCGTACCCAAGGTCAAAATCGAGATCGTGGTGCCCGCCGAGATGGCGGCAAAGGTCGTGGAGGTCCTCCTGGCCCATGCCAGGACCGGGAGCATCGGAGACGGGAAAGTGTTCGTGCTGCCCCTGGAGGACGCATACAGGATCCGCACCGGGGAACGGGGCATGGACGCAATTTGAGCCGACAAAAACGCCGGGAAGGGACCGGATACTCGCCCGGCCACAAGTCGAACACGCTGAAGACAGCAGAGGTGAACCATGAAAACGGATCGTCCAATCAAGATCAAAACATCTCGAATCCTGGGGGTTCTTGCTTTCCTTGCTTTGGCTGGCGCCTCTGCTTCGGCCTTCGCCGGGGAGTCCCAAGAGCCAACCCTCGACACCGGGGACACGGCATGGATGATCGTGGCCACCGCGCTGGTCATGTTCATGACGCCGGTCGGACTCGCTCTGTTCTACGGAGGGATGTCGAGAGCCAAAAACATCCTGAATACCTTCGGCCTCAGCATGACCTCCTATGCTCTCGGAAGTCTTCTCTGGGTGCTTGTCGGGTATTCCCTGGCCTTCGGGCCGGACCTGGGCGGCCTCTTGGGCGGCCTCTCGCACCTGTTTCTCCGGGGGATCGGAGTGGGAACCTTGACCGGCACGATCCCCACCAACGTTTTTGTCGTTTTCCAGATGACCTTCGCCGCGATCACCGTGGCCCTGATCAGCGGCTCTGTGGTGGAGCGGATGAAATTCTCCGCTTGGCTTCTTTTCGCCGGCCTGTGGCTTCTCTTGGTGTACTCGCCGGTCTGTCACTGGGTGTGGGGCGGCGGGTGGATTGCCAGGCTCGGCGCGCTGGACTTCGCGGGGGGTACGGTCGTCCATATCAACGCGGGCGTCTCGGGGCTTGTGCTGGCCCTCATGCTTGGCAGGCGGGCCTCGTACGGAAAGGAGACGATGTTCCCGTCGAGCATCGTTCTGACCGCCACCGGCGCAGCCATGCTCCTGTTCGGCTGGTTCGGGTTCAATGCGGGCAGCGCCCTGGCTTCCAACGGCCTGGCGGGCGCCGCGTTTCTCGTCACCAACACGTCGGCTTGCGCAGGGGCGATCACCTGGATGGCCGCCGAGTGGTGGATCTCGAGGAAACCCACCCTCCTCGGCCTGGCCTCGGGCCTCGTTGCCGGCCTGGTGGGCATCACACCGGCGGCAGGCTTCGTGGACCTGGCGGGCGCCCTTGTGATCGGAGTCGGATCCGGGCTGGTCGGCTACATGGGCGTGGCGTTCCTCAAGCCCAGGCTCGGTTACGACGACTCGCTGGACGCCTTCGGCGTACACGGCCTCTGCGGGTTGTGGGGAGCCCTGGCCACGGGAATCTTCGCCAACCCGGCTGTGAACGAGGCTGGCCGAGGTCTCCTTTACGGAAACCCGAAACAACTGCTCGTGCAGCTGGTCGGGGCCGTGGCGACGCTGGCGTATGCGGCTGCTGTCACGGCCCTGCTGGCCCTGGTCGCCAAAGCCCTGGCGGGCGGCCTGCGGGTCAGCCCGGAAGAAGAACTGGCCGGGCTTGACCGCTCAACCCATGGCGAGAGGGGATTCGTCCTGCAATAGGGTGCAAGAAAACCGGGCGGCTTTCTGGACGGCAGATGCAGGTCTCCCCGGAGGCCGCTCGGACGGAACGCTTCACCTGCGGTACATCCGGTAATCCACCTTGTGCTGTTTGGCCTTGTAGGCGAATTTGCGCTCCGTCGTCTTGAGCATTTCTGCGGCCTTGCGCATGTTGCCCCGGCTGTTCTTCAGGGCGTCGATGATCATCTCCCGCTCGAGGTTCGCCACTGCCTCTTCCAGGGAGAGTTCCGGCACCGTGTCCGACTCCCTGCCGGTTTGCAGCGTGGGTGGAAGATGATAGCCGTGGATGACGTTGCCCTCGCAGACCAGCACGGCCCTTTCGATGCAGTTTTCGAGTTCCCGCACGTTTCCAGGCCAGTGGTACTGCATGAGCATGTCGATGGCGGGCGTGGACAGGCGCCGGATGTCCTTGCCGTTCTCCCGTGCGTATTTTTCCAGGAAATGATCCGCCAGCAACAGGATATCGGTTTTTCGTTCCCGCAGCGGGGGCAGATAGATGGGAAACACGTTCAGCCGATAATAGAGATCCTCCCGGAAGGTGCCTTCCTCAACGGCCTTCTCGAGGTTCTTGTTCGTGGCGGCCACGATCCGCACGTCGACCCGGATCGTCTGACTGCCGCCGACGCGCTCGAACTCCTTTTCCTGCAGCACCCGGAGGAGCTTGTACTGGACGTCGAGCCCGATCGAGCCGATCTCGTCGAGGAAGATCGTGCCCTTGTCGGCCAGTTCGAATTTGCCTTTCTTCAGCTTGAGGGCGCCCGTGAAGGCGCCTTTCTCGTGGCCGAAAAGCTCACTCTCGATCAGGCTGGCCGGCAGAGCTGCGCAGTTGAGCTTGACGAAGGCATGGCGGGCCCTGGGGCTGTTGTAGTGAATGGCGTTCGCCACGAGTTCCTTGCCGGTGCCGCTCTCGCCTCGGATGAGGACCGTGGCGTTGCTCTTGCATACTTGGGAGATCATCTGGAAGACCTCCCGCATCTTGTTGCTCGTGCCCACGATGTTCTGGATGCTGTGCCGGTCCGCGAGTTCGGCCTGGAGCCTCTCGTTCTCCCTGCGGAGGGCTTCCTGCTCTCGCTGGAGCGCCTCGAGGGAAATGACGCGCTGGGCCAGCATGGTCGCCACCACGGTGAGGCGGCGCTCGCTGGCCTTGAGGTCCGCGTTCGGGTCGTAGGGGAGGTCGACGCTCAGGGTGCCGACCACGGTCTGGCCCTTCTTGATGGGCACACAAATGAACGAGTACTCCTCGGCCTGCCTGCGACGGACTGCGGTGCGGTTGAGGAACCTGGGCTCTTGGCTGATCCGGGGCACCACGATGCTCTTGCCCTGCTGGAGAACGGTTCCGATGATCCCCTCGCCCGGCTTGTAGCGGCCCCGCTCCATGGCCTCCCGGGGCAGGCCGTGGGCCGCTTCGATACGGACCTCGTCCCGCGAAGGGCTCAGAATGGTGATGGTGGCCCGCTTCATGTCCAGGGACCGGGCAAGGATCTCCAAAACGAGATAGAGGGATTTCTTGAGATCCACCGTGGCGTTCAGGGCCGTGGCGATCTCGTAGAGATAGGCGATCTCTTCGATGTTCTTGGGTTTGTCTGGAGCCATGGCTTTCCTACAATTTCGTCGTTTTTAAAATCTTCGCACAGTTCTGGAGGAATGGCAAACGAGAAGGAAGGGGGACATGAAACGAACAAAGGTGCTGATCTTGCTGCACGCCGAATCCGAGGGCCCGGGGACCCTGGGAGCGTTTCTCGAGGCCCGAGCCGCGCAGGTCGAAACCCTGCGCCTTTTCGACGGGGACAGAATCCGGCTGGAACCTGAGGAACTTGCTGCAGCGGTTTCGATGGGAGGTCCGATGAACGTTTACGAAGAAGACCGGTATCCTTTTCTCCGGGAGGAAACCGATTTCCTGCGAAGGGCCGCCCAAGGGGGCCTGCCTGTCCTGGGGATCTGCCTCGGCGCCCAGATGATCGCGAAGGCCTGCGGAGCCTCGGTCCGAAAATCCCCTCAGAAAGAGGTGGGCTGGTTCGATGTGTTCCTCAGAGACGAGGGCCGGCGTGATCCTCTCTTTTCGGGTCTGCCGGAAACCTTTGGGGTTCTGCAATATCACGAGGACATGTTCGAGGTGCCCCAGGGCGGCAGGCTTCTGGCCTCGGCGGCCCGGTGCCCCCATCAGGCTTTCCGATATCGAAACGCCTATGGCCTCCAATTCCACGTAGAGGCGACCCGGGAGATGGTCAGCCGGTGGTTCGCCGACAGGGAGGAGGGGCCGGGAATCCTGGAGGAGTTCGACCGGCGGGGACGAGACCTTGTGGCCTTGGCCGAGAGGATCTACGCGAACTTCTGGTCCCTGGTGGGTTCCAGCTGATGCCGGCCCAGGCCAAGAGAGGCGGTCTCCGGTGGGCCTGGCTGAACATTTTTCTTGACAATTCTTCGTTCAATGCATTAAAGATATTTTTTATAGTCAGGGAGAGAGTTTGGGAAACGCTCGAAGCTGGTCTAGGGGGGCTGCGGCCCTGCTACCGGCCTGCGGGGGGGAATATGAAGACAGGAACCTTCGTACGGATCGGGCTGTCGCTTCTCGCTTTCTGCCTTTTGGGGATCCACTGCGCGGACCCGAATCTTCCCACGATCAACGTCGTCAGCCCCATGGAAAACGCCTTCGCACCAGAATCGCTCCCGACGAGCGTGGAGGTTGCGTTCCGCGTCCCTGTGCCAGGCTGCGGGGCCACGACCTTTCCGGTGGACCCGGACTCTTTCACGGCCACCCTCACGCGGCGCCTTGACGGCCGGAGTCTGGAGGAAACCGACATCACGGCCGCCTTCTCCCGGGCCCAGGATCCGGGAACCGGAGCCTATACGTACACGGCTGTCCTGGAGTTCGCGGATTACGGAGACTACGAAGTGTACGTCACGATCCAGAACGGCAGGGGAATAGGCTTCCAGTCTCTGTGGCTCAGGGTTGAGGAGCGGGTGGCGGTCTTCCAGGGCGGGGATTTTGCCATGCGGGTTTCGAGCCTGAGACAGCAGCCGCCCAACTGTCTGTTCCCGGATGTCGTGTTGGGCGTCATCATGGACATCATCCGCAATAGCGTGTTCCGGCTCGTCCTTCCCTCAGGGGCGGACATTCTGCAAGCCGGCTCTTATCCGCTCAGGATTTCTCTTCCTTTCCCGCTCGGACAGATCGATGTGCTCCTCAGCGCGGACGAGGAAGCGAACGAGATTCGCATCGACGGACCGGCGAGTTACACGATCGATCTGACCGGCCTCGCTCCGCTGCCCGGGTTTGACTGCGTGATCACGGCTAGCGCGGACGGCGTGTTCGACGACTTGGATCCTTACGATCCGGACGGCTCTCTCACGATCGGGATTCTCGAGGTCGAACCTTCGCCGCAGGGACAGGGATGCACCTTGCACACCCCGGGCGGCGCCTGCTCGCTCGTGGTGGGAATGGACGCAAATCCGGTGCTTGCGCCCTAGCCGACTGGGGAAGACGCTCGTCGCGTCGTCCCGCCTTTCCCTCTGCAACGGTGCAAGAACTTGAGCCGTCATCCTGCGGCGGGAGCTGCGAGGGGTTCGTCGCTCCTCTGCCCGCCATCGGTGGCCGGGACTCCGCCCGCCCGAAACCCGGCGTGCCCTTTTGGCGAAACGAAACCTTCGGGTACAAGCATCCATATGGACGTGCCCGAAAACGGGCTGACGGGATGGTTGACGAAGGGTGCCACTGAGGGTAGTCTCAATCTCTTCGGCATGTCGGCCCCTGCGGGCAGGCGAACATGATCCGCGCCGGGTGCGTTAGGGCCGATGCCGGACAGGTGTTGGAAAACAGGTTCCCTCCACCCGCAGAACTACGCCCATGAAAGCTCCCCAAATCCTGAAACAGAAGATCATGTTTCGGGTGCTCTACTCGCTGATCCCCGTTGCTTTGACTGCGGTCTATTTCTTCGGGTGGCGCATCCTGGCTCTTGTGGCGGTTTCCTTTTTCTTCTGTTTCGTGACCGAGTGGGCAACCACCTCGCGGAGAAACGCAAAAGTCAGTTCAGCCTGTTTTGTCACGGCAGCGCTCTTTGGGCTGTCTCTTCCGCCGACCACCCCGTTCTGGATCGCGGCCGTGGGGGCTGTCGTGGGCATTCTGTTCGGAAAAGAGGTCTTCGGCGGATTCGGCCGAAACGTGTTTAATCCCGCTATTGTAGGCAGGGCTTTTGTTTACGTCTGCTTCCCGGTGGAATTGACCTCTCGGTTTGTGCCTGTCTTCAGCGGCTTTCCCGGGGGATTCGCCCGGTGGAGTTTCACTTCCCTTAAGGAAGCGCCTCCTGTTCTTGCCGAGGCGAGCCTGAAAGTCGTGGACGCCGTCACTGCGGCGACGCCCATGTGGTCCCGGCGGGACTATGGGTTCGTCACGGATGTGGCAAATCTCTTCTGGGGCAATATCGGCGGCGTCTTCGAATTCGAGGGCTACCGGCGCGTTCTAGCCGCCGGGTCTGCCGGCGAGGTCTCGGCTGCGGCCATTGTTCTCGCCGGCGCCTACCTGCTCGCGACCAAGACAGCCAACTATCGTTTGACCTTTGGGACGCTCCTGGGCGCGCTGGGACTGAACGCGTTCCTCCGGTACGGCCTCGGGCTGACCGCGGTCCCCCCGCTGCTGTTCACCCTTTTTTCCGGTGCGCTGCTCTATGGAGCGGTCTTCATGGTGACGGACCCGGTCTCCGCCCCCAAGCTTCCGTCTTCCCAATGGATTTATGGAATCTTCATCGGAATGATGATCGTTGTTTTTCGGTATAAGTCCGTATTCGCGGGCGGAGTTGCCTTTGCCATTCTTCTGGGAAACATGCTGGCCCCGTCCCTGGATCTATGGATCAAGCGGTTCCAGCAGAGGCGACCGAAGGCGGAGGCGGTCCCATGAACAAGAAGTCCATGGGTTACGTTCTGGGCTTCACGCTGCTGGTCTGCGTGTTCTTCGGCACGGCCGTGGCCACGGTGCATTACAGCACCCTGGACATGCTCAGAAAGAACGAAGCCCTTCACCGCAATCGGCTTATCTGCCGCGCCTTTCTCCTCGACGTGGAAGGCGAGAGTCCCGAAGCTTACGAAGAGGCGATCCGAAGGCACATCGTAATCTCGAAAGTCCAGGACGGCGCAAAGCAGAGAACCGTCTACAGGCGCACGGATCCTGGAAACGAAGCCGTGGGGTTCGATTTTGGCGGCATGGGATTCTGGGACCGCATCAACGGAATTGTCGTCCTCACGCCGGACCTGGGACAGATTGTGAACATTCAGTTTTTCGACCATAAAGAAACGCCCGGGCTCGGCGCGCGCATCGAGGAAACCTGGTTCACGGACCAGTTCAAGGGTCTGCGTATCGACTGGGCGAAAGAGAGGGACAAGCGGGTCATCGTCGGTCCGTCTCCGGATCCGAACGCCCGCAACCGCGTGGACGCCATCACAGGGGCCACGCAGACCTCCATGGCCTTGATGGCTTTTCTAAACGCCGAGCTCGACCGCATTCGCCAGTTGGAGCATGAGTAGGATGGCTGCCTCCCCGAGACAGATTCTGCAAAACGGCCTCTGGAAGGAGAACCCGATCTACCGGCAGGTCCTGGGCATCTGTTCCGCTCTCGCCGTGACGAACCTGGTGGCGAACACTCTTTTCATGTGTTTCGGGGTGGTCTTTACGGTAACGCTATCGAACTTCACCGTTTCTCTGCTCCGGAACTATATTCCCATCCGGGTTCGCATGATCGTGCAGGTTCTCATCATTGCCAGCTATGTGATGATGGTGGACATCATCATCAAAGCGCTCGCCCCGGACATCCACCGATTCATCGGTCCTTACGTAGGCCTCATCATCACCAACTGTATCATCATGGGTCGAGCCGAGGCGTTCGCGAGCCAGAACAAACCTCTCCCCTCGGCCCTGGACGGTCTGGCCTGCGGGCTGGGGTACTCGATGGTTCTCTTGGCGATCGCCCTCGTGCGGGAACCTTTGGGGTTCGGCACCCTCTTGGGGTACCCGCTTCCCGGCCGGGAGCTCTGGTGGCATTCCTGGACCATCATGGTGATGCCGCCGGGCGCGTTTTTCATGTTGGGCATCGCGACCTGGATCGCCCGGGCGAAGGTTTCGAAGGCGTGAGGCGTTGGTCATTCTAAGATAAGGAGCGGCCATGACGGCTCCGGAAACTGGGCTCTTCTCTTCGTTCTTGTTGATCGTTATTTCCGCGGCTTTCACGGACAACATTCTTTTGGCCCGCTTCCTGGGTATGTGCTCGTGTCTGGGCGTCTCCAAGAAGGTGGACACCAGCATCGGTTTGGGGGCGGCCGTGACCTTTGTCACAGCCAGCACGGCGGCCCTGAACTATCTCGTGTACACCTATATCCTGAGACCCCTGGGGATCGAGTACCTCAAGCTCATCGTGTTCATTGTGGTCATCGCCGCCTTCACGCAAATCGTGGAGATGCTGATCGAGAGAATCTCGGAAGGCCTTTACAACGCCTTGGGGATCTTCCTTCCCCTGATCACGGTCAATTGCGCGATTCTGGGCTCCTCGCTCTTTATGCTGAATAAACCCTACAGCTTTCTCCAGGCTTTCGGGTTCGGTCTGGGTTGCGGCTTCGGCTGGTTCCTGGCGATCTCCCTGATCGGGGGCATCCGGGAAAAGATCAACGAGTCGGTCGTGCCCAAGGGGCTCGAGGGACCGGGAATCACGCTGATCATTATCGGTATCATGGCTCTGGCTTTCGTGGGTTTCTCCGGCATGATCAAGGTCTAGCGCGAACCATGATCGCTTCGATTCTTTTGTCCGTCGGGTTCCTTTCGGCTTGCGGGGTCGTGCTGGCCTTTCTCATCGTTCTGGCGGAAAGAAAGATCCTCAACTACGGCCCGTGCACCATCGACATCAATGACGGCGAAAGGCGGCTGACGGTCCAGGGAGGATCCTCCCTCCTTTCCAACTTGGCCGAACAGCAGATTTTCATCCCCTCGGCATGCGGAGGCCGCGGGAGCTGCGCCTATTGCAAGCTCAGGATTCTCGATGGCGCCGGCGCCATTGGCCCGGTCGAACAGCCCCATCTCACGCCCGAGGATCGCAAAGAGGGCAGGCGGCTTTCCTGCCAGGTCAAAGTCCGCAGCGACCTCAAGATCGAGATCCCCAAGCATCTGTTTTCGGTCAAGCGCTACCTGGGCCGGGCCGCCCGAAAGCGGCCTCTCACATACGACATCGTGGAACTGACCATCGATTTGGTCGAGCCCAGGGAAATGGAGTTTGTTGCCGGCCAGTACGTGCAGCTCGAGTCCCCGGAATACAAAGGCCGCGAGTCGGTGATGCGTGCCTATTCGATATCGTCCGTTCCGTCGGCGCGGAACCGGATTCAACTCATGGTGCGCCTGGTGCCCAACGGCATCTGCACGACCTGGGTGTTCGAACACCTGAAAGAGGGACAGTCGCTTCACCTGTCGGGCCCGTACGGGGAGTTTCACCTCTCCGACACGGATGCGCCGATCCTGTTCATCGCCGGCGGCAGCGGCATGGCCCCCATCTGGAGCATGCTTCAGGACATGGAGGAGAAGGGCATCCGCAGGAAGGCCACGTACTTTTTCGGCGCCGTGACGCAGAAAGACCTGTTTCTGGTGGATGAACTGAAGGCCATGGAGCAGCGGCTCGACTGGTTCACGTTCGTCCCGGCTCTATCCAACGAGCCTCCGGGCTCCGGCTGGAGCGGGGAACGGGGGCTCATCACCGAAGTGCTGGCCCGGCACGTGCCGGACACCTCGGCCCACGAGGCCTACCTGTGCGGATCTCCGGGCATGATCGACGCGGCGATCGCGGTCTTGAAGAAGGGCGGAATGCCCGAGAGCAGGATTTTCTACGACAAGTTCGCCTGACCTGAGGAAGGGCTTTTCCATGAAACAGAGCCCGTCCGAAAAGAGCCTGCGCCGGAACCTCGGCCCGTCGAAGTTTTCGGCTGAGGGGTTTCTGGGCGCGGACCCTCGGCCCGTGGACGAGATCGTCGCGGACGATCTGCGAACCCTCGAGCGGAGCGGTCTTTCGCTTCAAGACCTCCTCAGGGCCTTGCGGCGAGCCTATCGGGCAGCCCGCGACGCCCTCGGTGCTCCGGTGGAAATCCGCCCTGGCGTTGTGGCAGTGTTCTACGAGTCTCGCGGGCGGATCCCTTCGCCCTTTCGAGACGGCGGGACCTTCGAGAAAGGGGAGGCCGTGGTGACCGACCTTGGGTCAGGCCGCAAGCTCGTGCTGACCGAGGTGGGATTGGCCCTGATCGAACGGCACGGTTTCTTTCAGGGGCGGGGCAGCCGGTATCGCATCGAGCCGGCCGAGGCCGCGGAGATCCTTGGGCTCAAGTAAGGGTGACAAGCCCTCGAGGGGATTGGCCCCCTGCGGGAACCTGGGATCCTATGCATCCTCCCCCTGGTCATGAGTCGAGCCGAACCGATGAGCCGACGATGGGCGCTGCTTCTCGTCTGGGTCCTTCTTTGTAGCGCTGGGTGCCAGAGGGACACGGATCAGGCGACCCCCGCCGGGACTCCCTCCTCCCTTTCTCCCAAGTCGGATCTCCTCGTCGTCACGCGGACCCGGCCCCTGATGGGAACGTTCGTGACGATCCACGTTTGCGGCGAGTCCCGTTTGGAACTCGAGGCCGCTATCAGCCAAGCATTCCAGGAGCTCGAGAGGTTGGAGGCCCTTGCGCACCCCGGGCGCGAAGGGTCGGTCGTCCGCGCCATCAACCAGGCCGCGGGCAAACATCCTGTGGCCGTTCCTGAGGAGATCTTTCAGATTCTGGTTCTCTCTAGAAGCGTCTCCGAGCGTTCCGGCGGCGCCTTCGACATTACGGTTGCGGCGGTAAGCCGGCTCTGGAGTTTCCTGGATCCCGAGGCTCGTCCGCCAGACAGGGAACTCCTCGCACAGGCTCTCGACCTCGTGGACTGGCAGTCCCTGGTCTTGGACGAAACGGCTCGTACGGCGTTTCTTTGCCGCCCCCGCATGGAGATTGGCCTTGGAGCGGTCGCCAAGGGGTTCGCCGCGGATGCGGCCCTGGCCGTTTTGAAAGGGTACAAGATCTTAGGTGCCCTAGTGGATGCAGGAGGCGACGTGGCCGTGGCCGGGTCGAAGAACGGCTCGCCCTGGATTGTGGGGATCCAGCATCCGCGCAAGGAGCGCGGGGAACTCGTGGCCCGATTGGAGATCCACGGGGATCTCGCCGTGGTGACCTCGGGAGATTACGAACGGGGGTTCGTTCGAGAGGAGATCCGCTACCACCACATTCTGGATCCCAGGACCGGCGAGCCGGCACGGCTCTGCCAGAGTGTGACGATCGTCGGGCCTTCGTGCGGCCTTGCGGACGCCCTGGCCACAGCGGTGTTTGTCCAGGGGCCTGAGCAAGGTCTTGCCATGCTGCGAAAAGCGTATCCGGTATACGATGCCTTCATCCTGAGTGCCGATGGTCTCGAACATAAGTCGGCTGGATGGGAAAGGCGCACGGATCTGGTGCGCGTCCCTTAGCGGGGATCTAAAGGCGCAACGCGCGTCTCATGGTGTTTCATTCCGCCCGGCCTGATTCGAGCAGCTCGGTTGCCGACCTTGACATGCCCTTCCCATTTGCCTAGTCTCGATGGCCCGACAGCTTCCGGCCTTTTGTCTCTCCCCTTATGGCCTTGGGCACCGCGGCATGGAGACGACTGCCTGGCATACTCTTGATGCGGCCGAGGCGCTGCGCCTTCTGGGCACGGATCCTGAACGGGGGCTTGATGCCGAGGAAGCCAGACGCCGCTTGGAGAAGTTCGGCCCGAACGAGATCTCCCAGGAAAGGAAGGTCTCGCCCCTTTCTCTGTTCCTAGGCCAGTTCAAGAATGTCCTCATTCTCATCCTCCTGGCGGCGATCGGGCTTTCGATCCTGGTAGGAGAGGTGCTCGACGGGGCCATCATCGGCGCGATCGTCCTGTTCAGCGCCCTGCTGGGGTTCTTTCAAGAGTACCGGGCCGAGCGTGCGCTGGAATCCTTGAAAAAAATGCTCTCTCCGACGGTTCAGGCCTTGAGGGACGGCCAGGCGACCGAAATCCCCGCGAAGCACCTTGTCCCTGGAGACCTGGTCCTGCTGGAGGCCGGGGACAAGATCGCGGCCGACGGCCGTCTGATCGAGACCTCTTCCCTCAAGTGCGACGAAGCGGCGCTGACCGGAGAGTCGGTGCCGGTCAGTAAACGAAGCGACCCCGTGGCTGCTGGATCGAGTCTTGGAGACAGGCGAAACATGGTCTTTGCCGGCACGGTTGTGACGTACGGCCGGGGACGGGCCGTGGTGACGGCCACGGGGATGCGCACGGAATTCGGCAAAATCGCCCGCGAGGTTACGGAGGCCGAAGCCAAGAAAACGCCCCTGGAGATCCGAACCGCGGAGATCGGCAAGTGGCTGGGCATCCTGGCCTTGACGATCTGTTCCCTTGTGGGCGGCCTGAGCGTGTTGCGCGAAGCGCTGACGACCAGCCTTTCCCTGCCCTTTCTCATCACGACAATCATGTTCGCTGTTGCTCTTGCTGTGGCCGCGGTGCCTGAAGCCTTGGCGGCCATTGTAACCGGCGCCCTGGCCATCGGCATGCAGCAGATGGCCCGAAGAAACGCCCTGGTGAGGAGAATGCCCGCGGTCGAGACATTGGGCTGCACGACCGTGATCTGCTCGGACAAGACCGGCACCCTGACCCGTGGCGAGATGACGGTAAGGAGGATTTTCGCCGGCGGGCATATGGTGGAGGTGACCGGGGTGGGCTATGAGCCCGAGGGAGAGTTCCGAAGCGCCGGTATCGAGGGAAACAACGGGGTCCCAGGGGCGGTTCGTCGGCTCCTGGAGGTCGCTTGTTTCTGCAGCGACGCGGTCCTGGAAAAGCGCCAGGGAGGGTGGGCTGTCAGGGGCGATCCAACAGAGGGCGGGTTGATCGTCGCCGCGGTCAAGGCGGGTCTCGATCCGGAAGAACTGAGGCGGGCGAACCCCAGGGTCGCCGAAGTTCCCTTCAGCTCGGAACGGAAACGGATGGCGACCCTGCACAGGACCACCGAGGGCGGGATTTGGGTTTGCGTGAAGGGAGCGCCCGAGGAGATCCTGAAGAGGTCGACCCATGTGCTGGAAGACCGGGAACCGCGCCGGCTGGCCGATGCGGACCGGGCCCGCCTGCTCGAAGTCAACCGGGAAATGGCCGAGGCGGCCTTGCGGGTCCTTGCCGTGGCTTTCAGGCGCCTCAAAGCTCAGCCCGAGGACCTAGCCGAAGGGGAGGCGGTCGAACAAGATCTCGTCTTCCTGGGACTGGTAGGCATGATGGATCCGCCAAGGCCGGAGGCTATCCAGGCTGTGGCGACGTGTAGGGAAGTGGGCATTCGCACGGTCATGATCACCGGGGATCACGAGCTAACCGCTGTGGCAGTGGCCCGGGAACTGGGCATGTACAGCGACGGGGACCTCGTTCTGGGAGGGGACGCCCTCCACAGGATGAGCGAGCAGGAGTTGGCCGAGATCGTGGACCGGGTGAGGGTTTACGCCCGGGTGTCGCCCCTGGACAAGCTTAAGATCGTGCGGGCGTGGAAATCCAAGGGAGAAATCGTGGCCATGACCGGCGACGGCGTTAACGACGCGCCGGCCCTGAAGCATGCGGACATTGGCATCGCCATGGGGCTCACTGGCACGGATGTGACCAAAGACGCCGCGGACATGGTCCTGAGCGACGACAATTTCGCTACCATCGTGGGAGCGGTCGAGCGCGGCAGATGGATCTATGACAACATCAAGAAGTATCTGACCTACCTGCTCCGGTGCAACGTGACGGAGGTCGCGGTCATCGGAGGCATCGTGCTTCTGCTGGGCCCCGAGCATCTTCCCCTGCTGCCGGCCGCGATCCTCTACATCAACCTGGCCACGGACGGCCTGCCGGCTTTGGCTCTCGGCGTGGCTCCCCCGGATCCGGACCTCATGCGGCGGCCGCCCCGGAATCCCAGGGAAGGGGTCTTTACCGGGGAGGTGAAACTTTTCATTCTCCTGGGGCTCCTGCTGGAGACGCCGGTATTTTTCTATCTCTTTTTCGATCGCATGCCGGATCTCGCTTGTGCCCGGACGCAGATTTTCTTCGTGTTCATTTTGGTCGAACTCGTCATCGCCCTGAACTTCCGCTCCATGCACTTCAGCGTCTTCAAGGCTCCGCCGCACCGATGGCTTCTCCTGGCCATCCTGTGGGAGATCCTTCTCGTCACGGGCCTGGTCCAGCTCCCTTCGGTCCGAGAGGCCTTCGGGATCGTCAAGCCGTCCTTTGCGGATTTGGCCGCGATCCTCGCCTTCTGCGCCGTCGTGTTCGTGGCCATGGAGGGCCTGAAGGCCGCGCTCAGGCGAAGGGAGAGGAAGACCGAGGCAATAGGGGCGGCCTGACGGGCATCTCTTGCCTGAGAAATCTTTCTCTTGGCCCGCTACCACCTTCTGTGGAAGGACGGGATAACGGTTTTTATCGGAGGAAGATCCTTGTTTTCCACCCTGGCAAGATCTCCGACAGTTTCCATGCGGCGGATCGGACGGGTCTGGCAGCCCCGGCACTCCCAAGTCCGGAAAGCACAAACGTTTGGGACAGCACGCCTTTGTTTTGGATTCGTGGCACGGCCCTTGCTCGAAAGATCATGCGGGGGGAGAAGCGGAGGGCCCAGCCATGGAAGCCGAATTCACGATCCTCATTGCGGATCGCACTCGGGCGAACCGGGAGTTCCTCCGAAGGGAGTTTCTGCGGGAGGGCTACGGGGTTCGCTTGGCCAGGGAGTGCGGCGAAGTTTGGACGATCCTCAAGGGCTTCGATCCTCCGGACCTGCTCATCTTGGATCTTGAGATCCCGGCTTGCGGTGGGTGGGGGCTTCTCAGCCGGCTCCGCCGAGAAGCGCCCGGGCTGCCCGTCATTGTCTTGCACACGCCTGAGACCGCCTACGCGAGGGAGCGGGCTCTGGAGTGCGCCGTGGCTCTCATGGCCAAGGATTTGCGCCAGGTCGATCGCCTGAAGAAGCTCACGGCCGAGATCCTGCGCTGCTGGTATCCGTTCCGCTGCGGCTCGAGGGGAACCGCTCCGTCCGCCGAATCGATCTGGCCTGAGCCTTCGGAGGCCGAAACAACCTGGGAGGAACGGCCCATAGGCCGTGCCGAGACATTAACCGCCTGCGAGCCTGCTGCGGGCTTCTGATGCCAGCGCGCGGGCGGGCTTCCGGAGGGTCGCGCTCCGTCGCGTCCGTCTTTGGGCCTCACGGTTTGTGCCGTATGGGGCCTGAAGAAGAGGCGGCCATGACAGAGCATGGCCCTCCATGGAATGCCTGATCGCCCTGCGGCCACGGGGGACCGGGGCCCTGCATTGGTTTTTCTTTGGAGGGACGCGCTCCGTCGCGTCCGTGTTCGGCTCCCTCCCTTGTCGTTGACCTGCCTGTAACTACGCGACTAGAATTGACCTGTGTCCCGACAATGGGCCCGCCCGGTCGAGATCCGTCAGGGCAGGCCGTTTAACCGGCGTAAAAGGAGGTTGTTCATGAAATTCCTGAGAGTGAACATGACGAACCGGACCGTTCAGGTTCAGGATGTGCCCCCGCAATACGCCGGACTCGGCGGCAGGGGCCTCACCTCGATCCTCATCAACGCCGAGGTTCCACCTCGTTGCGATCCCTTGGGGCCGGAGAACAAACTCGTTTTCGCCATCGGCCTTATGACCGGAACGAGCCTGGTTAACACGAGTCGGATCTCGGTCGGGGCCAAGAGCCCTCTGACCGGAACCATCAAGGAAAGCAATGCGGGCGGGACCGTGGGCTCTGCGCTCGGCCGGCTCGGGATTCAGGCGATTGTGGTCGAGGGGAAAGCCCCGGAAGGGGACCTCTACCTTCTTCGGATAGACGACAAGGGGAAGGCCGAACTCGTCCCCGCAGCTCCATACAAGGGCATGCGCACGTACGCTCTCGTGGAAAAGCTGCTTTCGGTCTACGGCCAAAAGACGAGCGTCCTTTGCATCGGGCCTGCCGGGGAGCGCTGCCTGGCCATTGCCTCGATTCAGTCGTCGGACGTGGACGGCCGGCCCTGCCGGGCTGCGGGTCGGGGTGGCTTGGGTGCCGTTATGGGCTCCAAGGGACTCAAGGCCCTGGTGGTGGACCAGCGCGGCAAGAGCGTCGAGGCCATGGCCGACCCCGAGGCTTTCCGGGAGGCTGCCGCTGCGTTCGCCAAGGCCGTCAAGGCCGATCCCTTCAGCGGCCACATGCTTCCTTCCCTGGGCACGGCGGCTCTCGTGGGTCCTGTGAACTCCCTGGGCGCTTTTCCGAGTTACAACGCGACCCGCGGGACTCTCGAGGACTGGGCAAAGATCAGCGGTGAGACCATGGCCCAGGTGATCCAGTCCCGCGGAGGCAAGACGACCCACATGGGATGCTCCCAGTGCGTGATCCATTGTTCGAACGTTTACGTGGACAAGGACGGCAAGTTCCTGACTTCGTCGCTCGAGTACGAGACGATCTGGTCCATGGGGGGGATGACCGGGATCACGGATCTGGACACGATCGCCAAGCTGGATTTCCTGTGTGACGATATCGGCCTCGACACCATGAGCACCGGCGTGGCCCTGGCGGTGGCCATGGACGCGGGCCGGGCCAAGTTCGGGGACGGCGAGGCCGCAATCCGAATGGTCGAGGAAATCGCGACCGGGACCGATTTCGGCAAGCTCCTTGGCAGCGGGCCCGCAGCCGTGGGCAAGAGCCTGGGTCACCACAGGGTTCCTGCGGTCAAGGGCCAGAGCATCGCCGCCTACGATCCCAGGGCCATGCAGGGCAACGGGGTCACGTACGCCACCTCTCCCATGGGCGCGGATCACACGGCCGGAAACGTCGTGGGCGAATACCTGACCGGAAAGCTCGATCCTCTGTCTCCTGCAGGCCAGGTGGAGGCCTCCCGCAAGGCCCAGATCGCGGTCGCGGCCATGGATTGTACCGGCCTGTGTCTGTTCGCGAGCTTCGCTCTGGCCGCCCCCGGCGCAGGGGAGGCCTTCCTCAAGGCTCTCAACGCGAGGCTGGGAACCCGGCTGACCCTGGACGACATCCCGGCCATGGGGGTCCGAGTTCTCAAAGCCGAGCGGGAATTCAACCTGAGGGCTGGCTTCACGAACCAGGACGACCGGCTGCCCAGGTTCTTTTACGAAGAGCCTCTGCCGCCTCACAACAAGGTGTTCCTGGTCAGCGACGGCGAGCTGGACAAAACGCTCGAGTTCTGATGGAGCCTCTTTGGATGAAAGTGAGGGTGCGGCTGTTCGGAACCTTGGGCCGCAGGGTGCCGGGGTGCATCCCCGGTGAACCCATGGAGATCGAGCTTCCGGCCGGGGCCTGGGTTCGAGATCTCCTGCTTTCCCTGGGCCTCTCCTCACCCCGGGACGGAATCGTCACGGTGGATGGAAAGGTCCGCAAGGAAGATGAGGCTCTTGAGGACGGCGACACCGTGGAAGTGCTGCCGCCCCTCCACGGAGGTTGAATCCGGCCGAGGAGCGTCTCCGGCACCGGCCTGGCTGAGAGATCAGAGTTCGTAGCTCGCGTCCAGCCAGGAGTACAAGAGCTCCTGCAAGGTCGCCTGGCCCGAAACGGATCCGGACAGCCCGTAGACCGCGCCGCTGAAGGCCTGGGGCTGGGGCGGGTTCTTGGCGTACTCGACCGCTTCCCGCAGGTCCTCCACGAACTTCTCGGCCACCCCGGGCTGGGTCTGGGGCAGGGTCACGCACAGGTGCTCGCCAGCCGGAAGCTGCAAACCGTTAAGCCGCCATCCGCGCGAAGCCAAGAAGTCGTTGACGTGGTAGATGTCGACCACGTCCGACATCAAGGCGATGCAGAACGTCGGGTTGCCCGCGATCCGGATTTCCGGGATTGTGGCGACTCCCCGCTTGATCGTGTCGGCCGCCTTCATGATGGCCCGGGCCGCTTCCAGGTAACCTTCCTCCCCCATGGCGACCATGGCGGCCCAAGTGGCTGCCGTCAGACCGCCGGAGCGGCTGCCTGCGGCAGTGGGAGAAGCGTAAAGCCCGCCGGGCCAGTCGGTCTGGCAGAAATATTGGTACCGCCTGAGGCGCTTGTTCCGATATAGGAGCACCGAGGTTCCCTTGAGGGCGTAGCCATACTTATGGGTGTCACAGGAGATGGATGTCACGCCCGGAAGGCGGAAGTCGAAAGGTGGGACGTCGTAGCCCAGCTTCTCGATCCACGGCAGGAGAAATCCACCCAGGCAGCCGTCCACGTGAAACCCCAAGTCGTGACGCAGAGCGATTTCAGAAAGCTCTTCGATGGGATCGATCAACCCGTGGGGGTAATTGCCGGCCGAGGCGGCGAGGGCGACGGTGTTTCCCGTGATGGAGCTGCGGATCGCCTCCACGTCGGCCAGGAAATCCTTGCCCACGGGAACGCGGATCAGGCGGATGCCGAAGTAATGGGCTCCCTTGGAAAAGGCGGGGTGGATCGTGACCGGCGCGATCATTTCCGGGGCGGTGATCCCTTTTTCGGCCCGGCCTCTTTCCCTGTAGGCGAGCATGGCCATCAGGATGCTCTCGCTGCCGCCCGAAGTGACGACACCGCAAACCTCGTCCTGGGGGCTGTGCTCTTTTACGCACTCGCCGTGGAGCATGTGGGCGGTCATGGACACGATTTCGGCCTCGAACTTCGTTCCGCTGGGCCAAAGGTCCCGCTGGAGCAGGTTGACGTGCGAAAAAAGCCCGAAGACCCGGTTGAGGAATCCGTAGTGCTCGCGGCCGCCGTGGTAGGTGGTGCCGGAGGACCGGCCGCTTTCCCACTTCTTGTCTTCCTCTTTGATGATGGTTTCGAGCTCCTGCAAAATCTCCTCGCGGCTTCTGCCCTTGGGCGGCAGAACCGCGTGGGTCTCGAGCCGGTTCCGGTAAGGATACATCGAGTCGAAGATCGAGCCGGACGACTTGGTCTCTTCTTTCGTGCTGGCCATGACGATCCTCCGCTGGAGTCTTGGATGGAGCTCCCTTTGGGTTACGGGCGGTTTAGGACTTTGCAGATAGGCTTGTGGGCCTTGTAGGCGGCCCGGAACTGCCCGTAGAGCTTGTCGTAGACCTTGCGGTTCTTTTCGTCGGGCTCGTAGACCTTTCGGACCTTGACTTTTGCCGGCACGTCCTCCAGGCGACAGTGACCCAGCCTGTCAAAGGCCAGGAAGGCTGCGCCGCGGACGTTGGCGTTCCGCGGGTCCTCGAGCTGGTGGACCGGCACGCCCAGGATGTCGGCGTGGATCTGCGCCCACGTGTCGGAAAGGGCGCCGGCGCCGGCCAGCCGCAGGAAGGGGAAGGGCTGCCCGATGAATTTCCGAACCGGGCCGAAGAGCCATCTCAGGTTGAAGACGATCCCCTCGAGCACGGCCCGGGCGAGGTGGACCCGGGTGGTCTTGTTGGAAAGGTTCAGAAAGGCGCCCCTCATGTAGGGGGTCTGTTCCGGCACCAAGGCGCCGTTCAGCCAGGGCAGGAACAGAACCGATTCGCTGCCCGCCGGACATTCGGCCGCCACGCGGTCGATCCGCTGGTACAGGTCCGGGGGCGCCGGGCCCGTTTCGAACCCATCCCTGCTGTAGATAATGTTGTTCAGCAGGAACTCCACGGCCTTGCCAGCGCCTCCCATTTCACAGAACATGAGATGCCTGCCAGGGATCGGGCTGGGCATGGTGGTGATCTGGTTGAACAGATCGGTCTTCTTGCGGGGCACGTGGCACGCCAGGAAACCTGAGGTTCCCAGGACCCAGACCGGGTCGAAATCCCTGACTGCTCCGGCTCCGATCGCCGCGGTGTGATCATCGTTGGCCGGTGTTACGACTTGTGCGGCCGTGGTCAGGCCCAGCTCATCGGCGATCTCGGGCAGGAGCGGGCCCAGGATGCCGTCGCTCGGGAGCAGTTCCGGGAGCTTTTCCCGGTCGATGCCCGAAAGTTTGATTAGGGTATCGTTGTACTGGCGGCAGTCAGTGGTCCGGTTGTCCGTAAGAAGCAGGGGAAACACGTTGCTTTGGGAGGAAGCGCACCGGCCGGTCATGCGCATGGCAAGGAAGTCCATGGGCTCCAGGAACTTGTAGGTCTTCCGGTACACCTCCGGGCGTTCGTGCTTGATGAAGAGAATGTGCGCGAGGGCGTCGCTTCCGCCCGGGGTGGGGGGCATGCCGACCAGGCGCACCCAGTGATAGAGCTTGGTCAGGCCGTAGCCCTCGAGCGACGGGAATCCTCTGGAGATGGCCCGGTTGTAAGGGGCGCCCCGGGTGTCGAGCCAGTGCACGGCATTCATGAGCGGCTTTCCGGCCTCGTCAACTGGCACGATGACAGACCACTGGGTGGTGCAGCCCACGGCCACGATCCGCTCCGGAGGGAGGCCGGAGTCCAGAACGACTTTTCTAGAGGCCCGGGCCACGGCCTGCCACCATTCCTCCGGGTCTTGCTCAGCGCCTCCGTTCGGAAGCAGGTACATGGAGGTTTTCTCGACGGCGCTCGCAACGACCTCTCCGGACTCGGAGACGATGCCGACCTTCGGTCCTCCGGAGCCGAGGTCAATGGCCAGCACGTAGGCAGGTCCGGTCCGGTCCTTTTGCGCATCGCGCTCTGTCATGGCCGAAACCCCCTTTGGCGTCATGGGCTTGTTTCTCAGGGGACCCGGTTTCTCAGCCCGCGCCGGTATCCGCCGGATTCCACCTCGAATACGTACTTGTCTCCCCTGTGGAGGGCGTGGAGAACCTCCACGGGGATGTTGGCTGCATCGTAGATGACGCTTTCCAGGAAGATGCCGGGGGATCCCGGCGCCGTCCCCAGCAGGCTGGCGTCCCGGGGCGAGAGGGCCACGGCCCGGAAACTCTGGGTGGAATGGTTGAGGTCCACGTGGAATTTCCGGGTCAGCAGATCGTATAGGGAGCCGGTCAACCGCATGCGGAGGATCTCTCTGTATTCAAAAGGGAGATAGCTCCTCTCCAGGACCAGGGGTACCCGGTTGCCGAGGCGCAGACGCTCCGTGAGCACAACCTTTCTTTCGGTTCCCAGCATGAGCTTTTCAGCCACGTCGTCGGGCGCTTTGACCAAGCCCTTGTGAATGAGGCGGGTCTCGGGCTCGATGCCCATACGCTTCATGTCCGCGGTAAAGCTCGAAATGTGCTGGAGCGTGTACTTGACGGACGAGGGCGTTTCACCCTTCACGAAGGAGCCCACGCCGTTTTTCTTCTCCAGAAGGCCCCTGGAGACCAAGTCGGCGATCGCCTGTCGGACGGTGTTGCGATTGACGGAAAACAGGACGGACAGATGGACTTCAGAAGGGAGCTTGTCTCCTGGGCCGTATCGGCCCTTCTGGATCATTTCCTGGATCCAGTTGCTGATCTGCACGTACTTGGGAAGACCCGGCTTGAGCCGGAGAGTCCCGCGCATCGATGGGCCTCTTGTTGCGGTTCGGGTTTCAGGTTTCGGGTGTCGGCGCTCCAGGGCCCGCCCCTTGTCCCCGCCAGAGGCGCCAGAGAACAGGGTCGTTCAGGCGTCCGGCCGTTTCACGCCTTTGCGGCAGCCCGGGACCTCTTGGCGCGGCCTTTGACGGCCTCCATGCGCTGGCCTACATATTCCTCGAGCCCGGCCGAGGCCTTGGAAAAAGCCTCTGCCGTTGCGACTGTCGCCGGGTGAGAGTTGAACTGGTCGATTTCCATGCCGTTCTCGTCCCACGACTGGAGGACGTAGGGGATCTTGCTCAGCTTCCAGAGCACTTCTTCCGGCACATCGTCGAGATGGATCTCTTCCCGGAACGTGAGATCGGAGCAGCGCAGGAAAAGGGGCTCCAGGACATAAGGGGGCATGGTGTAAACGATTTCGCCGGCGATCTTCTCGATATCCCAGAACCGGTGCCTGCCTGCCACCACAGGTCCGTCCCGCATGGAGCAGGCGAGCATCTTGCTCGGCAGTCCGTTTTCCTGAAGAAGCCGGAAGGCCTTTCGGAAAACGTAGATCCCCAGCCAGTGCTTGTCGGTCCAGCTCAAAGAGATGCCCCGCCGCCGGGCCTGCTCGTCCAGGACCGGGTTTTCGGTGAGCCGCCCGATCATCATGGTGATCACGGCCCTCCACCGGCTCGTGTCGACCTTGTTCTTTTCGGCGATCGCCAGGCCCTCGCGTGCGGCCAGAGCCACGGCCCAGATCTGGGGAAGGGTGAAGCAGGTCGTTACGTTCGTCGGGATGGCCAGAGAGGTCAGGACCTTGACCACTTCCACGCCCTGCGTGCTGGCCGGCACCTTGATCATGAGGTTGGGCGCGATGGCCCGGATCTCCTTTGCGGTTTCGATCATCCGGTCTGTCTCGGTGAGCAGCCGCGGATCGAGCTGGCCCGAGATGTATCCATACCGGCCGTCCGAAGCCTCCCAGATGGGTATCATCATCTCGGCTCCCCGGCGGATCACCTCCTTGTAGGTAAGCCAGAAGTACTCGTATCGGCTCAGGCCGGGGCGGCTCAGGATGAGATCGTCCACCCACGCGTCCCAGGCGGCCTGATCGCTCTTGACCGCGGTGAGGGACAGGGGCGGGTTGGTCGTACAGCCCCGAACCAGGCTCCTGGCCGGATCGTCGACCACGAAGATCCGGCCGAGCTGTTCCTCCAAGACGGCTCTTCTGGCTGGCGGGGCGGCCTCGACGGTCTTCTTCGCCCAGGAAGCGAACACCAAGGGGGAAGAATCCCACCAGACTTCCAGGTTGGGATGCACGCCGCAGAGACGGTCCAGCACGCTTTCTGTCACGATCGCGCCTCCTTTTCGGTTCAGCCTTGTTCCTGCACAGACACGGATCGCGCTAGCGTCCGAAGTAGTCCCGGACGAAGGCCAGGAACCTTTCGTTTTCTTCCACCGAGCCCGGCGTCACGCGGAAGTAACCCGTCTTGCCGTGAATTTCGCCGATCCTCTTGAGGAAGATCTTTCTCTTGAGAGCCGCTTCCAGGATCTCCGATGTGGTTTTGCCCGTCATCGAGGCATCGACGAGCATGTAGTTTCCGTGAGGTGGAAAGGGCTTCAGGCCGAGCTTGGCGAGCTCCTCGTAAAAGATGTTCATCCACCGGTTGTTGTATTCCACCTTCTCTCGGAGTTCTTCCGGATGGTCCAGAATGGCCTCGGCCGCGGCCATGGACATGAGGCTCACGTTCCAGGGCAGGAGCATCCGGTTGAAAGCGTCGATCATCTCTTCGGTCCCCAGCACGTACCCAAACCTGAGGCCGGCGAACCCGTAAGCCTTGGAAAAGGTGCTCTGCAGGAAGACGTGGGGATAGGTCCGAATGAGGTGCGCCTTGGACCCGACTTCTGGATGGTAGTCGAGATACGCTTCGTCGATGCAAAGAGGAATGCCCAGGTCGCAGAACTTCTTGAGGTCCTCGTCCTCGATGAAAATCCCGGTCGGGTTGTTGGGGTTTATGATCACGATGAGCTTGGTCCGGCTCGTGACAGCCTTGAGCATGCCTTCCACGTCGTACTGGAGGTCTTCCTTTCGCAAAGGCACCGAGACCACCCGGCCGCCGCAGAGTTCGGCCCGCGGCGGATACATCTCGAACGTGGGGGTGGACATGATGACTTCATCCCCGGGCTGGAGAAAGATGCGCATCATGCTGTCGATGATTTCCGAGGACCCATTGCAAAGCCTCACGTTTTCGGGTCCAAGGCCGTATCGCTTTCCGATCCGCGTTCTCAGCGGAAGCATGCTGTCCGGGTACCGGTTCCCCTTGCGCACGGCTTCAGCAACCGCCTGCACGATCCGCTCCGAAGGAGGGATCGGGTTTTCATTGAGCATGAGCCTCGCATGGTCCGGATTCGCCCAGGCCTTGTCCAGGACGCTCACGTCATACCTGCGCGCGGAAAGCAGCCAGGGAACGAACCACTCTTTGAGGGGCTTCATGCTTTTCTCCTTCTTTTTGTGCTTTCCAAGATCGTCCTGCCTGCGGATCGGCACCGGGGCTGTCCATAAGGATCCATGAGGAATGTGCTGATTAGCTGTCTATACAGCTTCGAACGCCCGGATGTCAACGGGCACCCCTTTCAAAAGGACGGGAGGGGTGAAAAATGTGCTGACCAGTCATTTTTTTATTGTGACTTAAATAGGTCATTAACTTCAGTGAAATGACTGCGAATCCGGTCGTGTCTCCTTCTGGGGGACTTCAGGTTCTTTAATGATTTTTCTAGCGGAAACTCACACATTTCCCTTGACACGAATCTCCGATTTGGCTAAGATCCGTTGACCAATAGAAACTGACTGGTCAGGATATTTGTTCAATGAGCCCTAGATTATCTTGATTCTTTGCATCCGAGGAGGTCGCGATGGGTCGAAACGTCCGGGCCGCATCCAGCGGTCCTGTGGAGATTGCGGTTGTGGGGCTGGGTTGCGTTTTCCCCGACGCAGTCGGGGTCGACGCCTTCTGGAAAAACGTGCTGAGCGGCCGGGATTCGGTCTCAGAGGTTCCGAGGGAACGGTGGGATCCCGAGGTTTTTTTTGATCCGGATCCTGGGGCCCCTGACAAGACCTACTGCAAGATCGGTGCGTTTGTCCGAGATTGGGCCTTCGACCCCTTGCGGTACCAGATCCCGCCCAGGACCGCCCTGCAGATGGACCGGACCCAACAGATGGCCATCGTGGCGGCCGACGAGGCGATCCGGGACGCTGGTCTGGAGCGTCGGGCTCTTTCGGAGGGTCGCACCGCCGTGATCCTTGGCAACACCATGGGAGGCGAGAGCACGGATAGGGCGGTTCTGCGCGTGTACGCCCGCTGGCTGGCCCGCGAGATCGAGCGGCTCGGGACCGGCCCGGAAAACGGCCACGACAGAACGGGAGGCTCGCTCGAACGGGGGATCCGAGAGCTCCTGGACCGGATCGGGCCCTCCCTGACTGAGGATTCCCTGCCCGGGGAGCTTCCGAACGTGATAGCCGGACGGGTCGCGGCGGTTTTCGATCTTAACGGCCAGAACTGTGTGGTCGACGCGGCATGCGCCTCGGCCATGGCCGCTGTGGCCGAGGCGGTGCGCCTCCTGCGGGCGGGCGAGGCTGACACGGTTCTTACCGGCGGGGTGGACTGCAACATGTCGCCCGCCGTGTTCGTCAAGTTCTCCAAGCTGGGCGCCCTGTCCCCTGACGGCATCCGTCCCTTCGACCGGCGGGCAAACGGTTTCGTGATGGGCGAGGGGGCAGGAATCCTCATCCTGAAACGGCTTGAGGACGCGCTCCAGGACGGCGACCGGATCTATTGCGTCATCAAAGCCGTGGGCGCCTCATCGGACGGAAGGGGCAAGGGGATCACGGCTCCGAACCCGATGGGGCAAAGGCGGGCGATCGAGAGGGCCTTGGCGGCCTGCGGGATCTCGCCTTCCACCATCAGCCTCGTGGAAGCCCACGGAACCGGCACCCCTGTGGGCGACCGGACCGAACTTCGGGTTCTGCAGGAGATCTGGAGGGCTGGCGGAGCCGGCGTCCGCGCCACGGCCGTTGGCTCTGTCAAGTCCCAGATCGGCCATCTCAAGAGCGCCGCCGGCGCAGCGAGCCTGATCAAGGTTGCCCTGGCTCTGTTTCACGGGGTGCTGCCCCCTACGATCCACTGCACCGAACCGTTGGACGGTCTTGACGGAAGCGACGGGAGTCCGTTTTACGTTCCTTCTTCGCCCACTCCGTGGCCGACCGGCGCAGGCCCCAGACGGGCAGCGACCTCGGCCTTCGGGTTCGGGGGCACGAACTTCCATCTTATTGTCGAGCAAGGGCCGGCCCGAACAGACCAAGCCGAGCCGAGACCCCCGGAGATAGGCGCCAAGGCGATTAACTTGGGTCCGGGGCGGCAAGTAACGTGCTTTCCTCTGGTCCTGGCCGCAGAAAACCGCGCTCGCCTGCGCGAAGGCCTGGCGGCTTTGTGCCGCCAGCCCCTTTCGGCTGCAACGGTCGAACAGCTCTCGGACCGGGCCCGGGGCGCCGAAGCCTGCCTCAAGCCGGTTCGCGCGGCCCTGGTCGCCTGGCAGGGCGAGTGTCTGGAGGCCAGGGTCGGTCCGCTTCTTGCTTTGATCGAAGATCCGGAAAAGGACAAAACACTCGCGGCGCGCGGGCTCCACATTGTCGAGGGACCTCCCCTGGGGCCGGAGCGGGTCGCGTTTCTGTTTCCAGGCCAGGGGTCTCAGTACCCGTTTATGCTTGCGGATCTTCTGGATCCGTTCCCGGTGGTCCGGAGGACCTTCGAGGAAGCTGACCGCATTTTGGCCAGCCACCTGGACCTGCCCCTCAGCCAGTACGTGTTCTCGTCGTCCGGCCCCTCTGCCGAGGCAGAAGACCATCTCCGGAACACCCGGATCACCCAGCCTGCGGTCCTCACGGCAGACATTGCGTTGTTTCGGCTTCTCGAAAGCCTCGGGATTTCTCCGGCTCGCGTGGCCGGCCATTCGCTCGGTGAGTACGCGGCCTGCGTGGCCGCAGGGGTCCTTTCTTTTGCCGAGGCGCTGTACGCGGTTTCCCTGCGGGGTAAGGCCATGTCGGAGATCGACGTGCCAGATCCGGGGAAAATGGCGAGCGCGACCGCCGACGAGGCGACCGTGGCCCGCCTTGTGGAGGGTATACCCGGCTACCTGGAGATCGCGAACCGGAACGGCCCGAGGCAGTCTGTCGTGGCCGGTGACACCCAGGCGGTTGACGCGTTCCGGAAGCGCTGCGAGGAGGCGGGGATTCCGTGCGTGGAGCTCAAGGTTTCGGCGGCCTTCCACTGCCGCATCGTTGCACCGGCCCAAGAGCCCTTTGGCCGGGTCCTGAGGGAGCTGAACCTGCGGGCTCCGCGCATTCCGATTTACGCCAACGTGACCGGCGAACCTTATCCCTCGGGACAAGGGGCTGGGGAGGAAATCTACAGGCTTCTTCGGAAGCAGTTTGCCGCGCCGGTCCAATGGTCGAAGACCATGGAACGGATGTTTGCGGACGGAGCGCGGATCTTTGTCGAATGCGGGCCCAAGCGGATCCTGTCGAACCTGGCGCTTATGAACCTCGAGGGGAAGCCCGTTCAGGCTCTGGAAACCCATTATCCGAAAAAGCCCGGCCTGGAACAGCTCTGCCTCGCTGTGGCGCGCCTGAGAGCCAACGGCGTGTGGGCTGCCTGGCTGAACGAATCGGAACGGCCTGTCGAGTTGACGGGGCAGTCAGCGAAGACTCCGGCCTCATCGGCTCACCCCCTGTCGGAGCCGAAGGGGCGTGGGGGCGGCGATGGGAATGGGAAAGCTGCGATTGGCCCTCTCGTGCGGAATTTGGAAGGCCCTTCGCTCTCGGCTCGCCCAAGTCGAGGCACGGCCGCTGTGGTCGTGAGCGGGTATGCCTTGGGCCTGCCGGCCCCGGAAAGGAGGATTTTCGATCCCCGGAACCTCGACGATCTGATGCAGGGCCGGGGTTTCATTTCGGCCCTTGCTCGGGAGGAAAAGGCGAAACTTCTTGAAAAGCGCGTGGAACGCCTTGAAAAAACCGAAGACGGAGGCGCGGCGTTTCGAGAAGTGTCCGGCCTGAATGAGGTGATTCAACTTGCGGGCAGGCGCGGCCCCTTTGACCTCGTCGAGGAATACGGTATCGAGGAACGCCTGCTTGATGCCATGGACATCACGTCCAGACTGGCCGTGGCAGCGGCCCTCGAGACGCTTCGGGACGCCGGTATTCCCTTGGTGCGGACCTATGCGGCCAGGAGCGGGGGGGCACGCCTTCCTACAGGGTGGGCCTTGCCCGAGGCGATGCGGGACGACACGGCTGTGGTGTTCGCATCCGCGTTCCCCGGCGTGGACTCGGTCGTGCGGGAGGTCTCTGCCTTTCTTCGGGCGAGACTCGGCGTCGAGGCGCGGTCGATCTGGATGGATTCGCTCTCCACGGTCCTGTCTCACGTTCGTGATCCCGAGCTCCGGGATCTGCTGGGCCGCTGGTTCTCGGACGGTTTTTCCAGGCTCCGGGCATGGGAGGCGGACGGTCCATACAGGTTTTCCCGCAATTTCCTTTTCAAGGCTCTGGCCTTGGGTCATTCCCATGTGGCTCAGGCCTTGGGCGCCCGGGGGCCGGCCCTGCACGTGAACGCGGCCTGCGCTTCCACGACTGAGGCTCTCGTCGTGGCCAGAGACTGGATCGAGTCCGGCAGGGCGCGCAGGGTTCTTGTGGTGGGTGCGGACGACGCGACGAACGATGCGCTCCTGGAATGGATCGGAACGGGGTTCCTGGCCATTGGCGCTGCGAGCACCAAGGAGCGGGTCGAGGAGGCGTCCCTGCCTTTCGACAACCGCAGGAACGGCACCATTCTCGGCATGGGCGCGGTCGGGCTTCTGGTCGAGACCGAACAAGAGGCTTTGGAACGGGGCGTGGTGCCTGTGGCGAGGCTCGCAGGGGCCGAGACGGGAAACAGCGCCTTTCACCTGTCGCGGCTCGACGTGGACCACATTGCAGGACTCATGGAAAGACTCGTCTCCCGGTGGGAACGGGACACGGGCCGTGACCGGGACAGTCTGGCAGGGGATCTTCTGTTCATGTCCCACGAGACGTTTACGCCCAAGCGGGGCGGAAGCGCTCAGGCAGAGATCGAGGCGCTCAGGCGTGTTTTCGGGCCCCGCCATCGCGACATTCTCATCGCCAACGTCAAGGGGCAGACCGGCCATCCTCTCGGTGCGGGCCTGGAGGACGGCGTCGTGCTGGCCTGCCTCGAACGAGGCGAGGTGCCGCCGCTGGCGAACTTCCGCGAAGTGGATCCCGAACTTGGCGATCTCAGGTACAGCCGGGGAGGCCGCCACGGCCTCCGATACGCTCTCAGGCTGGCCGCTGGCTTCGGATCCCAGATCGGTCTCACTCTGCTCGAGCACGCGGGCCGGAGGCCGAACGAAAGATTCCTTCCCCGGTACCGGGACTGGCTGAAAGAGACCGTAGGGTGCGATGAATCCGGTCTTGAGGTGGTTAGAAACGTGCTCAGGGTCCGCCAGGAGAATCGGGCTTCTCCCGTAGTGCGGATCGATCTCTCACCGCGGGCGGATCGACCAGAGCAGCCTTTGGCGGCGGACATGCTTGCTCAGGGCTCTACTGCTGGTCTGGCAGGAGCGGCCGCAACCCCTGAGCCCCAAGCTGCTTTGTCTGAGCCGGTCCGCAAGGAATTCCTCGCAAGTCCGCCACGCGTGTCAGGGGCCATGCAGGACGTGACCAAGGAGGTGCTCGCCCTGGTTGCGGAAAAGACCGGGTACCCCGAGGACATGCTGGACCTCGACCTGGACCTGGAAGCGGACCTGGGGATCGACACCATCAAGCAGGCCGAGCTTTTCGCGGATCTGCGCAAGAAGTTCGCCCTTCCATCTGCCGAGAGACTCAAGATCGCCGATTTTCCCACGCTCCGCCACATTATCCAGTGGCTGCAAGAGCGGAAAGCGCCTTCGGATCAGCAGGAAGAAGCTCGGACTTTGCCGAAGGCAAGCCTCCCGTCGGTCGCTGAGGCCGGTGCCCCGCAGGTCGGAAGAGGCTCTTTGGGGCAGGTTGGCGATTCGGCCCCAGACGCTGCGGAAACATCCTCTGGCATGGGGCAGCAAAACGAGAGCACCCCTTCCGGAGAGAGCGCGGCCCGCGAGGTGCTCGCCCTGGTTGCGGAAAAGACCGGGTACCCCGAGGACATGCTGGACCTCGATTTGGACCTGGAGGCGGACCTGGGGATCGACACCATCAAGCAGGCCGAGCTTTTTGCGGATCTGCGCAAGAAGTTCGCCCTTCCATCTGCCGAGAGACTCGAGATCGCCGATTTTCCCACGCTCCGTCACATTATCGGCTGGGTGGCTTCCCAACGGAAGCCCTCGGGGACCGAGCCAACCGCCCGAGATCAATCAAGAGTCGTCACGGCGGACGGACAGGCCCGATCCGGGGATGGGGTTCGGGTTCTCGTGCCGGTCTTGACCGCTCTTTCGGACGGCTCGGAAGGAGCTGGGCGGCTGAGCCCGGGCCACGTTCTTGTGGCCGGAGGTCCCGAGGATCTTGTCCGCCTTGTCTCCCAGAGGCTGCAAGCCGAAGGCGCGGACGTGCGCGTAATGGAGGCCGAAAGGGTTCTCTCGGGCGATCTGCAAGGGATGGAGCGGGCCCTTGACCGCTTCAGCGACTGGGATGTGCTGAACCTGCTTGGCCTGGAAAAAGACGGCGGCAAGGCCGTGGCCAGGACCTTCAACCTGTACCGGATCCTTGCCAGCCGAGGGAATCCCATGTTGCGGAGGCTCCTTGCGGCGATCGCCACAGGAGGGTCCTTCCTCTTGCGCGACGTTGCTCCGTCCGAAGAAGCTGCTGCGTCTTCTGGCGGCATATGCGGAGCCACCAAGGCCTTTCAGCAGGAGTTCCGCGAGGTGGCCTGCACGGTGCTCGACCTGGACCGCGGGTCCTCGATCCAGGAGAAAGCCCGGTTCATTGTGGAAGAACTCTTTCGGCCCGGCTTTCTGGAGGTGGGACGGGACCGCCATGGCGGCCGGTTTGGAATTACCCTCGAACCGGTCGTCCTGCCCGAGACTTTCGAGCCGCCGATCGCCCATGACTCAGTTGTTCTGGCCACGGGCGGGGCGCGGGGGATCACGGCTGCCTGTCTGAAGAGCCTTCTGGCTGGATGTGCTTTGCGGCTCATCGTGGTCGGCACAGCCCCTGAGCCGGACCCAGAAAGTTTGAACCGATCGGTTCTCGATGAGACCGGATGGGCGGCCGAGAGGCAAAGGCTCATCGAAGAAGCGCGCCACAAGACCTCTCGCATCGGCATCGCCGAAATCGAGGCAGAGCTCAGCCGGCGCAGGAGAGAGGCAGAGATTGCTGCGAACCTTCGGGATTTTCGCGATGCCGGCGCCGCGGTCCGGTACTTCCAGGCCGATGTCCTGGATCCTGCGGCGATTGGCCGGGTCGTAGACGAGGTCAAAGCCCTCTGGGGCCGCGTCGACGTGGTGATCCACGGCGCAGGAAAGGACCAGAGCAAGGGCCTGGCGAAGAAGACCCTGGAAAGCATGCTGGAGATCTACGAGATCAAAGTCGAGGGATTGCGAAACCTCAAGGCTGCCCTCGATCGGGCCGGCATGAATCCGTCTCTGTGGGTTCTTTTTTCAAGTGTGGCTGGCCGGTTCGGCAACGCGGGCCAGACTGAGTACAGCGCGGCCAATGAATCGCTCAACTTCGTGGCCCGGTTCCGTTCCCCTTCGGGAGGAGCGCCTGTGCCAAGGTTCGTGGCCTTGAACTGGGGGCCCTGGGCCGGGGTTGGCATGGCCGCCCGCGGCGGGACTCTTGAGTTTCTCAGGGCCAGAGGCGTGGAAGCCCTGCGTCCGGACGAGGCCAGCAAAGAGTTCAAGAAGATTTTGGCCGCAACGGACATTCGGGCCGACGTCGTCGTCTCGGGTGGCGTCGGCGATCTTGCCGAGGTGGGAAAGGGAGAGGTCTTGCAGACTCCGGTTCAAACGCAAAGCGCAGGCGGGCAACTTTTGTCCGCGCCTTTATTGGAGAATCTTTCCGGCCGGAGCCTGGTGTTCGAACCGGGCCGCCGTTTCGTGTTCGCCCTGGAGACGAACCCTCTAGAGCTGGAGTTTCTCGACCATCACCGTATCAGGGGCACGGCCGTCCTGCCTGGCGTTCTGGCTCTGGCCCTGTTCGCATACGGGGCGGCCCGTCTCGCGCCTGGCTTTACCCTGCGGGCTTTTGAACAGGTGGTTTTTGAGAGGCCTCTAAAATTCCATCGCGATCGGCCGGTTCCTGTCGAGGTCGAAGTTTCGGCTTCGGACGAAGACCAGGCTGAGGGGACAAAAGCGTTTGAGGCTTGCCTGAGAAGCCTTTTTACGTTCCCCGGGGCCCCTGGGTCGGCCCGGCACGTCCTTCACCACAAGGCGCGGCTTGTCATGGGCGCACCGGAGCCTCTGGCCGGAAGGGTTTCGTCTGGAACCCGGGCGTCTGATCGGTCGCTGAGCAGCGAGGAGATCTACAAGAGGTTTTTCCACGGCCCGCGCTTCCAGGTCCTTTCTCGGGCGAGCCTCCAGGACGACCAGGTGACGGAAGGGCTTCTCGAGCCGTCACGCCGAAAGATTTTCGATGGACTCAAAGAGACGCTGAATTTCCCGTGGCCTGGGGATGTCGAAGCGGCCTTTCAGACCGCAGGACTCCGGGCGATGACCGTTTCGGGCAGGATGGGGCTGCCTGGCAGGGTGGATCGGATCCAGCTTTCCAGCATCTGCGGTCCGGGCGCCCGTGCTTACGCCGTATATCGCGGGTCGAACGCCGGCCCCGGAGAAACCGTGGAGGACCTCTTCGATGTGGAAGTGCTGGACGAAAGGGGTGGCTGCGTCCTCCGTTTGGAGGGCTTGGCCCTGATCGGCGGGGAAGACCCGGCCGAACGTCAGGGTTTGCCCTTGCCGGACTCCGGTTTTCACGGGAGCGGCTCTGAGCCCGTGGTGGTGCAGGAGGTCGTATCGGTCGTCGAGCTGCAAAAGGCGCTGCGGCAGCGGGGAGAGGAGTTCCTCCAAGAGTGGCTTGCGCCCGAAGAGATCGAGACCTTTCGGAGCTGGCCCCATGAAACTCGTGCTTGGACCTGGCTGGCGGGCCGGGTGGCGGCCAAGAAAGCTGTGCGGAGATTTGTCCTGACCGCAGAAAGGGAGGCTCCGGCTCCTCGAGCAATCCTTGTTTGGAACGATCCACTCGGCAGGCCCTTCTGCAACCGGCAGGATCTGCTCTTGTCGATTTCCCACAAGGATGAGACGGCTATCGGCGCGGTGGCGGACGCGCGCGCGGCCGACGGTCTGGGCGTGGATCTGGAGCGGGTGGCGCCGCGGGATCCAGCCATGATCGAGCAGTTTTTCACGGCCGGCGAACAGGATCTTGTGCGGCGGCTGGACAGAAAAGCTGGTCAGGCGGGCTCTGGCGTGCATTTTTCCTATCTTTGGGCCGTCAAGGAGGCGGTCTTGAAGTCTCTCGGCCTGGGATTGCGCGTCGACACCCGTCAGGTGGAAGTAAAAAACCTCGGGCTGGACGGCACGGCCGAGGTGGTCCTCTGGGGGCTCGAAGGCAAAGGCGCTGTCCAGGTCTGCCCGAACGACCGGATCAGGGTTCGGGTGAGCCGGGAAAACGGCCACGTGATCGCCCGTTCCCTGTTCGACAGGTGCCGTTCCTGCCGGGCGCTTGCAGAGCCGGTCCCGGTGGCAGAGGAGAGGCAAGATGGATGATTTCGATTATTCCGATCTTCGATTTCATTTCGAGACGGGCATCCCTTGGACCGAGATCCGGAAAGCCCGGGCAGAGACCGAAGACCGGTCCGCGGAATACGTGGCGACTCTGGACCATCTGGCCCGGTTCGTGCGGGAGAAGGTCGCGTCTCGGGCTTCCCTTGCGGACGAGCAGGGGTGCCGGTTCGACGGAGCCGATGCAGGGCCGAACCGAGTGCGCCTTCCGCCGGCCATCGAGGAAAGTCTTCGGGACCTCAAGGAACTGGGGGCATTCTGCGGCATGACCTTCCCCGAGACCTGGGGAGGCCTCGGGCTTCCCTTGACGGTGTTTTTCGGTGTCGGAGAACTCCTTTCCATGGGCGATTCCAGCCTGGGCCTTACGCCGATGCTCCAGGAAGGCGTGGGCCATGTGCTTCTGGAGTTCGCGGCCGAAAAGCTGGCGCGAGAACTTCTGCCTGGTCTTCTCAGCGGAGAGCGACTTTGCGCCATGGCGCTCACCGAGCCCGATGCGGGCTCGGATCTCGGCAATATCCAGACCAAGGCCAGGCCGGCCTCGGCTGCCTCGGACGGCCTCGCTGCGCGGGTCCGGGAGCTTCAATGCCTGGGCGCGGTCTATGTGCTCTCGGGGCGGAAGATCTTCATCACGAACGGATTTGGCGACTGCCTGGTCCTGGCCAGGACGGAAGAGGGCTTCAGCCTTTTCTGGGTCGCGGCCCGGGACAAGACGGTCACCCGTATCGAGAACAAGCTGGGGATCCGCGGCTCGGCCACTTGCGAGGTCGTGTTCGAGGATTCGCCGGGTCTTCTGGTCGGCGAGCCCGGCAGAGGACTTGTGCCTTGCATGTTGAAGCTCATGCTGTTTGCTCGGGTGGCCGTCGCCTGCCAGGCTCTGGGGATCGCCCAGCGCGCCCATTCCCTGGCCAAGCGGTACGCGACCGAGGTGCGCTTCCAGTTCGGCGTCCCCCTTGCGGAGCACGGGCCCGTGCGCAGGCTTCTGTTCGAAAACGAAATCCAGCTCCAGGCCGCCCGGGCCCTGGTTTACTGGGCCGCAACCTGCTTCGATCTTCAGGAGTCCGGCCGGTTGGCTTCCGGTCCTTTCCCGGCCCCATCGTCTCTGGCCGGGGCCGACCGTGCCGGAAGGCGGGCACGATGGGCGCGCCTTACGGAGTTGCTCGTGCCCTTGGTCAAGTACGACGCGGCGGAGCTCGCGAACCGAGTCGTGTACGATTCGCTGCAGATCTTCGGCGGGTACGGGTTCACGAAGGAATTTCCCCTGGAGAGGCTTTATCGGGACGCGCGGATCACGAGCCTGTACGAGGGCACGAGCCAGATCCAGATCCGGGAAGTCGCAAACGGCGCTTACTGGATGGAGAAGCTCGCCCTCAACGACCAGCTCAAGACCGGAGGGGGCGCGCGATTCGTGGAGACAGACAGAAACCGCCCTTTCGTCGACCAGGTGGTGGAGGAGGAGATTCGGGCGATCCGTTCGGCCCAAGGGTGTGAGCCGCAGGCGCTCCGGGGCCTTCTGGAGGGGATCGGCCGGTTGATCGATCTGTTTCGCGACGCCCGGCGGGAGCTGTTCCTGAGGGAGCGCGCGCAGAGCCGGCACGTGGCCAAGGCCGCCCTGTCGGTGCTGCAGGAAGAGTACGCCGAACTTCTGGCGCTTCTTCTCAAAGGAGTCGCCCTGGCGCGGTCGTGCGCCCGGGATCCGAGAAGAGTCGCCGGGACAGAAGCGTTCTTGTCGTGGGCCCTTCCCCGGGCCGAATCGCTTGCCGCCGCGCTGCGCGCGGGCGGGAAGGATCTCTGGTCCGAACAGGCGTGCGCGGTCCTGGGGCTGTCCTTTTCAGAACGGAAACAGGCTGCGGCCGGGGAGGCTTGACGAGAGCAGGAATCCGCGACTAGCATTGCGGTTAATTTACCCGCAACAGGCCGGAGTCCTGGGATCCTTTGGAGTGGGGGGAGCCAATGGAGGAGATCACCGAGAAGCGGATGAAGAGCCGGTACCGAGACTTCGACGAAGACGCCCAGTCCGGGGAGATCTTCGAGCGCGCCTACCGGTTCGACCTCCTCGAAGAAATCCGCAAGGCGGGCCTGTATCCTTACTACAAGAAGATCGAGCGCAACGACGGGCCGGTCGCGCGGATCGACGGCCGGGAGACGCTCATGTTCGGATCGAACAACTACCTTGGGCTGACGACCCATCCCGACGTGCGGCGGGCAGCGGCCGAGGCCGCCCTGGAGTACGGAACGAGCATGACGGGCTCTCGCCTGCTCAACGGATCCACGCCTCTCCACGAGGCCTTGGAGGAGGAGCTGGCCGATTTCGTGGGCAAGCAGAGCGCCTTGGTCTTCGCCACGGGCTACCAGGCAAATGTCGGCGCCCTCAGCGGCATCGTGGGCAAGGGATGCATCGCCTTCGTGGACCGCTTTTCCCATGCGAGCATTCACGACGCTCTGCGGGTGGCCAGAGGAGAAGGCAGGGTCTTCCGGCACAACGATCCTGAGGATCTCGGCCGCGCTCTGGCCGAGGCGCCGGGCAGGAGCGGCAGGATGATCGTGGTGGACGGCGTCTACAGCATGGAAGGCGACGTCGCGAAGCTTCCGGAGATCGTGCGGGTCGCGGAGCGCCATCACGCCAGGATCTACGTGGACGACGCTCACGGCCTGGGCGTGCTGGGCCGGGGAGGCCGCGGGACCGTCGATTCCTTCGGTCTCACCGACCGGGTGGACCTGATCATGGGAACCTTCAGCAAATCTTTGGCTTCCATTGGAGGGTTCGTCGCAGGCGAAAAGAGCGTGGTGGACTATATCCGCCATTTCGGCCGGGCCATCCTTTTCAGCGCGAGCCTGGCTCCGCCGAATGCGGCCGCAGCCCGCAAGGCGCTCGAGATCCTCCGCAGAGAGCCTGAGCGGGCCGAAAGGGTTTGCGAAAACGGCAGGCGCCTGCGGGAGGGACTGGCCCGGTGCGGTTTTGACGTGGGGCAGTCCGAAACGCCCATCGTGCCGGTGGCCGTGGGGTCGGAGCTGAATACCCTCCTGCTCTGGCGGGAGCTCCTCCTGTCCGGCGTGTTTGTGAATCCGGTTCTGTACCCGGCCGTTCCGAGAGAAAAGGGCCTCCTGCGCACGAGCACGATGGCAACCCACACGGAAAAGCAGATCGACGAAGCCGTGGAAAAGATCGCGGAGGCGGGCAGAAAATTGGGCGTGATCGCCTGAGGGAATCCCCTGCGGCGGGACGCGCTTTGTCGCGTCCGTCTTTGGATCTGCTGTCCCCACATCCTCCCCTTGCGGCCACGACAGAGCGTGGCCCTCCATTTGAATTTTCCCTGGAGGGACGCGCTCCGTCGCGTCCGTCTTTGAAAGAATCTCTTGACAGGAAGAGGAGGCCTTCCTACAATGCGGGCAAATTACCCGCAGCCGAAAAGGGGACCAAATGGAAGAACTTACGACCGTGCAGGCATCGCAGCCTCCGCAGCCCGAAAGGACAGAGGGAGACCTTTCCCCGCAAGAGGCGGAGCGTCTTTTCGAGCAAGTCAACCAACTGCACCGGGCTGCTGTGCTCAAGCTGGATCCCTCCGAGGCCTGCCTGTTTCTGCCTCACTGCTTGAGAAGCCGGGACTGCGCGGGCCGGCCCGGAGAGGAAGGGCTGGAATGCGCCCGGTGCGGCCGCTGCGGGATCGCCGGCCTCCTCGACGCGGCGGGGTCTCTGGGCCTCAGGGTCTTCTGTGTGCCCGGCGGCAGCCTCGTAGAGAAACTTGCCAGGCGGTACCGTCCCAGAGCCTTGCTCGGCGTGGCCTGCGCGAAGGAGATCTTGCTCGCCCTCCGGACGTTTGGCTCGAGTGGAGTTCACCTGCTTGTGTTTCCCCTCTCGCGGGACGGCTGCTTCGAGACGGGCTTCGAGCCGCAAGGACTTCTGTCGTTTCTGTCCGAGTGGCGAAGGAACCGAACCCGCTCGGCATGAGAGCCTTTCGGCACACGGATGTTTCCACAAAAAGGGGGATCTCCATGGAACAAGAACCACAAGAAGGCAGCGGCTCCGGTCGCGCTCCAGGCGCATGGCAGACTGCTGGTCTTTCGATGCCCTTCTTGCCTGAAAGCTACGATGATCACCTTCTTTCCCGCCTGTGCGGCGAGGCGGCGTACGCCTATGACACGGTCGGGCCCACGCGCACGATCGCCGAGCCGGTGCGGGACTTTCTTTCGAGGGGCGGCAAGGGACTCCGGAGCAGACTCTTCGAACTCATCCTGGAGACCTTCGGGAGGAAGGGAGAAGAGTTCCAGGATTTTACCTGGATCGTGGAACTCAGCCACAATGGCACCCTGATCATCGACGACATCGAGGACGGCAGCACCCATCGCAGGGGAAAACCGTGCATTCACCACATCTATGGAACCGATGTGGCGATGAACGCGGGAAACGCCTTGTACTTCCTTTCTCTTTTTCCCCTTCTCCGCGGCGACTCGGGCTTGACGGACGCCAAGCGAAGCCGGCTGTTTCAGCTCTACGTTCAGGGCATGATTCGGCTCCATTTTGGGCAAAGCATGGACATTGCCTGGCACAAGGGGCTGCTGGATCTCGAGAAGATCTCCGAAGAAAAGTATCTCCAGATGTGCAGTCTGAAAACCGGATCCCTTTACCGGATGAGCGCCGAAATGGCAGCGGTTCTCGCCGACGCCCCAGAGGCCTCGGTGGACGTCCTCGGCCGGTTCGGCTGTGCGATCGGGGTCGCCTACCAGATCCAGGACGATCTCCTGGACCTGCAAAGCGAGCGGTTCGCTCACGGAAAGGGGGGCCGGGGCAAGGATATCACCGAGGGCAAGGTGACCCTCATGGTGATTCACGCCTTGCGACATGGATCCCCCGAGGAAACAATGCGCCTCAAGGAAATCCTGGCCCTGCACACCGAGGATCCGGACCTGATCGAGGAGGCCGTCTCCCTGCTGCGAAAGCTGGGCTCCCTTTCCTACGCGGCTCGGCGGGCGGAGGAGATCCTGGAAGAATCCTGTAGCCGTCTCGCCGGGGCTTTGCCGGAAGGGCCCGGCGCTGCCCGGTTAATGGCCTTTGCAGACTCCCTTCTTCGGCGGGATTTGTGAAGAAGGCCCGGCAGGGGGCCGTCCCGTCGATCTTGGGAGGCTCCGAGGTTCAGGAGGAAGGCCACAGTGGACGTGGGCGTGAGCGACATAGCGGTTTACATCCCTCCTTTGTATCTTTCCCACAGGCGGCTCGCGGAGGCGAGGTCCGTTCCGGTGGAAAAATACCACGACGGCCTCGGCAATTGCCGGATGGCGGTTCTGCCCAACTGGGAAGACGCGGTGACCCTGGCGGCGAATGCGGCTGCCCAGCTCCTGGAGAAGACGGGTACCGACCCGAACGAAGTGCATCAGCTCGTGGTGAGCACCGAAAGCGGCGTGGACCATTCCAAGCCCGTGGCCAGCTTCGTTCAGGGCCTTCTGGGCATCGGACCCCGCTGCAGAGTGTATGAAATCAAGCACGCCTGCTATGGCGGCACGGCTGGCCTCGTTCATTCGGTGGACTGGATCGCCCGTCACAACGGGTTTCCCCACAAGGCCCTGGTCATCATGACCGACGTGGCCCGGTACGCCCTGCGGTCCCCGGGCGAGCCGACCCAGGGCGCGGGCGCCGTGGCGTTGCTCGTCGAGCGCAACCCCAAGCTTTTCCGTATCGACACCTCCCTGAACGGGGTTTTTTCGCGCAACGTGTTCGACTTCTGGCGGCCCACGGGCCATCGGGTTCCCATCGTGGACGGCAAGTACTCGATCGCCTGCTACCTGGAGGCCCTCGAGCACTCAGTGGAACATTTTCGCTCGAACGCCCGGATTCCGAAGGGCAAGCTCCTCGATCGCCTGGATTACGTGGTCTACCACATGCCTTTCGCCCACATGGCCCGAAAGGCCCACCGAAAACTCGTGGACATGGAATACGGCGGACTCGACCCAGTAGAACGGGAGGCAATCTTCGAAGAAACCTTCCGCCGGAAAGTCGCTCCATCTCTTCTCGGGGCCCGGGAGGTCGGTAACATTTACACAGGGTCGGTCTACCTGGGCCTTGTGAGCCTGCTGGCGACCGAGGGACGGAAAGTCGAAGGGAAGCGGGTGGGCCTGTTCAGTTACGGCAGCGGTTGCGGGGCCGAATTCCTCCTGTGCCGCATGAAAAAAGGGATCGGCGGGATCCTGGATCGCCTGGGCCTGCTGGAGCAACTGGCCAGGCGGCGCGAGATCACCTTCGAGCAGTACGTGCAGATCCACTCGAAGACATCCGAAGAGGTCCTGTATCACCCGGGAGAGGTGGAACAGTTCAAGGACGCTTACACCCGGTTCGTTTTCACGGGGTTCCGGGACCACAAACGCCAGTACGCCTGAGGAGAGAAGGGAGAACGCTGGGAGCGCCCGGTCTGCGGAAAGTTTCCCCGCGCTCTCAGGGTTGACATCGGGCTCTTTTTTTTCGTAGATTGCGGGTAAATTAACCGCAGTTCGCCGCATAGGAGGAGAATCGATGCGGTACCGCGATCCCTCCGATCAGTGCAGGAACCTCTACCGGTTCATTCGTCTGGTCTTGGGCGACGAGGTCTCGGACCGGGAGATCGCCCGCAGGTGGGGCATGGACGAGAAGAACCTGCGGGAGTTGAAAAAGGGCGTTCATGTGGTGCCCAAGCTCTCCCGGCTTGCAGACTTGGCGGATATGCTCGGTGTGCACCGGTATTACGTGCTGGAGGCCGCATCGGGCGTTCCGGCGGAAAAGGTCTACGAGATCCTGACCCGAAACCTCCTGGAGGATCAGCTTCGGGCAGTGGACAGCGCCTTCGGCGGACTGCCGCCGCTCGAAAAGGAGCGGGAGCGGGTTCTGACCGCGCTCCAGAGGGCTGTGCTCGAGGCCTACCGGACCCTCGAGCCCGAAGAACTGTTCCTGAGGGTTTCTCGGGAGTTGAAGAAGTTCGAGTTCGAGTCTCATGTCTTCTTTCTCGACCAGGAAAGCGGCTGCGCCACGATCCGCCATTCCTCCTTTCACCCGAGGCTGCTCCATATGGCCGAGGCCGTGACCGGTCTCTCCCTGGGCCAGTTCCGGTTCCCGGTGGAGCGGGTTCCCACCTTCCGGTCCGTCGTCGAAGCCAGAAGGCCGGTCTACCTGCCCGACGCATCGGTTTTGCTTTACGAAATCCTGGCCGACCGGCAATTGCGGCGGTTCGTGGACAGAATGAAACGGCTCTTCCGGATCCTCGAAGTGGTGCTGGTTCCTGTGACGGCCCGGGGCCAGGTGGCGGGTGTGCTGGCCACCGGCCGGCACGGGAAGCTGAGCGACGCCTACATGCCCGAGATGCGCTCTTTTTCCGAACAGCTCTCCTGTTCGCTGGAAAACGCGCTCCTCTTCAAGCAGGTCAAGGACTCTGAGGAGCGGTTGCGGTCTCTTTTCGAGCACCTGCCCGAGGGCGTGTTCGAGTGTGACGGCAGCGGTCGGATCGTTCAGATCAATCCGGCCGGTGCGGACGTGCTCGGCCTGGCAGGACCTGAGGCTGCGGTCGGCCGACCGATCGACACCTTCCAGCTTCTCAGTCCGAACGCCAGGGTCGTTCGAAAGGAAGTACGCAAGTCCAGGGACACGTTGGTCCAGAACGTCGTGGGCGTGGCCCTCAAGGCGGACGGAACGCCGTTCCTGGCTGACGTAACGTTCCGAACCCGCTTCGACAGAGCCGGGGCGGCGTCTTCCACTGAAGGGGTGTTTCGCGACATCAGCCAGCGGGCGGTCTGAGAGACGGCCAAAACGAGATCGGGGCAAACGAAGATGAGCACTGCGGTGACAACCGGAATCGTCGAATCCTGGCAGGGGACGACCTACGGGTACTCGGCCTCACGGGCCCAGGCCGCTCCGTTGTGGCAGGGAGCTCCAGAGGCGGCGGAACTCGACGAGGCGATCCGCCGCTCCCGTCAGTATCTGCTGGGCCTCCAGCACCGCGAAGGGGGGTACTGGGTGGGCGAAGTGGAGTCCAATTCCACGATCACGTCGGAGTACATTTATCTCATGCACTTCATGGGAACCGTCGACGAGCTCAGGCAGCGAAAGATGGTCCATTACCTCCAGGACACCCAGCTTCCGGACGGCGGCTGGAACATTTACTCCGGCGCGCCCGGGGATCTTTCGACCACCTTGGAAGCGTACGCGGCGATGAAGCTCGCCGGCGAGAGCCCGGACAGCCGGCCCATGCGGCTCGCCCGGGAATTCGCGCTCGGCCACGGCGGGATCGAGAACGCCCGGGTCTTCACGAAAATCTTTTTCGCTCTCCTCGGAGCCTATCCCTGGCAACGGTGTCCGGCCCTGCCTCCTGAGCTCATGTTGTTGCCGGTTGGGTTTCCCCTGAACATTTACGAAATGTCCTCCTGGGCTCGCGCCACGGTGGTGCCTCTCCTTATCCTCTGGCACTACAAGCCGGTCATCCGAGACGGGGCAGGTCTTGACTTGGAAGAGCTTCGGACTTGCCCGGAACAGGGCTCCGGGAGCGGGGCGGGACAGCCCGCGCCCGTCGACCGGTGGGGAAAGATGTTCCTTCTTTCGGACAGGATCCTCAAGCTTTATGAAAAAAAGCCCTTGGCCGCGCTGCGCCGCAAGGCCCTTCGGCTGGCCGAACAGTGGATCCTGGACCGGCAGGATCCCTCGGGGGACTGGGGCGGAATCATGCCAGCCATGATGAACAGCCTGATGGCCCTGAAATGCCTGGGCTATCCCCTTTCCCACCCGTCGGTCCGGAAGGGCCTGGAGGCGGTTCACCGGTTCGCCATCGAAGACGCCAGAACCTTGAGGCTCCAATCCTGCGTGTCGCCAGTCTGGGACACGGCCAACACCTGCCTGGCTCTTCTCGAAAGCGGCCTGGACGGGAACAACCCGGCCTTGGAGAAGGCCCGGGAATGGCTCTGGACCAAGCAGGCCCGCGTCAAGGGAGACTGGGCTGTCAAGAATCCAAAAGCCGAGCCGGGCGGTTGGTTCTTTGAATTCGAAAATCGCTACTACCCGGACGTGGACGATACCCTTGCGGTGCTCAAGGTTCTCAACCAGGGCTGCTCCCGGCCCGACCACGCTGAAGCCTGGCACCTAGGGTTCCAGTGGCTCCTGTCCATGCAGTCCAGGAACGGGGGCTGGGGCGCCTTCGACGTGGACAACGACCAGGAGATCTGGAACCGGATTCCCTTTGCGGACCACAAATCCATGCTCGATCCGCCCACGAGCGACCTCACCGGCAGAGTGCTCGAGTTTCTCGGGTCGGCGGGCTACCGGAACGATTTCCCGGCCGCCCAGAGGGGGATCGCCTTTCTCGAGTCCCAGCAAGAGCCGGACGGCTCCTGGTTCGGACGCTGGGGGGTGAACTACCTTTACGGGACTTGGTGCGCCTTGTGCGGCCTGAAGGCCATTGGGTACCCCATGGACGCCCCGAGGGTGCGTCGGGCAGTCCGGTGGCTCAAAGGCTGCCAGAACCCGGACGGCGGCTGGGGGGAATCTTGCCTTTCCTACGACGACCCGAGGTACAAGGGCAAGGGCAGCAGCACGGCCTCTCAGACTTCTTGGGCCCTCATGGCCCTCGTGGCTGCGGGCGAGGCCGCATCGGAGGCCGCGGGCCGAGGCGCCGCGTTCCTGGTGCGCACGCAGAACGATCGCGGTTCCTGGGACGAAGAGGAATTTACCGGCACCGGGTTCCCCCGGTTCTTCTACCTCCGCTACCACATGTACCGCGACTATTTCCCGTTGATGGCCCTCTCCCGGTACCGCAAGGCCCGATGGCAGGCCGGCGGCCAGGAAGGGGCCTGCCGGTGAGACAACCGAATCCCTTCCGTTGCCCGGCCCCTGGCTGGGCCGACCGAGGGCGCAGACCGGCCCCGGGGCCGCGTCTGGTTCAAAAGACGGAGTGACCATGAAGTTTCCTTTGAGGCTCAATCTCGCGATGGGCGCGTATCTTGCCCGCAAGGCCCGGCAGGGCGAACGCCGGTTCCCCCTCGTGCTCATGCTGGAACCTCTCCATGCCTGCAATCTCGCCTGCCGTGGCTGCGGCCGCATCAGGGAATACGCGGACACCCTGGACAGGAAGCTCGACCTCCAAACGTGCCTGCACGAAGCCCGAGCCTGCCAAGCTCCGGTCGTGAGCGTAAGCGGCGGCGAGCCGCTCCTTCATCCTGAAATCGACGGGATCGTGGGGGGTCTGTGCCGCATGGGCCGGCACGTCTACCTTTGCACAAACGGGATCAAACTGGCCGAATTCGTCGAACGGAACGAACCCCACGAGAATCTGTTCCTCAATGTGCATCTGGACGGGCTCGAAGAGCTCCACGACCGCCTGGCGGACAGACCCGGCGTATTCCGGGCCGCCACCGAGGGGATCCGCCGGGCAAAGGCAAAGGGATTCCGGGTCACGACAAACACGACCGTCTACAAGACGACTTCCGACCGAGAACTGGAAAACCTGTTCCGCCACTTGACGTCGCTCAAGGTGGACGGGTTTTTTGTGTCTCCCGGGTTCCACTACGGGGTACTCAACGGGGACGATTTCCTGGGCAAGGAGGAAATCCACCAGAAGTTCAGGGCCCTCGAGCCCTTGTTCAAGCGCTTCCGGTTTTTTTCCACGCCCCTTTACCTCGAATTCCTGTGCGGCCGCAGGCAGTACGCCTGCGCTCCCTGGGGCACGGTCACGAGAAACCCCATGGGCTGGAAGGCGCCTTGCTACCTCATCACAGACAGCCACTACCCGGATTTCGACTCCTTCATGGCCTCCGTGGATTGGGAGCGGTACCGGTCCGGCGAAGACCCGCGCTGCAGCCAGTGCATGATGCACTCCGGGTTCGAGCCTGCCGCGGTCTTCGAACTGGGCGGCAACTGGAGGGACCTGGCGAAGATCCTTCTCTGGAACCTGGCGTGATTCCGGTGGGTCGGCCCGCGATGGTGGTTCCCGTCAGGGAGGGTGCGATCTTTTGGAAACGGTTTCGCTTCTTGTTGGCACGGTTCTGTTGAGGCCGTATGTGTTCGCCTTTCTGGCCGTGTATCTGTTCCTGGCCTCTCGGCAGATAGGCTGGACGAGGACGATCGCCTGGACCATTGCGGGGTACGCCGTGGCGTTTGCGGCCGAGTACGGATCCGTCCACTGGGGCGTTCCGTTCGGGGACTACTATTACATTCCGGCAACCCAGGATCGGGAACTGTGGATCGCGGGTGTGCCCTTTATGGATTCTCTGTCTTTCACGTTTCTTTCCTACACGGGCTTCACATGCGCCTGGCAGATCGTGGCCGCCTGGAAGACAGGCCCTTTTCTTCGGCACGGCAGCCCGGCAGATCCTGCTCTGTACCAGGGGATCCGCAGGTCCCCGGCGGTTCTCGTTGTCGGCGCTCTCATCACAACTTTACTCGACGTGATCATCGATCCAGTCGCCCTCATGGGCGAGCGCTGGTTTCTGGGCAAGATTTACGGATACAGGCACGAAGGATTCTACTTCGGGGTTCCTCTAGCGAATTTCGTGGGGTGGTTTGCGGTCTCGGCTGCGATCATCGTTGTCCACCAGATCTTGGACAGATGGCTTCCCCAGGCCAAGGCGTCTTACGGGGCTCGGCCGATTCCATACCTCGCCCTGGGCGGATTCGCGCTTTTTTTCTTTGTTGCGGCCTTCAACCTGGCGGTCGCCCTATGGCTCGGCGCATGGGGCGTCTTTCTGGCGGGCGCCGTCCTGGCGGCAGGTTTCCTTTTTGCCGCCCTGCGAATCGTGATGGCTGGACGGCTCTTTCCCATGGCAGAGGCTTCCGGCCTCAACATCGATCGGGCCCGCTGACCGCGGCCCCGCTCGAAAACATTCCAAGAGAGGAAACCAGAACATGGCGATCGTGACAGCACCGGGGAGATTCTGCTATCTTGAGTGCGACGAACCGGCCTGCGGCCGGAAGATTTACCAGTACCACGAGAGAGTCGTCCAGGAACTTGCCCTGCTGAGCGGCTGGAAGAACCGCGGCGCCTCGTGGATCTGTCCCGCCTGCGCGGAAAAAAGCGGGCGTACCCGCGTCCGTCCGTCGTGGCAGGCCGCCCACCAAGAGGTCGCGGATTCCGGCCCGAGAGGCGAGCGCCGGCCTTCTTCCCGCAGTACCGTTCGGAGGCGCCAGGTTCAGGCGCCTCGGTGGCGTTGAGGTTCGAAAGAGGAGAGACGTCCTTGCGGAGCGGCATCCCGAACCCGGCTTTGTCGGCAAGAATTTGCTTTCAGGAAACCCGGCCCCAGTTTCTGCTTCTGCCCGTGGTTCTGGTTTTTCTCGCCTCGGCCATGGCCCTGCACGCAGGACCAATCGATTTTCTGGATTCGATTCTGGCTTGCGCCGGGCTTCTGCTGCTTCATGCGAGCGTCAATGTCCTCAACGACTACCACGATTTCCAGACGGGCATCGATTGCAGGACCCGCCGGACTCCTTTCAGCGGAGGCAGCGGCCTGCTGCCCGCCGGCCGCATGCGGGCTGGCCAGGCCCTGTTCGTCGGGCTTGTCTCTTTTGGCCTGGCCGTGCCGATCGGGGTTTACTTCCTTGTGACCAAGGGGGTTTCCCTGCTGCCTCTTTTTTTGGTCGGCGCCTTCTTTGTAATGGGGTACACGCCTTTGCTCACACGCTTGGGCATGGGCGCCGGCGAGATCGCAGCCGGCCTCGGGCTCGGCACCCTGCCTGTGGCCGGCACGTATTTCATTCTCGCTGGCTCGCTCCCCGCTGAGGCGCTCTACGCCTCGGTGCCGTCCGGGTTCTTGGTGCTGAACCTGCTTCTGCTCAACGAGTTCCCGGATGTGGAGGCCGACAGATTCGGCGGCCGCAGGACGCTGCCCATCCTCCTGGGCATCCGGAAGGCGGCATGGATATACAGCGCCGTGGCGATGGCGGTCTATGCCTGGATCGCGGCCGGCGCCTGGCTCGGGCTCATGCCGGCCTGGACGCTGCTCGGATGCCTCACGTTTCCTGCGGCCGTGCGGGCGATCCGGGGAGCTTTTGCCTTTGTGGAACAGCCGGAAAGGCTCCTTCCTGCGCTCGGGGCGAACGTGTTTGTGGTGCTGGCAACGCAGGCGGGCATGGCCGCCGGATATCTCCTTGCGGCTGCCCGGTGAACGAACGGAAGCGACCTGGCGGCTCTCAACAGGCCTGCACGATCTTGGGATCCAGGCCCGAAAATTTCTCCATGTACTCCCTGCGCTCGCGCTTCAGGTCGCGGACGAGTCTCTCGCGGGTTTCTGGATCGTAGAGCTTGCGCGGGTCGAACCGATCCATGTCGAAAGGCTTCCCCTGCTCGTCGGTGACCCCGCCCACGAGCACCCGCGTTCCGAAGTCGGGGTCTTCGGCCCACAGGGCCGTACCCCGGAACACGGCCCGGGTGACAAACCCGATGCCGCTCTTCCAAGGCCTTTCCGCCTGCCGTACGACTTTGGACGGATTTGAGGGATCGCGCAGTTCGCCCACGCCGCCGGTGTTCATGAGAAAACAGCGGATTTTGCTTCCGTGGCGGCAGAGGAACTCGTAAAACAGGTTCCCCTCTTCCTCCGGTGGCCCCACGATGAAGGGATTCGTGCCCACGACCCGCCTGGACTTTCCGGCCATGGTGGGGTCGCCCGCCGCGGTTTCGATGGACTCTCCCAGCATAAAGGCCGCGGCTGCCTGCTCGGCCGTAAGCTCTTGCAGAATCGGAACCACCGTGTTCCGCCGGGTGTTGAAAAACAGCAGAAGGCCGTCGAGCTCGTCCAAGGGCGGCAGATCGATTTCAGGGTAACGACGGTTCTCGGGTAACGCGCTCAGGGGAAGGATCGCGCGGCCGTTGGCGCAGAGGTCTTCCTCGAGGTAATGCATGTTCCCCCAGTGGTCGAAATACATGTTCTCGGCCACAAACTCCGCGGACCGCGTGGCGGGCCTGAGCAGCAGGTCGTCCTCGTCCAAGTCGGTTTTGAGAAACATGGCCTGCTCGGTGCCCAAAATCCTGCCGTCGCGGATCCGCACGCCCACGAAGTCGTCCTGCACCACGAGGCTTTCCTCGCCCTCGCCGTCCAAGTAGTGGGTGTGGCCCACGTTGGTCGTTTTCCCGGTTCCGGAAAGCCCGAAGATCGCCACGCCGTACCGATACAGCTCCCCGTCGAAGGCGTTTCGGGCCCTGACGATCTTGGAGCCTGCGTGAATGCCCAGGATGCCCTTTTGCTTGGCCCTGAACATGGCCATGCGGAGGAATCCTTTCTTCACCTCGCCCATGTAGTCGGACCCCACGCCGACGGTCACATTGTGCTCCGGGAAGCAGTAGAACCTGCCGAAGTCGCCCGTGAGGATTTCCGGGACCATGAGCAGGTAGAAATCCTCGGCGCCCTCCACGGGATCCCGTTCGAGAAGCATCTTTCCCCACATGTACGGCAGGTGGTGGTTGTATCGGTTCTTGGTGGTGACGAGGTAGTAGCAGTTGAACGTGAAGTCCGGATCGGCGCCGCTGCCCATCACCCGGTGCACGAGGTCCACGGGCAGATAGTGGACGTGTCCCCTGTAATTCTTGCCGCCGAAGGAGCCGCCGAACACCCGGGTCATGAACCAGTCGAGCTTCTCCAGGGTTTCCACCTGCTCGGCTTTCGGGTTGCGGTCCGCCACGGCCGGGCTGCCGATGATGACCGTGTATTTCGCCGAACGGTTCCGCACCCGGGTGTCCCAGTTGTAGCCTCCGAAAACATTTCGCTGCCCGGTGGAGATTGCGATCCTGCCGAGCTCGGGGCCGTAATAGTGGATGACGTTCGTCCGCACCTTGCGGGATTTTTCGATGAGCTTGATGATTTCCTGGCGCACTCTCGGACCGTCGAAAAGGGCCATGTGAAAAGTCTCCTGTGCTCCTTGAGAAATTGCGCGCTAGAGCGCAAACCGAATCTTGCGATGCGTTTGCCGGGGCTCCTCTACATGCCCCGGATCGCCTCGGCCGGGCAAATGTCGGAGCAGTAGCCGCACTCTGTACAGATGTCCGGATCGATTCGGTAGATTCCCTCTTCCAGAAGGATGGCCTGCATCGGGCATTCCTTTTGGCACAGGCCGCAGCGGGTGCATTGATCCAGGTAGATGACGTATGCCATGGGGACCCCTCAGTCTCCGAAGCCTTGCAGGAACGCCCGAACGTGGTGGCCAAGAACGCCGTGGTGGTAGCCGCCCTCGAGCAGAGCGTAGCGCCTGCCGCCGCAATGTTCCCGGGCGTATTCTTTCAGAAGCGCGCCGAGGGCTCGGTAGTCTTCTTCGCCGAGGAGGTTGCCCCAGTCGCTCCTGCCCCGGTCAAACCCGGCCGAGACCGCCAGGATGCCTTTCGGGCCCGCTCCGGCAAGGCTTCGCCTCGTCGTCTCGAGGAACTCCTGCGCTGTCGGGGCCTCGGGGTGAAGATAGAGGACTCGGCTGTCGCCTGAAAAGCAGTTCACGGTGCCGTCCCCAAAATGGAGATCGAAATCCAGGATGCAGGCGTCAGGGACAGCCCCGTCGGCAAAGATCGCGGCCAGGGACACGGCCACGTTGTTGAAGTAACAGAAGCCCCAGCAGTCCTCGGGGCTTGCGTGATGGCCCGGGGGCCGGATCAGACCAAACGCAGGCTCCCCGGAAAGGGCAATGCGCGCGGCCAGGATCGCGCCTCCGGCCGCGAGGGTTGCGGTGTCGTAAAGGATGCGGTCTTTTCTCACATACTGGACATGCGCTCTCGTGTGGACGAGCAGAAGATCCGCTTCCCGGGCCGGATCCGGCTCGACGAACTCCCAGGCGCCCTCGATCGCGTCGCGAATGGCTTCAATCCTGCCAGGAGCGGCGGCTGGGTCCTCGGCGTAAATCTGGCAATAGGAAGGATGGTAGACGACTTTCACGCGGGCTCCCTCCTCTTACCACCGGAGTTCCCAAAGGCTTGCAGAAAAGAATCCCAAGTTCTGAGGAATATTGGTGAAGAGAATCCTCCGGTTCGTGCAATCGTAGGCGACCGCTGTGGGCTGGTCCGGAAGAAAATCAATGGTTCCCAAGGCCGACCGGTAAGCACCGGTGTCCGCCTCGTAGTCAAGGAACGCGTAAAGGTTGTTCAGGGGCTGGGTGACGAGAAGAGCGGAGGGATTCCCGTCCGTATCAAGAGGGGCCAGGGCCAGGCCGACCGGATTCGTGGCCACAAGAGGGTCTTCGATGAAAGGCAAGGCTCCGGCCGATCCGTCCAGGACCGAGGGCTGGGCCGCCGTCGCGTTCGTGATCCTGAAGATGCGGGGGGCTTGCAAGTCTTCGAGATTGCTTTGGGAGAAAAAGAGCCAATCCCGGGCCCGGTAGTACGCAAGGTCCCTGAGATTGGAAAAATTCCGCGCCACGGTAACTGTCGAGTAACCGGGCGTGGCGGCAAGAGACACCCGAATCCGGACCACGGACTGGCCGCCAGCTCGTCCGCCATTGCGATTGAGCACGAACAGAGATGCTTGGTCTTGGTCTCCGAACGCTGCCAGGGCCGTGGGTTCCAAAAGCAGTGTCGAGCCGAGAGCGGCGTTCGTGACTTCGACCGGGCCTTGGCCCGCTCCGAAGAGCGTGCCAGCCAGGTCTGCGATATAGATGGAGTTGCGGGTCGCGCTGCTGTAGAAGAGAAGCTGGATTTCGTCTTCCTCGTCCACTCCGTCGTCCCAGGCGAACAGGGCGAGACCGGCCGGTGCCTGGACGGAGAGCATTTCAGAGGCTGCGCCCCCTTCCGGATAGAGAAAGATCTTTCCCTTGTCGCGGTCCGCCACGAGCACGTCCCCGGGTTCCGCCCGAAGGGAGCTATAGGTGAAGCTCATGCCCGGGGGAACGACGGCGATGGCCACCGGATTGGTCAGCGCTCCTTCCCGGTTCAACTGTGTTGCCTCGAACACGAAGGAGTCGATGAAACCGGAGAAGACGTTGGGGCAGAGCTCGCCCGATCCTCCTCCGCCGTTGCCGTCTCCGCTGCCGTCTCCGCCCTTCTCAAAAAGGGTGAAGTCGCCGCACGAGGCCCAAAGGGCTGCCAGAGTGCCGGCGAAAAGAACGAGCAAGCTTGTTCGGATAAGCTTATGCAAAGGATTGTGGCCCATAGGCGTGGCCTCATCGGTGTTGGAGGGTTTGCTTTGAGGCTCCCTAGAATTATAAAATTGTATAAATATAACATCAAGGAAATGAAGGTCTTTTGATGCGCTATGCCGTGATTTCGGATGTTCACTCCAACCTCGAGGCTTTCGAGGCGGTCTTGGGTGAAATCGACCGGAGAAAGGTGGACCGGATCTTCTGCCTGGGCGATCTCGTCGGGTACAACGCGGATCCGAACGATTGCGTGCGGATCCTCATGGAGCGGGGAATTCAGACTCTCATGGGCAACCACGATGCCGCGGCTTGCGGCCTGGAGGAGCCCTGGAATTTCAACTCCATCGCCCAGGCGGCCGTGATCTGGACCCGCAGGAACCTGGACGGCCCCTGCCGCGATTTTCTCAGGCACCAACCCGAACAGAGAAGCCTCCCAGGTGGGGTGAGGCTGGTTCACGGGTCCCTCCTGGATCGGGACCAATACTTGTTCGCCTATCCCGAAGTGTTGGACAACGCCATGCAGATGGAACGGGAGGAGCCCCCGTTGCGGCTCGTCTTTTTCGGCCATACCCATCACCAGATCGCTTTCCGCTGCAGGGGCCGATCCATCTCCGTGGTGCCTGGGCCCAGGTTCGAGATCGAGCCGGATGCCCGCTACCTCGTGAACCCGGGCAGCGTGGGCCAGCCGAGGGACCGCGACAACCGGGCCTCGTTCCTGGTGTACGACGACGAGGCTCGAGCCGTGGAGTACGTGCGGGTTCCTTACGACATCGCCTCGTGCGCGGAGAAAGTCCTCGCTGCTGGACTTCCCTACGACCTTGCGGAACGACTCGGTCAAGGATGGTAGAATCTCTCGAAGCCCTTCCTTCGTGTTTCTCCCAGGCCGGCCCTGAAAAGACACGGCTCCAGATCCAGGGGACCCGGCCTTCGGCCAGGCCTCTGGTCACGGCCCTGCTGGCCACGCCTCTGTCGGGCCACGTGCTCGTGCTGGCCCCGGACTTGCGGGAGGCCCGCCGGTTTTTCGAGGAGGTCGAATTTTTTCTCCGCACCTTTCGCTTCGCTCCTCAACCGGCTGGCGAGGTTCCGGCCGCGGGCAGCAGGATTTTGCTCCTTCCGGGGGCGAACGACTGGACCGTGGGCCTTTCAGCCTCTGCGGCCGAAAGCGTTCGAGAGCGTGTGAAGGGCCTTCTCGCGCTGCTGGATTCCGACGGGCCGCGCATCATCGTGGCCCCTGTGGACGCCGTCTTGGAGAAAACGCCGCCCCGAAGCGTTCTTGCCGAAAACGCGCGTCTGCTGAAGCCAGGGGATCCCATGGAGCGGGACGAACTGGTCGCCTTTCTCTCTGGGATCGGCTACCGCAGGGTTCCGGTGGTGGAGTCGCAAGGGGAAATGGCCGTTCGAGGGGGCTTGATCGATTTCTATCCGCTGACTTCTGATTTGCCGTACCGCGTGGATTTCTTTGGGGATTCCATCGAAACGATCCGGACGTTTCAGCCCGAGACTCAGCGCACCCTGAGACGGGTGGATTCCGCTCGGGCGACACCCTCGAGCCTTTTCCTTGAGAGAGCCGTGCCGCGCGAGGATCTGCGTCGAAGGCTCAAGGCGCGGGCAGACTTGCTCGGCATGCCCGCCGGGGACCGGATGGCCGTTCTCGAACGGCTCGAGACCGGGATCGCCCTCCAGGAAACGCCGCTTCTTTTGCCGTTCTGCTATCCTGCCCTGGAGACGCTCCTGGATTATCTCGATCCGCGTTCGCTGGTGGTGGTTCTCGATCCCGAAGGGACTGAGAGGCGCTTCAAGGCCTTGAGGGAGGACCTGGAAAGCGGCCTCGGGCGTCTGGCCCGGTCGGGCCGGATCCCGCCCCGGCCCGAGGATCTCTACCTGGACCTCGAAACTCTCTGGAGCCGGCTGGGCGAGTTTTCTCTTGCCGCCTTTTCCGATCTGCCGGTTTTTCCGGGGGCTCCCGGCCCGGCGCCCATGGCCGGGCAAGGCTCGAACGAGGCTGAGGCCAAACCTGTTCGGGTCGTTCGGATCCAGTGCAGCCGCCTCTCGGCCCAGGTGCCTGGTTCGCCCTCCGATGCCGCCAGAGGATCCGCGCCCAGGGGGCTCTCGGCTTTTTCCCAGCCGATCCGGCAGTGGGTGGCCGAGGGCCAGCGGGTCTTCCTCGTGTGCGGTACCGAGCCCGAGAAGCTCAGGATGAGCGTCTTGCTGGAAGACCACCGCCTCGAGTTCGTTCAACCTGGCGAGCGCGTTCCTTTTTGGGAAGCACCTGCCGGCCTGTACCTTCTTACGGGCTATCTCTCCGAGGGCTTCCTGGTGCCGCACGCGGCGATGGTGTTCATCCACGAGGAAGACATCTTCGGCCGCAAGGTCAGGCGTCCCAGGATGCCCGAGCGCCCCTCGTTCCGCGGTGTGGACGTGCGAGAGCTTCGGCCGGGCGACTTCGTGGTGCACGTGGACTTCGGCATCGGCAAGTACATCGGCCTGGAGACCCTGCGCATTCGGGACTACGTCAACGACTATCTGCACTTGGAATACGCAAACGGCGATCGGCTCTACCTGCCCGTGGACCGGGCCAGCCGGATCCAGCGGTACGTGAGCACAGAGGACGTGCCCCCGCCCCTGGACCGCTTGGGTGGCGGCTCCTGGGCCCGAACCAAGCAGAAGGTCCGGGAAGCTGTTATGGCTATGGCCTCGGAGCTGGTTTCTCTTTACGCGGCCCGGGCTGTGAGAAAGGGGTTTGCCTTTTCCAAGCCGGATTCCTCGTATCAGGAATTCGAGGCGACTTTTCCTTACGAGGAGACGCCTGACCAGCTCAGGGCCATCGAGGAGGTCTCGGCCGACATGGAGCGGGACCGGCCCATGGACAGGCTCGTTTGCGGCGACGTGGGCTTCGGCAAGACCGAAGTGGCGATCCGGGCGGCCTGGCGGGCGGCCATGGACGGCAAGCAGGTGGCTGTGCTTGTGCCCACCACGGTGCTTGCCCAGCAGCACTACGCGAATTTCTCCCGCAGGTTCGAAGGCTATCCCCTGCGCGTGGAGATGTTGAGCCGGTTCCGGTCCGGCCGCCAGCAGAAAGCCATCCTGGAGGGCCTGGCCCGCGGGCAGGTGGACGTCGTGATCGGGACCCACCGGTTGCTGCAGAAGGACGTCGTCTTCCGGAACCTCGGCCTGGTCATCGTGGACGAGGAACACCGCTTCGGGGTCCGGCAGAAGGAAGCGCTCAAGAAGATGCGCACCGAGGTGGACGTGCTGACCCTGACCGCGACTCCTATTCCCAGAACCCTCCACATGGCTCTGCTCGGGATCCGGGATCTCAGCGTGATCGAGACTCCGCCCCAGGACCGGCACGCCATCGAGACGTACATCGTGCCGTTCGATCCGGACATCGTGCGCGGAGCCATCGAGCGGGAACTGGCCAGGGGAGGGCAGGTGTTCTTTGTGCACAACCAGGTCTACGACATTGGGGCCGTGGCCGACAGGCTGCGCCAGATCGTGCCCGGGGCGCGGATCGCCATCGCCCACGGCCAGATGCCGGAGAAAGCTCTCGAGAAGGTCATGCTGGAGTTCGTTCAGGGCGACCACGACGTGCTCTTGTGCACGACCATCATCGAGAGCGGCCTGGACATCCCGAACGCGAACACCCTGATCGTCAACCGGGCGGACCGGTTCGGTCTGGCTCAGCTCTACCAGCTTCGGGGCAGGGTGGGGCGCTCGGAGCGGCAAGCTTACGCATACCTGATCGTGCCGGACGAAGAGACGCTCGCCGGAGACGCACGGGAGAGGCTCGAGGCCCTGTACGAGTTCACTCAGCTCGGCTCGGGGTTCCGCATCGCCCGCCACGACCTGGAAATCCGGGGCGCGGGCAATCTCCTCGGCGCCTCCCAGTCAGGACAGATCCGGGCCGTAGGGTACGATCTGTACGTGGAACTCATGGAAAAGGCGGTCCGGGAGCTCAAGGGAGAACAAGTTGTCGAGGAGGTGGACCCTGAAATCTACATGGATATGCCGGCCTACCTTCCAAAAGAGTATATCGACGATTCGACTCAGAGACTCTCTCTGTACCGAAGGCTGGCAGGGGCGACCGCAGACCAGGACGTCGACGAGCTCCGCGCCGAGATCGAGGACCGGTTCGGCCCGCTGCCCAAGCCGGCTCGGAACTTGATCGAAATCATCCGGATCAAGGTCAAGCTCCGGAGGCTCAGGATCCGGGAAGCCCGCTCGTCGGAGGAGGGGCTCTCGCTCGCCTTCGATCCCCACACGCCCGTGCCGGTGGCCCGCATTTTGGAATGGGCGGCCCGGGAGCCTGAGCGGCTGCGCCTTTACCCGGACAATCGAATCCTGGTACGATTCTCGACCGAGACCGATGAGGAGCGGCTCGCGGCGGTCGACCGGATCCTGAAGTGGCTCGATGCCGGTATTCCTGCCCAAGGGGGAGGCGCCGGCAAGCCCAGTCGATAGAGCCCAAGCAGACTGAACGGACGGAGACGATAAGCCATGGAACGATGCCAGGAATCTATTCCCGCCGGTGCCGGCGGACCCGCTTCTGGGAGGCGCAACAATGCCAGCAGGTCGCTGCGGCTCTGGGGCGTTGTGTTCCTTGTGGTCCCTGCGGTTTTGGTCCTCGGCCGGGCCGGCTTTGCGGAAGTGCTCGACCGGGTCGTGGCCACGGTCGACGGCACTGTCATCACGCAAAGCGAACTGCAGGAGGCGGTCGAGGCCTTTCAACGGCAGGCAGGCGAAGCTGGCAGGTCCGCGGAAAACCCCTGGGACCGCAAGGCCCTGGAGCGAAGAATTCTCGAAGACCTCGTGGACCGGAAACTCATGGATCAATACGCCTCCAAGCAAGGGATTACGGCTACGGACGAGGAAATGGAGCAGGCCGTCAAAGACGTGCTGGCCAGGGCCAACATGACCCGAGAAGAGTTCCTTAAGGCCCTGCAGAAAGAGGGGGTCTCCTACGAGGAATACCGGAACCAGATCCGGGATCAGATCATCAAGGCCAAGATGATTCACCGCGAGGTCCGCGCCCAGATCGTGATCAAGGATGAAGAGATCGAAAGCTACTACTATGAGCATCCCGACGAGTTCCGGACCGAGGAAGGCTACATGATCCGCCATGTTTTCCTGGCCCTGCCTCAGAATCCCAGGCCCGAGGTCGTGGAGGCGGTCCTCAAGGAGGCGAGGAGGATACGAGAGGAAATTCTTGGGGGTCTGCCTTTTGAAGAAGCGGCGGCCAAGTACTCCCAGGACCCGTCGGCGGCCCGCGGCGGCTGGCTCGGCTTTTTCCGCAAGGGCGCGCTGAGCGAGGAGCTGGATTCGGCCATCGGGGCGCTCGAAGAAGGTCAAGTGAGCGAGCCGATCTTGACGCAGGCCGGCGTGCACATCGTGCGCCTCGAGGAGCGGACGACGGGAGGCGTGCGGTCCCTGGAGAGAGTCCGGGAGACGATCCGGGAGAAATTGTTCGAGGAAGCCGCCGAGAGGCAGTTCGAGAAATGGCGAAAGGATCTTCGCAAGAACGCTTACGTGGAAATCTTTCTGTGAGAGAGACCAAGGGGGCTGCCGGCATGGGATGACTTCCCGCTTGATCGAGATCCACGGAGCCCGCGAACACAATCTCAAAGGGATCCACGTCTCCATCCCGCGGGAAAAACTCGTCGTCGTCACAGGCCCGAGCGGTTCCGGCAAATCCTCCCTGGCGCGCGATACCCTTTACGCCGAAGGGCACCGCCGGTTCGTGGAGTGCCTGTCCGCCGAGGCGCGCCAGCAATTCCAGCAGCTTCGCAAGCCCGAGGTGGACCGCATCGAGGGCCTGCCGCCGTCCCTTTGCCTGGAGCAGCGGCCGGCAAGCCGCAACCCTCGTTCCACCGTGGGCACCGCGACCGAACTTTACGACTTGCTGCGCCTTCTCTACGCCAAGGCCGGGATGCCCCACTGTCCGAAGTGCGGCAGGCCGATCCATGCCCAAAGCCTGGAGCAAATGGCCGACCGGCTGCTGGAACTGCCCGAGGGAACCAGACTCGTGGTGCTGGCGCCCCTGGAGCCTGTTGCGGCAGGCGGCCAGAGGAAACTTTTCGAGCGCCTGGAGCGGCGAGGGTTCGTCAGGGTCCGCGTGAACGGTGAAATGCGGGAACTGTCCGATCCCAGGGCGGGCGTGGAGGGCCGTTGCGAATCCCTCGAAGTCGTGGTGGACCGGCTTGTTCTCAAGCCGGGGCTTCGGGGCCGCCTGACCGACTCGATCGAAACCGCTGCGCAACTTTCGGACGGGATCGTCATGGCCTGGCTGCCCGGGGAGAATGGATCCGGCGGCGAAGAGTGGGTCTTCAGCGAGCGCCCGGTGTGCCCGCGCTGCCGGGTTCCGCTTCCCGAGATGCACCCGAGGCTTTTCTCCTTCAACAGCCCCCACGGCGCGTGCCCAGCCTGCGGTGGGCTGGGCAAACAGCGCAGGGTCGACCCGGATCTGGTGGTCCCGAATCCGCGCCTTTCCCTTTCCGAGGGGGCGATCCACCCCTGGCGGGCCCATAAGGGCGTCCACGTCCGCCAGGTGCTCGAAAGCCTGGCCCGGCATGCCGGGTTCGACCTGCTTGCGCCCTTCGGCGATCTTCCAGAGCATGCCAAAAGGCTCATTTTGTACGGCTCAGGAAAGGAGAAGGTCCGGTTTCGCCTTTCTTCAGCCTCGGGCCGACGGGACGAGACCAGGCCCTTCGAGGGGGTGATCCCGAACCTGGAACGCCGGTACCGCGAGACCTCCTCCGAGCGCGTCCGAGAGGAGATCCGTCCTTACCTGAGGGATCAGCCCTGCGCCGCCTGCGGCGGATTCAGGCTGAGGGCCGAGGCCCTTCACGTGCGGCTCCGGGGCCGGCACATCGGCGAGCTTTGCACCTTAAGTCTCGGTGCTCTCAAGGCCTTTCTGGAAGAAGAGGCCGCGGAGCCCTTCGAGTGGAAAGTGGTCGAGCCGGTCCTTGCGGAAATCCGCTCTCGTCTGGAGTGCCTCTGTTCTCTCGGCCTCGATTATCTCGATCTCTCCCGGGAAGTTCATACTCTTTCGGGAGGCGAGTTTCAGAGGGTCCAGCTCGCCACGCACGTGGGAAGCGGCCTTGTGGGCGTGCTCTACATCCTGGACGAGCCCACCCTCGGACTCCACCCCAGGGACACGGGCCGCCTGCTCGAACTGCTGAGCCGCCTGCGGGACCAGGGCAACACGGTGCTTGTGGTAGAACACGACCCGCAGACCATCCTGGCCGCCGACCACGTGATCGACATGGGGCCCGGAGCCGGTGTTCTCGGCGGCGAAGTGATCTACGCGGGCGATCCCGAGGGGCTCAAGAACTGCCGGCAGTCGGTGACGGGCCAGTTCCTTTCCGGCGAGAGGGTCATCGAGGTTCCCGGGAAGCGGGGCAAGCGGATCGCGCGGGGAGCGCTCGTCATCAAGAAAGCCGGCCTCCATAACTTGAAGGACATCACGGTCCGGATTCCGGTCGGGCTGTTCACCTGTGTGACGGGTGTTTCTGGGTCGGGCAAGAGCTCTCTTGTGCTCGACACCTTGTACCCGGCCCTGCTGAAGACTGTCGCAGGATCCAGGCCGGGCCCTGAACTGCGGCTCGCGGGGATCGAAGGGGTGGAGTTCTTCGACAAGGTGATCCAGGTGGACCAGACACCTCTGAGCCGCTCCCCCCGCTCGAGCCCGGCCACCTACACGGGCATTTTTACCTTGCTCAGGGATCTTTTCGCCCAACTGCCCGAGGCCAAGCGACGAGGGTACAAGCCGACCCGGTTCAGCTTTAACGTGAAAGGAGGCCGCTGCGAGGTCTGCCAGGGCGAGGGGTTGCGCCGGGTGGAGATGCACTTCCTGCCGGACGTGTTCGTGACCTGCGATCTGTGTGGAGGCCGCAGGTACAACCGCGAAACGCTGGAAGTCCGCTACCGGGGGCGGAACATCTCGGACGTGCTCGAGATGACTGTCGAGGAGGCGCGAAGTTTTTTTGAGCCCGTGCCGCCTTTGAGGCAGCGGCTCGAAATCTTGGCCGAGGTGGGGCTCGAATACATCCAGTTGGGCCAACCCGCCACCACGCTGTCCGGTGGGGAGGCCCAAAGAGTGAAGCTCGCCCGCGAACTGGGCCGGGCCGCCACCGGAAGGACGCTTTACCTCCTGGACGAGCCGACCACGGGTCTGCACTTCGTCGACATCGAAAAGCTTCTTCGGGTGCTGCACAAGCTCACGGCCGCCGGCAACACGGTTGTGGTCATCGAGCACAACCTGGAAGTGATCAAGTCGGCGGACCATGTGATCGATCTGGGCCCCGAGGGGGGCGAGGCCGGAGGCCGCGTCGTGGCCGAGGGAACCCCCGAGGAAGTGGCCCGCAACCCAGCTTCCCACACGGGGCGTTACCTTCGGGAACTCTTGGCCCTGCGGTCTTGACCGCAACCAGGCAACCAGGGGTCAGTCCTTCATTTTACGGATACGCGTTGGCCAAAGGCGGACGTGACGGAGCGCGTCCCTCCATGGGAAAAGCCCCTGGAGGGCCACGGTCCCTCGTGGCCGCTTGAAATGGAGGGCCATGCTCCGTCATGGCCGCAAAAACACGGACGCGACGGAGCCCGTCCCTCCAGGGGCGACCGCAGAAGGTCTTGGACATAATTCCAAAGGGAGGTGCCAAGTCCAGTTTGGGCGGCCGAGATCTCGGCGCTCCCGGAGTGACGGGCGAGTGGCCGCTGCGCGGGCCTTCTGCCTTGCATGCCATGCGCTCCAGGCTGTATATTCCGTGGTCGTATTGGTTTCCATCGCGGGGAATTCCCCATGCCCGGCGCCCGCCAAGACGAATCCCAAGCTCTGGCCCTGTGCGAGCGTTTTCTCGATTTGGCTCGAGCAGGGGATCGAGGTTCGGAGTTTCGCGCCGCATTGGAGGGCATCTACCCTCTTGTGTTGAGAGCCGTCAGGAAGATTTTCAGTCAGTGGAAGGGCCTGCCCCCGGGTTTGATGGAGCCAAGGGATGTAGCCCACGAGGTGATCTTGCGCCTCCAGAACTGTCCGCCGAACCGCGAGCCGGGGCAAAACGCGAGGTTTACGGTGCTAAACTGGGTCCGCACGTGCACCCTGAACCATCTCAAAGACTTGAGCCGAAAGCCCTCTTTCAAAACCGTCCACGCCAGCCCGAGGCAAATGGAAGAAATCTTAGATGCCCGCTGGGAAATTCACTCTTCGGACGCCAGGGGTCCGCAGGAACCAGAGGAAAACATTTACCACCGTCAGCAACTTGCGGGATTAGAGAGGTTCTTGCGTTGCCATTACCCCTTGGGAGCCCGGCTCCTGGAGGCCCAGATCTGCCACCCGGGCGCAACCACTGCGGAATTGGCTTGCGCACTCGGCACGACCAAACAAAACGTTTACCAGATCAGGAGCCGCCTCAATGCTTGGATTGTCAAATGGCGCGCCGGGATCTCGTCTTAGGAGAAGGAGGGAGACTTTTGGAGTCGCTATCCTCCGGTCTGGACAAAAAGACGCTTTCGGAGCTTCGCGTGGCAGGGTTCGTGAACACGAGGGTTGCCCATCTGCACCTGTTTAAGCATGTCGTGCGCCTCTGTGACCTGCCACCCGAAGAACTCTATGCAAGCCGGGATCCTGAGAAATGGTCTGAGATCATCCCAAACCCACCCCTTGCCCCGGATTTGCGCGCCCGAAGGAGAAAGGCCAGGGAGAGTCTGGCCGCGATCGATTCCTGTGGCCTGAGAGTTGGTCGCCCCGAAGGCGACCTTCCGTGTCGTACTTGCTCGAGTGCGGATGCCCAGGGCGCAGTCGACGAGGCCTTTTCGGACCTCATGGCCTCCTACCTGGAGGCGGGCCGGCAGGCCTTTGAATGGGCGAAACGGAATGTCTCCGAGCGACTTCCTTTCCTGCTCGCCTTCCGCCAGAACGGGCAGCCGGGGGTGCGTCTCAAGTTCGTGGACAATCGCAAAATCACAGGTGCCGGCCTGCTGAGTAGACACGGCGGCGAAGTCCTTCTGCTTACCTGTTACCGCAAGGATCCTGGGCGGCCCCTTTCTCTGCTCAAGCTGAGTCTGTCTAGAGAGAGGGCCGGACACCGGAACGAGGGGACCCTGGTCCCGATCCAAGGATGCTGAGAGCGTTGCGAAAGGGGGATGGGCATGAGCCTTCCCTGGTGGAAACCCGACGAAGAGTTGCTTGCGGCCACGCTCGCCGAGATCGACGAACGTGCTGCCGAGGTCAGGCGGGCGCTGGCCTTTGTATCCTCCCTGCCTGACCAGCAGCCAGGCCGGGAGTCGGGGATCCCTCTGGACCACGACCGAGCAGCCGCAACCGACCACATGGGCGATCTTCTGGATGCAGTCGGGACCGCTGTGTTTCTCGGCGCAAGCGACACGGCCCGCGATCGCCTTGGCGACCTCCTCGATTCCCGGGCTGCGTGCGACCTCGCCGCTGCCGCCGTAAGCCGGCTCATCGAGGAGAGTCTGAGTCCAGCTTTGAGCGGGCTTATGAATGATATTTACGAGCTTGTTGCGGCCGAGGATGGAGACAGGGAGTGCCTGGAGGAACGCATTGTGGACGCCCTGGCCGAACGCGACCGGGTCGAGCTCGCGATGGAAGGGGCGCGCCTGCTTTGCGGCTGTGAGCCCGAGCTCGACGACGACTCATTGGCCGCCCTTGCCTCGTTCGACGATCTCCTCAGAGCCGAACTCTGGCGCACGCTCCCCCTCGGGGACCGCCGGGCCGCCCGCTGCGCTTGGGCCGCGCCCCGTTACAGGGAGCGTCTCTGGTGGTGGTTCCGTGGTTGTGACCTTCCCCACACGGCTTTGCAGGACATGCAGACTGTGGCGCGGGTGATCCATCTCTTTCCCGAGGCGAGGCAAGAACTCGAGCGGATGCTTGAGGCTGAACAAATTCTCGACAGTCTTTGCGCGGCTGGCAGAGACCGAGGCCGGGGCAAGGTGATTTCCCTGCGCGAATACCTCTTGCGCAAATTCCGCCCAAAGACTTCCTCCTCTGGCGAGACGCGGCAGATGTTCGTCTGTGTCTCTGGGCCACGCGGGCCCTATGACCTGGCGGCCTCGCATTACGAGGAAAAGCCACTATATCAAACAGCGGAACTTACCGTATCCACAGACGGCGAGAACCTGATCGTGGACATCGAGTCCCCGGAAAAGCCTTTGGCCGATCGGCCGCCGGTGCTCGAGGCCCCTGACCACGCCCCGCTTGCGGCCAGGCAGGCCCCGGAACCGAACCGGTTCGAATTCTCTCTCTCCAATCCGGTCTTTTCTGCCCCTGAAGCCTGGCTCGTGGTGAGCCTCACAACCTCGGAGCGAAGGATACGGCTGCCCTTCGATGAACGCGAGTGACGAACAGCGCCTGCTCGCCTTTGCCGAAGCTCTCGAGAAGTATGGTATCTACCGCACCGCCCTCAAGGTGCTCGCCCTTTCTCCGCATCTTTATGGCCAGCGGGCAAACAGCCTGAGGAGGCGCCTCAGCCGAAACGCGTTAGCCGGTCGCCTGCCGCCAGGGATCTATCTGCTGGCTGTCTCGCAATCGCTCTCTAGCGGATGCGTGGTGCCGCTTAGGGCCGATCGGGGCGATTGCAAGGCTTCGGCCGAATCCTGCGGAGGGCCGGGAAGCAGAACCGCCCAGGCTTTCCATCTGGCCTCAGAGTTGGCCAGGAGAGCCGTTTGTCCGGCTGTCGGTCTGCCCGGCCTCTATATTGTTGTTCCAGAGAGCCTTCCCTTCGCTGGCGAATCTGTCGGCCTGGCCGCAACCCTTGCCTTTGTGGAAAGATGGTCCGGCACTCGGGCGCCGATCCCTGTGCTGGCCACCGGCGCATTGGACGCCGCTGGCAACATCTTAGCGGTTGAAGGGCTTTCGGACAAGATCGACGCCGCCCTGACGGAACTGGCGGACTCCCCTGGCCTCGTTCTCATTCCCGGGGCGCAGGCCTCAGAGGCCGCGAACGCGAACAGGCTGTCCGATCGGCTAAGGCCTGTCCGGACGCTTGAGGAAGCGGTACGGGCGATTTGGTCCGAATATCCCCTTGCCGTGGATCGATCGCTGATTTCGCTGGAAGCGACTCTCCAGGAAGCGCAAACCCTACAAGACCCTGCACGGGCTCTTCACTTGTTGCTGACCCACCCGCAGGAAGACCTTGCGCCGGCCGACCTGGCTCGACTCCTTTTCGCCATCGGCACCCAGTACCGCCATCTGGGTCAGTCTCATAAGGCGGCCGAACTCCGCGATAAAGCCCGCAAGCTCCTGGTCGGGAGCGAGGGGGCGGTCGGCCGGCAGGCTGTCGAGACGCTTGAGATGGAGGCATTCGCTACCGAGATGGATCTTTTTGCCCTCGAAGGTCTTGAGACGGAACTGAGAGCCAGGCTGCGACAGCCCTTTCTTTCAGACCATAACAAGGTGAGATGCCAGGGGATGCTCGCTCAGCTTCTCTCGACCGTGGGTCTTCACGACGAGGCTGTGCGGCTGAGACAGTCAAACCTCGCGATCCAGACAGCGAACGAGGCCATGAAGCACGAAATCCCGAGGACGCTGGCCTGCCTTGCCTACGAATCAGCCCGGGGCGGAATGGCTGATTTGTTCGAAAAGACGGTTTCGGATCTGTTCGATAAGACCGATCCGGGCGACGCGCTTCAGAGCCGTTACAACCTGTGCGCGGTCGCCAGGGGGCTTGTACTTCTTGGCCGCCACATGGATCTTCTGGATTGGGTCCGAGGCCGGGTCCGGCTTTGGGAGCAAGAACAGAACCCAAATCTGGTGCGGCTGGTTTCGGGCAAAACGAGCAAGATCGAGGCAACTCACCCGGAAGTCAGCCTTGTTCGCGCCCTCGTTCGGGCTCTGCGCAGGTCCGGTGAACTTGATCGGGCCCTGGCTCTTGCATCCAGCCTTCAGATCGGTATTCCGGCAAAAGACGATCTGGTTTATTGGCTTGCTGCCTTGATCCAAGTTGAGGGGGCGCTGGCTCTCAACGACTCCGGCCAAAAACGGGAGGCCCAAGCTGTCCTTGCTTCGGCGGTCGACAAGCTTAAAATCTCCCATGCCCTGGCTACCCAGTTTTACTCGTTCCTTCTTGCCGAGGTCGAGAATTCAACCTTGGGAGACGAGAGCGTGAAAAAGATTGAAATCGGACTTGACCGAGTATATTATTGATTTAACGGCCAGTTTCCTCAACTCTCCTTAGGCAGGCCACCGATGGAAAAGCAAATGAAGAGAAGTACTGAGCCATTCGCCGGACTTGAGATCTCCTTTGTTTTCAGTGGGATTCCTTGCCTTGTCCCCGCCAGGGGGGCTTGTACTGTAGGTGCGCCCCCCGCATTTTTCCGGGGATCCGCCGAAGCGGCCCTCCAAAGCCTGGAAAACAAAGCAAGTTTTGGGGATAGAGGTAGGACAGCAGCCCCGATTTGAGGGGATTGCGACTCCATCTCTCCACTCCTTTCTCTTCTCGGCCGCTCGCCCTGGTAGGACAGCAGCCCCGATTTGAGGGGATTGCGACAAGTCGGGGTCGAGGACCTCCTCCTGCCGCCCATCCGGGTAGGACAGCAGCCCCGATTTGAGGGGATTGCGACTGGATGCTGGTGATCCGG
>Ga0101944_10000872_pt1 | contig 77815 bp, 72 predicted proteins | sample DewCreD2012metaG_FD_75245 | JGI IMG/M metagenome (GOLD analysis project Ga0101944, IMG submission 75245) | Hot spring sediment bacterial and archeal communities from British Columbia, Canada, to study Microbial Dark Matter (Phase II) - Dewar... ... | reverse complement strand
CGGCACAAAGTCGTCAAAAAGGGCGTTTCTGCTGCCCAAACCGCTTGAAATTCGATTGGTAAGGTACTGTTCCAACCCTGACGCATCAGTCAGGGAAAAATGGTTTGTCTAAACTCGAGTTTGGAAGAAAGCGATTGAATGGCCAATTGCTGGGTGTATTCTTTGACCAATCCCTCCAGGCGGAGACTGGCCTGTTCGGCGGCGCGGGCGACGGCGTCGCTGTGCCAGCCGCCGATGCGCACCAGGGCGTCGAGATGATCGAGCGCGGGCGCAACCGAGCCGACCAGTTTGACCCTCACGCCCAAATTGCCCACAGCGACCGATTCAATGGTCAACTGAATGGGATGGGGGGCGCGCTTGAGCAACAGGCTGAAGTGACGTGGGTAGAACGAACCGCCGCGCAGACCAATTTTCCCCCTCGACTCGTACAGCGCCACCACATCCGGCTGCCGAACCCGAAACTCGAACAGCATCAGCGCCACAAGCAGCAGCGTGATTGCGGCAATCACAGCCAAAAGGATTTCCATCGCAGCACCTCCTGAACCAGGGCGGGGATTGAATTCGTTGCATTATAACTGACGTCTGAGAGAAAGAAAAAGGAAAGCCAAAGCCCGCCAGGAGAGGCGGGCATGTTTTGACGGAACAATCAAACCGCAGACGGCAGAGAGCAGATACCAGAGACCGGCATTTTGCCCACAAGACAACTCTTTGAGGGCTGTCCTGCGACTTGCGGGCATTTTTTGATGCTTAAACAGTCAGCGCCAGGTATGAAAAACCACCACTTCTTCAGGCAGGATTCCTTGTTGACGGAGACAATCCAGGGTCAGAGTGATGAGTTGGGCTTTACTCCCCAGGGTAGCCATCAATATAGAGGTACTCATGAGTTGATTATACACGAGGTAGCAAAGGCCTTTTTACCCTCCTGCAATTTTCACTTGATATCCCATGCGCCGCAGGATTTCTGCAATTTTCTGGCGATGTTCACCCTGGATTTCGATTTCTCCGTTTTTGACCGAGCCGCCGCTGCCACACGCCTGTTTCAGTTGTTTGGTCAGGGCGCTTAAATCAGATTCCGAGAGTGCCAATCCTCTTACCAGCGTAACGACTTTACCGCCCCGATTTTTGGTGTCGCGGTGTAAATAGATAATTTGCTTGTGAGGCGGTTTTGGAAGCGGCTCAGGCGCGGACAATTTTTTGCGCAGGTCACCTTCTTCAGAAGACCATACAAGACGAGAATCTGGTGGCATTTTCCTACTTAACCTGAAAGAAAGTCCCAAAGGTTTTAGAAAGCGAGATTTGGGTGAAGACCAAACCTTTGGGACGTTTATTTTGCGGGTTATGCTTTGGGCAAAACAGCCTGAATCCTTTCAATATCTGCTTTGGCCATTGGTTTTTCTTTTGCCTGTTTACGCAGGAATTCCTTCAGTTTTTTGAGCGGCAGGGCCGGGATGGGGGCGTCACTGACCTGCACATCGGCCTGCTCATCCGTGAAGACGGCCAATGCCTGGATGGGCGGCAATTCCTGGCCTGGCAGGAGTTTTTCCAGGTGACGGCGCAGCCGTTCGGCTTCGGCTTTGGCTTCCAGGTCGGGTCGCCCAAGGTTTTCCTGCCCAAAGATGCGCATATAGTTATAACCCACACCGCTGGCCTTTTGTTTCCAGCGGCCTTTTTCGTAGGTAATCTGACCACGTTGGTAGAAGGCAGTTAACACCCAGATGCCGGCCGGCCCGACCAGCAAATGCGGGACAGGGGTGACATAATGATAGAGCGTGTACTCATACGTCAGACCCTTTAGAGCCGAGGTGATGCGTTCGTCGAGGCGCGGCTTGCGCCCCCAGCGGTTGCCGTAATACATGGAGACCTGCGCCAGGATAAAGCCCACCAGCATCACGCCAATTAAAACGTAGTTGGTTTTTTCTGAAATGGAGGCGGGATTGACAAAGAACTGAAGGGCGTAATAGATAGCAATGCCGATGACAACCAGCCCGCCCAGCGCGGTATATTGTCCAATTTTGACATTGCGCTTAATCAACTTTTCATTGGTCACCAGTTTCATGCTTGTTCCTTTTGAGCAAGATTTTCCTGAATTGCCGTACTGATGGCCTGCAGCACATTCGAACGTACCGCCTCGGCGGCCACGCGCACAGCGTTCTGAATGGCGTAGGCGTCAGAGCGGCCATGTCCGATAAAGACCAAACCGTTAATGCCCAACAGCGGAGCAGCGCCCTCTTCTGCCGGGTCCATCAATTTTTTGACGCGGCCCATGGCCGGCTTGATCAGCAAACCGCCCAGCATGGCCAGAGGCCCACCCGACTTGATGGCCTCCTTGATTTTATCGGTCAGCAATTTGGCTACTGCCTCGGCTGTCTTGAGCATCACGTTGCCGGTAAAGCCATCGGTTACGGCTACATCTACCACGCCGCCGATCACCTCTTTCCCTTCCACGTTCCCGTAAAAGTTCAGGCCAGAAGCCTTGAGCAGAGGCGTGGCTTCTTTGACGAGATGATTGCCCTTGCCTTCTTCTTCTCCATTGGAGACCAGCCCGATTTTTGGATTTTTTACGCCGCGCACCTTTTCGGCATACAGACTGCCCATAATGGCAAACTGCAACAGGTTCTCTGGCTGGACTTCGGGGTTGGCGCCGATATCCAGCACAACACATGACCCTGTAGCCGTCGGGAAGATGGGGGCCAGGGCGGGCAGGTCCACGCCGGGCAGGGTGCCAAGCCGAAAGTAAGCGGTGACCATGGCCGCACCGGTATTTCCGGCCGTGACAAAGGCATCGGCTTCGCCGTTTTTAACCAGGTCCATGCCGACTGCCATTGAGTTTTTGGCGTTTGGCCGCCGTGCTTTAAGCGCCAGGGCCATGCCTTTATCTTGCATGGTGAGCATTTCGGGAGCGTGAACAACCCGGATGGGCAGATTCTCCGTTTTGACGGAATCCAGCACGGGCTTGATTTTTGATTCGTCCCCAACCAGGATGATTTCCACGCCATAAAGCCGCGCTGCATCCACCGCGCCGATCACATCGGGGGTGGGATAATCGTCGCTGCCCATGGCGTCAACCACAATTCGTATCATGCTGCCTCCTGTATCGAAATCTGATATGCACGTCTAGCGGGCCACTTTTTGCAGGAAAAGTTTGACGACCTGCGGGTCAAAAAGCCTGCCGCTTTCGGTTTCGAGAAAGTGTTCAATTTCACGCGCTGGCCATGCCTGGCGATAAGGTCGCGGCGCGCGCAGGGCATCCCACACATCTACCACGGCGAAAATGCGGGCGGCCAGCGGGATGGCCTCTCCTTTCAGGCCATCTGGGTAACCAGAGCCATTCCAGCGTTCGTGATGGTGGTAGGGGATGTCCAGCGCCGGGCGCAGATACTCAATGGATGCCAGCATAGTTTTTGCCAGTGTCGGATGCTGGCGCATGATTTTCCACTCGCTTTCGGTCAGCGGGGCAGGTTTGTTGAGGATGCTGTCTGGAATGGCCATTTTGCCGATGTCGTGTAACAGGGCGCCGCGCCGAATGTGGACGAGTTCCTCTTCTGTAAAGCCCATCAGCCGTGCCAGGTCAACGGTCATTTCGGCTACCCGTTGGGTGTGGCCCTCTGTCTCCCGGTCGCGCATATCCAGGGCACGTGACCAGCCCTCAATGGTGGCGTCGTAAGCCAGGCGTAGTTGTGTGTTGGATTTTTCCAGTTCATCGAATAATTCAGCATTTTCAATGGCAATAGCAGCCTGTCCAGCCAGGGCGTCCAGCGTTTCCAGCCAGTCCTTTGACGGCTGGAAGGGGTGTTTATGGAAGACTTCCAGCACTCCCTTCAGGTGACCGCGGGCAATCAGTGGAACCGCATGATAGGCTTGAAACGTTTGGGTGCGGATGCTGTCCATCCGATTGCCGGCTTTAATGCTTTTTGTGGTGTTTGGAATGCTGATCAGGCGCCGCTCAACGGCCACAATGCCGGCGTAGCCCTGTCCTAATCGCAGGCGAACATTTTCTATCGAGGTAGAGGGAAAGTTCTTTCCTGCCAGAAATTCCAGTGTTTGCAACAATGGATTAACTTTGAGGATGACGATGGCATCTGCATCCAGTAGTAAACGTGCCTGCGTCAACAACACACTCAAGGAAAGTCTCAATTCGGTGCTGGAAGTGATGGCAATATCAATGGTGCGCAAAGCGTTCAGCCGTTGTAAATTGCGCTCGGTTTGTTCGTATAAGTGAGCGCGGTGAATGGCGTTACCGGCCATTTCGGCAATGGTGGTAAGCAGGTGGATTTCGTCGGTTGTAATTGGCCGTGTGGGCGGGAAGGCAATCAGCAAGACGCCTACCACTTCCTCGGCTGTCCGAATGGGAATCCAGGCGCCTCTCCAGCCGGGGAGAAAGTTTTTTGCTATACCCTCTTCGGCCAGTGGATCGTTCACCAGGTTATCTGATATGCGCGTCTCACCAGAAACGAATACAAAACCGGCCACACAGCGCCCATAACCGATGGGTACGGTATTTTCTGCCAGCCAACCTCGTCCGCAGGCTGGTTCTAGTTGAGCGGTTTCGGGGCGGTAAAGCCAAATCAGACCGGTTTCGGCTTTCAGGTGGGCAAGGATTTCTTCCAACAGACACTCAAGAATCTGATCTTTTCGAATAGCCGAGCGCAGGCTGGTGCTGACGCGGTTAACAACTTCCAGTTCGGCCACGCGCCGGCGCAATTCCTGTTCAACGCGTTTACGCTGGATGATATTGTCCCATTCGCGCAATGCTCGCTCTGCCGTATGCGGCATATCAGCCAGGGTGCTTTCACTTTTGACAATATAGTCCAGGGCGCCTGCCTTGAGCGCCTCTACCGCCACGCGTTCGTTTCCATGGCTGGTCATCAGAATAACCGGCACATTGCTCAGGTTACCATTTTTGTCAATCAGGTCTGTGCCTTGCCCATCGGGCAGCAGCCAGTCGGTGATAATCAGGGCGGGGGGTTGGGTTTCAATCCGTTGCCTGGCCTCTGTTACGCTGGGGGCAATCGTCAAGTGAAAAGCCTTGCCTCGCGTTGCAAAGGCGCGTTGAATCAATTCTGCATGTGCAGGGTCGTCTTCAACCAGCAGCACCTCTAAAACAGGTACATCTTTCGAGTCGGAATCAGGCATCTTTTGTCACACTTCGGGAGTGGTATTCCATTCAATCCAGTAAAATCCCAGGTCGTTCATTAGCCGCAGAAACTTCTGGTGATCAATTGGTTTCACAATGTAACTGTTGGCATAATGGGTATAGGCGCGGGTAACATCGTATTCGGCCTCTGACGTGGTCAGAATGACGATTGGAATCGAGCGGAGCGCTTCTACATCTTTGACCTTTTTGAGCACCTCAATCCCATCCACTTTGGGAAGACGCAAGTCAAGCAGAACCAGTTGCGGGCGTGGTGCTTTTTCTGGGCTGGAAAACTCATTTTTCCGAAAGAGATAGTCCAGGGCGGCCTGCCCATCACTGACGTGAACAACGTGATTTGTGATGACGTGTTCGGCCAGGCAGCGCATAACCAGTTCGGCGTGGTCTAAATTATCTTCTACCAACAAGATGGTGATTGGCTCATTGCCCATCTTTGCCTCCGGCAGATTGTGGCCCAGGCAAGGTAAAGTAAAACGTTGCGCCGTGGCCGAGTTCGGATTGCACCCAGATTTTACCATTATGAACGTCAATAATGCGCTTGACCAGCGCCAGACCCACACCCGTGCCCTCTGAATTGCGGTCCAATTTGTCGAACAGGCCAAAGATTTTTTCGTGGTATTGAGGGGCTATACCAATCCCATTATCGCGCACAAAGAACGCTTGTTCCCCATTGGGGAAAGTTTTTACACCGATTTCGATGCGGGGTTGTTTTTGCGGACCCATGAATTTGATAGCATTGTCGAGCAGGTTTTGAAATACCTCTAACAACCTTGTCCGGTCTCCGTACACCGCCGGAAGTGCCGGTTCAACCTGGACCTCAACCTGCGCGGCGGTCAACTGGCCTTCTACCAGGCTGATGGCCTCGCGCACCAGGTCGTCCATTGAGATATGCTCCGGCGGGTTGACCAAGCGCCCTATTCGCGAGAGTTCGAGCAGTTCATCCAGCAGGCGCTGCATCTGCCCGGCAGCCTTGTTGATGCGATCAATATCGTTGCGCAGCCGTTCAAGATCCCCCAAAGCCGCATCTTGCTCCAGATAACCGGCAAAACCGCGAATGGTCACCAGCGGGCTTTTCAAGTCGTGAGAAACGGTATAAGTAAAGCGTTCCAGTTCGGCATTTTTGAGACTCAATTCTTGAATCAACGCCTCCCGTTCGGCTTCGGCCCGTTTTTGCTGGGTCACATCTTGAATCAGAACCAGGAAACAGGCCTCATTATTGACTGTAATGCGCTCTACCGAAAGCAGCCCTGTGCCGGCTTGACCGGTTTTGGTGAAGAACTTCATCTCGTAATTGCGCAATTCTTTCTCGTTTTGTAAGCGTTCGATCAGCCCGGGTGGCATGCCGGCTTTGCCAAAAATGCTCTTTTCGATTGCAGAGGAAGCCAATACTTCGGCGCGTTCGAAGCCGGTCAGGCGGCAAAAAGCATCATTGACCTCCAGGTACACATGGTCGGCCACGCGTTGAATAAAGGCAGCATTAGGCGAAGCATGAAAAGCCTTGGCAAACTTTTCTTCTGAAGCCTTTAGGGCCTCTTCGGCTTGCTTTCTCTCCGTGATGTCCATCGAAGAAGTCAAAACACGCACTTCCCCGTCCAGTGTGGTTAACTCACTGTTTGCCAGGACAAAAACCTGCCGGCCGTCTTTTCTGCGAATTTCAAGCACCAAATCTTTTACTGCACCTTCTTTACGCAGGCGCTTTTGTGATTTGTGCCACGCTTCAAAGTTCACGATATAGCCAAGTTCCTCTACGCTCTTGCCAACAACTTCTTCTAACGTGTAGCCGGTCAGGGCGGTGAAACCGTCGTTTACATTGATATAACGCCCGTCCAGGTCGCGGATGCTGATTGCTACGGGCGAGGAGCGAAATATCTTTTGGAACTTTTCCTCAGAACTGCGCAGGGCTGCTTCAACCCGGCGGCGTTCTGCCAATTCATGTTGTAATTTGGTGAAGAGATTTGCATTGTCAATGGTGATGGCCAGTTGTTCTGCCATGGCTTGGAGAATCGTGATGTCGCCTGGGCTGAAGGCGTTTTCTCTGGTGCTCTGAACGGTGAGTGCGCCGATGACTTGCTCGCGGCTGGTAAGCGGCAGGGCCAGTTCCGAGCGGGTTTGGGGCAGGTATGGATTTTGCAGCCAGACCCGGTCACGCGTGGTTTGCTGGGCAATGCGGGCGCGGTTGTGACGGATACACCAGGCAATCATAGATTGACCCTTCAACGGCAGGTGATAATCTGCTTCCAGCATTTGTTTGCCGGCCTCGCCCGAACCGCCCTGTAAAACGGCTTGCTGTTTTTCCTCGTCCACCAGAAAGAGGCCGACGTAATACACACCCAGCCCTTTTTGGATTAAATTAACCGCTTTTTCAATCAGCACTTTGCGGTCAAAGATCGCAGAGCAGGTTTTGGAAACCTCAGCAGCCGTTCGCAATTGCGCATTGCGGCGCTCAAGAGTGTCCAATAGTTTTGTATACTCTTTCTGTGCCTCAACGCGTTCGGTGATATCGCGCACAATGACCACTACATGGTTCCCTTCACTGGGAACAAACCTCCCCTCAAAGTAGGCTCCGTTAAGTTCATATTCAAAACTATGAACTTGGCCAGTTTCCAGGGTTTGTTGTAAGTAAAAGCGGGTCTGACTTGCAAGTTCTTCTGGCAAAGTTGCCTCCAGCGATTTCCCCAAAAACTCTGCTGGCGGCAATAAGGTCTTGAATTCTTTGGAAGGGATGTGGTCAATCCATATCCCCTCGGCATTGAGACGAAAGATTGCGTCAGGCAAGGCATCCAGCAGGGCGCTAAGTGTGGCGTTACGCTTCTCAAGCAGTTGGGCTATCCGCCTCTGTTCGCGCAGGTTTTGCATCAGGTTGTTGTTGACAATGATCAGGATGGCTGCCCCGCCTCCCAAGGTAATTGCGATGGCCACGATCTGCATGGCCGGGGTGGAACTTAAATACGGTGTAAGCGCCCGGCCTTGTTGTTCCAAAATAGACAGCGTCAGTATGCTTGCCAGGCTCAGCGCGGTGAAGAGAATCCCCCATTTGTTGCTTAACGTCAATATGGCGATAATTGCAATGAGAAAATAAGCAGATGCGGTCGAAAATTTTAGCCCGCCTCCCAAAACGGCCAGGGTTGTGAAAAGCAGCCAGTTCAGCGTGGTGAAGAAAAGGGCAATCTGCTTCAGGTATCCATGCTGTAAGAGCAAGAACAATCCCAGGTCCGTCAAAGTAATGGTCAGGCCAATCACCAGATAAAGGCCTGGTTTCTCGTAGGCAAACGGCACGCTGAGCGTGTACATGGCAGCCATGGTTATGGATACCAGCAAGGTAGCATGCAGCAGGGCCGCCTGAAGCGTTTTTGTCTCATTGTCTGGAAAGGAAGGGGGTGTCCAAAAATACTTGAGCCACTTGGCCATCGCTTAACTCCTCTGAAACTGACGTACACCGCTGCAATTTGGGTAAATACAAAGTGGCGTGCATGCAAAAGTCGTTGCAAGGAGGGCCTACAGTAGGTCACGTTTCAAACGCGACCTGCTGTTCTCTGCGACTTTTGGGTGAACGATTCAAAGCGATTTACATTGACAAGTCCCTGAACATGATTATAATACCACCTGCTTGCGCTGGTGCTGGAACTGGCAGACAGGCGTGGTTGAGGGCCACGTGCCGCAAGGCGTGGGGGTTCAAGTCCCCCCCAGCGCACCAGGAAGAGACGCTCCGCTTGGGGCGTCTTTGTACTTTTGGCTGGTGGTAGAATCGGGCTGATATTCCCTGCTTCATCCACTCTCTCTCCCGCCCTTGAACGATCTCTGGCGGAAAATTGTTGCCAAAGGAGCAATGATCTTTATGAAACTGGTAAGTGTTGCCGAGATGCGCACCATTGAACAGCAGGCCGATGCTTCAGGCCTGTCGTATGCGCAGATGATGGAGAACGCCGGGCGCGGCCTGGCCAACGTCCTGCTGGATTTGCCTTTTGCTTCTGACGAAGAAGACCTGGAGATTCTGGGCCTGGTTGGGCCCGGCAATAATGGCGGTGACACACTGGTAGCGTTGAGTCTGTTGTCCTCCAATGGCTGGCGGGCGCGCGCCTACCTGGTCAACCGCAAGTTACAAGGCGACCCGCTGGTGGAACGCCTGACACAGGCCGGCGGCGAAATTGTGCTGGCCGAGCAGGACCCCGCTTGTGAAAGCCTGACAGCGTTTGTGGAAGCCGCCGATATTGTGCTGGATGGTGTGCTGGGTACCGGCATTCGTTTGCCTCTCAAAGGTGATGTGGCGCGTGTGTTGGATGCGGCTCAGACGGCAATTGCCGCAGCCCCTGAACCGCCTTTTGTTGTGGCGGTGGATTGCCCCTCGGGGGTGGATTGCGACTCGGGCCAGGTGGCTGAGGAATGCATCCACGCTGACCTGACAGTGACGATGGCAGCGGTTAAGCAGGGCTTGCTGAACATGCCCGCTTTTGAATATGTCGGCGAAATTCAGGTGGTGGATATTGGTTTGAGTGAGACGCTTCCGGCCTGGAGTGCTATCCAAAACCGGGTGGCGGTAGCCGATGAGATTGCTTTGCTTCTGCCAGAGCGCCCGCTGGATGCTCACAAGGGGACATTTGGAACGGCGTTGGTTGTGGCCGGGTCGCTCAACTATACGGGCGCCGCGCTGCTGGCCGGAAAAGCCGCCTACCGGGTGGGCGCCGGCCTGGTGACGCTGGCGCTGCCTTCTCCTTTGCATGTTGCTCTGGCGGGTCAATTCCCTGAGGCTACCTGGCTGCTTCTGCCGCACGAGCAGGGGGTGATTGCCGAAGACGCCGCCCCGGTGGTGTTTGAGAATCTGGAACGGGCAACGGCGCTGCTGCTTGGCCCCGGCTTTGGCCTGGAGGAGACCACCCAAAAGTTTATCGAGATGCTGTTGGACCAGAAGGTGCCGCTGCGCAAGGGAGGGGCGCGCATCGGGTTTGTCCACACCAGGGACGAGCAGGCGGTGACAGACGAGGTGGCTCTGCCCCCCATCGTCTGCGACGCGGATGGGTTGAAGTTGCTGGCAAAGATTCCAGATTGGTCAAAGCGCTTGCCGGCTCCGGCAGTGCTTACGCCGCATCCGGGCGAGATGGCGGTGTTAACCGGTTTGCAGGTGGCCGAAATCCAGAAGAATCGACTGGAGGTTGCCCGCAAGTTTGCCCGCCAATGGGGACATGTGGTGGTGTTGAAGGGTGCCTTTACGGTGGTGGCCGCGCCAGATGGGCCGACGGTGACCATCCCTGTCGCCTCGCCGGCCCTGGCGCGGGCCGGCTCTGGAGATGTGCTTGCCGGTTTGATTGTGGGCTTACGCGCCCAGGGGTTAGATGCGTACGATGCGGCCGTTGCCGGGGCGTGGATTCATGCTCAGGCCGGGCTGGCCGCCGCGGAGCGTCTGGAAGGAACCGCTTCGGTCGTGGCAGGCGATCTTCTGGAGATGATTCCCGGCGTGATGGCCGCGCTGCAGGTCTGAGGCTTGTGTCATCAAAAAAAAAGACGCCCGTCGCGAGAGGGCGTCTTTTTTGATTCGCTTTCCGGCTTTCTAGCCCTTGAGAAATTCTTCCAACGCCGCTTTGCTGATGCGGTAGGCGTTGCCGATTTTCTTGGCCTTTAGTTCGCCCGCAGTGATGGCCGCAATAACGTCCTCTTCGGCGACTTTGAGGAAGGAAGCCGCCTCGCCGGGGGTCATGACATCGGGCATGGCAGCCGCCGCGCTGGATGCGGTTTGCTGAGCCTGCTGCATGGCGCCGGATGTAGCCTGTTGCATCAGGTTGCCAATGCCCATCCCGGCGCCGATTCCGGCGGTGAGACCGGCTCCGCCGCTCGGGTTTTGAGCCGCGTCGCGCATGGCATCCGCGGCCTGCAATTGCGTGTAGGTTGCCATGTCCAGCATGCCCATGTCGCGCAATTCTTGGGCCGATTTATCGGACGGTTTGAGGTTGCCGATGTAGAAGGATTTGAGCAGCAAGCCGATGGCGGCAAAGTCATCTTGGGCTTTGGCGCGCACCGCCGCGCCCAGTTCTTCTGTCAGGCCGATCATCTCCGGGACGCTGTGTTTGGCGGCCGTTTCACCCAGGGCATCTTGCAACTTGGACAGGAGCATGGTGCGCAGGAGTTCTTCAATTTCACTTGTGCGGTAGGTGCCCTTTGTGCCCACAATTTGCGTCACAAATTGCTGCGGGTCTGACACTTGAAAAGAGTAGGTGCCAAAGCCCTGCAAGAGTGCCACGCCCAGCCCCATGCCTGGATTGCGGACGATGATGGGCTGGGGGGTGCCCCATTTGCGGTTGGGGAAATCTTTCATGGAGACGAAGTACACTTCGGCTGTGAAGACGGTCTTGCCGCTGGTGAAGATGTCCTGGAGTTTTTGGGTGATGAGGGGGATGTTGGCGGTGGCAATGGTATGCCGGCCGGGACCAAATTTATCTAACGCGTTGCCGTCGCGGAAGAAGACAGCCGTTTGGGCTTCGCGTACAATGACCTGAGAGCCGATGCGGAAGTCGCCGCTGCCGGTTTCAGGGAAGCGGTGGACGATTTCCTCCGCCATTTCGTTCGGGTATTCAATGACATCAAAAATACGGGCCATTTAATCTCTCCTTCGTAGATCCATGCATGCATTATAGCCGATGCGGGGCTAGGGTACAAGTCGCATTGGATGGTGGTAAGCCAGCGTTCCCGGCGACTGTAAAAATATACGCTGAAGGGGGCAGACGGTTGCTGGAGATTTTTCCATATGCGGGGATTCTGCAGCGTGCAAATCCGCTCGCGCATCCACAAATGACTCTCCTGCAAAAATTTGCCCAACACAAAGGTCACGAAGGGACACAAAGGAAATCTTTTCACCCTTTTTAACCTTCGTGTACTTTGTGCCCTTCGTGGTGAAAGTGATGACTCTCCTGCGAAAACGCCTCAAACACAAAGGTCACGAAGGAACACCAAGGAAATCTTTTTACCTTATTTAACCGTCGTGTACTTTGTGCCCTTCGTGGTGAAAGTGATGACTCTCCTGCGAAAACGCCTCAAACACAAAGGTCACGAAGGAACACAAAGGAAATCTTTTCACCTTTTTAACCATCGTGTACTTTGTGTCCTTCGTGGTGAAATTTAACCGTCGTGTACTTTGTGCCCTTCGTGGTGAAAAACCTTTTTACTCGGAACTTCTTTGTGACTTTTATCAGTTGTAATCAAAGTTAACCTGCGCTATAGTATGACCAAGGATACCCGAAAACCGCCCGGAGAGATGAAGATGCCCGCTTCTTTCCAACAAACCCCACAACTGACCTGCCCGCGCTGCGGACAATCCTTCGCCGCCGAAATCTGGCTCATCGTGGATGCCGCCGAGCGCCCCGACCTGCTGGAGAAAATCCAGGCCGGCACGCTGCATCAGATTCCCTGCCCGCACTGCCAGGCAGAAGGACAGGTGGACGCGCCCCTGCTGCTGTATCTCCCCAATTCCCCTCTCCCAGGCTTGGGAGCCCCCTTCGGGGATGATAAGGGGCCAGGGGTGAGGGTGCTCTTCTCCCCTGCCCAACAAACGACCGCCGAGCAGGACCAGGAACACGCACGTGCTTTGGTTACGCGCTTGCGGGATAGTTTGGGCGCCGCCTGGCAGGACGACTGGCTGGCCGGGGGGCTGCCCGGCGTGCCGCGCCCGCTGCTGCCGCTGGCGCTGCGCGAAGGCCTGCAGGCCGCCCAGCGCAAGATGCAGAAAGCAGCCGTCCGCGGTCAGCCGTCAGCGGTCGGTATAGACATTCCCCCCGAATTACGCCCTCTCCTGGAAGAAATGGCGCAACTGCGCCGCCTCTCCGAGATGCCGCGTAAGATTGAACTGTGCGAGCAGGCGCTGCGTCGGATCGAGCGCGAAAACCATCCAGTGTTATGGGCGGCATTACAAGGCGAACTGGCCAATGCACTCCAGCAGAACCCCCTTGGAAATCGCGCCGAGAATCTGGAGCAGGCCATTTTCCACTACCAGCAGGCGCTGGAAGTCTTGACCCGCCAGGCCTACCCGGAAGATTGGGCCAGGACGCAAAACAACCTGGCAACCGCCTATTCCGACCGCATTCGGGGCGAGCGGGCGGAGAATCTGGAGCAGGCCATTTTCCACTACCAGCAGGCGCTGGAAGTCTTGACCCGCCAGGCCTACCCGGAAGATTGGGCCAGGACGCAAAACAACCTGGCAACCGCCTATTCCGACCGCATTCGGGGCGAGCGGGCGGAGAATCTGGAGCAGGCCATTTTCCACTACCAGCAGGCGCTGGAAGTCTTGACCCGCCAGGCCTACCCGGAAGATTGGGCCAGGACGCAAAACAACCTGGCAAACGCCTACCGAAACCGCATTCGGGGCGAGCGGGCGGAGAATCTGGAGCAGGCCATTTTCCACTACCAGCAGGCGCTGGAAGTCAGTACCCGCCAGGCCTACCCGGTCGAATGCCGCCAGACGGCGCGCAATTTGGGGAATCTGGCTTTCGAGCAGGGCAACTGGGAACTTGCCTGCGCCGCCTATGCCGAAGCCCTCTTGGCGCAGGAACTCTTATTGCGCGCCGCCTCGCTGCGCAACAGCAAGGAAGCCGAATTACAGGAGATCGCCGGCCTGCCGGCGCGCCTGGCGTATGCCCACCTGCGCCTGGGCAACATCGAAAATGCCCTCGCGGCGCTGGAATCCGGCCGCGCCCGCCTGCTGGGCGAAGCCCTGGAGCGCAGCCGCCGCGACCTGGAACGGCTGGCGGAGATCGGGCAGGGCGCGCTGCTCGAACGCTACAAGGCGGCTGATGCGCAGGTGCAGACCTTGCAGCGCCTGGCAGTTGCGGAGAACCGTCCCCCCGGCTGGCTGGCGCAGATGGAGCAGGCGCAGGCCGCATGGAACGCCGTCATCGAAGAGATCCGCCGCCTGCCGGGCTACGAAACCTTTCTGCGCTCGCTCACCGCGGAGCAAATCCAAGCGCAGGCGCAGGATGCGCCGCTGGTCTATCTGGCCGCCACACAACATGGCGGGTTGGCGCTCATCGTCCGCGGGGAGGGCGAGCCGCTGGCGGTGGAGTTGCCGGATTTGACCGAAAAGGCTTTGCGGGATCAGGTCGAAGGACCAGGAGAGGAATGGGGCGGCTACCTGGGCGCCTACTTCCGCTGGCGGGCATTGCTCCGGGAAGGTACTCCCGATTTCGTGCGGGACGCCGCCCGCCAGGCCTGGTTCGAGGCCCTGGAGGCCGCCCTGCGCTGGCTGGGCGAGGCCGTCATGGCGCCCGTGCTGAACGCTCTCGAAACTTTCCTGCCGCCGGGCGGCCTGTTGCGGCTGGTACCGGGCGGGCTGCTTGCCCTGCTCCCACTGCACGCCGCCATCCTGACGGTAGACCGTGGACCGCAGACCGCCGCCGAACCGTCTACCGTCCATCATCCACCGTCCACTTACGCCCTCGACCACTACACCTTCGCCTATACCCCCTCGGCCCAGGCGCTCTACCATGCCCGCGCCGCCGCCGTCCGCCCGGCCGATTCGCTGCTGGCGGTGGACAACCCGGATGGCACGCTGGTCTTCTCGGAGATGGAAATCGCCGAAGCGCGGCGGCATTTCCCCGACCACCATCACCTGCCGAAGGCAAAGGCCACCCTGCAAGCCGTCCGTCAGGCCCTGCCCGCCCATGCCGTGCTGCATTTTTCCACCCACGGCTGGGCCGGTTGGGGGGAAGGCGAGGCCAGCGGGCTGAAACTGGCGGATGGGAACCTCTACCTGCGCAACCTGTTCGACCTGCGCCTGGAGCGCGCCCGCCTGGCGATTCTCTCCGCCTGTGAGAGCGGCCTGCCTGGGATAGAACTGCTCGAAGAAGTCGTTTCCCTGCCCGCCACGATGATGCAGGCCGGGGTGCCGGGCGTTTTGGGCTCGCTCTGGGCGGTCAATGATCTAAGCACTGCCATGCTCATCGCCCGCTTCTACGAGAACTGGCGCGAGCGCGGCCTGGATTTGCCCGCCTCCCTGCGCGAAGCCCAGCGCTGGCTACGCGACCTGTTCTCCGATGAAAGCAAACTGGCCGAACTGGAAGCCCAACTGCCCGAAGCCATCGCCAATCGCTTTGCCGCCGAACAGGCGGATGCCTTCTACAAAATTGCTGCCCTGCGCGACCTTGCGCATCCCAACTACTGGGCGGCGTTTGGTTTTTATGGCGTGTGAGGCCCCTCACCCCGACCCCTCTCCCACAGGGAGAGGGGAGACCCTCACCCCCGACCCCTCTCCCACAGGGAGAGGGGAGCAAATAAGGAGATGACCCGATGACCGATCTTTCTTCCGAAAACATCTACCGCGTCTTTCGTGACCTGCTGGACGAAGCGCCTGCCCCCCTGCGTCCGGAGATCAAGTCGCTGCTTGCCCGCGCCAAAACCGGCCAAAAGACGGACAACCAACTGCTGCGCGTCGCCCGCCGCGACCCGGTCTTTTTGCAGCGGGTCAATACCCGGCTGGAGATGTTCGATAGGGAGCGCGGTATCCTCATCGAGGATAGTGTGGATTCCATCGTCCTCCCCGGCCCGGTCGGCTCCACCCCCGGCCTGACCTGCGTCTGCCCGCAGTGCGACTACAGCATCACCCTCGGCGAAGTCGGCGAAGACCCGGGCGAGTGCCCCACCCATCACGTGGCGCTCATCCCCCAGGCGCAGAAGGGGCGCTGAGATGTTGACCGACTTCCTCACTGCGCTGACCAAAGACCTGCCCGGCAAGTGGCTGGAGCGGCTCTTTGGCCCGGCCTTCCTCTTCTGGGCCGGCGGCCTGCTGCTCGTCGTTGGCCCGCAGGGACTGGTCGCCTGGTGGGAGCGTTTGCTCGCCCTGCCCGCCCTGGCCCAGGTCGGCTGGCTGGCGGCGGCGCTCCTCGTGTTGAACGCTTCGGCGGCCCTGATGGAACGCCTGCGCCTGTCCCTGCTGCGCCTGCTGGAGGGCTACTGGCCCTGGCCGCTGCGCCTGCTCGAAGCGCCGTTGATCGCTCTCGCTCGCCGCCGTGTCCAGCGTCAACGGGAGCGCTGGAACGCCCTGATGCAAAAGCGGGAAAATCAAGCACTCACCCTCCGTGAGCGGGACGAACTGGCCCGCCTGGAAGGATCCCGCCTTGACACCCCGCCCGACCTGACCGACCTGCGTCCGACTGCCATTGGCAACATCCTGCGCGCGGTAGAGCGGCGCGTCGTTCACCGCTACGGGCTGGACGCGGTGCTGCTCTGGCCGCGCCTGTGGCTGCTCCTGCCCGAAGAGTCCCGCCAGGAGATTGCCGCCGCCCGCGCCTCCCTCGACCGCCTGGCCGAAGCCTGGGGCTGGGGGCTGTGCTTCCTGGTCTGGGCGCTCTGGCAGCCCTGGGCGGTGCTGATTGCGCTGGTGTGGATGCTGCTCGCCGCGCGCCTGGCGCGCTCCCCGGCGCGCACCTTTGCCGTGCTGGTCCAATCCGCCTTCGACCTCTACCGCTGGCGGCTGTACGAAGCCTTGCATTTTCCCGTGCTGCAGGAAAAAGGCGCGGCGGAAGTTGCAGCCGGCCAGGCGCTGACGCGCTATATCCAGCGCGGCGCGTAGGACAAGTCTTTAGACTTGTCCTACATCATCGCCGCATTTGCAGACGGTGGCTCCCCCAGGGCAAGCCTGGCGTTGCGCTGCAGTTCAACTGCGGCGCGAGCCCAAGTCGGCTTCCAGCCGACTTGCATGCGCTGAGGCGGGGGATTGATCCCCCCGCCGGAGTTGCGTTCTCAGCAGCCTCTGATGGAAAATCGCCACGTTAAGAAAAACATCGGACAACGCTTCTCCTATACTTTTCGGCAGGGGGAAATTATGCTAAAGTTATCTCCTGATGAAGAAAGACGCTTACTTTTCCGCCGAAACCATTGCCGTTACGTCGAGAGACATGCTTGCTGTTTTTCCCCGCCGCGAGGGCGCGCCGCGTTTCGAGCCGCAGCGCGCCGCTTTGCTGGTGTTGGACATGCAGGCGTATTTTTTGGACTCTGCCTCGCATGCCTTTGTCCCCAGCGCGCGGGCGATTCTGCCCAACATCCAGGAACTGCTTTGTGCCTTTACCAGGTGGGGGCGGCCGGTCATTTTTACGCGTCACACCAATACACTTGCCAATGCCGGCGCGCTGGCGCGCTGGTGGCGCGACTTGCTGGCGCCCGATTCACCCGCCAGCGCCATCCTCCCCGACCTTGATACCACCTCTGCTGTAATCATCGAAAAACACCAGTACGATGCCTTCTACCAGACCGAGCTTGAGCAAATCCTGCGCGCCGCTGATGTGCAACAGGTCGTTGTGACCGGCGTGATGACCCACCTGTGCTGTGAGACCACCGCCCGCTCTGCCTTTGTGCGCGGCTTTGACGTGTTCTTCGTGGTGGATGGCACAGCAACCTATACCGAAAACTTCCATCGCGCCGCGCTGCTCAACCTGGCGCACGGTTTTGCTGTGCCGGTGCTAACCGGCGAAATCCTGGGGGGAATCTGATGACAGAGAAACCGGATGTCTTGATTGTCGGCGCAGGGCCGGCCGGAGTAGCGGCTGCCATCCAATTGAAACGCAGCGGCGTGCCTTTTGTCCTCCTGGAAAAGGATTCTGTTGGCGGGCTGCTGCTCAACGCCAACCTGGTTGAGAATTACCCCGGCTTTCCGCATGGCATCCCCGGCCCGAAACTGGCCGCCTTGTTTGCGCGGCAACTCCGGCGCCTTGGCATAGAGACAACGCGGGATGAACTCCTGCGGCTCGACGACAACGACGGCTGGCTGGCCGAGACGGCGCGAACCGTTTATCGGCCGCGCGTGGTTGTCCTTGCCGTTGGGACGCGGCCGCGCCCATTGCCGCTTCTGCTCCCCGAGGCGGCGCGCGGACGCGTTTTCAGCGAGGTGCGGCACCTGGCAGCAGCACAGGGAAAGCGGGTGGTCATCATCGGCGCCGGCGACGCGGCCTTTGATTACGCCCTCAACCTGGCCGGACGCGGCAACCTGGTCACCATCCTCAATCGAAGCCGCACCCTCTCCTGCCTGCCGCTGCTCTGTGAACGCGCCAGCGCCAACCCGAACATCACTTACCGCGAACAAATTTCTCTGCTGGGCGTTGAATTTGATCCCTCTGCCGGCTGCCTCCGGCTGATGACAGACTGCTGTTCACTGCTTGCCGATTATCTCGTCTTTGCCATTGGCCGCGAGCCTGCCCTCGATTTCCTGACGGAAAGCGTTGCACAGAACCAGGCCGCGCTCATTGAACATGGTAAACTTTACCTTATTGGAGATGTTCATAGCGGCCGCTTTCGCCAGGCGGCTATTGCCGCCGGAGAAGGCCTGCGCGCCGCGATGCAGATTTATGCCAATCGAGGAGTTGAAGAATGAAAGTTGTTGCAGTGACCGGTGCGGACAACATTGCCACCGTCTATATGGCCGAGATGGATGGCAAAATGATTGAGTTTGTTGAGGCGCTCCAGCCGCCCTACCGCCGCGAAGAACGCTGGATTTTAATGGTTTCCACCCTCTTCGGTTGCCCGGTGAAATGTCAGATTTGCGATGCTGGCGGCCAGTACCAGGGCAAACCAACCGCAGAGCAAATCCTCAGCCAGGTTGACTACATGGTGACGCGCTGGTATCCCGACCGACGCGTGCCGGCTTCCAAGTTCAAAATCCAATTTGCCCGCATGGGTGAGCCGGCGCTGAACATGGCCGTGCTGGATGCGCTTGAGCAACTTCCGCAACGCTTTGAGGCTCCCGGCCTGATTCCTTCTATTTCGACCATTGCCCCTTATGGGAGAGATGCTTTCTTTGAGCGGCTGGTTGATTTAAAAGACCGACTCTACCCTGGCGGACGCTTCCAATTTCAGTTCTCGCTCCACACCACTGACCTCAATCTGCGCCGCCGTCTCATGCCGGTGCGCACCTGGAGTTTTGAGCAGATGGCTGCCTACGCAGACCGATTCCTGCGTCCCGGTGACCGTAAGATCACGCTCAATTTTGCGCTGGCGGTCGGCTCACCGGTCCAGCCAGAGGTCTTGCTCCGTCACTTCGACCCGCAAAAGTTTCTGATCAAGATCACGCCGGTCAATCCCACCTGCCGCGCCGTCCAGCATGGGTTGGTCTCTTATATTGACCCCTATGACTCGGCCAGCGGCGCAGTCCTGGCCGACGGTTTACGCTCCCATGGGTACGAGGTCATCGTCAGCATTGGGGAAGTGAGGGAAAACCAAATTGGGAGCAATTGCGGCCAATACGTGCTGAAATATCTCGAAAGCCGCCAGCCGCTGAAGGATGGATATACCTTTGTTGTAAATACCCTTTCTGGCTGAATGGGTTGTGAAAACCCCTGCTGAGTGCATGGAAGTCCGCTCAGCCGAAAGGGTGCTTCGCGAGCCAAAGTCGGCTTCCAGCCGACTTCCATGCGCTGAGGCGGGAGATTGATCCCCCCGCCTCTCGAAAGAAAAGCCCTGCGTAGGAATGAACCCCGCGCAGGGCATTTGTAACGCAACATTGCGGTTGCTGTATTTTTTTGTAGAACAAGTCTTAAGACTTGTGCTACAAATACTTGTGCTACAAAGACTTGTTCTACAAATGCAAATTGGGCGCAGCGATGAAGGATAGGCCCTTCTCAGTCAACATGCGCGCCGTCGAGTTGGCCGCTTCCACCTTGAGCAGGAAGTTCTTTTGCAGGTGCTCCCAGTCGCCGCTCTCGATGACTTCCTTCTTCTCGCGGAAGTAATCCAGGATGTCGGAAGGATGCTCAAGGGTCTGCTCGACTTCGGGCAGGCCGCCCTCGTGCTTGGCGGCGATGTTGGCCACGTGGTCGGCAATCTCCAGCAGTTCGGCGCGGCGGTCGTAGGGTTGGATGACGATGCTCTTCCAGGTCTCAACGATGTGATGCTCAAAGCGGATGTGACGCTCAAAGCCCAGGGCGCGGCGGAATTCGGCGGTCAGTTCCATCGTCCGGTTGTTGACCGAGTTCGACCAGTTGAAGCCGATGAGCGGGGTCGAGCCGTCGTCGCGGCTGAAGAGTTTGGCCATGGTCATAATCCACAACGCATGGTAGGGATTGTCGGAGCCGAAGTAAACCGAAATCTTGAAGTTGATGTCCACGCCCAGTTTGTAAAGCAGGAAGGCCAGCAGGATGGTGCCGGCGTTGAAGTTCAGCACGTGCTGGACGCCGTAATTGGTGTAGTAATACAGGAACTCGTCCAGCCACATCAGGGCGTGTTCGTTGGGCTGACCGATGCCGCCGAAGTAGCCGGTGATGGTGGCCGGGCCGCCCAGATGCGGATTCGAGCCGTCGGTGCCTTTCGTGTCGAGCGTCTCGACGAAGGAGCAGCCCATGATGTCCAGCGCGGCGACGATGGCGGGCAGGTCTCCATCGGCTTCGGATTCCTTCATCTTGCGGACGGCGATGAAGCGTCCCGGCACCAGCGAGCGCTCGGCGATGGCTTTCTCGCACATCGGGCGAATCCAGGGGAAGTATTGCAGGGCCGAGACTTCCAGGGTGACGGCGTACTCGTCCTTGAAGGTCATTGTATCGGCTTTGGGACCCAGGACGGCGCGGCGGTAGTCGGCCACGGTCACGAACGCGCCGCGGTCGCGCTGCTCGATGAGCCATTCCAGGTCTTTGATGTATTCGGGCGCCCGCTCGCGCACTTTGGCGAAGAGCGCCTCCATCTTGCGGCTCTCGCGGTGTTTGCGGTTGATTTCTTCCGGCGTGCCGTACTTGGCGACCACGTCCAGGAATTCTTTCATCACGGTCGAATTCGGGTCGGTGAAGACGGCATTGATGGCAGCCAGACGGTCGGGGGGGATGGCCAGTTTTTGTTGCAGGTTGGTCATGCGATTCTCCTTTTGTTTTGGCGTGGATTTAGGGTCTTGTAAAGAGTCTACTTGAATTTTTTGTTATTGACAATTTCTATTTGGCGGTCTCTCTCTAAAATATTGATGAATGCCTTTCTGCTGCGCATGATGTGCATTCCACGAAAAATGCCGTGCAATTCGCGTTTCTTCGCGAAATTTCTGTCCAAATTTTCACCGCCGAGACACAGAGTTTCAAACCCCAATTTTTGTGTTTCTCGGCGTTCTCAGCGTCTCTGCGGTGATCATTTGGGCTTTTTGCGCTAACCCAAACTCAGGTTTGCTTAAAAATCGCGATATGCGCCCCGATATTCTTCCGGCAATAGACGTGCCAGACGGCGCATCATTTCATCGGTCAGTGCCTGCCGTTCCTCTCGTGCAGGCCACTTTTGGGGAGATTCCAGATAGAACATTTCACCCACGCGGATGTGAAAGTCGGTTCGCTTGAGCCGCTTTAGATTGGACTTGAAGGCTTCCCCGCCCCAGTGAGCAATCGGCAGCAATGGCGCGCCGGAACGTAGTGCTAACATCACGATTCCTGGCTGGCCGCGTAACAAACGGCCGGTGCGGTTGCGCGTTCCTTCTGGAGCAACGGCGACAATCCAACCTTTCTTGAGCGCCTCCAGTGCCAGGCGCATGGCTTGCGTATCCGCCTCTCCCCGCCGAATGGGAATAGCGCCCCATAATGTGAACAACCATCCCAAAAAGGGGTTATCCCACGTTTCGGCTTTGGCAAAACCGGTGACAAGCCGCGGCTGCAGGCGCGCCAGCAGAAGCGGTACCTCAAGCGAACCGGTATGGTTGGTGTAGATGATCAGAGGCCCATGCGCCGGCACGCGCTCCAGTTCTGAGATGTCCAGTCGGCACAGCGCGTTTGTGCCAAGACGAATCAGAGTCAACGTTCCCCAGCGCAGCAAACGACTGCGGCAGTCGCTCTTTGGCTCAAAGAGCAAAGGTTTGAGCGAGATGGGAGAGACGTCAATTTCCATAACTTACGGTTCCGCCATCGTGATGAAATCTAGAGCCTGTGGAATAATCTCCATGGTTAACTCTTGCCCGGCGTAGCACAACGTTTCGCCATCGCAGTGGGCCGGCAGAGTCCCCTTCAGCGCGGTGACCGTGACCTTGCGCGCCTGAGCAGTGGTAATTTCCGGTTGAGTTGCCTGGGTGCCTTTCATGAAGAAGGTGATCAGTTGGAAGATGCGCAATTTGCCGGGGGATGAAGCAATACACAGGTCGAATTTGCCGTCTCCTGGCTTGCCGTGCGGAGCCATGAAGAAACCGCCCCCCATCCGCTGGCCATTCATTACAGAGACCATGAGCGAGGCCTGTTGCAGTTCTTGTCCGTCATAAGTGATTTTGACGGTAGGCGCCTGGTAATAAATAAAAACGGTGCGCAGTGCAGCAATCAGGTAGGCGAGCAAACCGCGTGTCCAGCGAATTTTTACGGCTTCAAAACCGACCGCAGCATCAAAGCCTACGCCGACGCCGTTGCCGAAATAGCGGCCCTCGGGATAGTCGCCGCCTTTGACTAGCCCAATGTCCATTTTGAAACGCTGTCCCTGAGTCAGGGCCTTGCAGCAGGTTTCCACATCACCTCGCATTCCCATCCCGTAGGCAAAATCGTTGCCGGTCCCAACGGGTAAAAGACTGAAAGCGGTGTGATTGAAACCGGCAGCGCGGGCGCGCATCAGGCCGTTGAGCGCTTCGTTAGCCGCCCCATCGCCGCTGGCTACAACGACCAGTTCGTAGCCGTCTCGCGCTGCCTGTTCGGCCAGTTCGGCTGCGTGCCAGGGGTATTCTGTGCGTACCAGTTTGAAATCTATTTGGCTTGCTCGCAGGCACGCTTCAATTTTTGGCGCGGCTTTCTCGGCATAGCCACGTCCAGAAATGGGGTTAAGGATGAGCAGAGTTTTCATGAATGCTCCTTTTGGGGTTTTTCAGAGGCATATGCCTCTGGCGTATCCACATCCTTCAAGATGCTGTCATCTTCAACCGGCACGTATAAGATTTGTGCGGCGTGAGCCTGCAGGAAATCACGCGGCGTCTGTGCCGGAGTGAGCGCCAGCAAAGACGGCCATAGATGTCTTGCTGCCAGCCAGGGATGTCCGCGCCGTTGATTGTAACTGGGAATCACCAATCCTGCCTGGTGATTTTGGTATGCAACCAGGACAAGTTTCACGGTTCTTTCCTGGACCTGAGGCTGGTCGCCCAAAACGATAAGCGCGGCCTCCACCCTGTCAGAAAGCGCCCGCAGGCCGGTTTGGATAGAACCAAGCATTTCTGTCTGCTCATAGGCTGGATTATGCACAACGCGTATCGGGAATTGCCTTATCTGCTCGGCAATTGCTGCTTCCACCTCATGCCGGGCAGCGCCGGTTACTACCACAATTTCATCCAGGCCGGTTTTTGCAAGCGTTTCAATGACTTGACCCAGAATGGTGGTCTTTCCCCACGGCAGGCACAGTTTTGGCTGTCCCATGCGCCGTGACTGACCGGCAGCCAGCACCACGGCTCCAATCATGGCCCTATCTCCTGTAAACGTTGCCAATCTTCTGAAGTATCAATATCCAGAGTCAAGCGCTGGTCGTGCCAGGGCAGGTAGGCCAGGCGGTGTTTGTCAAAGATGGCGCGCCCGCCCACGTCGCCGCGCAGCGCCAACAGGTCGGGGAAGGTGATCCGGTCGAACAATACCGGGTTCACGCGTTGACCGTCCACCAGCGGCGCAAGGATGGGATTCAACTCCCGGCTGTGATGTTCCATCAGGGAGCGGAGCAATTCTGGGGTAACGCCTGGCTGGTCGGCCAGCAAGAAGACCGCTGCTCCGGTTTGAGACGGGAGAGCGCGCAAGCCAGCCTGAATGGATGTGCTCTGTCCGCTCTGCCAGTCGGGGTTAGAGACAATTTGCACCGGCAGACCCTGGAGCGCCGCGGTCACCTGTTCCCCATAGGCTCCTGTCACCACAACCACCGGCGCAAGACCTGCTGCCAGGGCGGTTTCTGCGGCGTGACGGACCAGCGGTTTGCCGTTCCATTCAAGCAATTGCTTGGGGCAGCCAAAGCGCCGCGCTTCTCCTGCGGCCAAAAGGATACCTGCTGTCGGTTCCAACACAGCGTAAAGATGATTCTGTTGCAGCGAAGCAATCACAACCGAGGGGAACGCGGGCAGGGCAGCCTCTGCCAGCCGCCTGGCGATGACCTGCAGCGTTGGCGTATCGGCCTGGTTGAGCATGGCTACCCGCCGGGCGTCTTTGGGGATTCCTTTCAGACCTCCGGCAGGGTGGGTGAGCACTTTGGCCATGGCCTCAACGCTGATTGTTGCGCCTGAAGCAAGTCCGCTCAGTTGGGCAAAGATTTCTGGGCGGTGAACCCATGCTTCGCTAAGCGGCTTGCCTGTGGCAGAAAGGCCGGCAACCACTATAACCAGCGCAACAAACTCAGGGATGACCGGTTCATGTGCGGCCGGAGCCTTCAAAGGCCGCTGGCGTGAGCCGTCGGCCTCAATCAGCAACGGCAGGTTGTTTTTTTGACAATATGCGTATAGTCGGGAGACCTGGACGGCATCCAATCCCTGTAGCCGTTCCCCTTCAAGCGGGCCGGTAACTAACAGGAGGCCATCAGGCGCTGAATCCAGGTTCAAAAGAGATTCTGAGTCAACAATGATTTGATGATGGTCGGCCAGGCGGGCCTGTTGGATGTGTAGATGCGTGGTCGCGGTGACAATTGCCGGCGGCGGCAACTGACGTGCCAGGGCAAACATCGCCGTTGTTTTTCCTCCCGAACCGCTGAATGCGATTGCCGGCCAGGATGATGGGCCGATATTGGGGATCAGGCGAAGGGCATTGGTCAACAGCATAGTGTTTGTCAGACCTACCAGAGCGTCCCCCTTACTTCAGGTTTGGTCAGGATGGCTTCTAACACACCGCCTCCTACCGCCAGCGCTTTATCTGAAACCAGTTTGCACATGGACGGGTCATCGCGCGGGTCAAGGTCACCAACTTTCACTCCAAGGGTGACCTCTAATCCAGGATGCAGCAGGCCGCGCAGCACACCGGGGAAGGGGGCCAGGATGGGTTGACCGGCCACGTAAGCAATGATTTCTCCTGGTTCAAAGTGTTGTCCAATGTGACTTTCAGATTCAAGAATACCCTGGCAGGGAGCGCGCAGAACACGTTGCGGATTGCCTTCCGGCAGGCGTGAGTCCGCTTCGGTATGGCCTTGCCAGTAAACCCGCCCTAACGTGTGCCCGCGTTTGGTCTCAATCACGGCTTGACAGTTGACATTCGCCTCAAAGCCGGGACCTAAGCCAATGTAGAGCATAGGAGAATAGCCGATGGGCTTGGGGGGCTGTTTGGTCAGCCGTCCGTCCACAATGACGCTGGGGTGCAGGCTTTGTGCCGAAAGGCATTCTGGGTCTATGATCACCGGTACTTGTTGTTTCCCAAAGATGGTCAGGATGCGCAGCGTGTCGCTTGGATCTTCGACGCGGCGGCCAACAAATCCTTCAATGGATACCTCGCCGGCATATATTGCTTCTGCAAAAGCCACGCTGCGCCGTACCGCCAGCGGTTGGGCCAGTTCGGTAATGGCCACGCGTATGCCGGCGCGTAGAAGGCGGATTGCCACGCCACTGGCCAGGTCGCCGCCGCCGCGTATCAAAACAATGGCACTCATATCTTTGGGGGTTGGGTAGGCACGGTCACTTCTTTCTGCTCTTGCAGCACATGTCCAAAGGCATACAAAGTCAGGTAAACAAAAAGAAAGAAGGCCGTAAACAGGAAAGTGAAGCCAATCGTGCTGCGGCTGGGATCAAGCAACAGCGACAGGCTGTCCCGGATCACCTCTTGCGGTTCTTGGAGCAAATCCCAACTGTTCCAGCGCAGAAAACGGCCAAGGTAGATTCCCAGACTGCTCAAAGCCGAGACGGCCAGGACAAAGAGCCAGCCTGTTACCTTGCCAAACGTGCGGATGACGATTTCGTGCATCAGGTAGAGCGAGATGACGCCCAACAACATTCCTGTCCAGGAGAACCAAATCATCAAAATCACATCGTACCAGAGCGGGACATTGGTCACGGGTTGATTGAGATGTTGCAGGTCGGTCAGCAGGTAAGGCGCATTGGGCAAGAAAATCAGCCAGAGAAACGCAAAGATGGGTAGGGCGATATAGAGTGTTCTTCGTTTCCAGGAGATAGCGTAGCCGGCATAGGCCAATACAAAGGGAATCCAGGCCAGAAACAGATTCCAGACAAGGTTGATATGGCGCAGCGAGTCGCTGTAAGCCACGCGTGCGCCGATTAATAGAATACAACCGGTTGAAGCCGCTGCCAGCAGGATAAAGATGGTTAATTTATATCGGTGTTTGAGTAAGGTCGTAATTAGTTTTCCAGCCATAAGTTTTGGTTGTCTCTTTGGGAGGAACACAGGGCGTTGCAAGCCGGTTAGGTTTTGCTCGCAACGCCCCGCGTCTGATCTTGATTCGATTGAGATGGTTACAACTGTTTTGTGAGCAAAATTGCTCTTAGGCGAGCTTTCCCAGGGCGCGCAGCACACGTTCTGGAATAAGAGGGATTTCATCAATCCAAATACCGGTCGCGGCGTGAATACCGCCCGTGACGGCCGGTGCTAATGGCATGTAAGGCAACTCGCCCACGCCGCGCGCTCCCCACGGCCCGTTCGGGTCTGGCACTTCTACCAAGACCGATTCGACTTTACCAGGAATGTCCAGAACGGTTGGAATCAAGTAAGTACTTAACTGATCGCTCAACACTTGTCCATTCTTGGTGACAAAGTTTTCTTGAATGGCATATCCCTGCGCCTGCACGACCGCGCCTTCAATCTGACCTTCGGTCAGTTTTGGGTTGATGGCCTTACCTACATCGTCTGCAGCAACAACTTGCAAGAGCCGGACCTCGCCGGTTTCTGTATCCACTTCCACCTCAACGGCTTGAGCCGCGTAGGCATAGCAAAAGTTGGGCGTGGAGTAACCGGTTTCTTTTTCGAAGGGTGTTGTTTTGGGAGCCAGGTAGGTATATTCGGCAATTGCCGGACGTTCCTCGGCCTGCCACTTTTCCAATGCAGCCAATCCGGCACCGCGCAGAGCATTGCCGGCCATATAGGTCATGCGTGAAGCCGAAGCGCTGCCGGGGTTTCCCATATTGGCCGTGTCCGAAACGACCATAGTCACTTTTTCGAATGGAACGCCTACCGCCTCTGCCACCATCTGTGCCATGACGGTATGCGTTCCCTGACCAACCTCTGCTCCAGCATGGTAGGCAATCACGCGCTCGATTTCAGATTTACCATATAGTTCCACACGCGCCCAGGAATTTTCCTGATAGCCAAAACTGAAACCCACGTTTTTAAAGCCAGCCGCAAATCCCCACCCGCGTTTCAAGTGTGGTTCAGACGGCTGCTCGATCGGTGGGGCTTGCCAGCCTTGGGGTGTTTCCCTCCAGCCGGCCCGCCGCGCCGCCGCTTCAATCACCTGGACCATACTAACTGGCCCAGGAGCCGGTGTACCAACGGAGAGTGTGTCACCATCGCGCAAGGCATTGCGCAGACGGATTTCTACCGGGTCAAGGTTGAGTTTTTCGGCCAGTTTATTCATTTGCGATTCGGCGGCAAAAGCCGACTGTGGCGCGCCGAAACCACGGAAAGCAGCACCGGGCACGTTATTCGTATAGACACCGTAAACATCCGTTTTGACATTGGGGATGAAATAAGGGCCGGTACAGACAATCGTCGAATTTCCCAGCACTTTGTTTGTGGTGTACATGTACGCCCCAGCGTCGCCGATGAATTTCATCTCGGCTGCTACCAGTTTCCCTTCTTTGGTCGCTCCCCAACGCACGCGAATGACAGCCGGATGACGTTTGCCATGACCGACAATGGACTCCTGTCGTGTCCAGATAATCTTGACCGGACGACGTAGTTTCCACGCTGCCAGTCCCAACACAATCTGCACCGACATATCCTCGCGTCCACCAAAGGCGCCGCCAATGGCCGGGTAGACAACGCGCACCTGTTCTTCTGGCAACCCCAGGGCGTGGGCTACCTGCTCGCGATCCACGTGAGTCCACTGACCGGCTACCTTGATGGTAACGCGACCCTCCTCGTCAATATAGGCCAACCCTGCCTCTGGCTGAAGATATGCATGTTCCTGAAATGGAAGCCGGTATTCGCCTTCCACGATGACATCAGCCTGTTTGAATCCGGCCTCCACATCCCCCTTGCGGATTTTGTAATGCACGCATACATTCGACATGCCCCGTTCCGGGTGGACCAGCGGCGCATCCTCTTGCATGGCTTGTTCAGCGTCAAAGACAGCAGGCAAGTCTTCGTATTCCACGCGAATCAAATCTCGGGCCCTGGCTGCTGCCTGCTCACTCTCAGCGACAACGGCTGCCACTTGATCTCCCACAAAACGGACGATATCCCCTCCCTCCTTGGATGAGCCAGGTCCGCATAACACAGGCTGATCTTTGATTTGCAGACCATACTCGTTAACCGGCACATCTTGGGCGGTGAAGATAGCAACGACCCCGGGAACTGCCCTTGCCTCGGTTGTATCAATGCGCACTACGCGGGCGTGTGGCCGCCACGCAAACAGGATTTTCATGTGCAGCATACCTGGCATGGACAGATCGCCAGGGAAAATAGCCTTACCGGTCACCTTGTCGCGAGCATCCAGGCGTGCAGGCGAAGTTCCAATCACATTTTTGGCTGACATTGTCACACCTCACTAACGGCGGTAACGTTTTACTTTTGCTTTTGGCGGTGGAGCGTCAATTGGCGAATAGCGCGGCGGGCCAATTAAACGATAAATTGTGGCATATACAAAGGAGAGTATGCCACTTAAAACCGTCAGAATCAGCAGCGTAAAGATGATGTAGGCAAGCAGTCTTTCCCGTCCCAGAATAGAGGCCAGCAAGTAGGTTGGCTGTGGCAGGTATTGGTACATAAACCAGGGCAGGCGAATGGGTGCTATCATCCAGTAGGGTAGCCGTGTCCAAATGTTGTCCACAATCAACCAGGCGGCAGCAATGGAAATGACCGGGATGATCAGGAACATCAAGCAACCAATACCGCGCCAGATGGGGTGGATTTGACGCGGCTTCGGCCTGACTTGGCGATAGGTGTAATATTTGCTCATCTTCTATACCCGACTTGCCGCTTCAATGGCCTCGACAATCTTGTAATAGCCGGTACAGCGGCACAGGTTACCCGTGAGGGCCTGTACAATTTCGTCGCGGGAAGGATGTGGGCGTTCTTCCAGCAATTTGGCTGCCGACATGACAAAGCCCGGCGTGCAGTATCCGCATTGCACTGCACCGGCTTCCACAAAAGCGGCTTGCACAGGGTGTAACTGCTCTTCTTTGGCCAGGCCTTCTATGGTCACAATTTCGGCTCCATGCGCCCGCGGTGCCGGCACCAGGCAGGCCATCACGGCCTTGCCGTCCAGATACACCGTACAGGCGCCACATTCGCCCTCGGCGCAGCCTTCTTTGGTGCCGGTCAGGCCGGCCTCTTCACGCAACAGGCGCAGGAGAGTCTTCTCATGGCCGGTGGTAAACGTGTACACTTGACCGTTAATCTTTGTCTGAATAGGTTGCTTTGGATGGGAGGCTGGCAAATCTGGCGTGCTAAAGACGGTTTGTGTCCCCCACAGCAAAACCGGTTCAGACGGCATTCCGGCCTGCTCCTGACCATGGAGGATGGCGCGCAGCCCGCGCAAAACTGCAACGCGCACCATCTCGCTCCGATAGACGGCTGAACCGCGTAAATCATCAATCGGGCGCGCATCCTGTTGAGCCAGAAGGGCGGCTTCGGCAATGATCTCCGCGTTGAGCGTTTTACCCGTCAGCCAGGCCTCGGCCCGACTGGCGTGGATGATCGTGGGAGCCACGGCCCCCAGCGTGATAGCGGCCGATTTAACGCGTCCCCTCTCCAGGTCCAGAATGACCGCCGCGTTGACCACCGAGATGGCTTGTGCCCGCCGCAATCCTGTCTTGACAAATGCGCCGCGTTGAGAAGTCTTCATTGCCGGGAAAGCAATGTCTACCAAAACTTCGTCGGCCCGCATGACGGTCTTACGTACACCCGTATAGAAATCCTTCAGTGCTACGCGTCGTTGGCCGTTGGCCGAGGCAAGTTCTACCCATGCTCCCAATGCCATCAGCGGGGTAATGGTATCGTTGGCCGGACTGGCAGTGATGAGATTGCCTGCTACTGTGCCGCGATTGCGGATTTGCGGGGCGCCCACCTCCCACGCAGCGCGTGCCAGCGGCAAGGCACGTTCGCGTAACAATTTAGATGTGGCGCAATGGTTATGTGTTACCAGCGGTCCCAGGTGGATGATCTCATCTTCGTCCAGCGTGATGCGGTCCAGGTCAGGGATGCGGGTGATGTCCACCAGTGTTTCAATGCCAGAGCGCACCCCGCGTTCGATTTCCAGAATCAAATCGGTTGCGCCGGCAACGATTCGAGCCTTTTCTCCTTTTTGGGACAGAACCTGAATGGTCTCGTCTATCGAAGACGCGTTGATGTATTCGTGCCACATTTTGCCTCCGTTCAGGGTACAGAATAGAGATGCTGGTGTTGCATCTCTATTCCGCGTGTTTTATTTTTGGCCAGCGTTGGTAATGACCTCTGAGCGGCGCTCAAAGGTCTCAACTGCCTCACGTCCAAGCGAAATCAGATGGCGGATGGCTGCCATTAAGCCGTTGTCGTCGCCCATCGAGGCTTGAACATTGTCCAGAGCGCTGCTGATTTTGTCAATCAGGTCAAAGAAAGAGGCATCAAAAGCATACAGATTGGCAAGTTCTTCCTCGTTGACTTTGACCGCATCAAAGAATCCTGAATAGCCATAGGCGGCTGTGCGCATCTTATTGGCAAAAGTGCGGACTTGGATAGCGGCCCGCTCAATATCATCCAGCAGGGCAATTTGTCCCTGGTTGACCAGGTCAACCTGAATGTTTGAGATTCGCTTGTATAGTTCGTCGAAACGGTCGGCTACCGTTTCGCGCAGCAGTTTATCGGCTGCACGGCGGTTTTGCCGCTCAATATAACCCTGGAAACCAGGAATGTTTGAGGCCAGTTTTTTGAAAACATCCTGGTCTCCGGTCACGCGAGCAAATAAATCAGTCATGGGTACCTCCTGCTCAATATACGAAAGATCTAACCAACGGCCTCTATCGGTACGATTATAGCCTGAGTTTGTGATTATAATCAAGCATCCTTGTGATCATATTTTCTCCGAAGGAGTTTAGCATGTCCAAAGAATTAGATGAAGTATTGGCGTTGACCGACGGAAGCCTGAAGGTAGATGGACAAAAGATGACGGTTTTAGATGAGAACCGACTCCGCGCCGTGATTGGCAAACTGGTGGAGGTTTCGGCTCTCGGCTCTGGCGCAGCCCAGGGCTGGTCGCGTTATCTGGTGCGTATGGCTGCCCTAAGCCTGGGAATCATCCCTGCCTCGATTCACGATTTGTATATGGCCCGCGGCCGGGGAGAAGTCCCGCTCACGTTTACCGTCCCGGCCATCAACCTGCGCATTTTGTCCTTTGACGCGGCGCGGGCGGTTTTTCGGGCGCTCAAGAAGATTAACGCTTCGGCGTTGATCTTTGAAATTGCCCGCTCCGAAATTGGTTATACTGCTCAACGCCCGGCTGAATACAGCACGAATATCCTGGCCGCGGCGATTGCCGAGGGGTATCGCGGCCCTGTTTTCATTCAGGGAGATCACTTCCAGGTTTCCGGCAAACGTTACGCCTCTGAACCCGAGACGGAACTTGAAGCCGTGCGCGCCCTGACTCGCGAAGCCGTTGAGGCTGGCTTTTTCAACATTGATATTGACACCTCCACGCTGGTAGATATTTCTAAAGCGACTGTCCCCGAACAGCAGAAACTCAATTGCGAACTATCGGCCATGTTCAGCGCTTTCATCCGACAGATTGAACCTGAGGCTGTCACCATCTCCATTGGCGGCGAGATTGGTGAGGTGGGTGGACACAATTCCACCGAGGAAGAGTTGCGCGCTTACATGGATGGCTATCGCTCTGAATTGAACCGCCTGGCGCCTGCTGTACCGGGCTTGAGCAAGATCAGCATTCAAACCGGTACATCTCATGGCGGCGTTGTCTTGCCAGACGGCTCCATCGCGAAAGTTAGCGTAGATTTCGACACGTTGTGCCATTTGAGTCGGGTAGCGCGGCATGATTACGGGATGGGCGGCACGGTTCAACATGGGGCCTCTACCCTGCCGGAAGATGCTTTTGGGAAGTTTGTCGAAGCAGAAGCCTGCGAAGTCCATTTGGCCACCAATTTCCAGAACATCTTTTTCGACACCATTCCTGCAGATTTCCGCAAAGAGATGTATGCGTGGCTGGATGCCAATGCCGCTGCCGAGCGCAAGCCTGACATGACCGATGAGCAGTTCTACTATAAAACTCGTAAGAGTGCCATCGGGCCGTTCAAGGCCAGGATGTATGCTTTGCCGGCGGAAGTGCGTCAAGCCCTGGGCGCGGCCTGGGAAGCCCAATTTGATAAACTCTTTGGCATGTTAGGTCTAAAGGACACCCGCCAATACGTAGAAAAATATGTAAACCCTATCCCGGTTACCCCCAAGGCCTCCACCTATCTTGGTGAGGTGGTGGGCGATAAGGATGTCAGTGATCTGGCAGATTGAGGCTGATTTTGTCTTCTGACCAGGCCATTCACCCGGCGCGCTACCGCGTTATTCCGCGTACCCTGGTTTTTGTCTTTCGAGGCGAATCATTGCTTCTGATTCGAGGAGCCGAACACAAATCCTGGGCCGGCAAGTACAACGCGATTGGCGGACATATCGAGCGCGGTGAGGATGCTCTTTCCTCTGCCCGGCGGGAATTGCTGGAAGAGACCGGTTTACAGGCCGACTTGCGCCTGTGTGGAACGCTTATCAATGATACCGGTCAGGAGGTAGGCGTTGCTGTTTATATCTTTGCCGCGGAATGTCCAACCGGTGAGCCTCAACCCTCCTCAGAGGGAACGCTTGAATGGGTGGCGTTTGACCGCCTCTTTGACCTGCCATTGCGTTTTGATGACCTGGTTCAACTTTTGCCGCATGTTCTCAAGTCCTATCGGGGTGGGCGTCCTTTTTCTGTGTGCTCATATTACGATGAAACTGGACGCCTGCTCCTTTCTTTTGGAGGTGCATGAGCAGGCTATCCCGGCGTGAATTCCTCAAACTGGCGACGGCTTTTTCTGCCGGTACGCTTCTGACGGATATCTTTCCTCTGGGGCAATATTTTGCCTCAGCCATTGCAGATAGACGTCCCAATATCATCCTGTTTGTCTTTGACGCCCTGTCGGCCCGCAACATGTCGCTTTATGGCTACCCGCGCGTCACCACCCCCAATCTGGAGCGTTTTGCCCAACGGGCAACGGTCTATCATGCTCATTATAGTGGCGGAAATTTTACAACCAGCGGCACCGCCTCGATGCTGACCGGTTTGTATCCATGGAATCACCGCGCTTTGCATTTTAGCGGTTTGGTAAGCGAATCGGCAGCAAGTTACAATCTCTTTCGTCTTCTTGGCCCGGACTACTATCGATATGCCTTTACTCAAAATCTCTTGGCCGATGGCCTGCTGCGACAATTCTTGGCAGACGTGGATGAACGCTTACCTGCAACTGCTTTTAGTTTGGGAGGCGATGACATTCCCTTTGATACCTGGCCGCCTGATTCCAGGCTGACTCTACAGGTGTTCCAGGACCACCTTTTTGTGTTGAGCACACATGTTCCTGCTTCCTGGCTTGGCGGCTACTTAAACAGCATAAACTCATTGCGCAAGACGCGCTTTTATCGCAAGAGTGTGGCGGGTTACCCCTATGGTGCGCCTGTTTTTGTCAATTATAATCTCGCCTTTGATAATCAAAAAGTATATGCTGGCGTTACGGAAGAAATTAGCCGTCTGGCAAAAAGTAAACAGCCCTACTTTGCTTACATTCATCTTTTCTCTCCCCACGATCCTTACAATCCACAGGCTAAATATACCCGCTTGTTCAATGATGACTACTGTCCGCCAGTTAAGCCTGTTCACCCATTAGGCGATTCGCGTCCTGAAGATGATGTCTTGAAGAAACGTTTGCGTTACGATCAACTGGTTGCCAATGTGGATGCTGAGTTTGGCCGTTTATTTGATACATTGGAAGCCAACGGGGCACTGGACAATACCTACATCTTTGTCACCTCTGATCATGGAGAGATGTTTGAGCGCGGCTACCATGGTCATGGTGACGATCTGATGTACGAAGGCGTGATTCACATTCCATTGCTGATTTTGTCTCCTGACCAGACCAGACGGTATGACGTGCATACTCCTACAAGCAACACGGATCTCCTGCCTACCCTGCTTTTGCTTGCTGGTCGAGAAATTCCTCCCGGCCTGGATGGTTGTGTTTTGCCCGGTTTTAGCGGTTTGCAACCCGAAACACGGCCCATCTTCTCAATACAGGCGATGACCGGCTCGGCTTTTCTGCCGTTGACCAAAGGCACCTTTGTCTTGCGACGGGGAGACTATAAACTGATTGCCTACAAAGGTTTCCCAGCCTATGAAAAAGAATTTGAACTCTATAACCTGAGCGCTGACCCGGAAGAGATGGACGATTTGTACGCAGTAGAAACATCCATTGCCGGGCAAATGCGGGATGAACTGTTGAGCATGCTGGAAGATGTCAATCGCCTGTATCGCAAATGATTTGCTTCTCTTAGATGTCCACCCTGCTGGAGACCGTGCGGATGAAACTTTTTCCTCCTTTTAAGGCAATTCTCCCTGTCTATGCTTTGATAGTTTTCCTGACTTATGGCTGGAGTCTGGCGGTTACCTTCTGGAAAATACCGTCCTGGCTGCTTTATATGAGCCTGGGTGATCTTGCTATTGCTTTCTGTTACATTTTTGTCGTCAACTTTGTCGAAAGCGCAATCTTCTTGATTGGTCTATTGGGATTAGGCCTGATTCTTCCGGCACGGTTCTTGCGGAATCGTTTCTCGGCAGGTGGAGTGCTCCTTGCTCTTTTGTTGCCTGCTTCTGCTATGCTTCATATGGCTCTGTACGCAAACGCGGATTTACGGGATGCCTTCATCCTTTCTTTGCCAGTCTGGTGGTTTGGAACGGTGATATTGGCGGCGATTGGCCTTTGGCTTACTGTTCGATTCGAATTTTTGGAAAATGTGCTGACCGGCTTGGCCGAGCGGATGATTGTGTTCTTGTATCTTTTCCTTCCACTTACATTGGTCGCTTTAGTGGTGGTGATTGGACGTAATCTCTGGCTTGCTTGAGTCTTGTCAGGTGAATCGGTTCTAACTGCGGAGGCAAAATGTCCAAGCCCAAGGTTTTTGTTACCCGCGTGATCCTTGATTCCGGCCTGCGTCTGGTGCAGGATTTTTGTGACGTTGACCTTTGGATGGATGAACTGCCTCCACCGCGCGACGTCTTATTGGAACGTGTGCGTGGTGTGGATGGCTTGCTCTGCCTGCTCACCGACCAGATTGATGGCGATGTGATGGATGCTGCCGGCCCGCAATTGAAAGTGATCAGCAACCATGCTGTTGGTTACGATAATATCAATGTCTCAGAGGCGACAGAGCGGCGTATTCCAGTGGGTAATACTCCCGGCATTTTGACGGATGCAACAGCCGATCTGACCTTTGCACTTCTCTTGGCGGCTGCCCGTCGTCTGGTGGAAGCCGAACGCTTTGTCCGTCAGGGGAAATGGAAGACTTGGGGACCGGCTTTGCTGCTAGGTATGGACGTAGTCGGTGCTACACTGGGCATTGTCGGCTATGGACGCATTGGCCAGGCTGTTGCGCGGCGTGCAGCCGGTTTTGGTATGCGCATTCTGTATTACGACCCCTTTGCTGCTCCGGCGCCATCCATCCCGGCGCAGGCTATGGATTTTGAAACCCTTCTCCGTGAAGCAGATTTTGTCAGCCTGCATACGCCGCTTACAGACGAAACCTATCACATGATTAATGCCCAAAGTCTTGCCCTGATGAAACCGACGGCTGTGCTTATCAATACCTCGCGCGGACCGGTGGTAGATCAACAGGCTCTTTATGCAGTACTCAAGACCCGACGCATTTTTGCTGCCGCCCTGGATGTGACCGATCCCGAACCGTTGCCGATGGACAGTCCTTTGTTGGAACTGGAGAATTTGATTGTCCTTCCCCACATTGCCAGTGCCAGCCGTTCGTCCCGCGAACAGATGTCCCGCATGGCGGCCGAAAATTTACTTGCTGGCCTGAGATGTGAGCGGCTTCCAAATTGTGTCAATCCAGAAGTATATGACAATAAATAAAGGTCAAACGTTCGACAAACGCTTGACCTTTAACTTCTGTTGAGCCACCGAAGGGATTTGAACCCTTGACCGGACGATTACGAATCGTCTGCTCTGCCAGCTGAGCTACGGTGGCGAGGCGGCAAAATTATACAGCAGACTCAGGCGAGATGCAAGGAAATTTTTGGCGATTCAATTGACAAAACCAGTTAACCAGTATAAAATTCGCACGCTTTTGGCAAGGTAGCTCAGTGGTAGAGCAGGGGACTCATAAGCCCTTGGTCGTGGGTTCGACCCCCACCCTTGCCACTACCCAGTGATATTGCATGGCGAACGAAAACTATAGAGACGAATCGGCGCATTTGACACGGTGCGCCGATTTTATTTTCCCGATTTTCTTACACAAAATTGATACAAAATCCGATATAATTCATCTGCATTTTGGAGTTTCCATGGACAAACAAAAACTACAGCAAATGTACTACGAGATGGTTCTCATCCGCCGCGTTGAAGAACGCGGCGCTGAACTGTATCAGGCCGGGAAGATCGGCGGCTTCATGCACCTGTACATCGGTCAGGAGGCCGTCTCGACCGGGCTGATTGCTGCCCGCGAGCCGCGCGACCGAGTCATCACTGCTTACCGCGATCACGGCGTTGCCATCAATTGTGGCATTTCGGCGGACGAAGTGATGGCTGAATTACTAGGTAAGGTGACCGGCACCTCGAAGGGCAAGGGCGGCTCGATGCACATGGCTTCGGTTGAGAAGAACATGTGGGGCGGACATGCCATTGTGGGCGGGCACCTGCCCATCGCCTCTGGCCTGGCGCTTGGTGACCAGTACGCTGGTAACGACAATGTAACCATCTGCATGTTCGGCGACGGCGCGACCAACATCGGCTATTTCCACGAGGCGCTCAACGTCTCGGTGGCCTGGAACCTGCGCGTGCTGTGGGTCTGTGAGAACAACCAGTATGGCATGGGGACGGCAGTGGAGCGCGCCTCGGCGGTGGACGAGATTCGTCAGAAGGCCGAGGGCTACGGGATGAAGAACGCCCGCGTCGACGGGATGGACGTCCTGGCCGTGTATCAGGCGGCCCAGGAGGCCCTCGACTACGTCCGCCGCGAAAGCAAACCCTTCCTCCTGGAGGCGGTCACCTACCGCTTCCGCGGCCACTCGATGGGCGACCCGGAGCGTTATCGCAGCCAGGAAGAGGTCAAGAAGTGGCAGGACAACGACCCCATCGGCATCTTTCGCGCCGCCTTGCTGAAGAAGAAAAACATCACCGCCGCCGAACTGGACGAACTCGAGCGCCGCGCCGAAGAAGAGACCCAGAAGGCGGTCGAGTTTGCTGAAGCCAGCCCTGAACCGGGGATGGAGGAATTGTTCAAAGACGTGTATGCCGAGGAGGGACTTGTCGGCGACTGAAGTCGCGGTGACAAGTCCGAAGTCCACGCAGGTGGACTTCGGAAGACGACGAAGGTCGTCTTCGTGAAGGTTGGCGCGACTTCAGTCGCCCAACCTTGGGAGTACGGGATGCGCGAACCCTACACTCAACTCTACGTTCATCTGGTCTGGGCTACATGGGATAGGCAGCCGCTGATTACACCGGTGCTGGAGCCGCGAATTTATGCCGCCATTGCTGAAAAATGCCGCGAACTCAAATGTCTGCCCCTTGCCGTGGGCGGCGTGGAAGATCACATGCATTTACTTGTTCGCTTCCACCCCACCACGGCCATTGCAACCCTGGTCAAAGAAGTGAAAGGCATGTCTTCCCATCTGGTCACCCATGTCATCCTGCCGGAGTCTTTCTTCAAGTGGCAGGGAGCCTACGGAGCATTTACCGTCCGTAAATCGGAAGTACCAAGCGTGAAAGCGTACATCGAAAACCAGAAAAAACACCATGCCGCGAACAGACTGCTCCCGGAGTTGGAAGAGGTATTCGAGCAGGAAGAATGATGGTCAAAGACGACGAAGGTCGTCTTCGTGAAGGTTGGCGCGACTTGAGTCGCCCAACAGAGGAACTACTTGTGTCGAATATGAAAAGGTCGTCTTCGTGAAGGTTGGCGCGACTTGAGTCGCCCAACAGAGGAACTACTTGTGTCGAATATGAAAAGGTCGTCTTCGTGAAGGTTGGCGCGACTTCAGTTGCTCGACCGAAGGAATCATCAGAAAGGATATTTTTGGCATGGCACGAATCACGATGCGCGAAGCCATCTCCCAGGCGCTGTGGGAGGAAATGGAACGGGACCCGAAGGTCTTCATCCTCGGCGAGGAGGTCGGCGTTTGGGGCGGGACGTATGCCGTCACCAAAGGCTTTTACGACCACTTCGGCCCGGAACGAGTCAAGGACACCCCGATTGCTGAGAACGCCATCCTCGGCGCGGCCATCGGCGCGGCGTTGGTCGGTTTGCGGCCGGTGGCCGAGTTGATGACCATCAACTTTGCCTTCTCGGCCATGGATTACGTCGTCAACCAGGCGCCCAAACTGCGCTACATGTTCGGCGGGCAATTTAGCGTGCCGCTGGTTATCCGTGCCGTCGGCGGGGGCGGACGCCAACTCGGCGCGACCCACTCGCAGACGCCCGACGCCGTCTTCGCCCATTTCCCCGGCCTGAAGGTCGTCAGCCCCGGCACGCCGGAGGACGCCAAAGGGCTGCTGAAATCGGCCATCCGCTCCGATGACCCGGTGCTGTTCCTTGAGCACGCCACCATGTACCAGGTGCGCGGCGAGGTGCCGGAGGGCGAGTACCTGATTCCAATGGGCAAGTCCAAAGTCCAGCGCCCGGGGCGGGATGTGACCATCGTCGCCTACGCCAAGGGGCTGGAACTCTCGCTCAAGGCAGCCGACGAACTCGCCAGAGATGGCATTGAGGTCGAAATCGTGGACCTGCGCACCCTCCGCCCGCTCGACATGGAGCCGGTGCTGGAGTCGTTCAAGAAGACCAACCGGGCGGTCATCGTCGAGGAGGGCTGGAAGTCCTACGGAGTCGGGGCGGAGGTCTCTGCCCGCATCTACGAGGAAGCCTTCGATTACGCCGACGCGCCTATCCTGCGCGTTGCCCAGAAGGAAGTCCCGCTGCCCTACAACCGCACGCTGGAGCAGGCTGCCCTGCCGCAGGTCGCCGACATTGTGGCGGCGGTCAAGGAGGTGTTGCAGTAATGGCCGAGACGATTAACATGCCCAAACTGGGCTTCGACATGGCCGAAGGCACGCTCGTCCGCTGGCTGAAGAAAGAGGGCGAGACGGTGACCAAAGGCGAGGTGCTGGCCGAAATCGAGACCGACAAGGCGACGGTGGAGGTGGAATCCTCCGCCTCGGGCGTGGTGCGCCGCCTTCTGGTGGACGAGGGGGCGGTGGTGCCGGTCAATACGCCGATTGCGATCATTGGGGCGGCGGAAGAGCAGTTACCAGTGGTCAGTGGTCAGTCATCAGTGAGCAGTGATCAGTTTTCAGTTGTGGAAAGAAGCGGAGAACCGGAAAAGCAGAAATCCGAACCAGTCGCCCAATCTACAATCCTCAATCCTCAATCTACAATCTCCAATCCTCAATCTGCAATCCTCCGCGCCTCGCCCCTGGCGAAGAGGATGGCGCGCGAGCGCGGCCTGGACCTGGGCCGCGTGCAAGGCACCGGCCCGGGCGGGCGGATTGTGCGGCGCGACATTGAAAACGCCCTGGCCAAACCGACCGTAGACGATAGACCACAGACCATAGAGACGCCATCGTCAACCGTCTTCCGTCCATCGTCCATCTCTGATGAAATCATCCAAACCACCAAACACCGCCAGGCGATTGCCCGCCGCATGGCCGAGGCCAAGGCCAGCGTGCCGCACTTCTATGTGACGCACGAGTTCAAGATGGACGCTCTCCTGGCCCTGCGGACGCAACTCAACGGTTATCTGTCCGAAGAGGAGAAAATTTCGGTCAACGATTTTATCGTCCGCGCCGCCGCACTGACCCTGCGCCGGTTCCCCAACCTGAACGCTTCGTTTGCCGGCGACAAGGTGGTGCGGCACGGCGCGGTCAATATCGGTGTGGCAGTGGCGGTGGAGGGTGGTCTGCTGACGGTGGCCTGCAAAGACGCCGACCAGAAGCCGCTGCGTCAGATTGCCGCCGAGGTCAAGCGCATGGCCGCCGCGGCGCGCCAGGGCAAGGTTAAGCCGGAGGACATCGAAGGCTCGACCTTCTCGATTTCCAACCTGGGCATGTTCGATGTGGAGAATTTTGCCGCCATCATCAACCCGCCCGAAGCCGCGATTCTGGCCGTCGGTTCGGCGCGGCAGGTGCCGGTGGTGGAAGCGGGCGAGGTGAAGGTCGGCTGGCGGATGAAGGCCACGCTCTCGGTGGATCACCGCGTCAGCGACGGGGCCGAGGCGGCCCAGTTCATGCAGGCATTGGCTGTGTATCTTGAAGAACCATTGCAAATACTGATTTAACGGTAATGAAAGGTTCAATGGTGAAAGGCTCATCCAAACTTTGTGGACGAATGAAAAACCGGGGCGTTCGCTCCGGTTTTTTACTGGCTTGTTTGTGGAGAATCTCGTTACATGCCTGACATTTTTCTGACCCCTGCTTCGGTCAGTTACCTGACCCAGTTTATCTTGTCGCTGGCGATTACGACATTCCTGCTCAACCGCCTGCGCAGTCAGCGCGTCCTGTCGCTGCTGTTGGTGACCATCTTATTCGCCCTGATTACGCTGTTAACCGGCTTGTTGGTCATGAACGCTGCCTTTTTGCCGTTTTACCGATTGCTCACCGCCTACGCGGAAAACACCGTCCTGGCGCTGGCGATGGTAGCGCTGATCTTGTTTGCCTACCGCTTCCCCGAACGTTATCCGCAGCACAAATGGGAAATGCGCATTCTCCTGGCGCTCAGCCTGGCGTTCCTTGTTTGGGAAGCCGGGTTCATGGTCTACCGTTATGATTCCCTTTTGAATGATGGAAATGTTTTCAATCGCTTTCCTCTCGCCGCGTACAGCCAGCCGGTTGTGATGCTCTTTGCGCCGCTGGCCTTCTTGCGGCAAACCCTGGCGGCAGACCCGCGCCCGGCCCCCTGGTGGCGCAAACTCTGGAATCCCAAGGGCAAGGGCGCGCAGGGGGCGCGCAATTTGGCGCTGGTATTTGTCATCCCGTTTGTGCTGGGCTTTACAGGTGTATTCATTCGCTTCGGGCTTCTGTTCACGGTCTATAATGCCGTTGTGTCCATTGGCATTCTGCTCATGTTATGGTTGTTTGCCAACATTTACATCAACTTCATCCCCGGCAGCGTTAACGTTGCCTCCAGGTTGTCCATCATCGCGCTGACCCTCTTCCTGGCGCTGCTTGGCACGCTGGGCTGGCTGATTGCCCCAGCCTATGCAGCGACCTTTCGGCCGGCCTTGCGCGACCACCAGACCCTGCGCTTCACCCCCAACGCCAGCGGGGGATACGAGGTGAGCGAAGTGGATTTTCACTTCGAGAGCGCGCTGGGCGAGAAGGTTCGCCCCCAGACCCTGGACGAGAACGGCAACCAACGGGTCGCGTTCACTTTCCCCTTCTACGGGGAAACCTACACCGAAGTTTATGTCCACCACTCGGGCATCATCAGCCTCGGCCAGACGTTCCGCCCGCTCAATTTGGAAGCCGCCGCTGCCCGCGTCCCGAACCTTTTTCCGCTGAGGGTAAAACTCACCCCCGACCCGGCCGAGGCAGACAGCGGGCTGTATATTCGCCAGGAGCCTGGGCGTTTGATCATCACCTGGAACCGCCTGCTGGCCTCCCAGCCGGGGGCGCGTTATACCTTTCAGGCCATCCTGTACGCGGATGGAATCTTCGACTTTACCTACAACGGACTGCCGCAGCCCATTCTCTTCAGCCTGGATGCCAGCGCGCCGGCCAATCTCTGGCTGCGCGGCGTGGTGGCCGGGCACGGCGAGCCGCTGCATGAATTACCCGCTGGCGCAGAGGCAGGTGTCGATTTAATCAGCCTCTCCCGCGCTGGCGCAAGCCCCTTGCTGGAGAATCAAATGCTGGCTTTTCGGGGCTACCTGCACACCTTCATGGAGCCGGTCGCCTGGGTGGTGATTGGCGGCAGCCTTTTCCTTTTGGTAATCATTCCTCTTCTGCTGCGCTCCTCGATTGCCCGGCCTCTCGAAGCGCTGACCAGCGGCGTTCAGCGCATGGAATCGGGCGAGATGGACATTACCATCCCTGTTCAAACGGAAGACGAAATTGGTTTTCTGACCGGCGCATTCAACGCGATGAGCAACGCGCTGGATGACCATGTGCGCAACCTGGAAATGCGCGTCTCCGATCGCACCGCCGACTTACAAACCGCGAATGACGCGCTGCGCAAACTGTCGGTCGCCGTCGAGCAAAGCCCCAGCGTCATCGTCATCACCAACCCGCAGGCTGAAATCGAATACGTCAATGCGGAATTCACACTGTCCACCGGCTATCTCTTCGATGAAGTCAAAGGCAAAAATCCGCGTTTGCTGCAATCAGGACAGACCCCGCCTGAAACCTACCGGGAAATGTGGTCAACCCTGCTGGCGGGCAAAACCTGGCGCGGGGAATTAATCAATCGCCGCAAGAACGGCGAAACCTATTGGGAATACGTGGTCATTGCGCCCATCTACGATGCCGAGGGAAAGCTCACCCACTACGTGGGCGTCAAGGAAGACATTACCGCCCGCAAAGTTGCCGAAGCCAAACTGGAAGCATTGGCCGTCACCGACCCCATGACCGGCCTGCTCAACCGGCGCGGCTTCTTCCCGCAGGCGCAAACCGTCTACGCCCGCTGTCAGCACCCGCCTGACGAACTCGCTGTCTTGATGATGGATATTGACTACTTCAAGAATATCAACGACCAATACGGTCACCAGGCGGGAGATGTCGTTTTGCAGGAGGTCGCTGCCCGCATCCGCGACAACCTGCGCCCGACCGACCTGCTGGCGCGTTATGGCGGCGAGGAATTCGCTGCCATCCTGCCGCGCACCTCCCAGGATACCTTACAAAAGATTGCCGACCGCCTGAACGCCGTCATCCGCGAGCAACCATTCAAATACAAACAGCATATCATTACCGTCACCATCAGCATCGGCGGCGCCATGCTGACCGCCGCAACCCGCTCCCTGGATGACCTCCTCTCCCAGGCCGACCAGGCCATGTACCAGGCCAAAGCCGCCGGGCGGGATTGTGTGGTCATTTTTGACCAATCCGATTCTGATACATTTTCCCTTTAAAGTGTGGCAAATGCCTTTTTGCCACGATGCCACGAATTCCATAAAAAAGCCCTGCAATTCGTATTTCTTCGTGAAATTTGTGGATGCGGGCAAGGTGAAAGTTGCCTGGCAAGTTAAGGCCATGTTTTCAATGGATGCAAACGCATATTGAGAATTGCTGCCGCCGACTCGCCAGATTTGACTTCTGTGCTGTGGCGTGGTAGAATATCGCCCGCTGGACTGATGGGGGCTCGTCTAATGGCAGGACGACTGACTCTGGATCAGTTAGTAGAGGTTCGAATCCTTTGCCCCCAGCCTGCCTTTTTGGACTGTGCTGCTCGAAATCAGCACAGTCCAATTTTTTGTAGCCGTCTCTTTATTGCTTGCCAGAAGACTCTGCTAGTGGACAATGCCTGCCACTTCCCCCTCCACTTTGTTGGCCCAGGGATAGATTTCAGTTCCCTGGGCGGCCTCACGGGTGGCCGGATCGTCTGAATAATAGCCGCGCTTTTCAGGCGGGATGAGTTCGGCAATGTGACGCATGATCTCATGGCTGAGTTCGTCTAATTGGGCACGGTGTTCGCGCCCGGACCCGGTCACTGCGAATGGCCCGAACGGCTTGCCAATGTTGACGGTCACGCGAGCGCGCCGTCCATGAAAGAGGGATGGGAAGACTTCTGTAAATCCATCCAAGCCGATGGGGAGAAGGGGAACCCCAGTTTTTGTGGCCAGGAACGCTGTCCCGGGGCGAGCCGGACGCAGAACGGTGGCCCAATTCCCGGCTTCGGGGGCGATTCCCAGGATGCCGCCCTTTTTCAGAATTTCCTCGGCGGCGCGCAGGGCACCGGTTGCCCCTGTCCCCCGATACAGTTTGTGGTATCCCCAAAGGAAGGGAATGATGCGCGTCCAGGCCGGCGCATGCGGAGTCACTGCCCCGCCAACGAATTCCAGCGGCCAGGGCGCGGCGCGCACGATGGCTACCGGATCAATAAAACTGAAGTGATTGAAAACCACCAGTAAAGGACCGTTTGCTGGTAGGTTTTCTTCACCGTGAATTTCCAGCCGCGTCAGCAATGAGAAGGCCGGTATCGAAAGTTGTTTCAGAACGAAACGGATGGGTCGTCTGCGAAAGAGGTGATTGTTTTTTGCCATTGGGTTAATCGAAAATAATCGGGTCTTTGGGGGTGACTTTCCGAACACTCATCAAGATGACCAGGCCGGCCAGGAGGAAGATGATCACCGTCCCAATCGCCCAGTACATGGCATTTTGGTTGGCAATCTCTAAAGCAACATTGCGCTTGGTGTACCAGTTGAGCATCAGCGCAAACGTGGAGCCGAACACGAACGGCCCCACGGCTGTGGAGGTGCGTCCCGCCACCGAGAGGAAGCCGTAAAACTCGGTTGTCTTTGACTGCGGCGACAACTGGCTGACCATTGTGCGGCTGACCGCCTGCACGCCGGAGAGCGAGAACCCTGCCAGCGCTCCGATGATATAGAAAATGGCTTTTGAATCAATCATGTAGAGTGAGCCGATGACAGCCACCAGCATGATGAGGGAGTAGGCAATGGCTTCTTTACTGCTGTATTTGTTAGAAACCCATCCAAAGAAGAATGCTCCCGCTGCACCTGCCACTTGCAGGATGATGATGAGGACGATCAGTTCCGAGGTCTGGAAACCATAGAGGATGGCCGCCACCAGTGCAGCGTTATCCATCAGCATCATAATGCCGTCATTGTAAATCAGGAAGGCAACCGCGTATTTGACAAATTCCTTGTATCGTTTTACGTCGCGGAACGTCTCGCCCAGGCGGGTAAACGCCATGCGGATCGGCGAAATGCCTGCCGGGCGCGGCTCCGGTTCGTTGATTTGCCTGACGATGAGAAAAGTGGGAATGGAGGAAATGAGATAGAAGGCGGCGGTGATGAGGAAGGCCAGGCGCACCATCAGTTCGCCCTTGATGACCTGAATGGGCACCAGCACGATGACGAGACACAGAATCCCGCCAAGCATGCCCATTGCCCAGCCGTTGCCGGAAACCTTGCCGATGTTTTCCGGCGTGGATACATCTACCAGAAGAGAGTCGTAGAATACCTGCGCAGCGCGGTAGCCGATCTCGGCCAGGATGAAGAAGACCATCGCCATCAGCACGTCTCCGCTGCGGACAAAGAACAGCAGTCCCGTGAACACAACGGAAATCATAGTGAAGACAAAGAGCAGTTTCTTCTTTGCCTTCGAGAAATCGGCGATTGTGCCCAGCACGGGCGAGAGGACGGCTACCACGACCGCAGCAATCCCGACGGCATAGTTCCATAGGGTTGTGCCAGGCAGGCCGGTATCCTTGGCGACCACCTCGACAAAATACTTGGAGAACACCGCCAGGAGGATGACCGCCGCGTAGGCCGAGTTTCCAAAATCATACAAATACCAGGCCCACTGCTGGCGCCTGGCTTTCTTTTCATCATTGATGGGGTGAATGGACATATGTACCTCGAAGATTAGGATTTGTGTATTTTACCAACGGATGCGGAAAATCGGTTATCATTTTGTTAAACATTTTTTGGACAGGAAGTCTATGCAAAACGATGACCGCTATGGACAATAACACCGCAAATGAAGAAACGCGCCGCGCCTGGGAGGCAAACGCGGCCTTCTGGGACACGAAGATGGGCGAGGGCAACGACTTCGCCAACCTGCTGTGCTGGCCTGCTATCCGTGCCCTGCTGGACCCCCAGGCGGGTCAGCGCATTCTGGACATCGCCTGCGGCAACGGCCTTTTCTCGCGCCGCCTGGCCGCACTGGGAGCAGAAGTCACCGCCTTTGACTTCTCTGTCAACCTCATCGAACTGGCTCGTTCGCGCACGTCTTCTTCCTTCCCCCTTCTCACTTATCATGTGATTGATGCAACGGACGAGTCTGCGTTGCAGACGCTGGGCCGGTCGACCTTCGATGCGGCGCTATGCAACATGGCGCTCTTCGACATTGCCGACATCAAACCGCTCTTTTGCGCCCTGTCCAAACTCCTGAAGCCGGGCGGCGTTTTCGTCTTCACGCTGACTCACCCGGCCTTTAACAATGCCTCGTGCGTGCATGTCGTGGAGGAACGCGACGACCAGGGCCAGATGAAGATTGTCTATGCGGTCAAAATCTCCCGTTACATGACCCCCTTCCAGTCGCGCGGACTGGCAATGCGCGGTCAGCCGCAGGCGCAGATTTACTTCGACCGACCGCTCCAGTACTATCTCAACCTCGGCTTCCAGAACGGCTTTGTGCTCGATGGCTTCGAGGAACGCGCCTTCCCGCCCGAACACCCACAGGACAGTCCGCTTGGGTGGGGCGGCAAATTCAGCGAGATTCCGCCCGTCCTTGCTGCGCGTTTGCGGCTTAATCACTGATTTCTACTCTGCACCTCATCTTGGATAATTTAATTTTCCTCTTCATCGAATTCCTCGACGAACTCGTCTTTGGCGTCACCGACGCTGCCTGGCCGTTCATTCAGACCGAATTAGGACTGAACTACACCCAGATTGGCGTCCTGCTGACCGTACCGGGCGTCTTCTCCACCATTGTCGAGCCGTTCCTGGGCGTCCTCGCCGATGTCTGGAAGCGCCGCCTGCTCATCCTGGGCGGCGGAATCTGCTTCGTCCTGGCGCTCCTGCTGACCAGTCTCAGCGTCAGTTTCGTTCTCCTGCTTGTTGCATTTACCCTGTTCTATCCGGCTTCCGGCGCGTTCGTCAGCCTCTCCCAGGCTACCCTGATGGACGCCGACCCCGCCCGCCACGACCACAACATGGCGCGCTGGACTTTTGCCGGCTCGCTGGGCGTGGTGCTGGGACCGCCGCTGCTCGTGGGACTCTCGGCTCTCGGCTTTGGCTGGCGCGGCGTCTTCCTGGCGCTGGCCTTCCTGGCAGGGATTGTTCTCATCTTTGCCTGGCGCAAAATTCCTCGCGACCCTGCCGGCCTGCCGAAATTGCCCTCGTTTACCGGCCTGTTCGACGGTTTCCGCGGCGCATTTTCCGCGCTGCGCAACAAGAACGTTCTGCGCTGGCTGATCCTGCTCGAATTCTCCGACCTGATGCTGGATGTCCTGCTCGGCTTCCTGGCGCTCTACTTTCACGATGTCGCCGGCCTCACCGAGACCGAGGCCGCCGGCGCGGTCTTCATCTGGCTGCTGGTCGGCCTGCTTGGCGACTTCCTCCTCATCCCCCTGCTCGAAAAAGTGGATAGCCTGCGTTACCTGCGCTGGAGCGTGCTCCTCGAACTTCTGCTCTTCCCGGCCTTCCTGCTCGCGCCGTGGATGTGGCTCAAACTGGCGCTGGTTGGCCTGCTCGGCTTCTTCAACTCCGGCTGGTACGCCATCCTGCAGGGGCGACTCTACTCCTCCATGCCGGGGCAATCCGGCACGGTGATGGCGGTTGGCAATGTCACCGGCATCATTGGGGGGCTCCTGCCGCTTGGCATCGGCCTGGCTGCCGATGCCTTCGGCCTGCACGTTGCCATCTGGTTCCTCCTTGCTGGTCCCATCGCCCTTCTCCTTGGCCTGCCCCGCACCTCAACCTCATAATAACCATTAACCATGCCCTTTTCTCTCTATTTCCACATCCCCTTTTGCGCCCGCCGTTGCGCCTACTGCGACTTCAACACCTACGCCGGGCGCGAAACGCTCATCCCGGCCTACGTGGACGCCCTCTGCCGCGAAATCGAAATCGTTGGCTCGCAATTCCCCTCTCCTTCTAGGAGAGGGGCCAGGGGTGAGGTCGCGCACACCCTCTTCTTCGGCGGCGGCACGCCCTCGCTTCTTTCCCCCCGGCAGTACGAGAGAATTTTCGAGGCCATCCGCGCCCATTTCGAGATCCTTCCCGAGGCGGAAATCTCCCTCGAGGCCAACCCCGGCACGGTCTCCCTCGACTACCTGCGCGGCCTGCGTTCCCTCGGCTTCAACCGCATCAGTTTTGGCGTCCAGTCCTTTCATCCGGATGAATTGCGTCAACTGGAACGCATCCATGACCCCTTCGATGTCTTCGACGCGCTGCGCTGGGCGCGCCGGGCCGGATTTGACAACCTGAACCTTGACCTCATCTATGGCCTGCCGCAGCAGCGCGCGGACCGGTGGTCTGCCACCATTCAACAAGCCGTGAACCTGGCCCCGGAGCATCTCTCGCTCTACGCTCTGACCCTGGAGCACGGCACGCCCTTCGGGCGCTGGGCGGCGCGCGGCCTGCTCCCGCTTCCGGACCCGGACGCGGCGGCGGAGATGTATGAGCGGGCCGGGGAGGTCCTGGAAGCGCACGGCTACGTCCAGTACGAAATCTCGAATTGGGCGCGGGACGCGAATCCTTCCTCCGGCATTTTGCCGCCTCTTTTTGCCTGCCGCCACAATCTGACATACTGGCGTTGTGAGCCGTATCTGGGTTTTGGAGCCGGCGCGCACGGCTATTTTGGTGATTTGCGTGTAGCCAATGTGTTGCGCATCAATTCCTACATTGAGAAGGTTTCGACTGCCGATTTGCCGCCCGTCTCCAGCCATCAGCCCTCTGCTGTCCGTCGTCCATTTTCCCCGGCCTGCGCCAGCCGGCAGCGCCTCACGCCGCGCCAGCAGATGCAGGAGATGATGATGCTGGGGCTGCGTCTGACGCGCGAGGGCGTATCGGCCCGGGAATTTGCCGACCGGTTCCAGGTTCAGATGACCGACGTGTTTGGAAAGGAGATTGACGAATTGCTTGGTTTGGGCCTGGTAGAGTGGGTGGAAGAAAACAGTCTCCCGCAGGTTCCAGAACTTGCGGGAGATTCCCGTCTGCGTCTTACCCGGCGCGCCCGCCTGTTGGGCAATCAGGTCTTCATGCGTTTCGTGTAGCAAAAGAGAACACCGATCGTCTCTAGGGTGCCACACAGATATAAACCACTGCTACAATAACAGTTGGATCTCTCACCCAGCGGCAATTGGCTGCCTCACAACTGGCCTGATCGCGATATTGGGACGGATTGCGGCAGGCTGCAACACCTGGCGTCGGTTCAGGGCGGGGACAGAGTTGCGGCTCGTCACCGGTCGGCTTGAAACCAACAGCCTCCCGGCAGGCATTGTCCACTGAGTACAGCGCCTTGAGCGGATATTCTTTGTTGTCGCGTACAGGTGACCCGGCTTCAGCCAGGGTGATGCGGTCCACATAATCCAGTTTGCCGGGGTCTTTCCAGCCGGCATCGGCCAACACCCCCAGCATGAACGCGCCTTTTGTGAGCGACTTCTTGAAGGCAATTTGCAAAGTGGATTGCAGTCCAGTAAAGGTACGCACCCAGGCCAGGTCGGGATCGCTTCCCTGCCCGCTGTTGAAGATTTCAGTTTCGTAACCATCGCCCGGGAATGGCGCATCTGACTGCATGGCAGAGCGCCCGCCGGTGTTGTGGTTGTTATCTTTCAGGACGCGCACCCCGTTTACATCCCATTGCGAAGTATAAGGCGGGCTGGCCCAGATGAGGATGTCGCCGAAACCATCCACGTCTTCGTCTATCTCAACGCCGTAATGGATGCCCAGGCTGTTATTGGGATCTACACCGATGAGTTTGATGGAAATGTAATACCAGTTTGCGTCTTCACCAATCGTATAGGTGACGATATCCAGGTCGGGCACATAGGTCATGTCCTGCAGGAAGGGACGCTCCAGCCGATTGATTTTGTAAGAGTCGCCATAGGGAGCGCGCCGCTCGGGCGCGGTGCCGGACGATTCGACATCATAAACCAGCAGCCCGCTGCTTGGCGGCATGTCCGCTGGGCGCATTTGGTGAGCAATGGTTGGAACGGCCGTAGGTGCTTCAACTGCGGTCGTCATGGTAGGGATTGGCTGGGCGGCAGGCGGCAGACTGGTTGGCGGCGGAAGGGGCGCCAGTGTGGGCATGGCAGAGGTCTGCGGCAGATTACAAGCCAGACTGACCAGTAAAACGAACAGGATGACACGGATAAACGGATGAAGTGGCTTTTTCATCGCTCCTCACTCTCCTTTCAATACACTTTCTCTAATGACATTATCTACCTTTTTTACCGCAATTGCAAGTTGTTTTGATCGAGCAATGCATTACCCTGCGACAGGATGTGCAACTCTGCCTTCCCCCATTTTGTAGGATAACCTGAGTTCGGGTTAGCACAAAAAAGCCCAAATCATCACCGCAGAGACGCTGAGAACGCCGAGAAACACAAAAAATTGGGATTGAAACTCTGCGTCTCGGCGGTGAATTTTCTTATCCCGAACTCGCGCTAGTATTGAAACCCCTCAATGCTTGAACTGGAGAACCCGGTCCAGGCCGACCGATGGGAGGCAGGCTTAACTGGCAAGATGCGCGTGGACCATCGCCTTTTCCTCGGCCTGCAAGTACATCTGGCGGACGAAATGCTCCAGCGCGTTTTTGATGCGCACCCTTTCCATAGCGGGCGGATTAAGGGGGTTGAAGTAAACCGGCTTCCCTGCCTGCACGCTCAGCGAAGCCGCATGCACTGCCAGCGGATAAAAAGGCAGGCGTTGTCGGGTGCGTTCATAGTAGAGTTCGCCCAGGCGTGCAAATCCCTTTTTAAAAGGTGACATTCGACTGTGTTCATCTGCCGGTTGGGCAGCATCCTCCGGGAAAATGAGCAGGAAACCGCCCTGCTCTAAAACTTCCAGGCTCAAGTCAAATGTTTTGGAGATTTGTTCTGCGCTTTGATAGACGGGGATGCCGCCAATGGCGCGCAGAAGAGGCACGTGAATCCTGCTGATCGCCGCGGCCAGCCGGTGACTCAACGGCGGCGGGATGTGCAACTGCGGTTCGACGAAATCCAGGCGCAGGTAATCGGGCGCTTGCTGCGGGTCGAGCATGTCGGCGTGAATCCAGAAATGCAGGTCAAAGGGGAGAGAGGCATAAGCGGCAATCGGCCCCAGGGCTCCTAAATGGTTGCAGACGAAAACCGCCGGGCCCTGGGCGGGCAGGTTTTCACTTCCCAAAAGTTCACCGCCCCAGATGAGTTCCTGGGCGCACCATGCAGCAATACGGCAAAGGATTTTGTTCATGTTCTACACCGGTTGCTTGCTTTGCTGTGATCACATCTTTGATGTGAAGGCTTTTCTTTGCTATCGCATTTTGGCAGGTCGCGCTATGAATTTTGAGAAATGATTGCCGCAATCTCGTTAGATGTGTGCCGCCTGACCCTGAAGGCTGCTTTGCGTAGCGGCCTCGGAGTCGGCTTCCAGCCGACTTTCATGTGCTGAGGCGGGGGATTGATCCCCCCGCCGGAGATCGAGACCTCCGCCAGCCTTGCCTGTGCAGCGCGCTTGCATTCGTGTATTCGTGGTCTCATTCGTTGACGGTTTTCTCGATCTCTGCCAGCGTTGCCTGCGCGGACTGCAAACTTGGCGAACGCAGGCGCGTGAAAATCTCGACCGCGCGGCGGGCGTGTTGTAGCGCAAGTTTCAAACTTGCGCCACTACCGCCTTGTTTGAGCAGGGCTATGGCGATGCGGTGGCAATCTCTGGCAATCAACTCCTGCCGCCCGATTTTTTCATCCAGCGCCAGCGCTTCGCGGGCGAGCGACTCGGCTTCGGCCCACTGTTCGCGGTCGAGGGCGAGTTCCGCCAGGTTGCCTGTGTAGATGGCTGTGCCTTCATCGTTTTTGATTTTCTTCGCAATGCGCAGGGCTTCGCGATAGTTGCGCTCGGCGGCGGCGTAGTCTTTGTTTGCGCGTTCTGCGCCTGCTAGTGAGTTCAGGTCAATAGCGACATCATCGCTTTCGGGGGAGATGGAGCGGTCTATTTCCACCGCTTCGCGGCAGGCGGCGATGGCGGCGGGATAGTCCTCCTTCAATCGGTGACCGAGTCCGCGCAGGCGGATGGCAACCGCTTGGTTGCGCGGCGTGCTGTCTTTCCAGTGTTCAGCGGCGCGGGCGGCGCACGCCAGCACTTTCTCGGGCTGACTGCGGAGGAAGTACACCCATCCCGCCCGATATGCCCGCCAGCCGGCGTTCTCTGTATCGCCTTCCGCCAGGGCGAGCGCTTCGGCTTGCTCAGAGAGCCAGAGCCAGTCATCCCATCTGCCAGTGAAGTCGAGAAATCGGTCGAGTTTGTGGCACACTGTTTGCAGGCGGTCGTCCTTGCCCGTCAGCAGGCGCGGCAGGGCGGCAGAGAGCAGGTCCCATTCAGCGTCCAGCGTGCGAAAGCCGTCGTAGTTAGTGTGTCCGCCGTATTGCATCGCCAGCGCGTAGGCGCGGTTGCACAGGGCGTCGCTCGTTTTGGCTACGGCTTCGGGGCGGCGCGTGCGAATGAATTTCGCCGTCAGCGGGGGCAAGAAGAAAGTGAGAGATTCGAGATTAGAGATTAGGATGGAGCGGTCGGTCAGGTCTTCCAGCGCGGTCTGGGCGGCGCGCTCGGCCAGTCCCGTCATCTGCGTAATCCACTGGAGTTTGGCGGGCTGGGTAAAGTGCGTCAGCGCCGCCAGGACCTTGGTCTCGTCTTCGGTGAAGGTTGCCAGCAGGTCGCCAAAGATGTATTCGAGCGGGTCGTTGCCTTTGGGCGCCTGGTCAATAAAGGCGCAGGCATCGGCGATGGTGCGGCAGTGCGATCCTGCGCGCCCCAACTGCCCGGCGATCCAGTGGATGAGCAGCGGGTTGCCCTGCGTGATGGCGTACAGGTCTTCGCGTTCCTTTTGCGAAGCACGATCAAGGCGCGGGTTGCGTTCCGCCAGATTGGCGATGAGTTGCAGGGCTTCGTCGCGGCTCAGGCGGTCGAGGCGGAGGATGCGCGCGTCCACGTCCGTGCGGCGGCGCGAGGTGACGATGGCTTTGTTTCCTTCGGGCAGGCGCGAGAGGAATTGGAACAGGCGCGTGCGTTCGTCTTCGGGCAGGGTTTCCAGATTGTCGAAGATGATCAGCGCTTTCTTGCCCGTCAGCGCCAGGCGCAGAGCGTTCGGGCGCGCCTCGGGCGGGAGTTTGGGGATGCCGTCTTCGCCCAGTTCGAGCGCCAGTTCGTTCAGCATCGCCAGATAATCGGGACGGCTAAAGTCGGTCAGCGGCTTTTCGCCTTCGGGTCGCAGTTCGCGCACCTTGGCGGTGATGAAAATCTTGCGCTCGAACAAATCGGCAGGAGCGCGGTGCGCGGCTTCGATGGCGAGCGCGGTCTTGCCGATTCCGCCCGGTCCGTCAATCAGCGCGCCCCAGGTGCGTGCTTCGGGCGAGAGGGCGGCGGCGATGGTCTCCAGTTCTTGAGCGCGGCCGACGAAGAAGGCGCGGGCAGGAAGAACAGTGGTTCTGGTAGGGGCCGGGGCAGAGTTGCCGCCGGTGATGGTTAATTGCTGGACGGTGCCGGTGATCACGGTGATCGTGCCGGTGTTACCCGATCCGAACACTGCATTCTGATCACCGGTGATCACGGTGCTATTTTCTATGGTCTGCGCCGCAACGCCCCGCTCAGTAGCAGAGATCTGCGCTACTAGGCGCATCATCTCTTGTGCCAGGGATTCGTCTTCTGCGAGTAGTTTCTTCAGTTGCATGCGTAGGGCGGCCAGGGCGTCTTCGTCAGTTGGATGGGCGGCGGCGTCCTGAGCGGCCTCCAGCACGGCAGACTTGCCTTCCACTTTGGGGCGTAACTTTTCCCACAGAGTTTTGGCTTGCTCGAAGCCCTGTTCACTGGCTTTTTCGCCAAGTTTTTTAGCCGCCTCCTGCCCGGCAAGTTTGACTCCCTTGACCAGGTAAGGCAGGTAGGGGGCGAGGAGTTGAGCGATTTGAGCAGGCAGTTGAGGATCCATGGGGGGCCTTTCATGCGAGGGGTACAATCGTGACTTTGCGGTGTGCAATCAAATCGTTGTAGGTGGAGGAGAGAAAGACTTTCATGGCTGTGCTCCTGACGCAATTTAATTCTACAACAGAATTGCCTTTTGCGCTCATTCGCCGGAATCAGGCAGGCCGCGTTTCGAACCCGGCCCGTTTTTGAAAGCCAATCCGTGATCATCGCTGTAATCTCTGGCCGCTTCTCAGACTTTGAGAAACCATGATCAATGCGCTGTCTTGCCTGCAAAATTCCGGTTCAAGCGAGTATAATAAACCTCGTGGCCAAACGGACACTCTTTACCCTCTTATGTCTGCTGTTTGTCTTGCTGGTCTGGCAGCCTGCACCCAAAGAGCGCGCTATACGCCAGCAATTTGCCGCGTCAGCATCTGCCCTGATGGTTTGCGCGGCCGGCAGTTTCCGCCTTGTGCGGCGCAGGAAATACATCCCCCGCTCAGAGCCGATACGCCTGCCCTGCGGCGGGACGTACCAGGTCTTGCGCATTTAAAAAACAGACAAAGGACCTGCCGCGTGACCACTCTATTCTTTGCTACAGACATTCATGGTTCAGATATTTGTTGGAGCAAGTTTTTAAATGCGGGGAAATTCTACGAAGCCGATATTCTCATTTTAGGCGGCGATATGACAGGCAAGGCCATCGTGCCGGTGGTGCATCAGGGCGGGCAAAACTACCGTGTTAACTTGCTGGAGCAGGTTTTTGATGTGCAAGGCTCCGATGAACTTGAAGACATGCTCAAGCGCATTCGCAGCCGCGGCTACTATCCCTATCTCACCACGCCGGACGAAATCGCCGAGTTGGAACAAGCGCCCGATAAAATCCATGCCCTCTTTCTTGATGAAGTCTTAAAGACCTTTCAGCGCTGGATGGAACTGGCCGACAGGAAACTGGACGGTACCGACTTGCGCGTCTACGTCTGTCCGGGCAATGACGATATGTTCGCGGTGGACGACCTCGTTCGCGCCACCCGCCGCGTGATTCTGTCCGAGGGGCAGGTCATCCCCCTGGATGATTACCACGAGATGATTTCCTCCGGCTGGAGCAACCCCACTCCCTGGCATACGTACCGCGAAGAGGGGGAGGAGCAGCTCAGGGTCCGGTATGAAGCGATGGTGAAGCAACTCAAGGCGCCGCAGCGTGCCATTTTCAACATTCACGTTCCGCCCTATAAATCCAATCTTGACGAGGCCCCCGAACTGGATTCCAACCTGCGTCCCAAATACGCCGGCCAATCGCTTGTGCCGGTGGGTTCGACGGCTTTGCGTCAGGTCATTGAACAAACGCAACCCTTACTGGGTTTGCATGGACACATCCATGAAGGGCGCGGCGCCTCCCGCCTTGGCAAGACTCTATGTCTCAACCCCGGCTCAATGTACGAACAGGGCGTCCTTTTGGGTGCGCTGGTCAAACTGGAGCGGGGCAAACTTCAAAATTACGTTTTGACGACAGGGTAAACGCAGGCAGTTTTTTCTGCCTGTTAAAATTTTGCCTGGAGGAGTAGCCATGAGCAATTTGTTTGTCCGCAAAGCAACCGGCCTGGTGCGTTCGTGGTCGGTCTTCGACGCGTTCATTTACGCGTTGTTTTCCATCAACCTGATTACGCTGGGCCTGTACAGTTTCAGCCAGATGTATTACTTTGGCGGCGGGCTGGTGCCGGCGCTAATCATCAGTGCCATATTCATTTTCTTTGAAGTCATCGTCTATGCCGCGCTGATTGCCGTCATGCCGCGCTCCGGCGGTGACTATGTCTGGCAGAGCCGCATTTTGGGTGGCGGGATTGGCTTTGTGCTGGCCGTCACCGGCTGGTGGTTCATCCTGTGGCTCTGGGTGCCGCTGTACGGCGATATGCTGCGTCATATCGTGCTGGTGCCTTTGCTGGGCGTTGCCGGAGCCAAAGAGGCTGCTTTATGGTTTGCCGGTTCGGGTACACCGCTTTTTGTCAGTTCCATTATTACGCTGGCGCTGGTCAGCCTGTATATTTCATTGGGCATGCGAACTTATGCCCGCATCCAGAAAGTTTGTTTTTACGGCGGCATGCTTGGCCTGCTGATTGTGGTTGGTTTGCTCCTGGCTGGCAGCCCGGCCGCCTTCCAATCTGCCCTGGAGACCAATGCTGTTGCCCTTTTTGGTGCTCAGCCTGGGGTGTACGAAGCCACCGCTGCGCTTGGCACCAATGCTGGCGCGAGCCTGCCTTTCAGCGGCGGCTCGCTGGGACTGATTTTCCTGACCCTGCCCTACCTGGTCTTTTTCAACTTGTGGCCCAACTGGGGCGCCACCCTCTACGGCGAGGTACGCGGCGCTACCGATTTCAAGCGCAATATTTCCGGCATGGGCTGGGCGCTGGGGGTGACAACTCTCCTGGCCATCGTCTTGATGTTTGCCATCCGCAAAACCATTGGCTGGGATTTCTATGTGCAGGCCGGTGCCGCCTGGTGGAATTATGCCTGGGGACTGACATCTGATGCGCCTGCCCTGCCGATCTGGCCATACCCGGCGCTGTTTGCCGCCTTCCTTTCAACGAGCCGCGTTTTGCAATTCATCGTCCTCTTCCTGATGGGGCTGTGGTGGTTTGGCTGGAGCGGCACGGTCTTTCTCTCCTCTACACGTGTGATCTTTGCCGCGGCCTTCGACCGCCTCCTGCCGGAAAAAGTTGCCGAAGTGGACAGCCGCACCGGCACGCCTGTCTATGCTTTATTGCTCATGCTTGTCCCCTCGATTATTGTCTCTTACCTGTTTGCTTACGATGTCGGCGGCTTTAAATCGCTGACCCTGTGCTCCACCCTGGTCATTGCCGTTACCTATCTGGGTACGACTGTTGCCGCCATCATCCTTCCCTTCCGCAAACCGGACCTGTACAAAGCCTCGCCGATTGCCAAATATACCGTTTTTGGCATTCCGCTGATTACGGTAGCGGGCATCATCTTTGGCGGCTTCCTGGTCTTTTTGCTCTACCAATGGATTCTCGACCCGAATGCCCTGTATGGCATTGGTTACAGCATCAACCCCAACGGCTACAAAAACGGCACTTCCATCTTGTACATGCTGGCCAATTACATTTTGGCGGCGGCGATTTACCTGGGCTTTCGCTCCTATCGAAAGCGTAAGGGCATCAACGTGGACAAAATCCACGCCGAAATTCCGGTAGAATAGGCGAGATGATTTTGTTGGGGCTGTCTGAAAGCCTGCGAATCCTGCACTGGACGGCAGATTTGGCGCTTGGGCCGCCGGCTTGAGACAGCCCCCAGGAGACCTATGAGCGAACCTTACGAAGTCTTTTCTGAGATGAATCGCTTGATGGAGGCGGCGCGCCGGGCGAATATCCAAATGCGTGTCATCGGCGGCCTGGCGGTACGCGTCCACGGCCCGCAAGATCACGAATGCTTCCAACGCGAATACCCCGATATTGATTTTGTTGTTTCCAAAAAAGAGAAACCGCGCCTGGAAGGATTCTTCCGCTCTCTAGGCTACCTGCCCGACAAACAATTCAACGCCCTCAACGGCAGCCGCCGTCAGATTTACTACCATCAGGAGACCGGCCGGCACATTGATGTCTTTGTTGGTGACTTTGAAATGTGCCACAAACTCCCCCTGCGCGGCCGTCTGGAACTTGATCCAATTACCGTTCCACTGACCGACTTGCTGCTCTCAAAACTCCAGATTGTTGAACTCAACCGCAAGGATGCCCTTGACATCATCGCCCTTTTGCTCAACAACGAACTCGGACGCGACGACAACGGCAAAATCAACCTGCACCGCGTTGCCCGCCTGTGCCTGCGTTACTGGGGCTTATATCAGACGATTCTCATCAACCTGGGACGGATTGAGACTCTCTTGCTTTCCGATGACCTTAACCTGTCCCACCAGGAACGCCAGGCGGTATTATTGCGCGTTGGACGTATCCGCCATATGCTCACGGCCATGTCCAAGCCGCTTTTTTGGAAAATACGTGACCGGCTAGGTACCCGCTTGCGCTGGTACACCGAGGTAGAGGAGGTAACCCGATGAATGTTGGACGGCGTGTGCGTCTCCTGCTTGCGCTTCTCATTTTCTTGATTTCGTTGGCATTTCTGCTTTGGGGATTTCTGCCGTCCGTTCGTGAACGCCGCATTCGGCGCTTTGATCCGGGCGAGTTGCAAATCCCCACCCCGGCAGCGGTTCTCCCTGAACCTGCGGCTTGGTCGGCCGTTCTCGGGCTGACCTCCTGATCCGATTAAGGAAACTTGTATGTCTTCCAGGTATCGCTCCTTACTGGCGCTGTTGGGCGTTTTGATGATTGCGTTGGGACTGTATGCTTGTGCTGCCAACACTCAGCCTGCCTCTGCGCCGGGCGCTGCCCCAACGGCGGCTGTCATGCCAACGGCCACCCTGTCAATCATCTTGCCGCCCGTTGCTCCATCGGCCACTGCCCCGGCGTTGCTTGAGCCGGCCCCGGCCTTGCTTGAGTCCCGTCGTTTGACACTGGAGTTTCCACAAAAAATCCGTGTGGGCGATTCGGACATCTTGCGTCTGACGCTGGAAGTGGATGATCTTGGCGGGCTGACACCAACGATGGAAGTTGCCGGTCATACGGTCACCGGCGAGACGGTTCAAATCCCCAATCTGTATGATACGCACAAGGTCCTTGCCGAGTCCCGTCTTGACCTGGCTGGGATGCTGGTTGAACCTTCTGGCGTCCAGACGGATCAACTTCTGCCGGGTCAGCCGGTCACATTTCGCTGGAGTTTGTACCCTCTGGAAGCAGGCAGGTATCGCGGGGTCGTGCGTTTAAACCTGCGCTTCCTGCCGTTTGCCGGTGGCGCAGAGAGCCAACAGACGGTTTCTGCGCAAATGGTTGAAATTCAGGCGGTCAAATTCCTTGGCCTATCTGGCGGCCCGGCACGTATTATCGGTATGCTTGGTTCTGGGCTGGCAACTGTACTGGGTTTCCCTTTCCTGGAAGATATTCTGCGCTGGCTCTGGCGGCGCAGCAGGTTACGCTCCAACAGGTAGAATCGGGCAGCATGTGATAAAAATCCGGTAAAAATGGATGCTTGATACAGCCTCAATCACCGGCTTTGTGGTAAAATCCCCCTGTTCTCTTGACCAGGGTATCACTTCCATCAACAATGCGGAGTTTTTATGCATAACGAATGGTTGTATATTGGTGTCTTTCTGATTGTGGCTGGTTTTATTCCGGTTGCAGCACTGGTGCTGGCTTGGATTTTAGGACCCAAAAAGCCTAATCCCATCAAACAAAGCACCTATGAGTGCGGAATCGAGACGGTGGGGGAGAGTTGGGTTCAGTTCAAGGCGCAATATTACGTTTTTGCGCTGGTTTTCCTTATCTTTGATGTGGAGGCGGTCTTCCTGTTCCCTTGGGCAGTAGCGCTGGACAAACTGCCCCTGTTTGTAGTGGTTGAAGGAATTATATTTATTGGAATCCTTGTGGCTGGGCTGATTTATGTCTGGCGCAAAGGATCGCTGGCGTGGGTGTAGAGTCGCCAAAAGTGCGGCAAGGCTGATAGGACATTTTCTTATCAGCCTTTTCTTTGTGTGAGGAGTAGGCCTATGAATTTTTGGAAAGACCCTATCAATGTTGCGGCAGACTGGCTGAAGAATGTCTTTACCGGCTGGGGCTTGACAGATCCCTATGCCACTGCCCTGGTTTACCTCCTGGGTGCTTTTACAATGGTGGCGTTGGTGATGCTTTTGGATGTCTTCCTGGTCTGGATAGAGCGCAAAGTGGTAGCGCGCTTTCAGGACCGCGTTGGTCCTAACCGTGTTGGTCCATTTGGGCTGATTCAACCATTTGCCGATATCATCAAGTTGCTTATCAAAGAAGACATCACACCTGCTGGGGCTGATAAGGTGGTTTATAACCTGGCCCCTGTTCTTTCGCTGGCCTCTGTCCTGTTGCTCTGGGCCATCTTGCCGCTTTCGGCTCTGGTCTATGGCGTGGATTTGAATGTAGCCGTGCTTTATCTTGTGGCAGCCGGCGCCTTAGGCACGCTGGCCGTTATCATGGCGGGTTGGTCGTCAAATAATAAGTATGCGCTTTTGGGCGCTTTCCGCACCGTAGCGCAGATGATTTCCTTCGAAATCCCAATGGTAGTTGCTTTGCTGATTCCAACCATCCTGAGCGGTTCGATGAGCCTGAAGACGGTTGTGGAACGACAAGATATTTGGTACGTGATCCTGGCCCCCTTGGGGTTTATTATTTTCCTCATCAGCGCCATTGCCGAGTTAGGGCGTGCTCCCTTTGACTTAAACGAAGCCGAATCGGAAATTGTGGCCGGTTTCCACATCGAGTACTCCGGTATGAAGTTTGGCCTGTTCTACGCGGGCGAACTGTTACACGCTTTTACCTTTGGCGGTTTTATGGCCGTCTTGTTCTTTGGCGGTTATCGTTTCTTTGGATTGGAACAGATTCATCCCCTGGTAGCCGTCTTTATTCTGATGATCAAGGCTTTGTTGGGTTACTGGGTTATCATGTGGATTAAGTACACTGTGCCGCGTATCCGCATTGACCATATGTTGGCTTTCAACTGGAAATTCCTGACGCCGATGGCGTTTGCCTTGCTGGTAGTTACAGCCGTGATGCACAAATTGCTGAGCGGGACTCAACCCTGGGTATATGCGCTGGGGATGTTCCTTTCTAATGTGGTACTTTTGCTGGCGGCGTTAGAGATTTTGCGCACCAGCGCCCGCAATCAGCGCCGCCAGGAAGAGGCTGCTCTTTCTGCAATTGCTCAAACCTCCAGCCATTAACGCCGAGGAGACAATCTATGGATGCTTCTCAAATTATCTTTGGTTTGACGGCTTTGCTTATCATCTTCTCAGCCTTGCGGGTTGTGACCACGCGCAATATGGTGCATGCTGCCTTGTGGCTGATTGTCACCTTGTTTGGCGTAACGGTGCTCTACGCCCTGTTACAGGCCAACTTTTTGGCGGTGGTACAGGTGGTGGTTTATGTGGGGGCAATTGCCATTCTGTTTATTTTTGCCATCATGCTCACCCGCCGCGAGATACGCGACAGCGGTCCGCAATTGAATCGGGGTTGGCTGCTGGCAGCGTTTATCAGCCTGGCCGTTTTTGGCAGCCTGCTTGCTCTGTTGTACAATGCTCCTGTGGCGGGCCGGTTGGCAGGCAGCCTGACAGGGGAGGATACGCTCATGGCGCTGGGGCAGGCTCTTGTCTCGCCAGACGCGTACGTGCTCCCCTTTGAGGTAGCCTCTGTCCTTTTGCTGGCGGCCTTGATTGGGGCGGTCTATGTAGCACTCAATAAAAAACAGGAGAGCGATCAATGATTCCGTTATCCTGGTATCTGGTTCTTTCGGCTTTGTTGTTTAGCATTGGTTTGTTTGGTGTGCTGGCGCGCAGAAACGCTGTTGCTATTTTGCTTGGTATTGAGTTGATGCTCAATGCGGTCAACATTAACCTTGCTTCCTTCTGGCGCTATGGCAATACGGCCCAAATGGGTGGACAGGTGTTTGCCATCATTGTTTTTGCTGTGGCCGCGGCAGAAGTGGCCGTTGGCCTGGCGCTGATTATCTCGGTCTATCGGCGGCGCAAAACCGTGCTGGCTGAAGAAATTGATTTGATGAAGTGGTAGAGGGACACATGGCAACTGAGACCTTGATTTGGCTGATTCCCCTGCCGCCAGTACTGGCGTTTTTCCTGATCGTCCTGTTTACCAACAAGAACAAGGCGCTCAGTCATATGCTGGGCGTTGGCGCAGCGGGGCTTTCCTGGCTGGCAAGTATGGTGGTATTTGTGCGTGCCTTGAGCGTTAAACATCTTGGCGAGCATCCCTTTCATGCTTCAATCAACTGGCTTCCCACCGGGGAGACGTGGTTCAAGATCGGGGTGTTGATTGACCCGCTTGGCGCAGCGGTGCTGTTTTTCGTCGCCTGGACGATCTTCATGATCTTCCTCTACAGCGTTGGCTACCACAACTTCGGCCAACCCAAAGGCGACCACGACCGGCCCGGCCTGCCGCCGCACGGCGCGACCGTGACCGACGCTCACGGTCACAAGCACACCGTTCCCTCAGTCGAGCCAATGTACAGCCGCTTCTTTGCTTTCCTGGGGCTGTTTGCCTTTGGTATGTATACGCTTGTGGTTTCTGATAACCTGCTGACGCTGTTCGTCGGCTGGGAAATTATGGGGCTGTGCTCGTACCTGCTCATTGGCTTCTGGTACGGCAAACCCTCTGCCCGGAATGCGGCCATCAAAGCCTTCATGACCACCCGCATCGGCGATGTGTTCATGCTCCTGGGGATTGCCTTCCTCTATTCGGTGACCGGTACGCTTTCCTTCCGGGAAATTTTTACGAACGAAGAATTGATGCATGCCCTGGGGACGACAGCCACGCCTGTGTTGGGGCTTTCGGTGGCCGGCCTGATTAGTCTGCTTCTCTTTATCGGCACGATCGGCAAATCGGCGCAGTGGCCGCTGCATGTCTGGCTGCCCGACGCGATGGAAGGCCCGACCCCCGTCTCGGCGATGATCCATGCCGCGACGATGGTCTCGGCGGGCGTATATGCTGTCCTGCGCATGTTTCCGCTTCTCAGCCTCGATCCGGCCACGATGTCCATCGTGGCTTTCATCGGCGCGTTTACCGCGCTCTTCGCTGCCACGATTGCCGTCGCCCAAAACGACATCAAGCGCGTCCTGGCCTACTCGACCATCTCGCAACTTGGTTTCATGATCGCCGCCCTGGGCATCGGCGCCTATGTGGCTGCGGCGTTCCACCTCATCACCCACGCCTTCTTCAAGGCGCTCCTGTTCCTCGGCTCCGGTTCGGTCATTCATGGCATGGAACATGGCGTCCTGCACACCGGCAACCACCACGTGGACCCGCAGGACATGTTCAACATGGGCGGCCTGCGCAAGAAGATGCCCATCACCTTCTGGACCTTTCTCATCGGCGGCTTTGCCCTCTCTGGCTTTCCGGTCATTACTGCCGGCTTCTGGTCAAAGGATGAGATTCTTGCCGACGCCTGGGCGCACCATCATTACGCGGTGTTCATCACCCTGGCGGTTGCGGCTTTCCTGACCGCCTTCTACACCATGCGCCAGATTACCCTCACCTTCCTTGGCGAGCCGCGCACCGAAGAGGCCAAACATGCCCAGGAAACCCCCTGGACGATGACCGCCCCGCTGGTGGTGCTGGCTTTCTTTGCCGTGACCTACGGCTGGGTTGGCATTCCCGAACATTTCCCCGTCCTGGGCGGCCTCGTCCCGAACTGGTTCCATGATTTTGTTGGTCACACGCTGGAACACCCTCCGAAGGCGCCGGAATTCAATTGGGTGCCGCTGCTGACATCGCTTGGCGTAGCCCTGGGCGGCCTCTTCTTTGGCTGGCTGGCCTACCGCAATGTCAAAGCGCCTGCCGAAGACAAACTGCAAATTTCGGTTCTCAAGAACAAATGGTACTTTGACGAGGCCTATGATTTCCTGTTTGTCAAACCGGCCTACTGGATTGCCGAGACCTTTGTCTATAAGTGGATGGATAAAGGCGTGCTGGATGGCATCCTCCACTTTATCGCTTACATCACCGGCGTCATCGGCGCGGCAATCCGTCATTACATTGACTTGCTGGTTATCAATGAAACCATTGGCGATGGCACGGCAAATACGGTCAAGTGGATGGGTTTCAATCTGCGTCCCATTCAGACCGGGCGTATCCAGCAGTACATGCTGGCCTCTTTTGTTGTGCTGATTGTAGTCGGCGCAGTGCTTTATTACTTCCTGGTCATGGCGTAAGCGGGAGGCACAATGGACTTCCTAAATACCAACCTGCTTTCTCTTATTCTCTTCTCCCCGGTTGCCGCGGCGCTGATCATCTTCTTCCTGCCCAGGGACGAAATCAAACTCATCCGCTGGACAGCGCTAATTGCCAGCCTGGTGCCTTTTGCCCTCTCGATCTATTTATGGGTAAATTTTGTCCCAGATAAGCAAGGCTTCCAGTTTGAAATCACTTATACCTGGTATGCGGCGATTCACTCCTCGCTGCATCTGGGCGTGGATGGTCTTTCCCTGACGATGGTCTTGTTAACGACCCTGCTGACTCCACTGGCTATTTTGGCTTCCTTTACCATTAGCGAAAAGGTCAAAGCCTACATGATGCTCTTCCTCTTCCTGGAAACGGGCATGCTGGGCGTCTTTGTGGCGCTTGACCTGCTGATTTTCTTTGTCTTCTGGGAAATTGGCCTGGTGCCTATGTATTTCCTGATCAATCAGTGGGGTTCAGCCAACCGTAACTATGCCTCGCTTAAGTTTATGATCTATACGATGGGCGGCTCGCTGGGTCTTTTGCTGGCTACTCAGATGCTTGGCGTGGCCTTTGGGACCTATGACTTGCCCCGGCTGTTTGAACTCTGGCCCTCGGCTCAAGTATTGACCAATATCCCGCCCTGGCTGACCGTGTCCACCATCAAGACGATTGCCTTTTGGGCGTTTGTGATTGCCTTTGCCGTCAAGGTGCCGCTGTGGCCTTTCCACACCTGGCTGCCAGATGCCCACACTGAAGCCCCAACCGCCGGCTCGATGATTCTGGCAGGTGTCCTGCTGAAACTGGGCGCGTATGGCTTCCTGCGCCTGGTTCTGCCGCTCTACCCTGAGCAGGCCAAATATTTTGCGGGGGCGCTGGCCTTTTTGGCAACCGCCGCGATTGTCTTTGGTGCTTTTGGCTCCTACGGCCAGACGGACTTCAAACGCCTGGTGGCGTATTCGTCAGTCAACCACATGGGGTTTGTGGTGCTTGGAATTGCCGCGGCAGCCGCGGCGTCCGGAACGACCGATGCGCACATCGCCTTGAATGGCGCTATCCTGCAAATGTTCAATCATGGGCTTTCGGCCGCGGGTATGTTCTTCCTTGTAGGCGTCATCTATGAGCGCACACATACCCGTAACCTGAATGATTTTGGTGGACTGTTCCCCCTGGTGCCGGTCTATGGCGGCATTCTCATCTTTACCAGCATGGCCTCGCTTGGCCTGCCTGGCCTTAATGGTTTTGTCTCTGAGTTTTTGGTGGTACGGGGCGCCTGGCCGATTTTGACGACTTACACTGCCATTAGCATGCTGGGATTGCTTTTCACCGGTGCGTACATTTTGAAGGGTATCAAGCAAGTCCTTCACGGTCCACTCAATGAACACTGGGCGCACGGTGAACACAAATTGACCGAAATCAATACACGAGAAATTATCGTCATGGCGCCGCTCATGGCGCTTATCCTGGTCATTGGTGTCTGGCCAGCCTGGATTCTGGATGTGATTAACAAAGCCGTGATTGCTTTGTTCTAGTCGAGGTGCCGCATGACATTTCCAATTCTGAGTATTATTGTTTTCATCCCACTGGTTGCGGGTATGCTTATTTTGCTGTTCCCCGGCGAGCGCAAGACAGAAATCCGCGTGACCGCTTTAGCGGCTGCGACCTTTGCTTTATTTCTTTCTGCCTGGGTATATGCAGAGTACCTCGTGAAGGGGTTGACCGGTTACCAGTTCCAGGAATATGTGGAATGGCTCCCGGCCCTGGGCATTGGTTACCACGTTGGAGTGGATGGCATGAGTGCGCCGCTTGTCCTGTTGACCGGCGTAGTGATGTTCACTGGCGTGCTGATTTCTTGGGGCATCGAAGATCGGCCGCGTGAATTCTTTGCTTTCCTGTTCATCCTGGCGAGCGGTGTCTTTGGTGTTTTTGTCTCGCTTGATCTGTTCCAGTTGTTTTTCTTCTATGAGATTGCAGTTTTCCCTATGTACCTGTTGATTGCTATCTGGGGCTGGGTGAAGACGCGCGAATATGCGGCCATGAAACTGACCCTCTACCTGTTTGTTGGGTCGGTGGTTTCCTTAGTTGGCGCCCTGGCAATGTACTGGACGAGCGGCATGCAGACTTTTGACATGCTTCAACTGGAGCGAGCGGGCTTCTCGGCTGAGTTTCAGCGTATCTGGTTTTTGCCGGTTTTCCTGGGCTTTGCGGTTTTGGGCGGTATTTGGCCTTTCCACAACTGGTCGCCAGATGGTCATGTTGCTGCGCCAACGGCTGTTTCGATGTTCCACGCTGGTGTGCTGATGAAATTGGGCGCCTTTGCCGCTTTACGCGTTGGCATTATGCTTTTGCCTGAAGGCGCGAAATACTGGTCGTGGTTGATTATGGCCTTTGCTGCTATTGCCGTTGTCTATGGCGCGTTCATCGCTTTTGTACAGACTGATTTCAAATATATGGTTGGTTTCTCTTCTGTTTCCCACATGGGCCTGGTCATGCTGGGCTTCTCCACCCTCAATCAGCAGGGATTGCTGGGTTCAGGGGTGCAGATGTTTTCCCACGGGGTGATGACGGCACTTTTCTTTGCCGTTGTCGGTATGATTTATGACCGGGCGCATACTCGCGAGATTCCTGAGTTGGGCGGTATGGCCAAGGTGATGCCGTTTGCGGGCATTGGCTTTATTATCGGCGGCCTGGTTTCAATGGGCATGCCCGGCTTTTCGGGTTTTGTGGCCGAGTTCCCCATTTTTATGGGGGTTTGGAAGGTTCAACCCTGGGTGGCCATTGTGGCAAGCATTTCGATTGTCATTACCGCGGCCTACATCATGCGCAACATCCGTGATGTTTTCTTCCGCCCCATGCCAGAACATCTGGAGGGCCATATTAGCGATATAAATGTGCTGGATAAGATTGCCATTGTCCTGCTTTGTTTGCTGATGGTTGGTTTGGGCATGATACCTTCACTGATGGTGCCAATGGTGCAGAGCGGGGTGGATAACATCCTGCGCCTGCTGGGAGGTGCATAAGTGACTGCTTACAATTCCACAATGATTTTGGCGATTTTGCCGGAAATTCTCCTCTTGGTGCTTGGCATCCTGGTGTTGCTTTTTGATGTGATTTGGAAAGGGGAAAAACGCCGCGCGCTGGGCTGGCTCACGGCAGGCGGGGCGGCGCTTATATCTATCATTACCTTGTTGCTAGGACGTCCTGGCGGGCCACAATCTGTCTTTGGCGGGATGCTACGTTTTGATTGGCTGGGATTTGCTTTCAAGCAGATTTTCCTGCTGGGGACCATTGTAACTGCCCTGTTTATGATGGACATTGAGAAACTCAACCGCCGCGGCCAGGCCTATGCGCTTTTGCTGACTGCCACGTTGGGAATGAGCCTGATGGCCTCTGCTGCTGACCTGGTGATGCTCTACCTGGCGATTGAGACCACATCGATTCCGCTCTACGTTTTGGCTGGCTTCTTGCTCGATGATGATCGCTCGGCTGAGGCGGGATTCAAGTACCTGCTCTTTGGAGCCATGACATCTGCTGTATTGCTGTACGGTTTCAGCCTGCTTTATGGTTTCAGCGGCACGACCAGTCTGGCGTCCTTTATCGGAAGCCCATCCCTGGCGTTAGGCTTGATCTTTCTCATTATTGTCGGCCTTGGCTTTAAAATCTCGGCTGTACCGTTCCATTTTTGGGCGCCAGATACCTACGAGGGCTCTCCCACGCCTGTTGCCGGTTTCCTTTCTACGGCTTCCAAGGCCGCTGGTTTTGCTGTGCTTTTGCGTCTCTTCCTGACTGCTTTTCCGCAATTTGTGGAACAGTGGGCGGCCGTCTTGGCGGTCCTGGCAACCGTCACCATGACCGTAGGCAACCTGTTGGCGTTGGCACAGAAAAATGTCAAGCGGCTGTTGGCATACTCTTCGATTGCCCATGCTGGCTACATCTTGATTGGCGTGGTAGCGGCTTCTAAATTGGGCGTTGCCAGCGTTATCTTTTACCTGATTGCCTACTTGTTGACCAACCTGGCGGCCTTTGGCATTGTGGCTGCTTTTGGACGTGTAGCCGGATCAGACGAGATTGCGTCTTACGCGGGTCTCAGCCGCCGCGCACCGGGACTGGCTTTTGCAATGCTGGTTGCCTTCCTTTCGCTGGCGGGCATGCCTCCTTTTGGCGGCTTTATTGCCAAAGTGCTGGTTTTCACCGCCGCAGTCGAGACAGGCTGGATCTGGCTGGCAGTGGTGGGTGTGGTTAACTCCATCATCGGTTTGTACTACTACCTTACCGTCCTAAAGGTTGTTTACCTGTACCGCATGGAAGGCGAGAATGAGGAACAATATCCTGTTACGCTAACTCGGCCTTATGCTCTGGCGCTGACGGCGCTTTCCATAGCCATTCTGATTATTGGCGTTCTATTTGCGCCCTGGTTTGATTCTGCCAGCATAGCCGCGCTCAATCTCTTTTGATTGTCCATCAGGCATGTTATAATTCCGCCGCTATGAACCAGCCCGAAGAACGTCCCAAATATTCTGTTGCCCCTGTCCTCAACCGGATGGGCAGCCTGGCGGCGCAAATTGCCGGCTTGAGCCTGGTGCTGATTCTGGGCGCGGTCTTCGGCGGTCAGTGGCTGGATAAACTCTTCGGCACCGGTCACGCCATTTTGATTGCCCTGGTGGTGGCGATTGGGCCTCTCTCGCTCTTTTTGACGTTCCGGCTGGCGATGCGGGCGGTGCAAAACCTGCCGCCCCCGCCAACGACATCCGGCAAAACCCAATCTGATGAAAAGGAGGATTGACGGGTGAGCAGCGAAGCAAAACCCAAGAAGCGTTTCCATATCAAGACGACCCTCATCCTGGGGCTGTTTGCCCTGGGCATCTACGCGGCGTTCATCGGGCCTTCCATCCTGAAGCCGATTAGCCCGGTGGTTGTCCTGCCCCCGGAGGAGACCGGCCTGTCGGTGTTGGGCTTCCCGATTACCAACACCATTGCCGCCACATTACTGGCAGACCTTATCCTCATCCTTCTGGCCATTTCTGCTTACCGGTTTTATCGCAAGAATGAGGACGCCCCCAAGGGCTTGCTCAATGCCTTCGAGGCGATTGTTGAATTTCTTTGGAACACGGTCGAAGGCTCGGCAGGGAAGTGGGCCAAGCGCATTATGCCGGTGGTGGCCACCATTTTCCTGCTCATCTTCACGGCCAACATGGTGAAGATGGTGCCCGGCTTCGAGAGCATTGGGCGCTTGCAGGAGGTGCATGAAGGCACTGGCTACGCTCCCGTTGCGCTCTTCCACATTGGCGACTTCACCTTGTGGACGATTGACAAAGGCCAGCCGATGGAAGCAGCCGCGCATGATGCCCATGCTGCTGAAGAGCATGCTGTGGACGAACACGCGGCGACCGATACGCACGCCGCGGAGGGCGCTCCCTGCACGGCCTGCGAGGTCGTCCCCTTCCTGCGCGGCACCGCGACCGACATCAACTTCCCCTTTGCACTGGCGGTCATTACCGTCCTGCTGACCCAGGTCTATGGCGTTTGGGCGCAGGGGCCGAAGTATTTCGAGAAGTTCTTCCAGGTGAAGCAACTCATCAACGGCGGGCCGTTCGGCGCCATCAACTTCGGCGTCGGCCTGCTCGAAATCATTCTGGAGTTTGCCAAAATCCTCTCGTTTGGCTTCCGTCTCTTTGGCAATATCTTTGCGGGAGCCTTGCTGCTGTCCATCATTGGCGCGTTGACGGCGGTTGCCGTTCCGGCCGGTTTGTATCTGTTCGAAGTCTTCTTCGGCATTATTCAAGCCTACGTGTTCTTCCTGCTGGCGACCATCTTCCTCAGCGGGGCGACCGTGGCGCATGGCCATGAAGAGCATCACTAACGCAAATCACATCCTACACTAAGGAGAGAAACATGGAATTCAATCAATTTTTTGTTGACGGACTGAAACTTCTGGGTGCGGGCATTGCCATGTTGGGCGCCATTGGCGCCGGCGCGGGCGTGGGTATCGCCGCTTCGGGCGGCGTGCAGGCCATGGGTCGCAACCCCGACGCGGCCCCCATCATCCAGACCAACATGATCCTGGGTATGGCCTTTGCTGAAGCGGTCGCCATTTACGCGCTGGCGGTGGCCCTCATCATCATCTTCGTCGGCTAATGCCGGGAAGGAGACCCGATGGATAAACTTGGCATTAATCTGGGGTTCTTTCTCTTCCAGGTGTTCAACTTCGCCGTGATGGCGATTCTGCTCTACGCCTGGGCTTACAAGCCGATTGTCCGCAGTCTGGAAAAGCGCCGCGAGAAGATCGCCCAGGGTTTGGAAGATGCCCGCGTGGCTGCCGAGGCGCGTGCCAACGCTGAAAAGGAAGCCGCCAAAATCCTCGCCGAGGCGCAGGCCAAAGCCGCTCAGACTATTCGCGAAGCGACCGAGCGCGCCGAGCAGGCTGCTAAAGAAGTGCGTGCCGCTGCGGATGCGGAAATTGCCAAAGCCCGCGAGAATGCCCTGGCAGAGGCCGAAGGCGAGCGCAACCGCATGTTGAGCGACCTGCGCGGTCAGGTGGCCGCCCTGGCGATTGCCGCGGCCCAGAAACTGGTCGGCGAGGCGCTCGATGAGAAACGCCAGCACGCCCTCATCAACGAGTTCTTCTCCGGCGTCAAATCTGGCAAGGTGGTCGTGCTGGAAGATGCGGATGTGAAAGGCGCTTCTGCCGAGGTCGTTTCGGCCCTGCCGTTGACCGGCGAAGAAGAGGCCGCCGTCAAGAAAGACATTCTGGCGAAAGTTGGCGCGCAGGCGGTGACCTTCCGCGTCGACCCGTCCATCCTTGGCGGGCTGGTCATCAAGGTCGGCGACAAGGTGCTGGATGGCTCGGTGGCCGCTCAACTCGAAGGCTTGCGCCAGTCGCTGAAGTAAAGTTTTTTGGAGTGATGAAGAGGGTTTTGGTACAATTGCCGAAGCCCTCTTTTTGTTTCAGGTGCACAGGTAGACAGGTAGACAGGTGGGCAGAATGCGAAATTAACTGGTTGTGGAATGAGAAGCTGATCTTGGCGCGAAGAGGGGTGCTAGTAAATCCGCACAGGCGTCTCTTTTACAAGTCGGATTCCTTCTACCGCGTCGACAACTTGTTTGCCCTTTGCAGGGATTCGTTTTTCCAGGATTGCCATATCCACTAAAAATTCTTGGAGTTCTGCAATGGTATCTGGATTTTTTCGTCTGCTTGTATTGATGGCATAGCCCAATAGAGTAGTGTAAACTTGTTTCTGTAAAATTGCTTGCAAGAAGATAGTGCAAGGGGGGTGTGACACAAATTTTCGGGGAAAGAGAGGTAAGATTGTGTTTAGCCTAACTTTTGTGCAACCAGAAGCGATTCGGTGAAAAACGGCATGGAATCACAAGATTTTGGTTTCAGTTCAAGGGCTTCTGCCTGGCCGCAAGGCTAGCACCCGGCCCGAAAAGGCACTGCACGCGCTGAACCTTAACATCTTACCTTGTGCACCTTCGATCACCTGGGCCGAAACATGCGCTCCCACCTGCACCTGGCGCTTTATACCCATCTGACGGAGATTCAGGGTGTTGGCTTGCGGGTCGGCCTGTTCATCCAGCCAGCGGGTGGCCCAGCGGATGAAGTTGGCCGCAAAGAGGACCAACCGCTCTTGCAGATAGATGGCGGGTGCGGTGCGGACTTTGAAATGATGCAGGAAAAACACCCGTTTGCTTTCCTTGATGCCCGCTTCGATGATTTGCCTGCCATTGTAGTGCCCAAACCATTGAGGCAGGTTCTGGGTAACGTGGTCGTCGCCGAAATGGAGCAAGAGGCTGTATTCGGTTTTCTCCCCGTGATGGAAACGCTCCAGGCCGACATCGAGCGGATAGGGGCAGCGGGTGAGCTGGAGGGCAGGCCAGGCCACCATTTCGGCGTTGGCGCCAACCTGTTCCCAGACCGGGGGCAGGTCGTTGCGGCGGCGCAGGGTTCGGTAGGAATCGGCGCGGTGGCTGTGGGCGGTGGCATGAGTGGCGCCGGGGTGCACGCGATGATGGCAGACAACACAACAAGCAAGATCAAACTGTTGGGGTGTTTCATTTTGATTTCCTGAAAAAAACAGGTCTCTGCTATCGTGTGGTTTGTAGCCGGTCAAATAGATCGAGCGCGATATTCACATTTGCAGGATTGCGATGGAACGCGCCATGATCGCCCTCCGGATCCTGGAGGAACAGCGCGATGGTGCCGCCGTACTTTTCGATCCACGCGCTCGTCCTGGTCATTCCTGGGCATCCATCGCGATCTGGATTGGGATCGCGTCCGCCGCAGAACAAGAGCCACTGGGTTCCGGCAAAAGGTTGCGCGCCGAACTTGCCGCGCTCGATCTCCACATTGCCGGGAAAATCAAAACCCACTCCACCCGCGTTGGCAATCGTCAATCCAAAAAATTTGTTCGTTGAATTATCGAGCGCGGTTATCGCATAGGAATTTGCTGAGCCGCGACTAAAGCCGTGCAGAATCACATCGCCGCGCCCAATATTTTGCTCACGCAAAACGCCTTCAATGATCGAATACATTTCGTACGGCGAATAATAATCCTGAAAGCGCTCTCCTTCACCAAACCACCATTGCAACGCGAGGATCGCGTAGCCGCGCGGTGCGGCGAACGGATGCCACAAGAACAACTCGTCGAACGCCCAACTCGCGTGACCATGTAACGTCACAATGATCACGCGACACGGCGCGTTTGCGAATCCTTCCGGCAGCCACAGCACGTAAAAACTTTTCCCATCGGCGGCAGGAACGATTTGCGCGCCTTGCTCGACGGTGAACTTGTAACGTTCCGCGCTCGCGGCTTTGGCTTGCGCGAGTAACGCTTCCCAGCCCTGCGCTGAGGCAGGTTGGCTCTGCATCAAGGTGGTCGGGATGAGCATTGGTGACTGCGTTGGCGCAGGCGCAGGCGCGCAGGCTGACAGGACCAGATTGGCCAGCAAGAGCACAATCAACGTGCGTTTCACCGTTCATGCCCTCCTTTGGCGGTCAGCGTTGTCCGCGTGCACACCGTGTTGGGCGTGGATTTCATGGACAATTTTTACTTGTCTGCTCTTTCGAGGATTTTACTTCCCAGCGATCATTTCTGTAAATCATGTTCCCTTCTACAAATTTCACAATGGGGATCGTTGCCGACTGGTTTATGAACAAAGATTCTGTGTAACTGTGGTATTCGATCCACACAACGAGCATTACTACATCCCGAAGGTCGACAGGATCTAAGGGTATCTCTGTTTCTCCAACTTGCAGATTGTTAAGGCTAATCTTTCCGCACATGTTTACCGCTTCTGCATTTTTCCAGTACACAAGCCATTCTGTATCCCAACGGTAATTTTGCTCAACTGATGTTCGGACGGCATAGGCAATCCTGTCCAATTCGGATGATGGAAGCTTACCGGAGTTGACCAGCTTGATAAGATCGTACTCGTTAGTCGATGTTCTGGGCGAACAACCTGAAAGGGTTAATGTAATTAAGACAACTAAAACACTGAATTTCACTTTCCTGCTTGTATGAATTCTAACTGGTTTCTGCCCTAGTATCGTCATTACGCATTCTCTTGCTTGTGATTTCGCAGTTCTACACCTAACGGCCCGCGCTTTAGCCGTGCCGCGAAGCGCAGCGGAGCGGCGTCAGGTGCAACATCTCATGATGTCGCGGCCATCATTTTTCCTGGGAGAACGGCCGAGCCCGTTCCCAGGAAACGGTGTTGGCACGCTTTTGACTTTAAGACTCGCCTGCAAGTTTAAGAATACGCTCCTTGATTTCAGCAGAAATCCACATACCCGAATCGCCTAATTTTGAAACATACGGCTCGACCTTATCAGTAATTCCATGTGACTTTGCTTCCAATAAAACCTTCAAAGTCCCCCAAACTTGCAATCCTGCTACCTGTGCGGTTCGACGGGCAAGCATATCGTCAAGCAAAATAACTCTATCTGGATTTTCCAAAGCCAAAGCCATCGCCGCAATTTCGCCTGCTCCTAAATCCAAAGCAAGCCATTCGGACAGCGTAGATTTTGGGTTGACGATTTTTAGCCACGAATAATCGTCAGGATTAGGAACGTCATAACCTTTACTTCTCCCTGCTTGCAATTCATTTTTGACGGCTTCAGGAGTCCATACTTCATCGAATAATTTCGGAAGCCACCCAATACCGCCGATGCGATAAAGATAAAGAAGCGGAGAAGTATTGCTGACGGCTTTAAGCATGGGCATTTTCTAGGTCGTCAAGTTCAGCCGCAAAAGGGAAGACCTTATAGCGATTCAGGCTGAGTAAAAATTCAACTCTGGACATTCCCGCAAGTTCAGCGGCACGCCCGGAAGAAAGCCTGCCCATTTCATACAACTTGACAGCCGCCAACATGCGGATTTCACGCCCGAAAGACTCAGCGTCCGTCTTTTCGGCAAGAAGTACCTTGTCTGGTATTTCAATCGTAATTTGTTGGAGAGACATATTTGCTCCTTCTATCCACCGCTAATTTTACCCGTTTCGACATCAATTTTTATTACGATTTTCTTTCGCACGGGGCGTGCCAACGGTTGGTTTCACCTGCCGCCGTGATCAGCAAGACTCCACTGCTCACCAACACCAAATTTATGCAAATCGCGCCCGCATACCCGCGCCGATCGCGAAGCATCCCCGTAGGGGAAGGCGGTCAGGTGCAAACGGTGTTGGCACGCTTTTGTTATGCAAGACTCTACATGCTTTGAAGTTGCTCACGAATTAAGGTGCTTAATTTCTTGACGACTTCGTTAAATTGTTCGGGCGGCAACTTACAACTAAACTGCGCTTTTCTTGCTTTCCAATCAAGACTTTTTACTTGGTCAGATAAAATTGCGCCTTTGACTTCCAAGCCTTCGGGTATCAAAACTTCAAATGGATACCCTTTGACCTGGCTTGTAATCGGACAGAGCAAGGCTAATCCAACTTTCTCGTTGTATGCCTTCGGTGATAAAACCAACGCTGGTCTATGACCTGCCTGCTCATGTCCTGCTTGTGGATTGAACATAATCCAAACGATATCGCCGCTATCGGGGATGTATGCCATAGGTTCACCAAACTTCGTTGCCTACGGCAAGACCCGTGTCAACTTCGGTATGAAGATTATCTTTTGTGATGCCTGCAAGCAATTCGTCAAGCGTCCAACTTGGAGCAGAAACGGGCGTGACGATAATTTTGCCTTTGACAATGCTTATTTCGACTAAGGAATCGTTTTCCAATTGAGCGTCAACCGCAAAGGCTTTGGGAATTCGCAGGGCAAGGCTGTTGCCCCATTTCTGAACTTTTGTGAGCATAGGGGTATCTCCTGTCTGTTTCTACAACAAAGATACACCTTTTCGCTAAATTTTTCAAGGGCTAATTTTGCAAGGGGCGTGCCAACGGCACGCGGTTCAGCCGCGCCGCGAAGCGCAGCGGAGCGGCGTCAGGTGCACGCTTTGTTACTAGAATGTAAAGCGTGGGGCCTGGCGAGTGGTATCCTTGGAAGCAGCATGACGCTTCACTGGGGATGCTGCTCGGGGCATGAGCATCAGGGCAGACCGACGCCGCCTATGAGACACTGCGCTCGTGGTGTTACTTGGTCGCCCGGTGGAATCTCGTCTGGGCTTCGAGCCCGTATCGGTGTGTATGACTTTTGCCCGAAAATCCAGGCCCCACGACTTTCACAAGGAGAGTGTAGCATGAATCGAGATTTAATTGCAAGACTTTCCCGCCGTTATCTGGCGCTGGACCTTCACAAACACTACAGCATTGTCGCCGCAGTAGACTTCGAAGGGAAAGTCATCCTGGAGCCGGTGCGGGTCGAACAGGCCGACCTGCCGGGCTGGCTCGAAAAACACATCCAAGCCACCGACTTTGTCGTCATCGAATCGACCACGAATGCCTGGACGGTGTACGACCTGCTCGAACCGCTGGCCGAGAAGGTCCAGGTCGCCAACCCGATCAAGGTCAAGCAGATTGCCCAGGCGCGGGTCAAAACAGACGTACGGGATACGCTCATCCTGGCGCGCATGCTGGCAGCAAACATGATCCCGTCCATCTGGGTGCCGCCGGTAGAGGTTCGCAGCCTGCGCTATCTGCTCTCACAGCGGCGGCGACTGACAGGGATGCACACCCAGATTGTCAACCGCATGCACAGTGTGGCTCATCGGCATCACCTGAGGCATCCGCGGGGCAAGCGCTTCAACGAAAAGAACACCGTCTGGCAGCAGGACGATGAATTGTCCGAGGAAGAAAAATTCCAACTCGAGCTGGACATGGCGACCGAGAAACGCCTCGCGGAGCAAATCGGGAAGATCACCAGGAAGTTGAGCAAGATGAGCCACGAGAAGCCGTGGTCAGAGAGCATGATGTACCTGATGCAGCTGCCCGGCTTCGGGGCTGACGCCGGGTGTGGAGCAAAGCGGGACCAAGAACCGCGGCAAGAAGATCACCAAAGAAGGGCGCAAAGACCTGAGATGGGCGATGGTGGAGGTGGCGCAGCGCGCCGTGAAATCTGACCCGCTCTGGGAACGCCGCTTCCAGGAACTGTGCCGCCGCATGCACCGCAACCAGGCGATTGTGGTCATTGCCCATGCACTCTTGAAACTGGTCTGGCTGGTATTGAGCCGCCGCCAGCCCTACCGCCACTTCAGCCACGAGCGCATTGCCTACAAATACCTGACCTGGGCCTGGCAACTGAGTGAGGCAGAGCGTGACGGGCTGACGCGCCAGCAATTTGCACGCTACTACCTCATGCGGATGGGCATTGGGCATGAACTTGAGAAGATCGCCCTCAACCCAAGATACCCGCGCCGCCTGGCAAGCGAAGCCGAACTGTTGACCCTCCGGCCAGACCTGTTCCAGAGCGGCTAGCGCAGCCTGGCGTACGCTGCCTGCACAGCAAACCCCAGCGCGAAAATGGCGGGTGGGGGCGTGGAAGGCTGCCTGTTGATTGAACTCTTGCTTCAAAACCATACCAAAAAGAAATAGTCCCGATGCCTTTGGCCTGGCTCGGGACTTTCTTCATCCAATTTTTCTCTCAACCCTTGACACTGCTGTTAATCGGTGGGCAGGTTAGCGGTCACGCAGACACCCCACCCAACCCATAAACAGGTTTTTGCGCCTGCGGGCAGCCACACCCTGACTTTTGAAAGTACCAGCCCGGCACACCAGCCTGGGGCAACCACACCCCGACCAGATAAACGCGCCGGAACGCGCACAAACCCCAAACCACCCACAAAAACACATGGCAATTGACCTGGCGGGCAAGACAAGCCAACTTCACCAGCAAGCCCGCCGCCCACAGCCAGCCAAACGCCCAGGCGCGGACACACACCGCCCAAAAACCAACCCGGCGGGCAAGACCACTCAACCCAAAACCGAGCCAAACTGACCCCAACCAACGCCCGCGCGCACACCACAACCAAAAACGGCGCAGATTGGCGCGTCACCTGGGCGGGCGTACTCCGCCAAAGGGCGTAACCGCCCAAATAACGGAGGCGGGCGTCCCGGCGGGCAAGACCACACCGCCCAAATGGACTTCGCCCAGACCGAAACGGCGGGCTGGTCACCTGCGCGGGCAAGACTCGCCCATGCCGCCGCGCAAGGCTCATTTGTCAACGAACAAAATAACAAACCACACAATCACCTGCCCAACGGTTGGTTTTATTATCATGTCCTTGTCTGGGGCGCGGAGGAGGCGTATCCTTGGATTGATACCGTCGCCGGGGACGCCTCTTCGGGGCGAGAGCGTCAGGGCTGGCCGACAGCCGCTATGGGATGTCCT
>Ga0101944_10000871_pt1 | contig 77924 bp, 53 predicted proteins | sample DewCreD2012metaG_FD_75245 | JGI IMG/M metagenome (GOLD analysis project Ga0101944, IMG submission 75245) | Hot spring sediment bacterial and archeal communities from British Columbia, Canada, to study Microbial Dark Matter (Phase II) - Dewar... ... | reverse complement strand
GGCTCCCGCGATCACCGCCATGATGGCGATGACCAGGACACGGCCGAGCGGATGTCGCCGATGGATGCTTGAGCGTGGATCCTCCAATGGATCGAAGTGCCGTAAAACCTCCTCGATGTCCTGACGATCGCACAACCTCTTCCAGTCTGCCCGCATCAACCAAATAGTGCGCACTGGCCCTGCTACACAGTCCATGAAATGGCTGGATTTGGCAGCGATCCCGTTTCCGAATCGGATGTAGCCGGCGGCGCGGAGCGTGGAGAGGGAAGGTGCGAGAATTCCATGTGTTCCGAAGGATGCGCAGGGCGGAGTCCACGGCGAGAGAGCACCCGTCGGTGATTTTTTACCGGCCACACTTGGCCCCTGGTTCGGGTTTCTCTCGCTTTCTGGAGTGTCGCTGACGAGCCTCCAACCAAAGGAGTCGAGAAATGAAGACCCGGAACCACAAGAAGAGACGTTTTGCCCGCCTTGAAATCCTGGAAGACCGCCAAATGATGTCGGCCGATTTGGGGCTCGACTTCAGTCAGGCCCGAGCGGCGGCCGATGGGCTTGCATGTTGCGGTCGTGCCGAAGTTGCGGTTTATGCGGGCTCTATGGAGACTGGGGCGGCCCACCACGCGGTGGATCGCACGACGAGCCGATCGATCGTGGAAACCCAGAAGGCGAGCGATTCTCCCCGTACGGGCGGTCTCGTCGGGTTGGGGGGAGTCGGCCTGGCTGCTGATCGGGCGTCGGAGGGGGCCAAGCAGGCTCATGAAGCAGCAATGGTCGGTTTCACCGCCAATCGGTTGGAGCATCTGGGGTCGGGCGGGATCTTCTCGTTGGTTGAACGTACGCCCGCTCTGCCAACCTTCCAGGGCGCGCACCGAGCCGCTCAGGCCCTGAGCGTTTCGGCCGAGGCCCGGGCCGTTGCGTCTGAGGGGGTTCGGAATTCCGTGCCGGCTCGCGGCGATTTGGCCTCGGAGGTGCGAGTCAGGCAGGCGATGTCGGCCGCCGAACCGGCTTCCGAACACACTCCGCTCAGCCTTGCTGCCGCACCGACGGACGGGGCTGGCGATGTGTGGAGTTGGGTCAAGAATGCCGCGTCGGCTGTCGGCGAGACCGCAAAGAAGGTGGGGGAGGTGGCCGGGCAAGTGGTGAAGACCGGCTGGGCGATCGTCAAGAAAGCCCCTGCCGTCAATGCGATCGTTAGCGGCGTCACGCGTGTCCAGGAATCGGCCCGGTTTAGCAACGCGCCGAAGATCGACGTCTCGAGTCTGCGTCCCGGTGACGTGCTCGTGTTCAAGGGCGACGGGGCCATGAGGTCGGTGATCAAGTACGGCACCGAGTCGGGTTTCAACCACTCCGCCATCTACGTAGGCAACGGCATGGTGATCGACGCCGTCGGCGACGGGGTCGTGAAGCGATCGCTCCAAGACGCCCTGAGCGACCAGAACTTCGCGGGGGTTCTTCGCCGGGAAGGGCTCTCCGAGGTCCAGCGGCAGGCGATCGTCAGCACCGCGGAGACATGGATCGGGGCAAAGTACTCTTACAAGAACTGCCTGAAGACTGGCATGGGCTTCATAGCAATCAGCGGAGGCGTGAGACCGGCCGTGACCTGCTCGGAACTGGTCCAGAAGGTCTACCAGGAGGCCCTCAGCTACAGGATTGCGGACCGCGACTACCCCTCTCCGGGCGATCTGGCGATGGCCTCGGGCCTGAAAGCCGTCGGCAGGCTGAAGGATGAACCGAGCAAGATCGCAATCCGCGGCCCGCTGGGGATACCGTTCCCTCTGCCGAGCGTCGGCGGGATGCGGCCGGTTTGAGGACCGGCCGGACGGCGGTTCCGATAAGCTAGACTTGTGTTGGGTCAAGAAAGGAGCAATTCATGAGAACTTGCTTGGTCAACGCAGCGATGTTCTTCCTCCTCGGCGTGCCTTCGGTTGCGGACGCCCAACAGTTTGAGGGTGAGAACCTGCTTGTGAGCGTACCGGAAGGCTGGGTCGCGGTCACCGGCGCAAGAAAGGGGACGATGTACCTTTCCGAGTTCGTCCCCAAGGGGCAGACCGCCGACAACTGGCGGCAGATGATTACAATCCAGGTCTTCCATGGAATGGGGCACGTCGATCCGAAGACGTTTGTGGACGGAATGACCGCCGGCGCCAGGGAGCAGGTCGAGAACGACGCGTTCGCCGTAACGCCTCTGGACATGCCGGGAGATCCGGGGTATCCATCGTTCGGCGTCCTGTGGGCGTCCGGAAGAGTCAGGTCGACGGGCCAAGGCGAGATCACGGCGATTCGAGCCATCCAAGGCAAGGATTCCCTGTACGTGGTCCAGAAGGCGTGGCGGCAGGCTGCGTTCAGTTCGGCCGAGCAACTGACCGTGTCGCCGGAGGAGATTCGAAAGGGCGTCGACTTCCTTAGCGAGGCCAAAGTGGTTGATACGCGGAAGTAGCCCGTCGTTTCTGGCGTGGCACGGCAAAGCGGACTCCTTTTCAAGGAAGTCCGCTCATCGCAAGGGGAGGATGGCGTCCGATGTTTTGGCCCCTTATTGCATTCCTCGGTTTGTCGCTGATCAATCCGCTTTGCATGGCGGTGTCATTCTGCGTCTGCATGGGGATGGACGTTTACCGACCGACATCAACCCATGGGGTCACGTTTGACGCGAGGTTCTTCCCCGTCTACCTGACCGTAGGGATGCTAGTCCTTGTCCTGCAATTGTTCCTCGTCTATGGCATCGCCCGGCTGACCTATCGGGGACGACCGGTCACGGTTGCCAAGGTTGCGCGGGCTTTTCTCCCTGCTCAGAAGCCGTTTCTTTTCTTCGTTCTCGCCCTCCCGTTGCTGATGGGGGATGTCGAAGGCAATGTCCTTGCCTTTGTTGCGAGCTTCGCGTTTCCATTGATTATGGTCGCCGGAGTCTTTGCGGCCCTCCGTCTGTTCAGGAAACTGAAAGCCACCGTAGAGGAACCCTCCAACGAAGGCGATCCTCCCTCTCCCGTTTTCCCTTCGTTTTCTTCAGAACGCGGATTTGCGGCCGCCTACGGGTGCAGACGGGATCGCCGTTGCCAGACCGAGCGCAATCGTTCGGGGCTGAACGGCAGGAAGCCGCGCGAGGCATCGATCCGACCGCCAGCGAGCAGTTCGGCAAGGGCCTGCAAGTCGGCCGCGTTTTCCCCGGACGGCGTAAGGTCGATGGTCTGCGGCGGACCTTCGGAGAAGTCGAGGGTCAGCCGCGTGTTGTCCGGGGAAAATGCTGCCCTTCGGACGGCGTGGTCGCAGCCGAGCCACGGCGTGAGGGGCTCGCCGGTGGCGGTGTCCCAGGCCCGGAATGTGTGGTCCACGCAGGCCGTCACCACGCGGCGGCCGTCGGGGCTGAAGGCGGCATAGGAGACCGACCCGGCGTGGCGAAGCGGAGTGGCGAGCACTTCGCCAGCAGCCCAGTCCCACAGGTACGCCCGGTTGTTGTCGCCCGCCGTGACCAGTTGGTGGGCGTCTTCGCTGAAGGCGGCGTAGGTCACGGTGCTGCTGTGTTCCAGCGGCGGGCCGACCGGCTTCCCGCTTCGAGCTTCGCACACGCGGATGCGCAGGTCTCCCTCCAGGACGGCCGCGAATCGGCGGTCGCCGGAGAGCCAGCGCTGGGTCTGCTGCCGGCGGGTGAACTCGGGCATGGTCGAGGGCCGCTCCTCGCTCGGCTGCGGCGCCCGGATCTCCCAAAGGCGAACGGCATGGTCGTTGCTCACGGTCGCCAGAAAGCGGCCGTCCGGACTGAAGCGCACGTCGTTGACGCTTCCGCTATGCGGCAACGCGGGGGGGACCGCCTCGCCCTGCCCGGCCTCCCAGATGCACGCGACGTTGTCGTCGGCTCCTGTCACGGCGAGACGCCCGTCGGCGGAAAAGCCGACCACTCCCACACCGCTGCGATGCGGAAGCGATTTGCCCGCCGGGTCGCGCCCGACGATCGTCCAGAGGCTGCCCGTGTGGTCGTCGCTCGCCGTGGCGAGGCGGTTTCCCTCGGGGCTGAAGACCGCTCGCACCACGGCTTTGCGATGCCGCAACGTGAAAAGCCGCTCTCCCGTGCGAACACTCCAAATGCAGGCCGTTCCGTCGGCGCTGGCCGTAACGACCCTGGTGCCGTCCGGGGCAAAGGCAACGTCAAGAACCGATCCGCCGTGGCGGAGCCGATCGGCGATCGGGCGGCCGGATGCCGTCTCCCATAGGCGAGCGGTTCCGTCGTCGCTGGCGGTGGCCACCAGCCCGGCGGTCGCGTCGAACACCGCCTTGCGCACGGGGCCGGCGTGTCGGAACGGCTCGGTCAGCCGCTTGCCGGTCTCGGTGTCCCAAAGGCAAGCCGTTTCGTCGTCGCTTGCCGTGAGGAGGCGTTGGCCGTCGGGGCTGATCTCGCACGAATTAACCGGACCGGCGTGTCGTAACGGCGTGCAAACGAGGGCGCCCGTTGCCGCTGACCAGACCTTCGCCATGCCATCGGCGCCCGCCGTGGCCACGATCGTTCCGTCACGACTGGCACATGCGTCGTTCAGAGGACTTCCGTGGACCAGCGGCGGCAACGGCGGCTCGTCCCGGCCGACGTCCCAGAGGCGGGCCGTGCCGTCAGCCGAGGCCGTGAGCAGGCGCCGACCGTCGGCGGTGAAGCGCACGCAGAGGACCGCCCCCTGGTGGAACCACAGCCGGACAAGACGCGGCGATTGACGTACCGTCGCGGCAATTCGCACGCGATGGGCCTCTTCAGCCTCGCCTCGACCCTCGTCCAGCCGCAACGCCTCGACGAACCAGGGTAGCGCGCGGAACCAGTCCCCTTCGTCGAGCAGTCTGGTCCCCTGGGCTACGTTCAGCCGCACGAGGCGCTGGCGGCTCTCTTCGGCCTGCACCTCGGTTTCGCGCAAAGCCTTCGTGATCCGCGCCGTGTACAGCATTCCGCCGCCGGAAAATCCCAGCATCGCCAGGATCAGGACCGCCAACAGGCCGGCGCCGGCTGGGTGACGGCGGCTCCACTTCACCATCCGTCCGACCGCGCCGAGGGGGCGGGCGGCGATCGGTTCGCTTTCCAGGAACCGCCGAAGGTCCTCGGCGAGTGCCGCGGCCGAGGCATAGCGACGTGCTGGATCCTTCTCCAGGCACTTCATGCAGATCGTTTGCAGGTCCAGCGGCACGTGGGGCCGAACACTGCGCGGACATGGCGGCTCCCCGGCGGCCACTTGGCGCAGGGTATCCCAGGGTGTGTCGGCCTGGAACGGAGGCCGGCCCGTCAGGAGCTCGTAAAGGATAGCGCCCAGCCCGTAAACGTCGGTCGCCGGACCGATTTGCCCGAGGTCGCCTCGGGCCTGCTCGGGCGCCATGTAGCTGGGCGTTCCCAGGATCTCGCCGGAGACCGTCAGCGCGTCGGCCTCGTCCAGGCGGCGGGCGAGGCCGAAGTCGGAGATCTTGGGCACCGCGTCAGGCGGCCACTGGCCTGACTTCCCCATCGTCGCCCCGTCGCAATCGGGGTCGCCCACTTCCATGAGGATGTTGCTGGGCTTCAGGTCGCGGTGAACCACGCCGCGAAGGTGAACCGCATGAATCGCCTCGGCCAAGGTGCGGACCAGTTGGGCTGCTGCTCGCGGAGGCAGCGGCTTGCCGGCGATCCAATCGGGCAGACTGCGGCCGGCAACATATTCCATGGAGCAGAAGGGATGCCCTCCGTGGTCTCCGACCTCGTAGACAGCAACGACGTTGGGATGGTGCAGCCCGGCCACTGCCTCCGCCTCGCGGCGGAACCGCGCAAGGTCCGCACCGCTCGGTCGGCGCCCTCCGAGCAGCATCTTGATGGCAACCAGGCGATTGGGGCGCAATTGCCGCGCCTTGTACACCACTCCCATGCCGCCCCGGCCCAACTCGTCCAGGACCACGTAACCGGGGATCTCGGGCCAGTGCTCGGCTGGCCCTGGAGACGGCGGCGATGCGTCGTTGTGGGGCTCCGTCGCCGATTGTGCCAGGGCCACGACGGCATCCATGCGCGCCAGGGCGCCGATCTGACGTTCCAGCTCGTCACACAATTCCGGGCAAGAGCGACAGAGTTCCTGTGCCGTGACCACCTCGCCGCAGTCGCGAATCTCCTCCCAAAGCAGCAACAACTTGCTCAATCGAGGGTCGGACATGGTCGCGTGCATCAATCCACGGGCGGCAGTTCGCCGTGCAAAGCGTCGTGAAGCATCAAGCGTGCCGACTGCCAGCGGCGTTTGATGGTCCGCTCCGAGATTCCCAGGGCCTCGGCAGCCTCGGCCTGCGAGAGCCCCTGGTACCAGAGGAGGGAAAACACATCGCGTTCGTCGGGCGGCAGCAATTCCACCTGCTGGTGGAACTCGATCCAACTTGACAGATGGCGCGGATCGTCATCTTCCGCCGGCTCGTGCGCCGGCACGAAGCTCCCGTCGCCGGGGGGCAAATTCGCTTGCGAGGCATGGTGCGCACCCTGGCCGCGCGGTCCGTAATAGTGCTTCGCAAGATCGAGCAGTTCGCGGCGGATGTTCACGGCCGCCAGGCGGAAGAAATCCACCGAACGATCGGGCCGAACTTCCCCCAAAGCCCGGTAAAGCCGTATGGCGGCGTTCTGCATCACGTCGTCGGTTTGCTCCCAGCGGCGCACGCGGTCGTATTGCCGCAGCATCTTGCGCACCAGATGCGTCAGCCGCTCATAGGCGCATGCCAGGAGTTGTTCGCGGGCGGTCTCGTCTCCCGCCTGCAATCGCTGAAGCCATCCCTCGATCTGGCATGTCTGGCTGGCAGTCCGGAGCATTGGGGGTTGCTGGATTCGAGCGGATTCCCTGGGATGCGACGCCGCGCGGCGACCTTGCCGAATCTATCCGGTCACTCCTCGGCCAGGAGAGAGGCGGCCCATACGCCTCGATATTGTTGAGAGCCCAAGCAAGCATAGGTCACGGGCGTTGTTTCCTGGCCCGTAACCGTTCACGGGGACTGTCCCAATTTTCGCGGCGAAGTCCGCGAAAATGGGACTGTCCCCCTTGGCCGGTCAGGGGGCAGACGCATCTTTCGGCGTAAAACGGCCCGAAAAACGCGCCAGCCCCGGCCTGTGAACGGTTACCCTGGCCCGAACTCCGCGAAACCGTCAGGCCAACACGGCATTCGGAAGGAGGTTGCGTGCCTGACCGTGAGATGGTCAGGGCCGCGAAGCCCGCCGAGTCGTGCCCCTGGGTCGGCGTGTGCGTCGGATCAAGCCATACGACGGTTCGGTCGCTACAACCCCTACAAACGGACTGGCGCTGTCAAGGTGTCTTCAGTAGTTCAGTACGTATGCCGGAGACTCGGAGAGCCGGTCACGCGAGCGGACGTAGGTCAGCGTGGCCCGCGGATCGTCAGGACCGTGCGGAGGAAGCCGTCATGGCCTCCACCTCGCGGTGTGGCGTTGGGCCGCAAGAGCGGCCTTTCCCGGAAATACCGGATGAACCATTTCTCAGGCCGTTTCGGACCAGAAAATGCACGTGTTCCCTTCCCGGCCAAGGGGACTTTCCCCGTGAACCGTTACGGGCCAAGAGTCCGATTGCAGGCGGAACGAAGGACGCGCGGGTCCCCCCATGTCGCCAAGCGGAATGCGCAGCGCGGAACGGCAGTCCCGGCGTCCGGCGTCTGGCATCTTGACCCCCGCAGCGTGCGATGTTAGTTTGACAGATCGCCCCGACTGTGGGAATCCGCCCCGTCCTGTGGTGGGTCCATCAAGTCGCCGGGCGAGCTTTTCTTCATGGCGGGGAGGGGGGAATTGCAGCCGTTCCCGGGCCCGTTGAACCCCAAGGGAGTTTTTCCAAGAGGCGTGTGTTTCAAGTCCCCTTTGTCGTGTCGCTGACCCATCAAGGAGTCGAACCATGGCAGTCCGAAAAAAAACTCATCGAAAACTGCGTTTGGAGTCCCTTGAGCGGCGGACGTTGCTCGACGGCACGGTCTTCGCGGCGCTGGATGCGAAGACCGGCGTCCTCGCCATCACCGGCGACGCCCGGGACAACGGCGTGGAGGTCACCACCGAGGAAATCGGCGGGGCGTGGCACGTGAAGGTCGCCGGGGCGCAAAGCACTTGGATTGCCACCCGAGCCAATCCCCGGGGAACCAAGGTCAATACGGTAGAGTGGGTCAGTTTTCCCGCCGCCAACGTCAAAGGCATTGCCATCGACATGAAGGACGGGCGGAACTCGGTGCGGGTGGACGTTGAGGCCGGGCCAGAGGGCGGAAACCTCGTGCTGGCCAAGGATTTCTCCTTCCGGTCCGGCAAGCACCTCGATTGCCTCTTCGCCTGCGGATTCGACGTCCAGGGCAACATCAACATCCGCACCGGGGCAGGAGGCGACACCGTCGAACTCGGCGCCGCGATCGAGGTGGAGGAAGCGTTTCAGTTTGTGCCCGTGAACGTGGCGGGCACGGCCGCGATCGACCTGGGGCCGGGCAACAACTTCTTGCAGATGCGCGGGACGGTGGGCAAGGACCTTGCGATCACCACCGCGACGGGCATCGACGCGGTTTTCCTGGCTGCCGGCGTCGGCGGAAACCTTGCGATCAACATGGGCGCGAATCAGGACACGCTTTGGGTTGCCCAATTCGCCGAGATTCCAGGTCCGCCGACCGCCGCCAGGGTGGGAGGCAATGCGACGGTCAACATGGGCGATGGGAACAACTCGGTCCAGTTCAACGCCCAGGTGGACAAGAATCTCACGATCACCGGCGGGAAGCACCTTGATTCGTTCCTCGTGGGTCTGGGAGTGGAACCAACCGGCGCCGATCCGGCCCGTCTTGCCTTGCAGCAGGAAGAACCCCTGCCCGGGATCTCGATCCAAGGCAACTTGAACCTCGACAGCGGCGCTGGAAACGACACGATCTACGCGCTGGCCGACGTCGGCGGAAGGTCCGCCGTGAAGACCGGGGCCGGAATCGACTATGTGTTCTTGACGGGGACGCTTCAAGGGAACGTCGCCCTGGACACGGGGGCGGATGCGGACTGGGTCCTGTTCTACGCCACCGCCGTCGCCAGCGTGGATATCAAGACCGGGGCCGGCGCCGATGGCGTTTGGGTGGTAGGCCCCGCGGTCGGGGGCAATCTCGCCATCGACGCTGGCGCCGACGGCGACGACGTCACGGTCTTGGCCAACGTCGGCGGCAATGTGAGCCTCAAGACCGGCGACGGCGATGACGCCGTCACGATCGGCCAAATCGAGGATGGCGGCGAGGAAGGGGAGACGCCGGCGGCCGCGCTGGATGGTGAAGACCCGCCAGCGCCCACAGTCATTCAAGGCAGTCTGGTGATCGACACCGGCGCCGAGAGCGACCAGGTCAGCGTCCTCGCCGATGTCCACGGCGGCGTGAGCCTCAAGACCGGCGACGGCGATGATGTCGTCACGATCGGCTGGAGAGATCCGCCCTTGACCGTTCGAGGGAGTCTGCTGATCGAGATGGGCGCGGGCGACGATAGCGTGAGTATGGCCAACGTAGTGGTCGCGGCCTCGGCTCGCGGCCAGCAAGCCAAGGCCGCTCCGCTGGCCAGCGGCGATGTGCGGATCGCCTTGGGAGACGGAGGAGAACTCTTCGAGAATCCGAATGGGCAATCCGACGTCCCCTACTTGACCACGGAGAACGTCCGGATTTGGGGGCTGCAAGCGGCGGGGAGGCTCACGGTCGACGGCGGCAACGGCGACAACTCCATCGCCTTGCTCCAATGCAACGCCGCCCACGCCGACGTGGTCAACGGCCCCGGCAGCAGCCTGATCGCCATCGGGCAGCTCGGCCTCGGGGGGACGGGAAATCTGTCGATCAAAAACGGGCCGGGCGATCACGGGATTTTCATCGGCGCGCGTTTCGGATGGAACGAGTTCTTCCCGCTCGAAGGCGCCGTCGAATTCGGCGTCGCGGCCGCTTCGGTGGCGATCCAGACGGCCAGCGTCAACTCCGGGCAAGTGACCGTCGAGGACAGCAACATCGACAGGAGCCTGGCCATCGATGTCACGGGCGGCGACGTCAGAATTGCCCTGTCGAATGTGCAAGGGCTGCCCATGCCCGGCGGCTATCGTCGGGTGGCTCAGGTGTCGATCCGAACCAGCGCCGGCAACGACCAACTGAATATCCTCCCACGCCAGGAGGGCGATTTCGGCCTGAAAGCCGATCGCGTGTCCCTCGACACGGGCGTGGGAAATGATTCCGTGGCCATCAATGCCCTCGAGGCGGACCAGGCCCTGGCGTCGCTCGGCGCAGGCGACGACTTGCTTGCTTGCGGCGATTTGACCACGATTGCCAGCGCGGTGCTGGACGGGGGCGCGGGCGCCAGGGACCGGTATGAAGGTCCAACCCCCGCGAATTGGCAAATCAAGAACTTCGAGGAGATGCCGGCGCCTTAGCGGGCCGGATCGGTCTTGATCCGGAAAGCGAAAGCATAGCGTTTCACGGGGATTGTCGCGTTTCTGGGTCCGAAACGAACCGAACCATGAGCCAGTGCCCCCGCTTGTGCACGGTGACGTGAAGACAGGCGCGTTTTTCGACCGGAGGGTGGAAGACGCGCCTGTCCCGCTTGGGCAACCGCATTCGCCGTTGGGAGAGTCCAGAGGTGAGTTCCATGGAAGATGCCGAGGCCCCGGCGATGGAGGGCTCTGAGGCCTCCGGGCGACATCGCTTGGGCGTCATCCTCCTGCTGGCGATGGGGCATTTGGCGGGCGACTTCTACGCGATGCTGCTGACGCCCCTGATTCAGGACTTCCGCGAGGCCTTTTCGCTTTCGGTCACGGCGGTTGCGGTCCTGGTGAACGTGGGCAGCCTGTCCAATTCCACGCTTCAGCCCATCTTCGGTCACTTCCTGGAGCGATTCGACCAGAAGTCCGTGTTTGCCGTCGGGCTGTTGATCGCCACCGTCGTGTTGAGCTGCATCGGGCTGGCGCCGGGGCCCGTCTGGCTGGGCGTTCTCTTGGCCTTGGGCGGGTTGGGGGTAGCCCTGTTTCATCCGAGCGGCGCGGTGCTGACAAGCCGTTTCGCGGGCCCGCGGCGGGGGTTGGCGATGTCGGTCTACACCAACGGCGGGGCGATCGGCATTGCCTTGGCCCCCCTGGCCGTCACGCTGTTGATGGAGCGCGCGACGCGCGAGATGTGCTGGCTGTTCATGCCCTTGGGCCTGGCGACGGCGACGGCGGTTTTCGGGTTCGTCCCGCGAACCGCCGCGTCTTCCGAGCCAACCCGGCTGCCTCGATGGCGATCCCTCGTTCATCCCGGGGCCCGGTCGGCCTGGCTGGTGTTCCTCTCCGTCGTCTTGCGATCGCTCGCCGTCGTGGTCATTGCCAGCCTGGTGGTGATCCACAGCGCGGAGCGTGGGTGGTCGAAGGCCGAGGGGAGGTTGCTCCTGACCGCGTTTCTCTTTTCGTGCGCTGCCGGAGGCGTGATCGGCGGCTATCTTTCCGACTACCTCGACCGTCGTCGCCTCATGCTGGCCGCCTGCTTCCTCGCTTTTCCACCGCTGGCTGCCGCCTGGCACGTTTCGCACCAGGGGGCGTTGGCGCTTCTGATCGCGGGCGGGGCCGTCTTGTCGCTTTCCACGCCGGTCAACATCGTGGTGGCGCAGGAACTTCACCCGAATCACGCCAGCGCGATGTCCGGCGTGATGATGGGCCTGGCATGGTCGGTTTCGGTAGTGCTCCTGGTGCCCTTCGGGGCTTTGGCCGACCTGACCAGCGCGACCACCGCGCTGAGCGCCAGCGCGCTGTTGCCGGGCCTGGCGGGCCTGTGCCTGCTGCCGCTCCCCGATTTGCCTCCCACCGTGCGGCCCAAAGCCGCGGCCGAGTCCCTGGCGAGCGCCGGGGAGAATGGATGACGGCGTGGCCTTCGGCTGGGCGGCATGGAGTCCCGCCCTGCGAACCTAGGGCCTCGTGGCTCCTTTCCGGAAGGCGCCCCAGCCGTCGGCCAAGCGGGCCGTCTCGCCACGCACCGCCCACCGTCGCGCCCAGCACGGCGCGAAAAGCGGGGAATATCGCTAGCCGGATGCGACGGAAATCTTAACTGGACTTGATGCCCGCTGCGATGCGATCAAACCGGCTTGACGGTCGCCGCCCGCGGCCCTTTGTTGCCACGGCGGCCCCCGTCGCCTTGTTCCAGATCATATTCGACGGACTGGCCGACCCGAAGGTCGTCGAACGCCGTGTCGACCACCGCCGAGCAGTGGAAGAAGACATCTCCGCGTTCGGCGGAGATGAAACCAAAGCCTCGTTCAGACACGATCTTCTTGATTACACCCTGTGCCATCGCTCCAACGCTCCTCCCAGCAACGCCACGAAAGCGCCGGGCCAGCGTTCTGGGCGAAGCTCGCCCGAGGATCGATCCCGGCGAGACCTCGCCGAGCCCGGCGACTGCCAATCTACACCTGAACCTTGCACGATTGCAAGGCCGCCTTACCCCGCCACGGTGGGGATTTTGCTGTTTTTTCAGGCTTTGGCGACATGCGGCGGGTGGAGACGATCCCCCTTTTCGCGAGCTGCGGCGGGCCGCCCGCTACGGATTTCGCCGGCGGATTTCGGTCGAGGAGACGTCCTCGTGGAATTCCTCGAACGGCACTTCCCGGCAAAGCTCTCGGAGCGGCGGTCGGAGGTCCAGGTCGCTCAGGCGGATGAATCGGTCCCCCTGGCAGCGGCCGAAGACCAGGAAACGGCAGCCGCGCGAGGCGATCCGTTCCATGGCCGCGTGCCACGCCGCCGGATCGCGGCCGTGGTAGCGAGCGTCGGCGACACGCTGCATCGTGTCCACGCCCAATATGAAGGTGGCGCCAGGAAACTGGGCAGATTTTTCCTCGAAGGTGGGAGCGCGGGTAAGCCAGACCGCTTCCCGCGGGGCAAACTGACCGAGCCGCCTCTCGATCTCGACAAAATCCAGCGGCGGCTTGTCCACATTGAGGATCGAGATCTCGAACTCGACCGGTTCGCCGAGTTTTTGTCGAGCCAGCTCGGCCATCCGGCGATGGCCGTCGTGGATGGGATTGAACGCGCCGGGAAAGACAACGCGAGGCCGCGGGTCCGCCGCTCCGCCGGTCCCCCCATGCCGCACCGCGGGGACTTTGCCGGCCAGCAGGTCCTGCCAGGCAGGCGGCGCGGCCGCGCGGCGTTCGACGACAGGTTCGTCCTCCTTCAGGCCAGGTTCGAGTCGTTCCCCGAGCCCGCAGGCCAGGGCGACCGCATTGAGCATGAGCCTGGCCGCGACCTGTTCTTCCTCGCCGCGGGTGCGGCGGTCCTTGACCAGCTCGACCGACCAGCTCGCCGTGGCTTCGGCGGTTTGGCAGGCGACATAGACGCGATGCGGCCCCCGTTTGGGCCGATCGCTGGCAAGGCTGGCGGTGCAGGCCGCGCCCGCCAGCGGAGTTGCGGGCGAATCCCCGACCGCCAGGCGGCCCGCCCGCAGATAGGCCGCCATGGCCATGGCCCGCGCCGTCGGTTCCGCGCAAAAGCGATCGGGCCGGCCACCCAGCCAATCGATCATCGCCGGTTCGCTATAGGGAACCACGGCCTCAAGCACGCTGCGCGACGCGCCCGGCGTCAGGAGGAGTTGGGCGATCGCCAGGCTCCCCCCGCCGCTTGCGGCGAGAACAAAACGCGTCGAGGCATCGTGGATCCGCCGGACGAAGGGTTCGTCGGCGACAAGGCGCGAGGCTTGGTCGTCACCCAAAGGCGTTTCCCCCCGCATTTGCCCGACGGTTCATTGGGCCGCTTCGCACTCCTGGACTTTCTTCAGGTGGAACTCCTCGGTCAGCAATCCCTCGTCATACAGCAGCTTGAGTTGGCGCAGGCGGCCGGCGACTTGCTGCCTGGTGAACTTGGGCTGCGGCGCGTTGGACGAGGCGGTGGTGGTGGGCGGCGGGGGCGGCGAGGCGGGACGCCGGAACTGGCGGCCGGTCGGCTGGAAGGACGGGTCGAAGACCAGCACTTTCAGCTCCTCGGCCGGCACGAGGTGCCGCCACAGGAAGGCCTGCATCCGATCCTCGACAGGCACGGCCGTGCGAACCAACTCGCGCCCGTCCACCATCGCGCGGCCCACCACGGTCAGTCGGACCGGCGTCGGGGTGGCCTCCAGATCGGTCTTCAAGCCCAGCCGCGCGATCTCCGGAGCGCCCGGCTGTTTGGGCGGGACCGACTTGACGGGATAGGAGGAAAAGCCGGTCGGCAGGTCCTTGAAACCGATCTGGATCGGACCGGTGAACCCATCCTTGCGGAACACGTGCACGGTCACCGCGGTCGAGCCCTTGCCTCGCATCGCCGTGCTGGAAGGCACGATCCGCAGGGCGAAATCGGGCCGCGGCTCGCTCAGACGCAGGCGATAGGCGTGTTCCTCCCCGCCGCCGCGGGCCGCGTCCCCGAGGTGGACGAAGTACGTCCCGTCGGCGGGCAGCTTGAGCGACACGCAGGAATCGGCGTCGTGCGTGTTGATGCCGGAGGTCGGGTCCTCGCAGTCGTCGTTGACGGCCAGCACCTTGCCCGACGCGTCGGTGATCTTCAGCATGCTGTCCAGCGGCGACTCCAGGCGTCGGGCAAGGACCTCCGCAACCAGGGTTTGGTCCTTGCGCCCGGCGATTTGAAACACATCCCAGTCGTCGGTGCGGTTGATCCGTCCATTGACGATGATCGGAAGCTTCACCTTTTGGGCGTGCGCCGCGTCGTCGTTGGATTCCTGCTCCAGGCATTCGGGCAGCGTGTCGATCGCGAACGGCACGCGGTTCGAGACCATCCCGTCCCGCGAAGCCGCCACGAGGTACACGCCGGGTTCCGCGTCCGGCGAAGGCAGCGCGATCCGGGCGTCTTCCAGGTTCCAGCCCTTCAGGCGGACGGTGGGCGACGAGCCCGCCCGGGCGCCCAGCGGGAAGACGCTCGTCAAGAACGGCAATTCCCCGATGGTCATGCGGTAGACGAAGTCCTCGCGGCCGCGGTAAATGGCGTCGGTGATGTTCAGGACGTACTCGCCGTCCTTGGGCACCTCAAAATAGATCACCGGATCGGGTTTGAACCGGTAATCGTCGTTGTAGGCCAACTCCTTTCCCTTCGCGTCGCAGATGAAGATCACCGGCTGGAACCAGCCGGGAACCGCGTCGGCGATGAACGGAACCAACTGCCTCGCCTGGACCGAAATCACCAACCGCTGGCCTTGGCGGGCCTCGAACCGGTAGCGGTTCACTTCCCCGGACGCGATCTGGCCGTTCATCGTGCAGGGGACGGGAATGCGGACCTCGACCTCGTCGTCCGGCCGATTGCGCAGGGCGAGTTCTTCCTTGCCGAGGACCTGGAACTCCGAGGTGCGCATGGGTTTTCGGGCGACCTCGGGCACCTGGCCGATGCAGAACGCCAGGGGGTTGGACACGCCGCGGGGCGTGGCCACGACCAATTCCCGCTGGCCCGGCTCGGCGTCCGGATCGATGGTCACTTCCACCAACACCAAATTGGAGATCGACGCGCAGGCCGGACGGTTGACGTAGGCGGCCATGCGATCCTCGATCTTCGCGGCCAACTTCAGCTTCGCCTGGTCCCCGCCGCCCGACGCGGCGGTCATCAGTTCGCGCGCGGGCTTGCGCGAACCGCCCTTCAGTTCGCTGAGTTGTTCCCTGAGCAGTTGCATTTCCTGGGGGCTCAAGCGGCGCTGGTACTCGACCACCTTGGCCTTGACGCCCTTGCCGGACACGATCGCCCGATTCACGTCATCCAGCCCCTGCCCTCCCAAGCGAACCTGGACGGTCGTCCCCTGCTGGCCGCCGGCAGGATAGACAAAACCGATGTAGGGCCTCACCTGGGCCTGCGCCGCCGGGGCGGCCAGCAGGCCGCCCAACGCCAGAATCCAAAACCATCGCATCATCGAACACTCCCGCTTGCTACATGATCTCCGTCAACAACCCGGCCGATTTGACCCGCTCCGACGGGGCGGGCAGCACGTGGGCCTCGGCGCCCTCGGGATGGGGCAATCGCGCTTGGGCGTCGATGCCCGCCAACTGGTAGATGCTGCCCAGCAGATCGACCGGATAGACGGGCCGATCCTTGACCTCCTCGGCCTTCGCGTCCGAGGAACCCACCACATGCCCGCCCTTGAATCCGCCGCCGGCCACCAGGACCGTGAACACCTTGCCGTAGTGATTCCGGCCGCCGTTCCAGGGCGGCTGCCAATCGACCTTCGGACCGCGCCCAAACTCCCCGCAGCACCAGACGATCGTGCTTTCCAACAGGCCGCGGTCGCTCAAGTCGGCCAGCAGCGTGGCAAGGCCTTGATCCAACTGCGGGCACTGCCGGCGCATGGTCTGGAAGTGGTTGCTGTGCGTGTCCCAGCCGCCGGGATAATTGATCACCACGTAGGGGACGCCCGCTTCGACCAACCGCCGGGCGACGAGGCAGTCCTGGCCGAACGTGTGGCGCCCGTAACGGTCCCGCAATTCCGGCTTCTCCTTGTTCAAATCGAAAACCTCGCGCCCCTGGCCCAGGATCAGCTCGTAGGCGGCTTTTTTGGCTTCCTCGGCGGCGGCGAGCTGCGGGCTGGCCGCCATCACCTTCCCCATCGTGTTCATCTTCTCCAGCAGCGCGCGGCGGTTCTTCTGCCGCTCGTCGCTGATGCCGCGGGCGACCACGCCCTCGACCTCGAAACGATACGAACTCGGGTCCCCGCCCGTCGCGAACGGCTTGAACCGCGGTCCCAGGAAGCCTTCCTCGGAGAATCGCCCTTGCGGCCGGGTGAGCACGACGTAGGGCGGAAGGATCCCCTTGTAGGTCTTGCTCATGAACCATGCGAACACGGCCCCGATGCTCGGATAGGCCAGTCGCTCGCCCGGCGCGTGGCCGGTCTGCATCAGATAGGCCGCCGTCTCATGGCCGTTGTTTCCGTGGGTCATGCTGCGGATCAAGGAGAACTTGTCCGCCTGCTTGGCCAACAGCGGAAACAATTCGCCAAGTTGAATCCCGTCGACGTTGGTCGGAATCGCCTTGGCGAACTCGCCCATGTATTCCCGGCCCGACTCGGGCTTCGGGTCCCATGTGTCGTTGTGCGACATCCCGCCCCAGAGGAACACCTGGATGATCGACTTGGCCTTGGCCTTGGGGGCAGGCTTGCTCGATTCGGCGGGGGCCGCGAACACGCCCGAGGCCGCAGGGCCGGCCAGCAACAATCCCGCCGCCCCCCCAAGACCCCGCGCCATCGCCTCGCGCCGTGAAATGCGCCCTTCGCCCGGCGTGTGAAGATCGGTGCTCATGTCGTGTCGTCTCCTTTCCATACCCAATCGATTGGCCAAGGAAGCGGAACGCGTTTCCAACGGGCCGTCGGCAGCGCGGCGCGTTGGAAACGTGCCGTGGTGGATTTCGTCACGCGATCAATCTGGTCGGTCTGGTTTCCACATGTGTTCCAACAATTCCGAGTTCGTCGGGAAGCGGACGTTGCCAACACCCCTGGGGACAAAGGCGGAACCCGGGCAAGACCTCGCTCCACAACGCGACTTTTCGGGGACGGACCTCCCGATAGCGTCCGTTGGCCTGCAAGCGAAGCAAAGTCACCTTCTCTTTCGGTTCCTCCACGATCGAGTACTCGCGCCCCCGAACCGTTCGTACTGCTTTCACCTCTTGCCGTCATCCCGATCGCCGCTGTCCGGCGAGGCCCGGTCAACGACTCCGTCGATGAGGTCCGCCTTCTGGCCGTCCTTGACCATCGCCCAGAAATCATCGACATCGAGCAACGACGTCTTGCTGGCGACGGACATGCCTGGCGGCCTCGCGACAAACTTCCTGTCAAAGCCCCGCCGTGGATCCCCCGAATCAGTGCCGATACATAAACTCGCTGCTGTTGATCAAGGCCCAGGCAATGTCGATCCAATCCTCCCGCCGTTTGACGATCACGGGCTTGGGCGGGGGCGCGGGCGGGGCGGCCTTGGCCGCCTTGGCGCCCTTGCCTTGTCGGGCAGGCTTGCTCGGCGCGACGGCGCCGACCTCCGCCAGGGCCTTGCGTTCCTCGTCCGTCGGTCGCCGCGAGAGGATCGTCAAATACAGCTCCTCGACGATTTCCTCCGGCTTGCGCCCCGACTCGAAAATCTCCCGCAACTTCGGACCTCGTTCCAGCTTGCCCTGAATATGGCTGGAATTCAACATGTGCAGCCATTGGGCGGGGACGGGCCGGTTGTTCCGCTCGCTCTCCAGGCCGGTGGCCCGCGCCGAACGACCAAACAACGCCAAAAACGGACTGGTAATGCTCCCGTCGGCAATGGAAATCGCCGGCTTCTCGCGGGGGATGTAGGTGAACGGCTCGGGGATGGGGCTGGTGTAAAGATCGAACGTCCCGGTCACCTTGTTGATCGCGTCGATCAACACCTCGGCCTCCAAGCGGCGCAAAGGGTAACTGGCGAACTGCGCCTCGGCCTCGGGACTCGCGTAGCGCGGCATCGAGGAAAACTGGTAGGTATGCGAATTCAGGATCAGGCGGTACAAACGCTTCAGGTTGTACCCGCTGGCAATGAATTCCTTCTCCAAATAAGCCAGGAGTTCCGGATTGCTCGGCGGATTGTCGTCGCGGATGTCGTCCGGCTCGTGGATGATCCCCCGACCCAAAAGCCACCCCCAAACGCGGTTCACGATCGCCCGCGCGAACCATGGGTTCTTCGGCTGAATGAGCCAGTCGGCGAAGACCTCGCGCGGGTCCCGATGCGGGGGCACCTGAACCTTGGTTCCGTCGGGAAACACGGCGTCCAACGGCTTCAGTTCCTGCGGCGGCGCCGCGGCCGACTTCTTCGCCGCCTCGTCGCCCGCCACGTTCGCGAACGGAACCGCGGTGTGGAACGGGTCCCAAAAGACGTTTTCCTCTTTCCACTCGCGCGTCGGTTTGTAGCCGATCTGCGAAAACAGCGCCGCCATGCCCGCCAAACGCTCCTTGGGCCAGGCGTCGGTTCGCGTGCCCATGAAGGTCAGCGCCACGGCGCTGGCGATCCCCTCCGGCGTGCGGTTCTGGACCGCGCGATAGAAATTGACCGGCCCGACCCGAAAATTGCTCCCGCTGGACGTCAGAAGCTCGCGGACAAACTTGTCGTAAGGCTTGTTCTCGGCGATCGACGCCCGGACCCAGCGGTGATAGGCCTGGGCCGCGTTGGGCCAAAGGTTGATCGGAAACTCGGCCTTGATCCGCAGGACGTCGCCCCACTTCATCGACCAGTAGTCGGCGAATTCATCGCGTTCCAGGAGCCGGTCGATCAACGCGCGCCGCTTGTTCTTCACGTCGGGATCGTTGAGAAACGCCCGGACTTCCTCAGCCGTGGGAAGCGTGCCGATCACGTCCAAATACGCCCGGCGGACAAACACCGCGTCGGAACAAAGGACCGGCTGGATGCCCAACTTCGCCAGCCTGGCAAACACCAGCTTGTCGATCTGCCCGACCGCAACCGGCCGCTCCGAGCTTTCGTACACGTTGGGGGTCTCGGACAGCACCGCACCGCCGTCCCCGCTCGCGAGGAAAACCAATGCCGAAATCAACGACGCCGTCGTCATGCGTGAAACACTCCCATCCGGGCACCTGCGGTCGCCCAAAAAACCACCAAAAGAGTGCCAACCAATCCGGAACTATCAGGGGATGTCTCGGTGTGTCCTCAAAACAGAGTGGGGCGTGGCGCGTACCGGTCCATTGTAACCACCCTTGACTTGGACTGGCGACCAGTTCCCCCCATCGTCAAGAACCGTACACCCATGCAGAAGCCCTTAACTCCACGGTGGGGGATCGCGATCATCCGAACCCATCCCACTTAATTGAACGCCGACGGAACCATTTCGGACCGTCCGGCGGTTCGGATTTGCGGAAAACAAGGTGGACGGCATACGGCGGCCCTCACCGGGCCATGCCCATCGATGCGAACCCGCCGCCGCAGGCCGCCACGACGAGTGTTGCCGACGATGCACCCCCCAAAAGAATGCGCCAAGAGAACGCGGGGGTAGCTGTTTCCGAGAGACGAACGCGGCTGGGTTGCCTCCGAAACGGGTGATCTGATCGATTCACGGGCGCTGGCCCGAGTTGCTCGGCGAAGTCCGCGAAAATGGGGCTGCGCCCTTTGCCGACAAGCGGACAGGCAGACTGTTCTGTCCGCAACCGCCCGAAAAATCAGCCAGCCTCAAACCTGTAAACAGTTTTGCCTCGGCGGGCCCCCCAAGATCCTGCTGAGCGACAGTTGTCGCGCCGCGGTCGCGCATGCGGACTGCTTGGGCCTGAGCGGGTGTCCGGGCTGCGGTCTTTCCGACAGCATGACGGCGGCACGAGCATGACGGCGGCGCGCCCCTGCCACCAAGCCGCGCTCGCCCCGGCCCATGGGGCCAAACGGAACGCTTGGTTCGGAAACCGCCACCGCCGCTTACCTTGCCCCGCGCAGTCAGATCACACCTAGTCGTAATGGGGGTGAAATGCACCCTATTCGTCTACAGCGCTATACCCGTCACGTCCTCAAGGTGCCTTGCCACAGAAGTGATTGGGACATTTCGGCGGCCACCCCCATCCTATCTGTTTTTTCCAGACTTCCGTATTGACTGTCAAGGGAAATTGGGTACATTGAGCACTTTGTTATTTTGGCGACACATAAATGGACTGGTTCGGATAAATCGATTGGGGTATTTGGTGTTGCTTTGAATGGCAAGGGAAGGTCTCTAGGCTGACGAAAAAAAGCCACGCGGGGTTGCAGGTCACGATGCCCTTTCGCAACGCCATTGCCCGTCGAGCCGCGAAGAGGAGGTGCTCGCTGCTCCATAACTTCTTGGTCCGCAATCTCTTATGGAGCCACAAAGGGATCGGCGCCGCCATTGGCACCTGAAGTGCGTTGAAGGCTCAACGTACATCGCGGGACGCTCAATTGCGGTTACCCAAGCTGACTCTCGACGTTGAGGATCTCACCTTGCGGAAGAACACTGCACAGACTGTTCGACGGAATGGCCGGAAAAGGCGCGCCACCCGCCCCATCAACGGCAAGGCCGGCATCAACGGCCGTTCGGCTGCGAAGCCGGTCGACGACGATCATGACGAGATGCCGCTGGATGGCGAGCTGTTCGACGACCTGTTGCTCGACGAGGCAGAGGGCGTGGAGGGCGATGAGGAGGGCGACACGGGCGGTGATGACCAGATCGACGACCCGGTGCGGATCTACCTCATGCAAATGGGCGAGATCCCCCTGTTGACCCGCAAAGAGGAAATCGCCGCCGCCCGGGACATCGAGCGGTCCCGAACCCTGTTCCGCTACAGCATGTTGGCTACGGATTACCTTCTGCAAGGAGCATACGGGTTGTTGGAGAAGGTTCGGGAGGGCCGCCTGCGACTGGACCGCACCGTGGAGGTTTCGGTGACCAACGTTCGGGGCAAGCGTCATATTCAGAAACTGCTCGAGCCGAACCTGCGGACGTTGCGTCATTTGCTCCAGCGGAATCGCCGCGACTTCGCCTTGGCCATCAGCAAGAGTCGGCCCATGCGCGAACGCCGCGAGGCATGGCGCCGCCTGGTGGTGCGCCGCTACAAGGCGGTGCGGCTGGTCGAGGAACTGGGGCTCCGCACCCAGCGGCTCCAGCCGCTTTGGGAGAAGCTCCAACAGATCGCCGCGCGCGTCCAGACGCTTTCCAGTGAATTGGCCAACCTCCGCCACGCGCGGGCCGCGGCGGACCGGATCGCGGAAATCCGCAAGGAGCTTCGCTACCTGATGCGGATCACCCTGGAAAGTCCTTCCACGCTGCGACGCCGCATCGAGCGCACGTCGCGCCTGCAACAGCGCTACGACGCGGCCAAGCGGCGACTGTCGGCCGGAAACCTCCGGTTGGTGGTCTCCATCGCCAAGCGCTATCGCAACCGGGGCCTGAGCTTCCTCGACCTCATCCAGGAAGGCAACACCGGTTTGATGCGAGCCGTCGATAAATTCGAGTGCGAGCGGGGCTACAAGTTCTCCACCTACGCCACGTGGTGGATTCGGCAGGCGATTACGCGGGCAATCGCCGATCAGAGCCGCACGATCCGCGTGCCGGTCCACATGATCGAAACGATGAGCAAGGTCCGCTCCGTGACCCGCAAGTTGCTTCAGACTCGGGGACGCGAGCCCAGCGTCGAGGATACGGCCGCCGCGGCCGGCCTGTCGGTCGACGAGGCCATCTGCATTCTCCAGATGACCCGGCAGCCCCTTTCGCTCGACCAGCCGGTCGGCGAACACGACGACAGTTATTTCGGCGAGTTCCTCGAGGACTACCGCGAAGAGGATCCGCTGTATGAAATGAACCAGGATTCCCTGAAGAGCCGCATTGCCGACGTTCTGGGGGCGCTCAACTACCGCGAGAGAGAGATCATCCGTCTGCGGTATGGACTGGCGGATGGGTATACGTACACGTTGGAGGAAGTAGGCAAGATCTTTTCGGTCACCCGGGAACGGGTGCGGCAGATCGAAGCCAAGGCGGTTCGCAAGTTGCAGCATCCGGTGCGGTCCCGACGCCTGATGGGCTTTCTCGACCGGCCGGTTCAACCGCCCCAGCCCCCCCTCGATCCGGAGCCATCGAACGAGGACGCCGCGAACGAGGACGCCGCGCCGGTCCAGGGCGTCGGCTCGGTCGACGTGATCTCTTCCCCGGCGAATGTTCCGGCCTGATCCGCCCATTGTCGCGCCACCCGGTTTGACGTAGCATGGCGCAAGCAGAAATCCCCCCAGACACGGCGGAGGCGCTGGCCATGATGAACGCGACGATCGGGCTGATTGGGGCGGGCCAAATGGCAACCGCGCTGGGCCAGGGGCTCATCAAGGCGGGATTGATCGCTCACGACCAACTCCTGGCCAGCGATCCCTCGGAAATTGCCCGCGAACGCTTCTCCCGCACCCTGAACGCCCGCGCCACGCCCGACAATCTCGACGTGGTCGATTGGGCCCAGATCGTCATCCTTGCGGTCAAGCCGCAGCAGATGGCCGAGGTGTTGAGCCAGATTCGGGGCAGGATCGGCCCGGAACGGCTGGTGATTTCGATCGCCGCCGGCGTCCGCTGCGCGGCGATTCTCGAGGCCCTGGGCCCCCAGACGCGGCTTGCCCGCGTCATGCCCAACACGCCGTGCCTGGTGGGCCGGGGGGCGAGCGCCTACTGCCTGGCCGGCGCCGCCTCGCCCGCCGACGGCGAGATCGTGGCGCAAATCCTCGGCGCGGTGGGCGTCGCCATCCAGGTGGACGAGAAGCTGATGGACGCGGTGACGGGGTTGTCCGGCTCTGGTCCAGCGTTCGCCTACGTGATGATCGAGGCCCTCAGCGACGGCGGCGTGCGCATGGGCTTGCCCCGGCACGTGGCCACCACGCTGGCGGCCCAAACGCTTCGCGGCGCGGCCACCATGGTCCTCTGCGGCGGCGACCATCCGGCCGTGCTCAAGGATCGGGTGGCCAGTCCCGGCGGCACGACGATCGCCGGATTGCAGGCCTTGGAAGCCGGCGGACTGCGCGCCGCCCTCATCGCCGCCGTCGAGGCCGCGACGCGCCGCGCGGCCGAACTCGCCGCCGGCGCGTAGCGGGCAGGAGGGGCGACGATGCCGGTCTTCTGCGTGGTCGACGACAAATACGTGCCCCTGTACCGGATCCTTTGGATCTCGGCCCTGCCCCATTTCTGCGGCGGCGACGACTGCCAGCGCGAAGGACAATACGAAGTCCGGCTCGAGGACGGCGAGTCGGTTTGGGCGGATCGCGAAGAACGCGACGCGGCGCTGCGCGCCTTGGCCGAGTGGGCGGGCGGCGACGAGCCGGAGGAAAACTGCGACGAACCGGATTGAAACGCTGCGCGGAGCATCGTCCCATGTCCATGTTTGAAGACCGGCGGTACCAGTGGCGCGAAACCTATTTCGTGTTCTTCGATCCGGACCGCCGCCCCAAGCTCGAGGCGCTGCGGAACAAGCTCGAGGCTTCCGGCGGAACGCATTTTTCCATCGCCAACGCCGCCACCGACCACCAAGGCCGGATCGAATCCATGACGATCTTCGCGCCCGACGACTTCGCCGCCATGGACATCAGCTTCCTCGCCGGCAGCGAGGTTCGCGAGGAGGTCCGCGAACTCGTCAACGAGCTTTCCGGACCCGCCTGCCAACCCGACGAGCGAAAGAAACTCGAACGCCTGAAACGCTGCCAGGCCCGATTCGACGTGCTGCATTTCGAGCAGTCGAGCGACGCGGAGGACGAGGACGAGGGCCTGTTCGATCCCAGCGGCCTTCTGATCGTGCTCGACGCGCTGGTCGAATTGACCGATGGCATCGCTGTCGATCCGCAGTCGGGAACGATGTTGTGACCAAGAACGGACGAGCAAGGCTCGCTTTGAGGCACCAGACGAGGAAAAGGGGATGCTAGCCAAGGAAATCAAACCCGGCGCGATCGTCAATTACAACGACGCTCCCTGTCTGATCGAAGCGGTGAACGTGCAATCGCCCTCCGCCCGGGGCGCGGCGACGCTCTACAAATACCGCGCCCGAAACCTGATCACCAAGCAGAAGGTCGACATCACGCTCAAGGGGACCGATTCCCTCGACCTGGCCGATTTTGCCCGCCGGCCGGTCAAGTTCATGTACGCCGACGCCTCGCAGTTGTACTTCCTGGACCAGGAAAACTACGAGCAGTACGGACTGCCGCGCGAGAGCGTGGCCGAGGAGAGCAAGTACCTCACCGAAGAGCTGGAGGGCGTCCAGGTGCTGATCTACAACGATCAAGCCGTGGGACTGCAATTGCCGGCGGCGGTGGAACTGACCGTCGTCCAGTGCGATCCCGGCGTGCGGGGCAACTCGGCCACCGGCCGCACCAAGCCCGCCACCCTCGAAACCGGCCTGGTCATTCAGGTCCCCGAGTATCTCGAACAAGGCGAGCGGGTGAAGGTCGATACGCGGAGCGGAGAGTTTCTCGGCCGGGTGTGAGACGCGGCCCGACCCGAGCGCTTTCCCGGCCCATCGTCCCTCGCGCCGCCAAGGCGCGATCGGCCGGGCCGCGGCCCAATCCACGGGCCTCACGCGCGCCGGACGGCGGCGACCGGCGCGGCGGAATTCCACGGCCGGGAAACACGGGACGGCCACGAAGGGCACGGTCGGCGAATGTAAGCCCTTGGCTGGCAGAGGTGCAGCGTGCTTGGCGAGCACCTTTTCGTTTCGTCGGCGCTGGCCGTCTGCGTTCTGATGCTCGCGGAGCACGCCACGGGGCTGTTACGGTGCGCCCTTTTTCGCCGTCCTGTTGAGTGCCCGCGCCTCCTCCCACTTCGCGAGCCGGCCTGCAAGCCCCCGGACACACCAAGCGATACCCATCCAGTAGGGAATGCTCAGCAGGGCAGCGATGCAAAAGAACTGCTGCGGCGTCAATACGTCGCGAGCTAACTTCAATGGATGGACGACTGGCCAATGGATCTCCTCCCAGCACATAGGGAAGAGCCCGTAACGTAGAAAATTCCGCACGGCCCACAGTTGCCGCGCGAGCCACTTTTGCTCGAATCCCTGGAGCGTAAAGATGTGAACGCCGTCGGGCCGGATTTCTTCTGAATAGACCGGCCGCGGCTCCGCGAACGCCCACAGCGCTTGGAGCGGCCCCGGCATCCTCATCGCGAGCGCGATGAGCAGCCCCGGCGCCGCCATGGCCAAACCGATCTTCCACCCTGCCCCGCGCCTTCGGGCCGGCGCCGCTTCGGGGGAAGCGCGTCCGGTGACCCTCGCTCTCAGCCTGGCAAAAAACGCAGCAAGCGTCCGGAACACAGCGACCCCAACACCTATGCCCGCTCCGTACCATACGGCCCTTGACACTGAAATCACAGCCGAATCGAGCAGCGGGTTGAGCGGGAGTCTCGCCCAAGGGCGAAACACGACGGTCCCCGCGCCGACCGGCACGATAACCAGACTCAACATGCAAACGACCGCGCCGACGAACATCGCGGCCAGCGGGACGAAACTCCGCAAGATCCAATATAGACCCGCGAGAGCCACGCAGATTACCACACCGGAGGCGGCATAAGGGAAGAAATCATACCAGTCAACGTGCTGCGGGGTCCTATCCGGCATTTGCAGCGCTGCAAAGAAAAGCGCGACAAGCACGATCGCTGCAACGACCACCCGGGGCGGGACTTGAATCCGCCGCTTCCACTTCTGGCTGGTCGCAGAATCGACACCCGGAGGTTCAACCACCATCGCGCGGTCCTCCGTGTGAACTCAATAATTATCCCGCACGGGGAACTCGGCTGAAAGGGCAGCATCCTCCGGGCGCACGACGCGGGTCGTGATTTGGCTGGAGTGTGGTACAGAGCCAGGGGACACTATTTGGGTAACCTGGGTAGATTAGGAAAGTTTGCATGGAGGATCGACGCCAACAAGATCAAATCGTGCTTGACCTGACGTTCGCAACGTGACCCACGGCCGGTGCTGCCCCATACTTACGACAACAAAATGGCTCAACGTGGCGATGCACAACAAGGACCTCCTGCCATAGTGCACCAACGAGCGCTATCGGGTTCGGTCGCTCAAGAAGAAGGCCCGCGAATTGGCCGCCCTGCGGAGCGCGGGCGTCTTGCGGAGCGCGAACGTCTCGCGGAGCGCGGGCATCTTGCCCGCATGAATGATCGGCAGTTGCAATGAGGGCAGCATATCCGAACCACGAAGCGGCCAGGATGGCCGCGCTCCACGTGCATCGGGCGGCCAGGATGGCCGCGCTCCACATGCATCAGGCGGGCGGGACGCCCGCGCTCCACGTGCAACGGGCGGGCAGGATGCCCGCGCTCCCGACGTTCGCCGGGGGAAAAATACCGGCGAGACACAACTTAATTCCCGGCCCCTGGGGGATGCCCGCCTTCGCCTGGCCGCCTGAACCCGCCACGAATCTTCAGCCGCACGCGTACGCCCGCGGGTAGTTGCCAGGGGCCGGGCCGTCTGCTACCGTGGGGCGTGGCGTTTGGGGGGCGGCGACGAGCTTCGCCTCCCTGCGGGACATTCGCAGTTCGGAGTTCAGTCGATGAGCAAGCACGGTGGTTCGCGCGGAATCATGAACGGAACGTGGGGCCTCTTGGGGCTGACGCTCCTCGTGTGGCAATGGGGCGCGGCGGTCGGCGCGGAGCCTTCGTCGGGCGTCAAGTTTTCGAAGCGATGCTTGATGATCAGCCCGAACGAAGGGTGCGCGGTCGCCGACGTCAACCAGGACGGCAAGCCGGACATCATCGCCGGCACGCACTGGTTCGCCAATCCGGACTGGATTCCTCGCCCTGTCCGGGACATCCCGCAGACCATGACCGAGTTCTACGCCAACAACGGCGACCACGCTTTCGACGTGGACGGGGACGGCTGGATCGACGTGGTCTCCGGCGGCTGGATGGAGAGCGAGTTGAATTGGTACAAGAATCCCGGCAAGCGCGGACTCGTCTATGGATGGAAATGGGAGCCTCGTTTGTTGAAAAAGGCGCGCGGGCAGAACGAGATTTACGATTTCCACGACTTCGATGGCGACGGCGTGCCCGAGATCTACGTGAATTGCTGGGAGAAGAAGGCCCCGGTGGTCGTTTGGAAATTCATCAAGACGGCGGACGGCAAGCCCGATTTGGAGCGGATCATGATCGGGGACCAGGGCCACGGACACGGCTTCGCCTATGGCGACGTGAACGGCGACGGACGCGAGGATCTCTTGGTGGAGTCGGGTTGGTACGAGCGGCCCGAGAAAGACATCTTCCGACAGACCTGGAAGTTCCATCCCGAGACCGCGCTGCCGCACCCGAGCTGCCCGTTTCTCGCGGTGGACGTCAATGGCGACGGCCGCACGGACCTGGTGTGGGGCAAGGCCCACGACTACGGCCTGTTCTGGTGGGAGCAAGGCGCCCCCAAGCCCGACGGCGCCACGACCTGGAAGGAACACGTCATCGACAAGTCGTGGTCGCAGGTCCACGCGATCGTTTGGGTCGACATCGACGGGGACGGCCAGCGGGAGGCGGTTACCGGCAAACGGATGCGCGGCCACGCCGACGGCGATCCCGGTTCGCACGATCCGGAGGTGATGTTCTACTACAAGTGGGACGCGACGGCCAAGAAGTTCGACCGTTACAACCTGGTGGAGCCGGGCAGCGGCGTCGGCACGGGAATGCAGATCCGCGTGGCCGACCTGAACGGCGACCATCGGCCCGACATCGTGGTGGCCGGAAAGACCGGCACGTGGCTTTTGATCAACGAGGGACGCTGAGCCATGAAATCAATCGTTTCCTGCGCCCTGATTCCGGCGGTCGGCCTGTTGGCCCTGACGCTCGCGGCGCCGGCGGTGTTCGCCGATCCCTACGCGGCCCTGGCGAAGTACCAGTTTGGGCAGAGCCGGGAACCGCTTGCGGACATCGAGGCCCAGATTCGCAAGACGCCCGCCTCGGGTTACAAGGAAATCGAAGGGCGGCTGTTGGCCGTGCTCCGATCGGCCGAAACGACCAAGGACGCCAAGCGGTACATCTGCCGCTGGCTCGCCGTGGTGGGTTCCGGGGCGTGCGTGCCGGCCGTGGCGGAACTCTTGACCGACGAGGATCTGTCGCATCCCGCCCGCATGGCCCTCGAACCAAACCCGGATCCCTCGGCTGGCGCAGCCCTGAGAAACGCGTTGCCCAAAGTCAAGGGCAAACTGCGGATCGGAGTGATTTCGTCGATCGGGGCGCGTCGCGACGGGGAGGCCGTCGGGGCGCTTGGCCGCCTGGCCGCCGACGGCGATCCGTCCGTGGCCGGGGCCGCGATCTCGGCCCTGGGCCAGATCGGAACCCCCGAGGCCGCCGAGGCGTTGGAAAGTCTTCAGGCGCCGGCCGGGTTGTCGCGAACGCTCGCCCGCGCCCGGATCACGGCGGCCAACCATTTGGCGGCCGCGGGCAAGAAGGCGGAAGCGGTTCGCGTCTTTCGCGCCCTGATGGACTCCGGGCAGCCCAAGGCCGTCCGCACGGCCGCGGTCGAGGGACTGGTAAGCCATCTGCCTGGCGGCGAAGCGGCTGCGCTGGTTGGCAAACTGGCCCAGGGCGGCGACGCCGCGCTGCGGGCGGCGGCGGTCGCCGTGTGCGCTCATTCCAGGAACAAGGAGCTGAAGACCGCGGTGGCCCAGCGGTTGCCCGACATGGCCCCCGCGGCCCAGCTCGCTTTGCTCGTCGTCTTGGCCGATGATCCCGAAGCGCCGCTGCGCACTCCCGCCCTGGCGATCCTCGGCCAGGCCAAGGAGTTGCAGGTCCGAATGGCCGCGCTGGATTGTCTGGCGCGCCACGGCGAAGCGGCCGACGTGCCGCTCGTCGTGCGACTCGCCCGAGCCCCTGAGAAGCCGCTTGCCGAGCGGGCAGCGAAGGTGCTCGATCGGATGGCGGGGCCGGGCATTGACGACGCCTTGGTCCGATTGCTGGAGTCGGCCGACGCCGCGGACCGGCAGGTGGTGCTGGCCGCCTTGGCGAACCGCCGGGTCGCGTCCGCGTTGCCGAGCCTGGTGCGGCTTTTGAACGCGCCGGACTCGGGCGTCGCCGCCGTGGCCGCGAAGGCGTTGGGGGCGATGGGCACGCCGGAGCAGTTGCCGCCGCTGCTGGCGGCGCTGACGGGGGCCCGAAATCCCGAGTTGCAGGCCGCCGCCGGGGAGGCGGTGGAGAAGATCTGCGCGAGCGCCTCGGATAAGAGGGGGGCGTCCGCGGCCCTCCTGGCAGCGCTGGACAAGGCCCCCACGCCCGCCGCGCGAAGCTCGGTCCTTCGCTTGTTGGCCTTCACGCGGGGCGAGGAGGCCCTCGCCGCGGTCCGCAAGGCGATCGAAGACCCCGATGAGGAAGTCCGGGAGACGGCGATTCGCACCTTGGTCGCCTGGCCCGAGGCCGCCGCCGCGCCGCACCTGATCGCCTTAGCGAAGTCCCCGCGCAAACCGGCTCACGCGGTCCTGGCCCTGCGCGACGGCTGCCTGCGCCTGGCGAACCTGAAGGAAGTCCCCCTGGCCGAGCGATTGGCGATCTATCGCGGCGTGCTGCAGGCGGCCCAGCGCGCGGAGGAAAAGAAGCAGGCCATCGCCGGCCTGGCCCAATTGCCTTCGCTCGGCGCCTTGGAATTGCTTCAGACGTGCGCAAACGACCCGTCCCTGGCCAGCGACGCGACTTCGGCCGTCATCCGCCTGGCCCGGCAACTCGGACCGGTCTATCCCCAGCAAGCCAAGGCCGCGCTGGAGGAAATCAAGGCCCGTGCCGCCAGCCCCGAGGTTGTGAAGCAAGCCGAGGAGGCGTTGGATTCGCTGAAGAACGTGGGCCAGTCGCCCGACGGTTTCATTCTTGCCTGGCTGCTTTCCGGCCCCTACGTCCAGGAAGGCAAGGACGGTCCCGGCTTGTTTGACATTCGCTTTGCCCCCGAGACGCCGGGCGCGAAGGCCGAGTGGCGGCCGGCGATCGTCCCGCCGGGCAGCGGGCCGCGGCTGGTCGAGATGGACAAGATCCTCGGCGGCAACAACCGCGTCTGCTACCTGAAGACGGTCGTCGCCTCGACCAAGGAGCAGGACGCCCTGCTGGAGCTTGGCAGCGACGACGGCGTGAAGGTTTGGCTCAACGGCCAGGTCGTCCACGCCAACAATGCGGTCCGCCCCTGCTCGCCCGACCAGGACAAAGTCAAGGTGAAACTCAGGCAGGGCCAAAACACTCTGTTGCTGAAAATCACCCAGGGCGGCGGCGAATGGTCGGCGTGCTGCCGGCTCCGGGCCCTCGACGGGAAGCCGTTGAGCGGCATCACGATCAGTCCCGGGGAGCCCTAGATGCCCCGTCGTCCGTTCACGTTCACCGGGCGGATCCGCTCGTTCAAGTATGCGTTTCGCGGCATCGGCGTGATGCTCGTTTCGCAGCACAACGCGTGGATTCACGCCCTGGCGACGGTGCTGGTGTGCGCGACGGGATGGTGGCTGGAGATTGCGCCGTCGCAGTGGTGCTGGATCGTGCTGGCGATCGTGGCGGTGTGGACCGCCGAGGCGCTGAACACGGCCTTTGAGTTCCTGGCCGACGCGGCCTCGCCCGAATTCCATCCCCTGGTCGAGAAGTCCAAGGACGTCGCCGCCGGCGCGGTGCTCATTGCGGCGGTGGGCGCCGCGGTCATCGCGATCCTGGTGTTTGGCCCGGCGCTTGCCGCCCGACTGGCGAGTTGACGCCGCCAGGGCTCTTGACGCGCGAGGGCCGTCCGCTATACTGCCGTGCAAGTGTTTCCCGAGTTTCTTCCGTTCGCATGGGAGGTGAAAACCATGGCCGTCAAGAAGACCGCGAAGAAAGCCGCTCCGAAAAAGGCCGCGAAGAAGAAAGCGACCGGTTCGCGTTGCTGCCGCGGCAAGTAGGCTCGAGCGGGGACGCCCGCTTCGGGCCGTTCATGCTTCCAACTGAATCCCGCGATCGGCGATGCGGTAGGGGATGATCGCGTCCGCACAGGCGCTGCCGCGGTGCTTGGCCACGTACAGCGCCCGGCGGAATCTCGTCCCCTCGCGGATCTTGCCCATGTAGAGCACCGTGTTCGCGTTGCTCAACAGGTCGCCTTCATCCAGCGGGCGGGCCAGCAGCGCGTCGAGCGAAGTTTCGCGGGCGGTTTGCAGCAGCATGCAGCCGATCGCGGCGGGATCATAACGATGGGCGGCCACGCGATCGGCGTTCTGGCGAAAGTGTTCGCGGAACAGGTCGCGGGCGACCCATTCGGCGTCCTTGCGAAGAATCTGGTGGTAGACGTATTCGAAGAGCTCCAGTTGGATCGAATCGCTGGGGCGATCGACCGGCTCGATCCCATCGATCACCGCACGCCGCACGCCGCGGATGAAGTTTCCATAGAAGAAGGCGATCGAGCAGTTCAGCCGCCGGGTGATCTCGGCCTGCCAATCGAGCTGGGCATCGAAGTCCAGGTCCCGCCGGGTTACTCGGCGCCCGCTCAGGTCGAAGACGTGCAGGTAATCGCCGTGCCGGCGCTGGGACGAGAAGAAATCCTCCAGCGGCGGGTGCGGCTGGGGCGCGACCGGCTCCAGCTCCCAATTGAACATCCGCCCCGCGTACTCGGCGTGGTGCTGCGAGTCGCCCCGGGCGCTCATGTCGAAGACGATCCCGGCACGCCCCTCTTGCGACCGGCCCGCGTGGAGGAACTGGAGTCCAAGCTGCGTCTTGCCAATGCCCGCCGAGCCGACGACCACGGTCAAGGTGCCGGGCAGCAGGCCGCCGCCGAGGAGATTGTCGAGTGCTTCAATCCCGGTGGAGAGTCGCATGGCGGAATCCTGGGCAGTGGACCAAGCAGGGTGGGCGGAGGACGGTGGACGGAGTGCGTTGCCGAAGACGAGTCGCTCTTGCAGGGTTCGGCGCCGAGGCGTCAAAGCCTTCGATTTTATGCTGACGTGGGTCTTGGCAAAAGGACTCGCCAGGGCGTAACCATGGACAGGCCGGAGACTGGCTCGTTTTTCGGGCCGTTTCGCGCCGAAAAATGGGCTTGTCTCCTTACTGGCCAGGGCGACAGTCCCATTTTCGCGGACTTCGCCGCGAAAATCGGGACAGTCCGTGAACGGTTACGCCAGGACGGTTCAGGATCCCTTGGCTCCGGGGATCCGTTCCCATGCCAGGTACGGGCCGATTTCTCGCCTTGCCGGCCGAGGGAAACGCCTGTTTTCGGGCAATTCGCCGCGAAAATGGTGACAGTGCCCGTGAATGCCTGCGGCCCAGGCAGTCGTCGCCGCCCCGGGGTGGCGGCCCGGCCAGGCAGGATGCCCCCCGCGCTGGCGTGACGATTCCAGGATTCGTACCCCTTCTCGCCCATTAGTTCAGGCATTAAAGTCTAATCCACACGGGGGGGGCAGCCCCTCTTGCCGATGAATCTCCTTCGGATTTGGGAACTCCCCGGGGGCCAGTCCCCGGTTGGGGCAAGCCGTCAGTGCGTACTTCAGGACCAACGCCCGGGCAGCTTGCCTGGTGTTTTGCCTCCGACACGGTCGCGCAACGACGGGTTTTGAGAGAGGCCGTTGAGAGGAGTTCCGGGGATGCGGAACGGCGGATGGCCTATTCCACCCCACCCGGCTTGTGTGGTGGGTTTTTCGTTGACAGTCGCTGGAGTGCGTGTTTAGAATCGACGTAGGTTTCTTGCCCGCAATCTTGTCTTCGTCTACCGAGCTTGCCCTCGCGCGGCCTTCAAGGAGCTACTGCACCATGGCGAGAGAAAATCAAGGACTCCAGATCGCCTTGATCGTGTTTGTCATGCTCGCGCTGATTTTGGGGGTGACGACGTTCGTTTTCTATCGGCAGTATGACCAGGAAAAAGGCAAGGCGCTGGCCGCGGATCAAGAGAAGGCCAAGGTGGCCAAGGACTTGGACGCCGCGCAGAGGGAAATCGTCGAACTGAAGCGGATCCTGGGCTTTGCGGCTTCGGACACGATGCAGGTCATTGGGCAGGAGGTCCCCAAGGACATGCAATTGGCGGCCAGCCTGCCCGAGGCCGACCGAAACTATCGCAAGCTGGTCCAGCACCTCAACGACACGGTGCAGAAGAAGAATCAGGCCCTGGCCGTCGCCGAGAACGACAAGGCCAATCTCCAGAAGCAATTGGCCGACCGGGAGAAGGAGGCCGCGGCTCGCATCCAGCAACATGAGGAGGAAGTGAAGAAGGCCGGCGCGGACTTGAGCCAGATGGCGGCCAACTACAAGAAAACCGAAAGCGAACTGAACGCGGAGAAGGACAAGTTGCTCACCGAGCGCAAGGAAATCGAGGACAAGAGCAACCAGCAGATCAAGGCCCTCCAGGAAACGGTGGCCGCCAAGGACAAGGAAATCAGGACCGCCCGCGACGTGGCGGTCCGCTATCGCGACGAGGCCGAAGCCCTCCAGCACACGACCTTTGAGATCGCGCATGGAAAGATCTTGTGGGTCAACCAGCGGACCGGGAGGGTGTACGTGAACCTGGGCGAGGCCGACGGGCTGCGCCGACTGATGACCTTCGGCGTGTTCACCTCCTCGTCCAACGACGTCTCCCAGTCGGAGAAGAAAGCCAGCATCGAGATCATCGAGATCCTCGGGCCGCACATGAGCGAGGCGCGGATCACCGAGGACAAGCCGGGCAATCCGGTGGTGCCGGGCGACCTGGTGTTCACGCCGATTTGGGCCCCCGGCCGACGCGTCCGCATCGCGTTGGCGGGATTCATCGACATCGACAACGACGGGCGGAGCGACTTGGACAGGGTTCGCGGGATCATCACCACCAATGGCGCGGTGGTCGACGCATATCAGGACGAGTCGGGCAAGGTCATCGGGCAGGTGACCAGGGAAACGACTTACCTGGTGCAGGGAACGCCGCCGGATGAAAAATCGAGCCGCGACATGCGACGGGGCTACACCGACATGATCAATGCCGCGACGCGGAACCTGGTCCGGCAAATCAAGATCGACGAACTGTTCCAACGCATGGGCTATCGGGACGTGGACCGCGTGACCTCGTACGGCAAGGGCGCCAGCGCCACCGACTTCCGCGTCCAACCCCCGCCTGAGGGCGTTCCGGTTTCTTCCGGCACGGTCTCGCCTCTGTTCAAGCCCCGGCAACCGCAGCGAGGCAGCAAGACCACTTTCTGAGCTGGTCCAGGACTGCGCCCGAAGCCCGCTGGGCCTCTTCGCGGGCGAACTGGTGGCCAAAATCGTAACCGTTCATGGGGACTGTCCCGATTTTCGCGGCGAAGTCCGCGAAAATAGGACTGTCCCCCTGGCCAGTAAGGAGGCAAGCCCATCTTTCGGCGCGAAACGGCCCGAAAAACGAGCCAGTCTCCGGCCTGTGAACGGTTACCCAAAATCTGGCATCCGGGAAGGGGCGCCGCTCCGATGCCGTTCTCCTTCCGGCCCTTGCCTGGAACCGCTCGGGGACTGTCGCCGTCTTGGGCGGGCGGATGTTGCATCGCGTGGTGCGCGGCCGCGTGCGGCAACGCCAGGTCTTTGCTTGTCGAGGAGTCGTGCCCGTCTTGCGTCGGCGAGGCGGGCTGACGGCCCGGCCAGGGACGGTTGACACGGGCGCTTGCAGCGGCCAAACTCACCCCTGTCAGGCTGTCGCGCCGGCAGTGCGCGGCGGATGCGGCGGAGCGTGCGCTGCTGGTCTGGAAGAGAGATGTCTTGTCCGTAAAAACAATGAACGAGTCAGAAGCAGGAAAAGGAGAAGCGTCCGATGTGTGAACACTGCACCAGACGAGAGTTTCTCGGTTCCGGAGTGTTGGCCAGCGGCCTGGCCCTGACCGGAGGGGCTTGGCTCCATGCCTGGGCCGGCGAGTTGCCGCCCCGGCCGCAGGCCAAGGCGAAAATCGGCGTGCTGTTCACGGGGACGCCGGGACCGGCGGATCGCGGATGGAACACCGATCCTCAACACGCCGAGATCATGAAGGCCCGCCTGGCCAAGGCCGAGAAGGACCTGGCGAACGTCGAATTGGTGATCGGCGAATCCAACAGTCCGGAGCAGACGGCGGCGCTGCTGAAAAAGGTCGGACCCGCCGCGCCGGTGCTGGCGATCAACGTGAGCTGCTTTTCGTTGACTCGCGTGGTGAAGCCGATCCTCGATGGGAAGCATCCGACGGTCGTCTTTTCGCTGCCCGCCAGCGGCCACGATTGGATGTATCCCCACCGTTGGCAGCGGCAGGGGCATCCGGTCACGCTGATGCCGAGCAGCGACTGCAACGAACTGGAGCGGGCGTTGCGGCTGTTGCGGGTGATTCCGCTGATGCGGCAGACGCGGATCGTGCTTTTCCCGCCCGCCCGCGGGACCGCGCCCGCCCAGTCCCCCGAGGAAATCAAGAAACGTTTGGGGGCCGAGGTCGTGGCCGTGGCCGAGCAGGCGTTCAGCGACCTCATCGCGGGGGCCGACGCCAAGGAAGTGGAGGCCGAGGCCGCGCGGTGGACCAAGGAGGCGAAGGGAATCCTGGAACCCACTCCCGACGACATCATGAAGGCGGCCCGCGTCAGCGTGGCCCTGCAAAACTTGATGAAACAAGAACAAGCCCAGGGGCTGGCGATCGGCACCTGCATGGGCTGGCTGCCAAAGGGCTTCCCCTGCCTGGGGTTCACGCGCCTGCGCGACCGCGGCATCCCGGCGGCCTGCGAAGGCGACATGGACTCCCTGTTGACGATGCTCTTGTTCCAGTACGCGTTCGACCGGGCGGGATTCCAGGGCAACGCCACCTTCGACACCTCGCGCAATGCCCTGTGGACTGCCCATTGCACCGCTCCGCTCGTCATGGACGGCCCAGGCGGCAAGCCCGCCCCGTACCTGCTCCGCGGCCATTCGGAAGTCGGCGGGAGCGGCTGCGTGCCCGAGGTCCAATACCGCGTCGGCGAGACGATCACCCGGGCCAAGTTCGTCAACTTGAGCACGATCCTGGCCTCGACGGGCAAGATCATTGAGGTGCCGGCGAAGTCCGTCCACGGCTGCCGCACGCAGATCGTCACCGAAGTCCGCGACGCGGCCAAGATGGCGGTCAATTGGAGCAGCGTCTTGGACACCGAGGACGCGATGACCCTGCTGCACCGCGTCGTGTTCTACGGCGATCACATGGACAGCATCCGCCACCTGGCGAGGCTCATGAATTTCAGCGTCGTGGAGGAAGGTTGATTCGCAAAAAGGGGAGGCGTCAACGCGAATCGGAGGGGACAGGGTCGGACACGCGTCCGGCCCGCCCTCCCATCAATCAACCGTTCACCGGCCGGTGACCGTTCACAGACCGGAGAGTGGCTGGTTTTCGGGCCGTTTCATACCGAAAAATGCGCCAGTCTCCTTACTGGTCAGGGGGACAGTCCCATTTTCGCGGACTTCGCCGCGAAAATCGGGACAGTCCCCGTAAACCGCGCTTCCATCCGTGGCCGCCTAATACGGATACAACCCAGGCAACTTCTTGGCCGAAAAGTCGGCGGGAATCGTGTATTGGATCGTCACGGGCGATTCCTCAACCACGATCGCGCCCAGCCTGGGTTCCCAGACCCAGGTCCACTTGCGGAGTTCGTCGCGGGGAAGGATCAGGCGATCCATCACGCGGGTGCGGCGCTCCTTGGCCCAGCCGCCGTAGCGGTTGGTGTATTGCCAGATCTCGTGGCGGATCGTGGCCGCCCCGGCCATGTCCGCCTCGTAGCTGGTCTCTTGGTCGCGGATGAGCATGACCAGCACGCGAACCGTCGAGTTCTTCCCATCGCCGGCGATGGAAAGCGGCACGACCTTGTTCTCGTAGTGCCTCGACTTTCGGATGTCGTCGAAGACGCTATCGCGGGTCTCCTCGTCGACGGGGGTGTCGTGCGAGAAGAACGCATCGAACTCCAACACCGGCGGATAGTCGAAACCCTCGATCCGCACCCGATCGCCCACCATGATGACCAGGTCCCAGCGCCCTGCCGGGAGGTCGGGAAACACCCACGCTCCCCGTTCGCCTCGCTGGGCCCAAAAGTCCACTTCGGGCGAGTCGATCTTGGCCTTGGGGTTGACCGGTTTGCGCGGATTGCCGTCCTCGTCCCATCGGCGAAACGCGCCGACGCGTCGGACCTCGCGGCCGTTGTCCAGGACCAGCGTCAGCTTTGACGCCGACGCTTCCGGCGGGCCAGCGGCCATGGTTGCCATGGCCGCGCACGCGGCGACCAGGGGCGATCGCAAAACTCGCATTCAAGGACTCCCGATTCCGATTCCCGCGATGAAGGATTCAAACCAAGCGAGCCCGGTGCGAATGTCCGTTTCCGCGTCCCAATGGGTCGTGGGCCTTACGGCCGGCGCCGTCTCCCTTGACACCGCCGGTCTTCGCGCGAAGCCAGGGTGAGCAAGAGCGGTCGTTTGCCGACTGGGCCGCGGTGATCCATCTGTTGACCCCTCAGGGCACTCGCGGTAGCATCGTGGCGCAATGCCTTCGCTGTCAACCGCCTGCCGCCGACGGGAACGGGCGTCTTGCGGCGCCGACGATCGTTTTTTCGCAATCGCTCACGACACCACCTGGAGGGCCACGCTCCGTCGTGGCCGAAATCAACACCATGACGGCCGCGACGGAGCGTGGCCATTCACGGGGACTGTCCCGATCCTCGCGGCGAATTCCGCGAAAATAGGACTATCCCCTTTGCCGGCGAGAGGACAAACACGTTTTTCGGCCCGAAACGGCCCGAAAAATGACTTGGTCCCCGGCGTGGGAACGGTTACGGCAAAGCGTGTCCCTCCGTTCCCCCGGCGCCGTCAGGGCGAAAGGGGCAACCCCATTTTCGGCGGCTTCCCTGCGAAAACCGGGAAGGTCTCCGTGAACGGTCACCTCTTTTTCTCAGGGCAACCTTGGCAACCGCTCAGGAGTTCTTCCTTACTGGAGTTTACGGCCGCCTTGGCGAGCTTGTCCAGCCGAGGTTTTATCGCCGCCGGGCAAGCCAGCCGTCGCGGCTTTCTTTCCCAGGCCTAGGAAAACGCCATGACGTTGATTCTGGAGTACATCGCGCGGACCGCGGTCCCGGTGGAGGTCGAGGGACTGATTCCATCCGCCCTCCGCGACAAGGGGCTTGGCGAGATTGCAAAGATGCCGATCGCCGTGGGGAATCGGACGCTGCCGGCGGCCGAACTTTTCCGGATTTCGGGAAATGCGGCAGACGAGCGGATCGAAATGCACGGCGACCTGTCCGGAGTCCACTGGATTGGCGCCAACATGGACTGCGGCGAGATTCGGGTTCTCGGGCGGGCGGGGCGGCACGTGGGCAGCGAGATGTCGGGCGGCGTGATCACAGTGGAGGGGGACGCCGGCGATTGGCTGGGCGGACAAATGCGGGGCGGGTTGATCCGCGTGCGCGGCCAGGCGGGGCATCTCGTGGGCGCTGCCTTCCGCGGAAGCCCGCGAGGCATGAGCGGCGGCACGATCCTTGTCCACGGTCGGGCGGGCAATGAAATCGGCCATCGCATGAGACGCGGCCTGATCGCCGTGGGCGGGGCCGAGGATGCGGTAGGCTTCAACATGCTGGCCGGCACGATCCTGGTCTTTGGGCCGTGCGGAATGCGTCCTGGCGCCGGGATGCGCCGCGGCACCCTCGGCCTGTTTGGCGAACCTCGCCCGAACCTCCTGCCCACCTTTCGTTTCGCGTGCCGCCTGAAGCCCCTGATTCGCGCGATGCTGTTTCGCGAATTGGACCGCCTCGCCTTTCCCGTGCCTCCTTCGCTGCGGGACGCGGATTGCGATATGTTTCACGGCGATTTTGTGGCCCTCGGCCGGGGCGAGGTGTTCTTGATCGCCGGTGCATGAGCAGCGCGGGCCGCCATAGTCGTAACCGTTCACGGGGACTGTCCCCCTGGCCGGTAAGGGGACAGGCACATTGTTTCGCTCCGAAACGGGCCGAAAAACGAGCCATTCCCCGGCCTGTGAACGGTTACCCATAGTCTGGCTCCTTCGCCCCATGCCACCGTTTCGCGGGTCGGACAATCCTCGCCCTGGAGGGTATTCGCTTGAGAATCGACGGGCGGGGTGCTAATGTAGGAGGAAGCGCCTCAAAAGAGCCTTTTCCCATGCCAGAAGCACAAGCCGTCGGCATTGATCTCGGCACGACCAACTCCGCCGTGGCTTGGGTGGATCCGTCCGGGCACACGGCGATGATCCCCAACGCCGACGGAGACCTGCTCACGCCGAGCGTGGTGCTGTTCGACGACGCGGAGATCGTGGTGGGCAAAGAGGCGCTTCGGGCGGCGGCCGCGCATCCCGACCGCGTGGCCCAGTGGGTCAAGCGGGACATGGGATCGCCGGTGTATTCCCGGCCGATTCGCGGGCAATACCTTCCGCCGGAAGTGATCCAGTCGTGCATTCTCCGCCGGCTTCGGGGCGACATCGTGGCGGCGGTGGGCCCATCGGCCAAGGCCGTGCTCACCGTGCCCGCCTACTTCGACGAGCTTCGCCGCAAGGCCACGGCCGACGCCGGAGAGATGGCCGGTCTGACGCTGGTCGACATCGTCAACGAACCGACGGCCGCGGCCCTGGCGTTTGGCGAGGCCTTGGGGTATTTGTCTCCGGCGGGAAAGCTGCTGAAGGAAATGGTCGTGATGGTCTACGACCTGGGGGGTGGGACGTTCGACGCCACGCTGCTGCGCCTCGCGCCGGGCGACATCCGCACCCTGGCCACCGATGGGGATGTGCAGCTCGGGGGACATGACTGGGACGCCCGCCTGGTGGCCCACGCCGCCGAGGCGTTCCGGCGAATTCACGGTTGCGATCCCCGCGACAATCCTTCGGCCCTGAACCGGCTCTACGCCGCGGTGATCGAGGCCAAACACGCGCTGAGCGCCCGGACGCGGACGGTGATTCGCGTTGAGCATCAGGGCCTCGTCGCGGAGATTCCCGTCGCGCGCGAGCAGTTCGAGGAGATGACGGCCGACCTCTTGGAGCGAACGGCCTACACGATCCGCCAACTGGTCGCGGCGGCGCGGCTCGAATGGAAGGACGTTTCACGCATCTTGCTCGTCGGCGGTTCCACCCGAATGCCCAGGGTGGCGCGCAAGCTCCAGGAACTGACGGGGATCGCGCCCGACCGCACGGTGAACCCGGACGAAGCCGTCGCGCGCGGCGCGGCGATTTACTGCAAGTACTTGCTTTCCGCGGTGGAGCACGGCGGGGCGGCCAGCACGTTCCAGGTGACCAACGTCAATTCGCACAGCCTGGGAATCGAGGGCATCGACCCGCAAACGATGCGCAAAATCAATGTGATCCTGATCCCGCGCAACACCCCCCTGCCGGCGAAATGCACCGAAAAGTTCATGACCAAGACCGAAGGTCAGCGGTCGATCGTGATCCAGGTGCTGGAGGGCGAAAGCACGATCCCCGGCGAGTGCACGGCCATCGGCCGCACCGTGATCCGCGATTTGCCGGACGGGCTCCCCAAGAATTGGCCGGTCGAGGTGGCGTTCGAATACGGCTCCAACGGTCGGCTGAAGGTCCGCGCGGTCGTGCCAGGCACGCACCGCGAGACGCTCTTGGAGCTGGAACGGGACGTGGGCTTGTCGGTCGAGGGGATTTCGCGGTGGAAGCACGTGGTGGGAGGGATGGCGGGCTTCGCGGAATTCGAGGGAATGCTCGACGCCTTGCTGCCGTCGCCCGCCTTGATGTCCGCTGTGGGGCCCGGACAACCTCCGGCCGTTCCACCATCGGCGGGCGCGGGTTCGACCGGGCAGGCAGAGCGATGGGATCGGGGCCCGGCCGGGGCGATTCCTGTACCCCCCATGCCTGGCGGCGGCGGCATTCCCGTGGAGGCTTTGTCCTTGGCCCCGCCGTCGTCTGGTCCGGCGGTGTTGGCTCCCTTGCCCCCGGCGGCCCAACCGGGCATCGGCCCGACCATGGTCCCCTCGCCCGCGCCCTTCGCACCGAGGCCTGGCGGCCTGAATCCGGCGGAAACTCCGGTTTTCCCTTCGTTTCCAGCGACGGCCTGGGCGGCGCCGCCCGGCGAGTCGGGCGATCCGGCGGGCGGCGGGGTCGGGGCGGTCGCCGGAGGGCCGGAGGCCGCGTTTCCCCCGGGAAGGGGCGACCGGCCGCCGGGCGCGATCGACCTTCGCGAACTCGGGATCGAGGTGTCGCCGACGAGCCGCCGCGTGCCGCGCTGGGTGGTGATCGCGTTGGGCTATGGAACGTCGGCCGTGTTGGGCCTGGGCCTGGCGTATTTCGTGATCCGATGGCTGTTCCCGGACAGCCGCTTGCCTTCGCTCTGGTAGGACCGTCATGACCTCCGAATTCACGCCCGCCATTGGCATTGATTTGGGGACGACGTTTTCCGTCCTGGCTCGGCTCGACGACAAGGGCCGTCCCGCCACGTTGGTCAACGCCGAGGGCGAGCGGTCCACGCCGAGCGTGGTCCTGTTCGACAACGACGAGGTGGTGGTCGGCCGCGAAGCGCTGAAGGCCATGGCCACCGAGCCGACCAAGGTGGCCGATGGCTCGAAGCGCGACATGGGCAAGCGCGTCTACCACAAGGTGATCAACGGCAAGCAGTACCCGCCCGAGGTGATCGCCGCCTTCGTGCTCAACAAACTCCGCGTGGACGCCATCAGCCAGATCGGGCCGTTCAGCAAGGTGGTCATCACCGTGCCGGCCTATTTCGACGAGGTGCGCCGCAAGGCGACCCAGGACGCCGGTTACATGGCCGGGTTCGAGGTGATGGACATCATCAACGAGCCGACCGCGGCGGCCATCGCCTTCGGGTTCCATCAGGGGTTTGCCCGCGGCGAGGAGCTGGCGCGCGGGACGCACCGGGTGATGGTCTATGATCTCGGCGGCGGAACGTTCGACGTGACGGTGATGGAGATCACCGGCTCGCGCTACACGACGCTGGCCACCGACGGGGACGTGCAATTGGGCGGATACGACTGGGATCAACGTCTCGTCGATCTCGTGGCCGAAGGGTTCATCCGGCAGCACTTCTGCGACCCGCGCGAAGACCCCATCGCCGCCGGCAAGCTCTGGCGCGAGTGCGAGGACGCCAAGCGGACGCTCTCCACCCGGCCCAAGGCCTCGGTCCCTTGCGATTACCGCGGGTTTTCCAGCCGCATCGAGATCACGCGCGAGCAATTCGAGGAAGCCACGCGCGACCTCGTCGACCGGACGCGGTTCACGATGAGCCAAACCCTCAAGGCCGCCGGCCTGAAATGGAGCGACCTGGACCGCGTGCTGCTGACCGGCGGATCGACGCGGATGCCGATGGTCCGGGCGATGGTGCGTCAGGTGTCGGGCAAGGAGCCGGACACCTCGGTGGCCGCCGACGAGGCGGTTGCCCATGGTGCGGCCCTGCGCGCCGGCCTCTTGCTCGACAAGGCCCGCGGCAAGCCCCCCGCGTTCCACATCCGCAACGTCAATTCCCACAGCCTCGGCGTCGTCGGATTGGATCCCACCACCAAGCGCCGACGCAACGGAATCCTCATCCCGCGGAACACGCCGATTCCGGTCACCGCGAAGCGGGTGTTCAAGACGCAAAAGGCGAACCAGCGGTCCATCCTCGTCGAGGTGGTGGAAGGAGAAAACGCCTCGGCCGACGAGTGCACGGCGGTCGGCCGCTGCACGATCAAGAAGCTCCCCCCCCACCTGCCGGCCGGCTCGCCCGTCGAGGTCCAGTTCCACTACGCGCCCAACGGGCGACTGAAGGTCCGCGTGCGCGTGCCCGACGCCTCCAGCGAGATCGAAACCGAATTCACCCGCGAAAACAGCCTTCCCAAGGAACATCTCGACGGGTGGCGCCGCTATATCAGCGGTTTGGAACCGACCAGCTACCGGTAGCCAGGCCGTCGGGGCCCCGCGGGGCGTGGCGCGAACGCCAAGGCGGCGACCCCGCCGCGACGCAGCCCCCTAGAACCCAAGGCCGGGGCCGTTGAGCACGGCGGTGCCCACGGTTCCGTCGGTGATGCGGAACATCGTCGGAAAGCGGTCGACCCAATCGCGGTTGGCGGCCGGGCAATACTGCCGGGCGTTGCCCTCGATGGCGGCCACCGTCGGCACGCGAGCGGACAGCGACGCCGAGTGCAAGAACGACCGGCCCGGGCAGGTCAGGTCCTGGACGCACAAGAACATCTGGTACTTCTGGGCAGCGGCGCCCATCAACAGGGCCTCGCTGTGTCCCTTGCAGGCCTTCAGGGCCACCCCGGAGTAGCCCAGTTCGCGGCTCAACAACAGGCTCTCCAGATCCACCAGCGACTCGTCAATGACCACCGGCTTTTGCCGAGCAGCGGCGTGCATCCGGTTTTCCGGGTTGGCCTTCAGGTCGCGGTGCGTCGGCTGCTCAATGTACTGGAGGCGGCGCAGCGCGTCGGGCGAGCGGCTGCCCACCTGGGCCAGAAAGTCCAGCACATACTCGACGTTTCTGCACTTCTCGTTGAAATCAGCCGAGTAAAACCACTGGGAACACCCGCGTCGAGCCTGCGCCTCGGCCGCCACCCGCTCGATCGACACCACCCGCTCCACGTCCCACGCCAGATCGTCGCCGTTGAGCTTGATTTTCAAGTGGGTCAACCCATCGGCCAGGATCCACTCGGGAAGCGTTTCCGGAAGGCCGTCGTTGAGGCGCGAGGGCAGATCGGCGTCGGTCAGCGGATCCAGGGCCCCGATCAGGTGATACAGGGGCATGGACGGCTTGGGCTCGCGGAGCGTGTACCGGTCGAGATACTCGCCGCGGAACTCCGGCCCGAGATACGCCGACAGGTCCGAATTGACGAACTCCTTTCCCAGCATGTTATAGGAGTTCTGGCCCAGGGCCTTGCCATAGGCGTCATGGATGGCGGCCTCCAGGGGGCTGGCGGCCACCAGTTGGGCAAGGCGGGGAATCGGCTCGGGCAAGGCCATTTCGCGGGCGACGTCGTCGGCCGATGGCTGGTAGCCCTGGGCGAGTTCGTGGGTGATTTCCAGCGGGTGACCGTAGTCGCGATATGCGGCGGCCTGCGAAACCAATCGCTGGCCCAGGGCCACCATGGCCTGAAGGGTGGTCTCGCCGGGCACCTTCTGGCTTGGCCACGCCCAGGCGTTGCCGACCGGCATGGATCCCAAGCCACGCCCTCGTCGGCCGTCGCGCGTCTCGACATCGACCGCCACGTGGAGGAGCAGGACGTCGGTCACGACGCGCCCGCCGAATTTCATCGGCGTGCGATAGGCGAATCGCTCCGTTTCCCAGCTCGCCTGGATCAAACGCACATCGGTGGGCTTCGACATGGCGGCACTTCCTTGGCGCGCGGTTGCCGCGCGGTTGGAGGCAGCGTTGGCGTGGGCGGCGCGAGGGCGCCGCCGCCCCAAGGTTTCCGGATTGCCTGCATTCCGCGTGCCCGAGGCCCCCTTTCGCAAGGCCCTCGCGCGGCGCAGGTTTTCTCCCTTGCGGCGCGCCGGTGCGCGTCGGACGCGACGACCTCACACCAGTTGTTTGCGCACCGCCCAGACGGCGGCCTGGGTGCGGTCCGAAACGCCGATTTTCCGCAAGATATGCTGCACGTGCTCCTTGACGGTCTCGTAGCTGATTTGCAGCGTGGCCGCGATCTCCTTGTTGGTCAGCCCATGGGCCAGTTGCTTGAGCACCTCGCTCTCCCGCTGGGTGAGGGGGACCTCGACATCGGCGGCCAGGCGCGGGGTGGCCAGCGCCCCGGTCACGCGGCGGAGTTCGTCGCGGGTCCACACGGTTTCGCCGGCGGCCGCGGCCCGAATCGCCGTCAGCAACTCGTCCCGCGTGCAGCTCTTGAGCAAGTAGCCGCTGGCGCCGAGGGCAACGGAGCGGGCGATATAGGTGGGATTGTCGAAGGTGGAGAGGATCAACACGGGAATCTCGGGCTTGTCGAGCTTGATCCGGCCCAATGCGTTCAGCCCGTCCCCATCGTGCATCCGAATATCGAGAAGCACCACGTCCGGCTTGTGGGCCAAGGCGTATTTGACCGCCTCATCGCCCGACGCGACTTCGGCCACGACTTCCACGTCCGTGTCGGCCAGCAGCGTCTTCAACCCGCTGCGGACTACTTCGTGGTCGTCGGCAATCAGAACTTTGATGCTCATGGAGTCACTCCGATCAATCGAGGTTCACGTTGTCTCCGGAGGACCCGCGAGCGGCAAGCTGACAGCGATCCGCGTGCCTTTGCCAGGCTGGCTGTCAACCCGAGCCGATCCGCCAAGCAGTCGGGCCCGCTCGAGGATTCCCCTCACACCGAAACATTTTTCGCGGATCCCGGCGGGATCGAATCCGACGCCGGAATCGCGGATGACGATTTCGAGCCGATTGCCGATCTGAGCGAGCCGCACCTCGGCCCGATCGGCCTTGCTGTGACGCCGAATGTTGGCCACCGCCTCCTGCACGATGCGGTAAATGCCGGTTTCCAGACGCGGATCGAGCCGCCGAAAGGCAATGTCGGCCCGAAACCGGATCTTCAGGCCCGACGCATCGTCCCCGTTCAACAGCGACTTGATGGCCCCGATGAGCCCCTTGTCGTCCAGGGCGGGCGGTCGCAGCCCCAAAATGACCCGACGCGCCTCGTCCACCGCCCTGCGCAACAGGGCCACCGCCTTGAGCACGGCGGCGCGCGCCTCCTCCGAGGCGATCTTTCCACTGTGAACCAGGGCCTCCAGTTGCATTTGCGCCCCGGTGATGTCCTGAACCAGCCCGTCGTGCAGCTCCGCGGCAATCCATTGACGATCGAGCTCCAAGAGATGCAGCACGTCGGATTCGCCGCCCAACATGTTTCCGTTGGATTCCATGGCCGATCGACTCCCTTGCCCCGCTAGATCGCCGCGCATGGGCTCATCCTCCAACCCAGGTCCCGCCAGTTCGGAATGGACTCGCTCATGACCAGTCGCGGACCGGCGACTGCCCCAGTTCTCAACCCCCGCAAGGCCTCGTGATCCAGATTGGTTTACCCGCAACCCTCGCTATTCAAGCCAGAACGTTGGGCCCAGCCTTGCCGCTGTCAAACCCCCTGCTCCCGCCGCTCGGCACGAGTCTCGGAACCGCCACCAGCCCCTGTTGCCAGGTTGTCGCCACTCTGCAATCAGCCTGCAAGCGGGGGCGGTCAAATCTCCCCACAATGTACCCCTCTATCTAATCATATGACAAGCCCTCTTATCAATCATATCAGGCAAGGAATCGACGGGGTAGCGGGTATTCCTCTGTTTTGGGGATTTTCCTGACCACCCACCCCCACCACAAGTAGAATTCAGTCCACCTGTTGAGCTGGGCATTTCCGTCCTTTCCGTTTCGGGCGAGCCGCTAAGACCGGCGGGCCGTGCGGCGCCGTCAGGCACGGAAGTCTCGATTTTGCTCGTAGCGCGGACGAAAGCATGACGTCATGCGTCCTGCGTGTCCCTTCCGACTTGCGCGAAGCACCACCGGGCCGCGGAGAATGATTTTTGGCTCGGACAACAATGTTGCGACTTTTCCGAAAATTGGGTTTGTTCCAGCGTGCATGCGGACACGATGCCGCCGAGGGAGCCGGTTGCTCAACGGGGCGTCTGGGGGCATGTACGGCCAATCGGTGGTTTCTTGTGCTAGCTCAGGGCGGATTCTAGAATGAAATAGACGACGCCAGCGGTTTGGGTCGGCAACTGGCAGAAGCAGATGGTTTCCTTCGCGGCTTTCGGAGTGGTTCTGAGGCTCGAGCTGCGACAGCCGATGACCGGGGCCAGGTTTCGAGCGAGCCAAGAAGCGGCCGTCGTTTGCTGATCGCCCGACGCCTTGGTGGAGAGTTTTCCCCGGCCGAGGAAGGCTGCGTGGTTCGGTGGTTTTCCTCTCCACCTGCGGCTAAGACCGCCCGGTCAGGGCGCCAGAGACGCGCCGCATTGGTCTCCGCGAGGTGAAGGCCCCAACTGCCTCCGCCCGTCGTCGACTGGTCGAGTGCCACGAGGGTCGTTCCGCGCGATGGCAGTCTCTTTAGACCAATTTGTTCACTCGCTGGCGGACTGCGGGTTGATGTCCATCGAGGAATGCCGCGCCTTCATCGACTCGTTTCCCCACGAACTCCGCCCGAAAACGGCCGAGCAGCTCGCCCGCGAATTAGTCGCTCAAGGACGACTCACCAAGTTCCAGGCCCAGGCGATTTACCAGAACAAGAGCCAGCGGCTGGTGGTCGGAAACTACCTCTTGTTGGAGAGGATTGGTCGGGGTGGGATGGGGGACGTATTCAAGGCCAGGCACCAGAAGATGGACCGGATCGTGGCCTTGAAAATCTTGTCGGCCGCGGCGATGAAGTCGCCGGGGGCCTTGAAACGTTTCCAACGCGAGGCGAAGGCCGCGGCCAAGCTCGCGCATCCGAACATCGTCACCGCCCATGACTTCGACGAGGACCGCGGCACCCATTTCCTCGTCACCGAGTACGTCGACGGCGAGAATCTCTCGGCGATCGTCAAGCAGCGCGGACCCCTTAGTTTGGGCAGGGCGGTGGACTATATCCTCCAGGCCGCGCGGGGGCTGGAGTACGCCCATGCCAACGGCGTGATCCACCGCGACATCAAGCCATCGAATCTGCTGTTGGACAAGCAGGGGACGATCAAGATCCTCGACATGGGGATCGCCCGCGTCAACGAATTCGTTGGCCAGATGGCCTTCGGCTCGGCCGAGGAGTTGACCTCCAGCGGGGTGATCGTGGGCACGCCGGACTACATGTCGCCGGAGCAGAGCACCGATCTGCGGGTGGCCGATGCCCGCTCCGACATCTACAGTCTGGGATGCACCCTCTATTTCCTGCTCACCGGACAGCCGGTGTTCGCAGGGGAGACCGTGCTCCAAAAGATCATGGCGCACCGCGAGCAGCCCCCGCCCTTCCTCCGCGAAATCCGCGGCGATGTGCCCGAATGTCTGGAAAACATCTTCCAGAAGATGCTGGCCAAGCGGCCTCAGGACCGCCAGCGGTCGATGACCGAGGTCATCGCGGAGATTCAGAAGTGCATTGCCAGCCGCCAGCAGACGACGGGCAGCACGTCGCAGGGGCCTTACGCGCTGGACGACACGGTGCGGTCCGGCCAGGCAAAACCGGCGGAGGCCGCGTCCCAACAGCCGGTGTCCGCCGTCGGGTCGCTCCTGGACGAGTGGCTCGTCGCCGAACCCGAGCCTGTCCGCGACCCCTTTGTGTCCACGCGATCCAGCTTCCTCACCCGCCGCATGAAGCGACGCTTGCTCCGCCTGGCGATCGCTTTGGGGGTGATCGCGGGAATTGCCCTGACGGCGGCTTTCCTGCTGTCGGGAAGATCCCCAGGCACCCTGGTGGTGGAAATCGCCAGTCCTAACGGGATCCTGGAAATCACCACGCTTCATGGCGCCCTGGTGCTCCAGTGTCCGGCATCGCCGGGCACTGTCGTCTTGCCCACGAGGCCGGACAAGTACCGAGTCAAACTCTCCCGCGACGGCGTGGACCTTTTCGTCCGCGAAGTGAACGTTCACCCTGGCGCCCGCGCCAGCATCGTCGTCAACGCGGCCGACGCGCCCCAACCGCACGGGCACTGACGCCTGTCCTGGGCGAGGATTCGTAGGCGCCGGTGGCTCAGGGAAAAAGTACCGTTCACGGGGACTGTCCCGATTTTCGCGGCGAAGTCCGCGAAAATGGGACTGTCCCCCTGGCCGGTGAGGGGGCAGGCACTTTTTCGGCGCGAAACGGCCCGAAAAACGAGCCAGTCCCCGGCCTGTGAACGGTTACGGGAAAAAGCCTTGGATTCGTGGCGGGTTTAAGCGGCCAGGCGAAGGCGGGCCTCCCAAAGGAAACCGGGAATTCTAGTTGTGTGTCCCCGAATTTGCTCCCGGCGAACGTCGGGAGCGCGGGCATCCTGCCCGCCTGTTGCACGTGGAGCGCGGGCATCCTGTCCGCCTGTTGCGGAATTTCTCCCGGCGAACGTCGGGAGCGCGGGCATCCTGCCCGCCTGATGCGGGCGAGACGCCCGCGCTCCGCACATACGCCCGCGCTCCGCAGGGACGCCCGCGCTGCTTTTTTGACGCAAGTCAGCCCAATCGTCCACTGCGGGTGGCGCCCGGCGCGTCGACAGCCGGCCCCCTAGCCTTCTTTCAACATGCGGCGAACCGCCTCGATATCCACCCCGGCGACGAGTTCGACATGCCCCAGCCGATCCGGAAGCACGAAGCGGAGTTGGCCGTGCTGGACCTTCTTGTCGTGCATCATGGCGCGAACGATCTGGTCGACGTCGACGTCGGGCAATTGGGTGGGGAGGCCGAAAGCGGCCAGGAGTCGTTCTTGCCGGGCGGTGACCGAGGCGTCGATCCGGCCCAACCGCTCGGCCAGGCGCGAGGCGCAGACCATGCCGATGGCCACCGCCTGTCCGTGGAGCAGCGTGCCGTATCCCGACAGGCTTTCCAGCGCGTGCCCGATCGTGTGCCCATAATTCAACACGGCCCTCAGCCCGCTCACCTCCCGTTCGTCCCGCTCGACGATGTCGGCCTTCAAGCGGCAGCAGCGGGCGATCACGCAGCGCAAGGCTTCGGGATCGCGGCGGAGGAGCTTGTCGGCGTTGTTTTCGAGGAACTCGAAGAGGGCGGCGTCCAGGATGACGCCATACTTGACGACCTCGCCGAGGCCGGCGCGGTACTCGGGATCGGGCAGGGTGGCCAGGGTGGCGGTGTCGATCAAGACGCCCCGCGGCTGAAGGAACGCCCCGACCATGTTCTTGGCGGCCGGCAGGTTGATGCCCACCTTGCCGCCCACCGAACTGTCGACCTGGGCCAACAGCGAGGTGGGCACTTGGAAAAAGGGGATTCCGCGGGCATAGGTGGCGGCGACGAATCCGGCCAGGTCGCCGATCACGCCCCCGCCCACGGCCACGACCACCGTCTTGCGGTCGGCCCCCAAGTCCAAGAGCTTTTCCCAAAGTTCCGCCGCCGTGGCCACGCACTTGGACTGCTCGCCCGGTTCGATCACCACGAGATCCACCATGGTGGAATTCCGGGCCAGGCCCTCGGCCGCATGGAGCCCATGAGGCTTTTCCACGTTCTCGTCGGTGATCACCACGGCGTGCGACACGTCCCCGCGGCCCGCCACGAATGGCCCAAGGCGGTTGAGATTCCCCTCGCCGATCTCGATGTCGTAGCTCCGCTCGCCCAACTCCACGCGGACGATCTCGACCGTGTCGCTCACTCGTCGTCTCCTCTTGGCCTTTGAAGGGGCCTCAGCCGGGAAGAAGTTGCTTCAGGCGCTCCAGATCCGCGGCCGTCACCGTGATTTGGCGGCAGAAGCCGGCGTGCAGGCGCACATATTCCAACTGGGCCGCGCTGGCGGCGTCGGCGTGCAGGGCGGCCTCGATCCGCTCTCGATCGCCAGGAGCAGGGCAGGGAAGGTCTTCAGGCCAAATGGTCTTGGTCTCAATGACCAGGGCTTCCCGATAAGGATCGAAGTTCTCATTCATCGCGGTTTCAGGACCCTGTCAGATTGGGGGCGCGGCCCGGTGGCGCTCTTTTCCTAACCGGCCCGGTGGCGATCTCTTCCTCACCGTTCCCGGGCAGGGGACTGGCTCGTCTTTCGGGCCGTTTCACATCGAAAAATGCGCCTGTCTCCATGCCGATCAGGGGGAGAGTCCGATTTTCGCGGACTTCGCCGCGAAAATCGGACAGTCCCCGTGGACGGTTACAACCTGGGACGGCCGACGCCGACTGGATGTGTCCGATTGTACGCCATGCCCCTCGCCGCGCACTAGGCCCGATCGATCGGAAACGCCATCACCTCGCGGAGATCCTTAGCGCCGGCGGCGAGCATCGCCACGCGGTCGAATCCCATCGCCACGCCGGTCGCCGGCGGGAGTCCGGCCTCCATCGCCGCCAGCAGACGGCTGTTTTCGGGCAGGTCCAGCTTCTGCTCCTTGCGCCGCCACGCATTGTTGGCCCGATTGCGCTGCCGAAGCTCGGCGGGGTCGGTCAGCTCGTGATAACCGTTGGCTAGCTCGATTCCGGACGCGTAGAGTTCAAAACGTTCGGCGACGGGCGGGGGGCCCGGCCGCACTCGGGCCAAAGCCGCCTGACTTGCGGGATAATCGTAAACGATCACGGGGCGGCGCAGACCCAAGGCCGGCTGCACCCGCTCCGCCACCAGAAGATCGAGCCACCCATCGCGGTCGTCCGCGGCAAGGCTCGCCGGGATTTCGACGCCAAGCGCGCGGGCCCGGCTCGCAAGCTCCGCGGCCGTGGCCGCATGGGGATCCAGACCCGTCTGGGCCGCGAAAACCTCCGCATAGGAGATCCTCTCCGCCGGCCCGCGTTCCAGCAGGCACTCGCACACGTCGCTGGCAAGCTGCATTCCGGCCCTCATGTCGTCGCCCACGCGATACCATTCGACGATGGTGAACTCAGGATTGTGGAGCGGACCTTGCTCGCCCTGGCGGAACGCGCGGGTAACCTGGTAAATCGCCGTGGCCCCCGCCGCCAGCAACCGCTTCATGCCCAGCTCGGGCGAGGTCTGGAGCCACATGGTTTCGGCCGGACCCCCGGTTAGGGCTCGCCCCGCCATCGGCACGGCGAACGGCTCCAGGTGCCGATCGACCACGGTGTCGGCCGAAAGGATCGGCGTCTCCACTTCCAGAAAACCGCGAGCTTCGAAGAACTGGCGGACCTTGCCCAACAACCGAGCCCGCAGCCGCAGGTTGTCCCAGGAGGCGGTGGGCAAGAAGTCGGCGGAAAAGACGGCCATGGTCCCGCCCCGCGTCGCCCCTCGGCCCGGGCAATCACGCCTTCACCCGCTCGATGTATTCCCCGGTGCGGGTGTCGACCTTGACGAACTCGCCCATTTCGACGAACGAAGGGCAGAGAATCTCGGCCCCGGTCTCCATCCGGCAGGGCTTGGTGACGTTGGTCGCGGTATTGCCGCGGGCGCCCGGCTCGCAGTATTCGATCTTGAGCACGACGTGGTTGGGCGGCGAGACGCTGATCGGGTTGCCGTTGAACAACGTCATGCTGCACACCATGCCTTCCTTGAGATACTTCCAGGCCTCGTCCACCAGTTCCTTGCTCAACTCGTACTGCTCATACGTCTTGTTGTCCATGAACACGAACTGGTCTTGCTGCCGGTAGAGGAACTGGGCCTCGATCTCCTCGACGTCGGCCGCCTCGATCGAATCGCCGCTCTTGTAGGTCCGGTCGATCACCGTGCCTCGAAGCAGGTTGCGAAGCTTGCACTTATACAGCGCCTGCCCCTTGCCCGGCTTGACGAAGTTGCACTCGATCATCAGATACGGGTCGCCGTCCAATTGGACCTTCAACCCCTTGCGAAACTCACTTGTGTTGTACGAAGCCACGTGCGATGTCCTGTGTTCAGCTTCCTGAGGCGAAACCGTTCTGTTAGCATGGAAGAGGGGATATTCTACTTTTTCGCCGCCGCGAGGAAAGGTCTGCCGATTTGAATGACTCGCTAACGAGCGGAACGCCCCCCCTTTTTGTCACCGACCTCGATGAACTGTGCGGGTTGTTGCATCTGCCAAAACAATCTGAGACGGCCTTCCAGTCAGTAACCGCTGATTTTCCCCTGCTAGTCTCAAAATCGTATCTTTCCCGCATCCCAAAAGGCGACTTGGAGAACCCCCTCCTCCTTCAAATCATGCCACGGTTGGAGGAGCTTGATAACCCCCCAGGATTTGAGTGCGACCCAGTCGGGGAAAATCGTTCCCTCACTTCGAGCGGCACTCTCCGGAAGTATCCCGGTCGCCTGCTTATCGTAGCAACTTCAAATTGCGCCGTCCATTGCCGCTTTTGCTTCCGGCGGCACTTGCGCGACCGGTTTCCAACGCTTGGGGAGGCCCAGTGGCGCCGAATCCATGCCGAGATCGAGGCCGACCCATCGCTCCACGAGGTGATCCTCAGTGGCGGCGATCCGCTCATGTTGGAGGATGGCAATTTGGCGGCCTTGCTCGCCAGGTTGTCGCGAGCCAGACATGTGCGGAGGGTGCGGCTCCACACCCGGATCCCGATCGTGCTGCCGCAACGCGTTACTGACGAATTGATCGGGACACTATTGCAATCCAGGGGGGCAGGCATTGCCATCATTGTGGTAATCCACGTCAACCATCCCAACGAAATCGATGAGGCCGTGGCCACCGCATTCGGCCGGTTTATCGACGCGGGCATTCCCCTGTTTAGCCAAACGGTGCTCCTCCGCCGAGTGAACGACCGCCTGGAGGTGCTCGCCGAGTTATTCGAGCGCCTGGTCGACTTGCGCGTCATGCCGTATTACCTGCACCAACTCGACCGGGTGGCCGGGGCAGCGCATTTCGAGGTTCCCGAGACCGTGGGCGTGGAACTCGTGCGCCAGCTCCGGGCGATCTTGCCTGGCTACGCCGTGCCTCGACACGTCCGCGAAACCGTGGGCGCGACGAGCAAGCAGATCTTGGCGTAGCAGAGACACTGCCTCATTCTTGCGGGGGTGAACTCAACGGCCAGCCTGCGGCAACGTCATGCCGAGGTTCTTGACCAGAAACGCCCAATCGTCGGTGATTTCCTCGATCCGCTTGGCGGTCGGTTTGCCGGCCCCGTGGCCGGCGCGGGTGGTGATGCGGATGAGCACCGGGGCGTCGCCGGCCTGGGCGGCTTGAAGCGCGGCGGCAAACTTGAAGCTGTGGCCGGGGATCACCCGGTCGTCGGTGTCGGCCGTGCTCACCAACGTGGCCGGGTATTTCGTGCCGGGCTTGATGTTGTGGTACGGGGAGTAGGACAGCAAGACCTTGAACTGCTCGGGATCATCGGGCGAGCCGTAGTCGTCGACCCACAACCGGCCCTCGGTGAACTTGTGGAAGCGGAGCATGTCCATTACGCCCACCGCCGGGAGGCACGCCCCGAACAGGTCTGGCCGCTGGGTCATCACCGCCCCGACCAAGAGGCCGCCGTTGCTGCCGCCCTGGATGGCCAGCTTCTCCGGGCGGGTGTAACGGTTGGCGATGAGCCATTCGGCGGCCGCGATGAAGTCGTCGAACACGTTCTGCTTCTTCAACAGCCGCCCCGCCTCGTGCCACGGCTTGCCGTACTCGCCGCCGCCGCGAAGGTTCGGCACCGCGTACACGCCCCCCATCTCCATCCACATCAGGCGGCCGACGGAAAACACGGGCGTGAGCGAGATGTTGAATCCCCCGTAGCCGTACAAGAGCGTTGGGTTCGAACCGTCGAGCTTCAGGCCCTTCTTGTGCGCGATGAACATCGGCACGCGCGTGCCGTCCTTGCTGCTGTAGAAGATCTGCTTCACCTCGTAGTCGTCGGGGTTGAATTTCACTTCCGAGCGGCGGATGAGGCGGCTTTGGCCGGTAATCATGTCGTAGCGGTAGATGCTCGGCGGCGTGGCGAAACTGGAGAACGAATAGAACGTCTCGGTGTCGGTCCGGCGGCCGCCAAAGCCCGCCGCCGAGCCGATGCCGGGGAATTGGACCTCGCGCACGAAGCGGCCGTCCATGGCGAAGACCTTCACCTGCGGCTTGACGTCCTTGAGATACTCGGCCACGAACTGGTTGCCGACGACGTTCACTTGTTGGAGCGTCGCTTCCGCTTGGGGAATGATCTCTTTCCACGCGGACGGCTGCGGTCTGGCCAGGTCGATGCCAATCACTCGACGGCGCGGGGCGTCGACGTCGGTTTGGAAATAGAGCACCGCCCCGTCGTTGCCGACGAAGGTAAACTCGTGGTCGAAGTTGTCGATCAGCTCGATGGGCATGGCGAGCGGCTCGGCGAGGTCCTTGACCGTGACGCGGTACCTTTCGTCGGTGCCCCGGCCGGTAGTGATGACCAGCCAGCGGCCGTCGTCGGAGACCGTCGCGTCGTACATCCATTCCGGGTGATCGGGCCGGTAGTAGACGAGCACGTCGTCCGACTGCGGCGTGCCGATCCGGTGATAGGAGAGCTTGTTGTTGAGATTCAGGACCTGGAACTCGGCCCCCTTCTTCGGCTCCTCGTAACGGCTATAAAAGAACCCCTTGGAGTCTTTCGTCCAGGCCGGCCGGGTGAACTTGGTCCACTTCAGCTCGTCGGCGATCGGCTTGCCGGAGGCGATGTCCAGCACGCGCCAGGTGGTCCAATCGGAGCCCGCCTCGGCCACGCCGTAGGCGAGGTACTTGCCGTCCTCGCTGGGCACCACGCCGGAAAGGGCGATCGTGCCGTCCTTGGACCACGTGTTCGGGTCGATGAGAACACGGGGCTCGCCTTCCAGCGAGTCCATGACGTAAAGCACCGCCTGGTTCTGGAGCCCGTCGTTCTTGAAGTAGAAGTAGTGCCCGCCCTCCTTGAACGGCGAGGAATACTGGGCGAAATCCCACAACTCCGTCAACCGCTTGCGGATCTTCTCCCGCTCGGGAATCGCGGCGAGGTAGGCCGACGTGATCTTGTTCTGCGAGGCGACCCAATCGGCGACCTCCCTGGATTGGCGAACATCCTCCTCCAGCCAACGATAGGGGTCCGCGACTTGCACGCCGTGGAGGGTCTCGACGAGGTCCAATCGTCGGGTGGGCGGGTACTGGATGCCGGGTTCGGCCGAGACGGAATTGGAAATCAAGATTGCGAAAATCATGAGAATCGCTTTCCTGACTGGGTTCATTTTTCAACCTCCCGAAGTTTGATCGCTCCCCTAAATCCAGATGCCCCAGAGGCCACGATCCAGCAGTGGGTTGATCTCATCCAAGAACGGGGACAGACCCCGGTCCCGTCGACAAATCTCCCTCGGTTTCGAGAATTCCCGGAGGCATAGTCCCCGTTTCGGGACAGGTCGTCCACCACGATCCCGGGGTAGTCGCCACCCCGCTTGCCAGGCGAGCCACGCCCGCTGCCCCGGGTTCCTCACGACTGGCCCGCCCTGCCTGCGACGCCCCCTTCCGACCGTCTTCCGTGGCCATTCACGGGGACTGTGCTGAGTTCGCGGCGGAGGCCGCGAAAACGTGCCAGCCCCGAGCCTGAACACGGTTCCCGTCTTCCGGACCGTGGCAAGACGAGGCAGGGGGTGGGCGGTGCAGCCCCTCAGCCCTGGCCAAACGCGATCCTCTCGGACAGGGGTTGTATACCCTCGTAAGAGCCAAGGCACAAGCCGGGCCATCCTCTCGGAGGCGAACCATCATCTGGAAAGCCGTATCCGCGCTACCCGCACGGTGGGGTCGAGGGAATGGAGGGTCCAAAAACACCTCGGGTTCCCTACGCGTCGGTGACTGATTCCAGGGCCGATTCTGCGGCGATGCCTTGAAAAACCGGTTCCACCCTCAAGGGGGCGTGCCGCGCCCTACCTTGCGACCAACAAAGGCCCGACAATGCGGTTCATTTCCCCTCGATTGCGGAGAAGGATTGCCGTTTACACATCTATTACGCGCTTCATACACAGCCGCGACTCAACGGCGGGCGATTTGGGATAGAATCGAGTACTTTCAGGGGCTGTCCGTTTGCCATGCGCGAGAAAACCAGAATGGACCCATTTGCCAGCGATTCGCCTTTTGTCATCCCCTCGAACCATCCCGCTCCCGCCCCGCATCCGTTTGGCTCCCGCGCTAAGGTTTTGCTGACCAGCGTCTTTGGCCCCTACGGCAAGGACGACGAACACGGGAGCCGGGCGTTGAACCCGATGGAGTTGTATCATAATCAAGTGACCCGGGTGCAAGGCGCGTTCTCGCTTCGCATGTTCCACCGGTCCTGGGGCTTGATGTTGATCCAGGCGAACATCGAGGCCCCCTGCACCCTCCTGGACTTTCCCACCCGAACCCGATTCATCGAGGAACTGCGTGCCCGCCGTTACGACATCATCGGCATCAGCGGGATCGTTCCCAACAAGGTGAAGGTCCGCGAGATGGTCGCGTTGGTCCGCCAATACCAGCCCCATGCCGTGGTCGTGGTCGGCGGCCACATTGCCAACGTTCCCGACCTGAAGCAGTGGACCGGCGCCGACTACGTGGTGCGGGGCGAGGGGGTGCGATGGTTCCGGGCGTATCTCGGCGAGCCCACCGACCGCCCCATCCGCCACCCGCAAATCGTCTCCGGCCTTGGAACGCGGAACCTGGGAATCACCGTCCGCGAGAAGCCGGGCGACGTCGCCGCCACGCTCATCCCCTCGGTCGGCTGTCCGATGGGCTGCAATTTCTGCTCTACCTCCGCCATGTTTGGCGGCAAGGGCAATGCGGTCCACTTCTATGAGACCGGCGACGAGCTGTTCGACATCATGCGCCAGATGGAGCAGTCGATGCGCGTCCGCTCGTTCTTCGTCATGGACGAGAACTTCCTCCTCTACCGCCAGCGGGCGTTGCGCTTGTTGGAACTGATGCAACAGCACGGCAAGGGATGGTCGCTCTATGTGTTCAGCTCCGCCAACGTGCTCCGCTCGTACACGATCGAGCAGCTCGTGGGCCTGGGGATTTCCTGGGTCTGGATGGGCCTGGAAGGCGAGAACAGCCAGTATTCGAAACTGCACGGCGCCGACACGCGGACCTTGGTCCGGACCCTGCAATCGCACGGCATCCGCGTGCTGGGATCGACGATCATCGGTTTGGAGAACCACACCCCCGACAACATCGACGCGGCGATCGACTACGCCGTGGCCCACGACACCGATTTCCACCAGTTCATGCTGTACACGCCGATTCCCGGCACGCCGCTTTACGCGGAGCTGAAGGCCCAGGGACGCATGAAGGACGAAAGCGAGTTCCATCCCGCCGACATCCACGGCCAGTACATCCTCAACTACCGCCACCCGCACATCCCCGAAGGCATGGAATCGGAATTGATCGTCCGTGCGTTCCAGCGGGATTTCGAGGTGAACGGGCCGAGCGTGGTGCGGATCGTGCGGACCACGCTCGCCGGCTACCGCCGCTACAAGGACCATCCCGATCCGCGGATCCGCGGCCGTTTCGCCTGGGAGGCTCGCGAACTGGGAACCACCTTTTCCGCCGTGGTGGGCGCCGCCCGGCGCTACTACCGCAACCATCCCGCGCTGCGGGCCAAAATGGATGCGATCCTCAACGATCTGCACCAGGAGTTTGGCTGGAAATCGCGCCTGTTCGCGGCCGTGGGCGGGCCCTACGTCCATTGGACTCTCCGCCGCGAAGAGCGGCGGCTGGCCCAAGGGTGGACCTACGAACCGCCCACCTTCTACGAACAAAACGAACCGGCGTCGCGGCTTCCGGTTCCGGAGGGCTTGGCGCCGCCGGCGTTGTGCCAGCCCTTGACCTGCCGCGTCGCCCCGCGTCGCCCGGTTCCGCGCCCCAGCAGAAGGCCCGCGGAATTGATGGAAGTCGGTTGATTCCCCTCGCAGCCCTCTGGCCGACCGATGCGGCGAGATGCCGCGCGGATTCCAGAAGTCGCCTCGCGGCTTGACGCTGCGGTTGGGCGGCGGGCCCACTGTCTTCGATGCACGAGGCTCGCGAGCCCGTCCGCCGGTCAACCACGCCTTCGCGTAGCCTGGCGCGCCGCCGAACTCGGTCAAGCGGCAACGGGCAAGCCGTGGCATTGCACAAGGCCGAAACTACCGGCGGCAACGCCCTTTGCCCATCCCGCAGGCGCCCCACCGACGCCACCCAACCAAGCGATCCGTCGAGGGTGGTGGTTGTTTCGGGTGAAGCCCACTACTGGCGCGGGCGAGCGCGCCGACGGACTTCCGCAATCTTATCGAGGACCAGCGTGACCTCGGGGGCAATCGCGCTAGGGGGAACGAAGCTCGCGAGCACATGGTAGTCGCTCTTCTTGATCAGGCCGCGCGGCAAATCGAGTCGCTGGAGATAGGCCTCAAACACGCGGTCAAGGAACTCGTCGCTTGCCTTCACGTTAGCCCACCACGGGTCGTCGCGATTCTTGAGCGCCGCGGGAATCACGTGATCGGCAATGCTTTCCTGCATTGCCTGCTTCCGCCTTTGCGCCTCGGGGCCGGCGAAAAGCGGGCCCAACTCATCGCGACCGTGGGCCTCGGCGTAGGCGAGCAATGTCTCGGGTTGGCATAAGTAGTTCTCGATTTCCCGCCTTTGCCACATGTACTCGTCCAACTCCGGCGTGGGGCACAACGGGATGTCGATGCGATCGCAGAGCAGGAAACCAACCAGGTCTTGTTTGGCCTCGCGCAAGCCGCGGAAATGGTCTCTGGCTCTGGACGGCTGGTTCCCCACGTAGCGAACGAACGGCCGCTCGAGCGCGGCGGTGGCGGGATGCCCCAGACGCTCGGCCAAGGCGCGAAGGATTGCCAGGTCCGTGGACCCCTCGAGGTAAAGAACCCAGCCGGCCTGCTCGGCTTGATAGTACTGTTCAAACCCGATTTCCTTCAAGGACTTGACGACCTGCTGGCCCCGGTCGTCGATTCGGTGGGGTCTGCCGACGAAGGCAATGACCATGTCGCGGTCGGCGGCTTCGTTGAGAAGGACTTCCGAGTGGCTGGCCGCGATCACCTGGCAGCGATTTTCCCGCGCATTCCGCGTCAGGACTTCGTAGATCTGGCGCTGGCGGAGGATCTCCAAATGAGCGTCCGGTTCGTCCAGGAGCAGGACCGATTCGGGATTCACCGCCATGTGGGCCAGCAGCAACAGCGTCTGTTGGAGACCGCGGCCCGAGGCGGATAGATCGAGCCGCGTGTTCGATTCGGTGCGGTAGGTCATCGTGATTTCGCCCCGCTCGGGAACGTAAACGGGCCTGTCCAGACGCACGCCGAAGAGGCTTTCCATCCTCTTGACAATCTCATTCCAACTTGGGGCGCGCGTTTCGTCATTGGCGACTTGATGGCACAGGTTGCGCAGGACTTCAGCCGTGCGCCCCTCGCCCAACCGCACATTAATTGCGCCGGAGTCGAGCCGAGTCTCGTTGGCCGCCAGTCCGGACATGGGTGGCAGGAACGCGATACGAACCTGGCTCGCCTCGTTCGGAATCGGCATGCGCTCCGGAGAAGCGGTGTCCGAAAGACGCAACGGGCGGCAGTAGAAGGACTCTTCGTTGGCGTAGTCGAACTCGATTCCGCACCGCCAAGCGCGGTCGTCCGTCACTCCCTCGACAATAATGTCGATGCGGATGTTTTTCGTCTTCTGCCTCTCGCCGACAAGTTGCACGTCGCGGACGTGGAGGTCCCGCCAAAGGAAGTTGGCGTCGGGGACCGGAACTGCAACCAGGTCACGGCGGTTGATCGTCACCCCGGGGCGTTTTTCCGGAGCGGTCTTTCCAGCCCGTTTCTCGTTCCATCGCCTGAGCCCGATGTCCCACAGCGCCAGCGCCTGCAAAGCGGTTGTCTTGCCGGAGTTGTTCGGCCCGATGAAGACGACCGTATCGCCGAGTTCGATTTCGACTTCGTCGAAGCGTTTGAAGTTGCGGATGGTAAGCTTGGTGAGCATTCAGTCCACCTTCCAAGACCTCGGACCTTGCGTCGCGGCTTTGCATCGCGGGATCGGGAACGCGCTTCTGCGTGCGTCATGGAACGCGCGCGTGCCCCTGGCGGCCTGTGCGGCAGCGTCGCTTTGGGCCATGCGTTTCATGACCCGCCCCCTCCTGCCAGTGGCGAAACGTCATCACACCCAGACGTCGCCGGATACGGATCCGCTCCAAGACGCGGGCCTTCGACTGGATGCGTTGTTGCTGGAGCCGACAGGAAAATAGCCGCTTGATCCCCTTGAAAAGGGCTTCGATCGTGCCAGCGACGCGAGGCGGATGGATTGTCCAACGCATGTCCTCGGGCATGAAGGCGAATGCGGTCGGTCGATAGCGATGGGCCGCCCTCGCCCGATCCATGCTTTTGGCGCGCCTTGCTCGCCAAACGGCGTTGGTCGACCAAGGCCAACGATGATCGCAGCGAGAAAAACGTCCATGCGTGGAGAGGCCTGGGATCGAGGCGACGCCGAACCGGCTTCCAATGCCCTGGCCCGCGGCTCCTACCGTCAATCTTAACGCTAGCCCGCACCGCGGGACAAGCTAGAAGCGGCGTCCGAGCGGCTGGCGGTGGCCCTGGTTCTTCTTAAGGGCCCGCTGCGCCACGGTTTGGGCCATTCCACGCGCGGCCGGACAAGGCGTTTTTTCCGGTCCCACGGAACCAGCAGGTTTTCAACGCGTTGCGCCCGGCGCACCCGGCTCGATGCGGCAATGCGGGGATTGACGCTCGCCGTCCGGACGCCCATAATGCCCGCTTTCCCGGATGGGCGTTTGCGCGCCCCTGTTTGAGGTGCTGTCGCGGAGAGAGGGGATGATGATGTCGCGGTCGACGCTGGTTGGTGTGGGATTCCTGGTCGTGCTTGCCATGGTCGCGACGGCGGCCTTTTCGCGTCCCGCCGAAGGCGGGGATTGGCCTCAATTTCGCGGGCCGAACCGCGACGGCAAGTGCGAAGAGACCGGATTGTTGAAGCAGTGGCCGGAAGGCGGCCCCAAGTTGCTTTGGAAGATGACCGGCCTCGGCCGCGGCTACTCGACCCTGGCGATCGTCCGCGGCGCGTTCTACACGATGGGCGACCGCAAGAGCGGCGGCGAAGCGTCGCAGTATGTCTTGGCGTTCGACCTGGCCACCCGCAAGGAGCTTTGGGCCACTCGCATCGGGCCGCCGCACACCGACGGTCCGCGCTGCACGCCCACGGTGGACGGCGAGTTGCTGTATGCCCTGGGCACCGACGGCGACCTCGTCTGTTTGGAAACGGCCACCGGGAAAATCCGCTGGCGCAAATCGTTCCCCAACGACTTTGGCGGCAAGATGATGTCCGGCTGGCGATACAGCGAGTCTCCGCTGGTCGACGGCGATCAGGTGGTCTGCACCCCCGGCGGAAGCGAGGCCACGCTCGTCGCCTTGGACAAGCGTTCGGGCGAGACGATTTGGAAGTGCGCGGTGCCCCGGCTGAACGATCGCACGCCTCAAGGCGCGGCCTACACGTCGATGGTGGCGGCCGACATCTTGGGGACCCGGCAATACATTCAAATCGTCGGACAGGGGGCGGTGGGCGTCGAGGCCAAGACCGGAAAGTATCTTTGGGGCTACGGCCGCATCGCCAACCGCGTGGCCAACATTCCCACGCCCCTGGTGCGGGACAACTACGTGTTCGTCACGACCAGCTATAAGACCGGAAGCGCCTTGCTGAAGATCGTCAAGGACGGCGATGGATTCAAGGCCGAGGAGGTCTATTTTCTCGGTCCGGAGGACTTCGAGAATCACCACGGCGGCGTCGTCCTGGCGGGCGACAGCGTTTACGGGGGCTCGGGCCAGAACAACGGGACGCCCGTCTGCCTGGACTTCATGACCGGCAAGATCCACTGGAAAAAGCCGCCGCTGGGCAGACGCTCGGCGGCGGTGCTCTTCGCCGACGGCCATTTGATCTTCCGTTACGAAGACGGCCTGGTCGCCCTCATCGAGGCCACGCCCGACGAGTTCCGCCTCAAAGGCTCCTTCAAGGCCGCCGTGGTCGATGGTCCCGCCTGGCCCTACCCCGTGGTTCACGACGGGAAACTCTACCTCCGCGCGAACGACACGTTGATGTGCTACGACGTGAAGGCGAAGGATTGAGGCCGCGCAGGGAAAGATCGGAGCGCGCGGCGGTTGCCGTGTTTCAGGCGGGTTCGCCGGGCATGGCCCGCGGAAAGGCGGGCACGGCCGCGGGCGGGAGCGGCTGGCGATAGGTCTCGGCCCACGCCCGCCGCTCTTCCTCGCTGGCGTAGTAGCGGAGCCACACTTCCGGATCGCCTCCCACCGAGGCGCAGTCCCAGTGCAAGAAGCTGGTGCGAGGGTCGATCTTCTTCTCCCGGGCGGGCAGGATGTGGCGATAGATCAGCGTGTAGAGTTCCCGATCCGAGAGGTGATCCGTGAAGTCGAGCACGATCCTCTTCTCGTACAGCTTGTAGATCAAATCCCAGAGGATCTCGTGCAAATCGGCGTCGTTGAGGGCCGAAGGCCGGGGAGGCCTCAGTTCTGGCTCGAACCACCGGAAAATCGGCACAATCGGCGCCGTTTCCCAGGCCAACATGCTGGCCAGGTACTCGTTCTCGACCGCCAGCGGCAGCCGATCCACGCTCACGCGGCTGATCGACTCGTCGTAGTAGGGCTCCAGTTCGTCGCGCAGCTCCGCGTTGCGCAACAGTTCATCCAGTTCGCTGGAGGAGTATCGCGATTCGGCCATCGTCGTCCCGCCTGCGTTCATTCCTGCGCCGGCGCCTGCCCGCGTCGCGCGCACCTTGGGGCTCATGCTTTCGACTTTAGCCGCCTGCAAAAAATCTTCAAGATTCAGCCCCGTCCGTCCGACGCGGGTTTTCCAAGAAAAGGCGGCTCGAATGCGGCAAAACCGCTACGACTGCGAGGGTTCGCCGCCTTGCCGGGGTGGGCAAAGGTATTCGCGCTCCAGGCGGGCGATCTTGTCGACCCGCCGGGCGTGGCGCCCGCCCTCGAACGGCGTGTTCAACCAGATCTCGATCATCCGGTCGATCAGCCGCTCGCCAAGCATGTCGGCGGAAAGGCAAAGGACGTTCAAATCGTTGTGCCGACGGCTCATTTCAGCGGTCAAGTCGTCGTGGCACGGGGCGGCCCGAACGTTCGGAAACTTGTTCGCCGCGATGCACATCCCCAGACCGGTCCCGCAAATCAATATCCCGCGGTCCACCTGCCCCTCGCTGACCAGCCGGGCCACCGCGGCGGCCACGTCGGGGTAGTCCACGGGATCCTCGCCGAAGGTACCCACGTCCACCACCTCGTGCCCGAGGCCCTTGAGCAATTCCACGACCTTGTTGTGGATCAAAAAACCGCGATGATCGGCCCCCACTGCGATCCGCATGGCGTGTTCCCGTTCTCTCCGTCTTGACCCGAAATTCGCTCGCCGTCTTCCCGCCCTGGCCGCCGGCTTGAAGGCTCGAAAGCACGCGTTCCGGCGGCGCGGCTACAACTCGAATTCCTCGATCCGGGCCCTCAGATGCGCTTCAATCTCCGCGGCGCAGCGCTGGTATCGCTCCAGCGGTCCTCCGATCGGGTCCACGACATCGTCGCCCGAAGGACTCAGCGTCCGCACGCGGCCAGCCAGGTCGGGCCATTGAGCAACGAGCGAACGAAGATGCGCTTGGGTCATCGTGTAGATCGCGTCCGCCTGCCGGACGAGCGAATCGCTCACCGGCTGGGTCTCGTGCGCGTTGAGATCCAGCCCCATTTGGGCCAAGACGTCCACTGCCTCGGGACTGGCTCGCCCGCCCGCCACCGCGCCGGTTCCCGCCGAAGCCACGATCACGCCCCGATCCTCGACCTGGTCCAGGGAACATTTCAGCCGCTCGGCCAGGATCTTCCGACAGATCGCCTCGGCCATGGGGCTGCGGCACGTATTGCCCGTGCAAACAAACAAGACCATGTAGGAACTCAGGCGACGAATCGTTCGTTCAGCAACGGCCCCTTCCCTCAATATGGTCAGTCTATTGTCCTCCACACGGACGACAGTCGAAGGCTGCCCATACCGAGCCGGCCCGTCGTCCAACACCAGATCTACATCGTCTTGCAGGGAACGGACAACGTCTTGGGCGGTACGCGGATCCTGCTCGCCGCCTCGGTTGGCGCTGGTCAGCGCGATGGGACCGGGAATGAATTGCAAGACGTCCAGAACCATGCTGTGGCCAGGCACGCGGAGTCCCACAGTCCCTTCCGGCGCGACGACCCGCTGGACCTCCTCCGGCAACCGACGCAGCAACCCCTCGGGGTGGGTGGCGTCGAGCACCAGGGTGATCGGTCCCGGCCACCCGCGTCGGGCCAGGCGGCGAGCCGCGCGGCTCATGTCGGGCACGTAATCCAGGGCTTCGTCCAGGCTTCGAATCGCCAGAGTGATCGCGTGTCCCTGCTTGCGTCGCTTGACGGCAACGAGGCGTGCGACCGCTTGCGGGGCCAGGGCGTGGGCGGCCAGCCCATAGACGGTTTCGGTCGGGAACGCCACCAGCCGGCCTTCGGCCAAGGCTTGGACCGCGCGATGCACCACGTCTCGGGCATCGTCTGCGGCCTTCACGTCAATCACAAATGGCGGCATGCGTCCTCCCCGCTTGAGAATCTGATGGACCAACCGTCAGTAATACTACCCGAACCGGCCCAGCCGGAAAACCGGTCATCCCGATTGCCCCCACTTGGGAAGGGCGCCAATTGCGCATTTGCCGGGACGCTACGGCGCGGCGGCGAATTGCAGGGCTTGGCAGGCCGGGTGTATTCTGTTAGTTTGATAAACTTGCTGGGCTGGAAACTGCCGGTCTCGGGTCCCCGGCCGGTTCGCAGTCCACTGTCTTGCGGTGTAGAGTTGGTCAGTCAGCCAGCGTAGCTCAATCGGCAGAGCACAGCTTTCGTAAAGCTGGGGTTGTGGGTTCAAGTCCCACCGCTGGCTCCTAGGATCCCCCGGGCGAGATGGGGATCCCTCTTTTTTGGAGCTTGATGATGGCCGTGGCGGCTGATTTCGATCTGAAACAAACAGTCCTTCTCCCGGGAACCTTTGGCCCTCGGGAAATCCGGCAAATTACCGAAGCGATTTCGAAGGATTCCGCCAGCTACCGCTTGTTCCGGGAAGCAGTGGCCGAACTGGAGAGCCGACAAGACCTGAGTCCGGCCGATTACGTCCGATTAGGGGTTTGTTTGTACATCCTCGGGCGATATCACCGCGCGATCGAAGCCCTGCGGCACGGCGACGGGGGGGCCCTTGCCCATTTCTATCTCGCCCGAACCCTCTTCGCGTTGGAGCAATACGACGCGGCGATCGAAGAATACGCGGCGGCCAGGCAGGCAGGCTACAACGCCGACGAATGCGCGGTGGCTCGCGCGGAGGCGCTGCGATATGCCGGAAAGCCGCAAGAGGCGCTTTCGGTCTTGGACAAGCTTTCCGGCGCCGTGGAACAGACCGCGGAGTATCTCTACCAGCGCGGAGCGACCGTGGCGGCCCTGGGTGGAAACCCGAACGAAGTCATCGCGTTGTACGAGCGGGCCGTGGAGGCGGATCGCAGCCACGCCGGCGCGTTGTTTGGCCTGGCGACCGAGAACGACCGTCGCGGCAACGACGATACGGCCTTGGAGTTGTATAAGCGGTCCGTCTCCCAGTTTCCCGGCCATGTCGGCCCGTTGTTGAATCTGGGACTGCTTTACGAGGATCTGGAACAGTTCGACCGCGCGGTCCAGTGCTACCAGCGGATCCTGGAGATCTATCCGAACGAGCCGCGGGCGAGGCTGTACCTCCGCGACGCGCAGGCGTCGGGCCAGATGTACTACGACGAGGACGCGCAGCGGAAGCGCGACCGCATGAGCCAGGTGCTGAACATCCCGGTCACGGACTTCGAGCTGTCGGTGCGGAGCCGCAATTGCCTCCAGAAGATGGGCGTGATGACGCTGGGAGATCTCTGCCGCTGCACCGAGCAGGAACTGCTGGCCAGCAAGAACTTCGGCGAAACAAGCCTCGTCGAGATCAAGGAGATGCTCGCGTCCAAAGGGCTCCGCCTGGGCATGCTGGCCGCGGAGAAGCACGTTTTCGAGACCTACGAACCCGAATCGCTGACCCCGGACGAGCAGGCCCTGCTCAGCCGTCCGATCGCCGAGTTGGCGCTTTCGGTCCGGGCCCGCAAATGCATGATTCGCCTGGGCATCAGCACGATCGGCGAGCTGGTGCGGCACACTGGCGACGAGTTGCTGGAGTGCAAGAACTTCGGCGTCACCAGCCTGAACGAGGTCCGCGAGAAGCTGGCTGCCCACGGGCTGAAACTCCGCGGCGACTGAGCCTTCGTCGCCCTGGGCGAGCAGGCCGTCGCGGCACGGTGGACGGCGCTGCGGGGCATCGGCGCGTTGGCCCGCGCGGCGGCGTCCCGTCGACGCAGGTCAATCCAGGCGGGGCGTTTGCGATCCGCGATTCATCAGATAGGCGTCGACCTCGTTGGCCACGATGACGCCGTAATTGACCGCCCCGAGCCAGCCGGACATGATGATCCCGACGCTCCCCGCATGATAAAGCCCCTCGATCTGCTGGGGCAGGGCGCGGCTGACGGCCAGTCCCTCGAACTTCGTCCCAAAGCTGGCGCCTTCCAGGTGGCGGGTGTAGCGCGCGAACGTGACCGGCGTAGCGCACTCGACCCAGGCGAGTTTCCGCCGGATGTCCGGGACGTGCTTCGACAGGTCGTCCAGCGTGGACTCGATGAGGTCCTGCTTGCCGCGACGGTAGCTCTCCGCGTCCAGCCCGGCCCAATCCTCGTATCGCGCGTTCGTGCTGGCGACGATCAGGAATCGGTCGCTCCCGGGCCGGGTCTTGGGGTAATAGAACGAGTAGGTGCGGCTGGTGACGTTGCGGCTCAACAAGAGTTCCGTGCGAAACACCGGCGCCGTGGAGCTGAACAACAGATCGCCGCAGGCCGCCTCGTCCAGCGTTTCGCCCGGCGCGAGCGCCATGTAGACCTGCGTGCTGGAGTTGTTCAAACGCACCGCCCGGGCTTGTTCGAGGAACCCCGCGTCGAAATGCTCCGGTCCGACCAGGCCGAAGATCGTGCCCTTCAGGTTGGCGTTGGAAACGACGGCGCGGGCGCGGATGGTCCGTCCGTTGGCCGTCACGCCGGCGACCCGCCGCTTCTCGACGTGAATGGCCTCGACGCCAGCGCGGATGCGGGCATCCACCCCGTTGCGGCGAAGCTCCGCCTCGGCCAGGCCGATCATCCGGTCCGTGCCGCCGCGGAACGTGTAAACGCCCTTCGACATGAAGTTCGAGAACACGATGCCATAGGTCAGCGCGGGGTCTTCCAGCGTCGAGCCGTTGGCGTAGGTGATCGGTTCCATCAAGAGCCGCACCACGTCCTCCCGGCCGGGAAAGAACCGCTCGAAAAGCTCCCTGGTCGTCAGCCCTTGGTCGTCGTAGAAGTTCATGCGCCGGGCCGTGTCGAAGAACTCTTGCACGGTGGCCACCGGCACGCCGAAGCGGCAGGTCAGCAGGCGCGTGAAGTCCTCGCGGTCGAAGGTCGTGCTCAGCGAGAACATGGGATTGTCGAAGCGGATGTTCTTGAGCTGCACGATCGAATCGGCGATCTCGGCGGTCCAATAGCGGCGGCAGCTCTTGACCATCCCATAAGGGAAGCCGTGAAGCGATATGTCGAAGACATGCCCCCCCCGGCGGCGGAACCAGGTGGCTAGCCCCCCCAGACGATAGTGTTGTTCCAACAGCAACACCGAATGGCCGGCGCGGGCCAGGAGATTCGCCGCCGTCAGCCCGGCCAGGCCGGAACCCACCACGATCACATCGTACGCGTCGCGGACATTTCGGAGAAAATCGCGTGGCATGAGAACAGGTCGGCAGTGGAGAGCGACAACGAGGACAGGCAACCAGGAAGGCCCCGAACCAAGGCGATCCGCTCCTCCGGCGGGGAATGATCCGCCGGCTGGGAAGCGGTCCCTGGATCCTCCCCAAACGTCAAGAATGCTTCGCGCGGGCTGCCATGGCACGTTTTCGTCCAAGAGCGTACCGTCTTGCCGACGCGAAGTCCAGCGAGGCAGTCTGCTTCACCCCGAGGGCGGGACGCCACGTACTGTGGGGATTATTCCCATCCCTGAGACCGATTCTGAAGAACTTTCCCGTCTTGCGATAGGCTTTTCGGCTGCTTCGTCCCGCCACACAGGATGCGCAGACCACCTGGACAACCGATGGGGATTCCTGTCTATTTTGGGCTTCGTGCCACCCCGAGACGCTGGTCAGCACGGTTGAGATTGCAAGTCCTTTTTTCAATACGATTTACACACTTCAGGGATCTTTCATGGTTCGCACGCGATTTGCCCCCAGTCCGACAGGGTATTTGCATATTGGTGGGGTTCGTACCGCCCTTTTTTGCTGGCTATTCTCGCGGCGGTACGGGGGGAAATTCATCCTCCGAATTGACGACACGGATCAGCAGCGGAACGTCGAGGAGGCGTTGGAGCCGATATTGCGCGGGCTGCGGTGGTTGGGGCTGGACTGGGATGAGGGGCCCGGCGTCGGCGGCCCGTTCGCCCCCTACTATCAGTCCCAGCGGCTCGCCAAGTATCAGGCGGCTGTGGACGCGTTGTTGCGCAGCGGCCTGGCGTACCGCGATTACGCCACCGCCGAGGAGGTTCAAGCGGAACGGCAAGCAGCGGAACGCGAAAAACGCTCCTTCACCTACAGCCGCCGCTGGATGGCCCAGACGCCCGAAGAGCAAGCCCGATTTGAGGCTGAGGGTCGCAAGGCCGTGGTGCGTCTGAAGATGCCCCGGGAGGGAAAGCTTGTTCTGGACGACCTGGTCCGCGGCCGGGTGGAGTTCGAATGGGCCCGCGAGCAGGACCACGTGATCCAGCGGGCCGATGGCTCCTGCCTGTACCATCTGGCGAGCGTGGTGGACGATTACGAGTTCGGCATTACGCACGTGATTCGGGCCGAGGAGCACTTGTCGAACACGCCGCGCCAGGTGTTCATTGCCCAGGGACTTGGCTACCCGTTGCCCCAATACGCCCACTTGCCGTTTGTGGCCGAGCCGGGGAGCCGCACCAAGCTGAGCAAACGGAAGCTCGACAAGTACCTGAAGAACCGCGATTTCGCCAACCTGGTCGAGCACGGCCGGAAAATCGCCGAGGCAATCCATCTCGACACGAATCCCGAGACCTTCAACCCGGTGATCACCGACTTCTACCAACAGATCGGCTACCTGCCCGAGGCCCTGATCAATTACCTGGCCCTCTTGGGGTGGTCGCTCGACGATCGTTCGGAGGATTTCACCCGGGAGGAGTTGATCGCGAATTTTTCCTTGGAGCGGGTAAACAAGGCCCCGGCCAGCTTCGATCCGAAGAAGCTGATGGCCTTCCAGGAGAGGCACATGCTCCGCTTGCCGTTGGAGCGCAAGGTGGAAATGGTGTTGCCGTATTTGGTGAAGGCGGGATACGTGGGGGCGCCGGTGGGGGACGACGTGCGTCGCCGCGTGGCTCGCATCGTGCAAGCGGCTGGCGATCGAATCAAGGTGGCCGGCGACATCGTCCACTACGGCGAATTCTTCGTGGCCGATGGGGAACTGGCGTACGACGAGCAGGACTTCGACAAGGCCGTGCGCAAGGAAGGCGCTTTGCAGCGTCTGGCCCGGTTCCGCGACCGCCTGGCCGCCGCCGAACCCTTCGATGCCCCGGCCTTGGAGGCCTTGATGCAAGCGTTCGTGGCCGCCGAAGGGATCAAGCCGTCCGAGATCGTCCACGCCGTGCGCGTGGCAGTGACCGGCAAATCGGTGGGGATGGGCTTGTTCGACTCGCTGGCGATCCTGGGCAAGGAGAGCTGCCTGGCGCGAATCGGACGGGCGCTCCAGCGCGTGTGATCGGCGGGCCCCGCGCGTCGCGTGGCCGCGTGGCCGGTATCCAGCGAACCGCCGTTGGCGGGGGAAGGCCGCTCCGTTAGAATACAGGCACGTCGTTGAACACTAGTTGGAGGTCTTCCAGGATTGAACGCACCGAACAAGGGATCGTCGGACCGGACGGCCGAGCCCGTCCGCGGGCGGGACTTCATTCGCGAGATCATCGACGAGCACAACCGCACCGGCCGTTTCGGCGGCCGCGTCCACACGCGGTTTCCTCCCGAGCCGAACGGATACCTGCACATCGGCCATGCCAAAAGCATTTGCCTCAACTACGGCATCGCGGCCGAGTATGGCGGCAAGTTCAACTTGCGCATGGACGACACGAACCCCGAAAAGGAGGAGCAGGAATACGTCGATTCGATCATCGACGACGTGCGCTGGCTCGGCGCGAAATGGCCGGGGATGTCGGACGCCGACCCCAGGGCCGGCGTCCTTTGGGCCTCGAATTACTTCGATCAGATGTACCAATGGGCCGTGGAGCTGATCCGCAAAGGCCGGGCCTATGTCTGCGACCTCTCGGCGGAAGAGGTCAGCCGCATGCGCGGGACGCTCACCTCGCCGGGCCAGGACAGCCCGTATCGCAATCGTTCGGTCGAGGAGAACCTCGACCTGTTCGAGCGGATGCGCCAAGGCGAGTTTCCCGACGGGGCCAAGACGCTCCGCGCCAAGATCGACATGGCGCATCCCAACCTCAACCTCCGCGACCCGGTCATGTACCGGATCATCCACGCCACCCACCACAACACCGGCGACACGTGGTGCATTTATCCGATGTACGATTGGGCGCACGGGTTCGAGGACTCGATCGAGGGGATCACGCACAGCATTTGCACGCTGGAGTTTGAGAATCACCGGCCGCTGTACGACTGGTTCATCGACGCGGTGAACGAGGGCCGCACCGAGGACGGCAGCGGTCCCTGGGGCAAGAAGATCCACCACCCGCAGCAAATCGAGTTCGCCCGGCTGAACCTCACCTACACGGTGATGAGCAAACGGAAGCTGCTCGAGCTGGTCAAGGGCGGCCATGTGCGGGGCTGGGACGATCCGCGAATGCCCACGATCCGCGGGCTTCGCCGCCGCGGCTACACCCCGGAAGCCATCCGCGCGTTCTGCGCGCGGATCGGCGTGTCCAAGGTCGACAGCGTGGTCGATATCGCCGTGCTGGAAGACTGCATTCGGGAGGACTTGAACCTTCGGGCGCCGCGCGCGATGGCGGTCCTCCGGCCCCTGCGCGTCGTGCTGGAGAACTACCCCGAGGGCCAAGTCGAGTATCTCGAGGCGGTCAACAACCCGGAAGATCCCGCCATGGGCACGCGCCAGGTCCCCTTTTCCCGCGTCTTGTACATCGAACAGGACGATTTCCGCGAAAACCCGCCGAAAAAATACTTCCGGCTTTCGCCGGGCCAGGAGGTGCGATTGCGGTGGGGCTATTTGGTCCGCTGCACGGGCGTGACGAAGGACCCTAAGACCGGCGAGGTGGTGGAAGTGCGATGCGCGTACGATCCGGCCACCCGCGGCGGCAACGCCCCCGACGGGCGCAAAGTGAAGGGCACGATCCATTGGCTGTCGGCGGCCCACGCCCTGGAGGCCGAGGCCCGGCTCTACGATCACCTCTTCGTCAAGCCCTACCCGGACGAAGTCGCCGAGGGCCAGACCTGGCTGGACCACTTGAATCCCAACTCCCTGGAGACGGTCCGGTGCTATGTCGAGCCTGGGCTGGCCGGCGCTCCGCCCGGGGCCCGATATCAATTCGAGCGCCTCGGCTACTTTTGCGTCGACCCCGACACCACCGGCCAACGCCTGGTCTTCAACCGCACCGTCACGCTCCGCGACACCTGGGCCAAGATCGAGAAGGCCGAGCTGGCCAAGGCCGGCAAGTAGTGTGGTTTGCGGCCAGAGTTCGGAAGTCAATGAGAAATGAACGACGGGAAATGAACCCTGCGCGTGGCCGCTACCGGGGACTGTCCCGATTTGCTTGGCGAAGTCCGCCACAAGGGGCCGGTCCCCTTTGCCGGGAAGGGAGCAGGCGCGTTTTGCGGTCCGAAACGGCCCGCAACATGAGCCAGCCCGCTGGTTGCGCACGGTTGCCAACGCGCCATGAGAGAACGACGCCTGGGGGCGTGCGTTCCTTTCCCGTCGCTTTTGGTTCTTTGCTGGATCCCTTATCCCGCCATGGGCTTCTTTGAAAAGCTGAAACAGGGTCTCAAGAAGACCACCCAACTGCTGAACACCGACATCCGCGACCTGTTCAAGACGCAGGGCCGCCTGGTCGACGAGGCGTTCGTTCGCGAGGTGTTCGAGACGCTCATCAAGACGGACATGGGCGTGCAAGCCGCCCGCGCCGCCGCGGACGAGGTGGGCGCCGCCCTCCGCGCGCGGATCGTGCAGTGGGACGAGGTGATCGGCCAGATCAAGCAAAAGCTGAAGGCCCTCATGCACCAGCCGGCCGCGCCCATCCGTTTTGCGGAGAGCGGGCCCACGGTGATCATGGTCTGCGGCGTCAACGGCTGCGGCAAGACCACCTCGATCGCCAAGCTGGCTCATCTGTTCCAAAGCGAGGGCAAGAAAGTGGTGCTGGGAGCGGCCGACACCTTCCGCGCCGCGGCGGTCGAACAGCTCACGATCTGGGCCAGGCGGTGCGGAGCCGAGATCGTCACAGGCGCCCCAGGGGCCGATCCGGCCAGCGTGGCCCACCGCGCCGTGGCCCAAGCCATCCAGAGCGGCGCCGACGTGTGCATCGTCGACACCGCCGGCCGCCTCCAGACCCAACAAAACCTGATGCAGGAACTCTCCAAGATCCACCGCGTGTTGGGCAAACAGATTCCCGGGGCCCCCCACGAAGTGCTGCTGGTGCTGGACGCCACGACGGGTCAGAACGGCATCAGCCAGGCCAAACACTTCACCGACGCCGTGAAATGCACGGGCATCGTGCTGGCCAAGCTCGACGGCACCGCCAAGGGCGGAGTGGTCGTCGCCATCCGCCAGCAAGTCGGCCTGCCGGTCAAATTCGTCGGCGTGGGCGAGAAACTCGACGACCTGATCCCCTTCGATCCCGACGCCTTTGTCGACGGCATGTTCGAGGACGGCCGCGGTTAGCACGCCGGTCGGTGGGGGCGCCCTCGCGCAAGGGCCGGTCCGTGTGGTATGCCGTCGCGCACGCCTCAGTCCGTGTGGCATGCCGTCGCGCAAGCGTCGGCATGTGGAGATTCCCCATGTCCCCCTTGGCCGGTCAGGGGGCACGGCCTGTGAACGGTTACCGCTACGGGGATTCCACCTCGCCGTAGCGGATCCCGGCCCGCTTCAGTCCTTCGAGTTGGGCAGGCAAGCGCGCCAGGAAGTCTTTGGCGTCGCGCGACTCGGCCGGCGACCAAAGGACCTCGGCCATGGCCAAGAGCCGCGGGAAGAGGAGGTACTCGACGTCGGCGGGCGTCGGCACGTACTCGGTCCACAGGCACGCCTGCCCGCCGAGCACGTGTTTCGACTCCTCCGGGCTCAAGCCGCGCAGCGGGTCGAAGGCGTAGACCGCTTCCAGCGGCAGATAGCCGGGGTGCCCCGGTCCACGCTTCGCCTTGTGCTGCATGTAGTTGAAGTACGTCTGCTCGTGCGGCGTCATGACCACGCGGTGGCCGGCCTTGGCAGCGGCAATGCCCCCTTGCGTGCCGCGCCACGACATGACGACCGCGTTGGGCGCCAGGCCGCCTTCCAGAATCTCGTCCCAACCGATGAGCCATCGGCCCTTCGCGTTCAAGAACCGCTCCACTCGCCTGGTGAAGTAGCTTTGCAGCTCGTCTTCGTTTTTCAGGCCTTCTTGGCGCATTCGGGCCTGGGCGAAGGGGCTCGCCTTCCACCGGTCGCGCGGAACCTCGTCGCCGCCCGTGTGGATGTAACGGCTGGGAAAAACGTCGATCACTTCGGTCAACACGCCCTCGACGAATCGAAACACCTCCTCCTTTCCCGGGTCCATGACCTCTTTGGAGATGCCCCAGTCGGTCCAAACCTCGAACGGCCCGCCCGTGCTCGACAACTCCGGATACGCGGCCAAAGCGGCCTGGCTGTGGCCGGGCATGCTGATGCCGGGAACCACGGTGATGAACCGTTCCCGGGCGTAGGCCACGATTTCGCGCAGGTCGTGCTGGGTGAAGAATCCGCCGTAGCGGGTTGCATCGCCGCGGCCGTCGAAATAATGCTTGCGGGTTCCGCTACGCCACGCCCCGATTTCGGTCAGCCGCGGATAACGCTTGATTTCGATGCGCCATCCCTGATCGTCGGTCAGGTAAAGATGGAACACGTTGAACTTGTACGCCGCCAGATGGTCGATGTAGCGCTTGACGAAGGCCTTGTCGAAGAAGTGCCGCGCGACGTCCAAGTGCATGCCCCGCCATGCGAATCGCGGCCGGTCCTCGATTCGCAGGCAGGGCACGGAAACGGAGCGGGCGCTCGCCGCCGGCGCGGCGGCGTCGAGCAACTGGGCAAAGGTGACCGCCGCGTAGAACATGCCGGCGGGCGAGGCGGCCGCGAGGCGCACGCCGTCGGGATCCACGGCGATTTCGTAGCCCTCGTCGCCCAAACGGCCCTGGCCGTCGGCGCGCGCCAGCCGGATCGGTTTCCCGTGACCCGCGGCCTCCCGGCGGATCGCGACCGATTGGCCGGTAATGCGGCGAATCGCGCCCGCCAGCCTTTCGCCGATCGGCACGAACGATTCCGCCTCGGCGACGATCGCGGCCTGGGAATCGACGGTGAACTGCCCCTCTCGACGTTCCTGGCGACATGGCTTGGGCACCAACGAAAGCACCTCGCCAGCGCTCCCTGCGGACGCTCCACACAACAACCCGCCCACCAAAACGACCTGCCAGTGCATCGTATCCTCCTCCTGAAACAAGGTGATTCCGGGAAGCCCTCCGGCGCGTGGCACGGGAGTTACGGGCTGTCGATCCCCAGTTCGCTCAGTTTTCTGCGCAGCGTGGTGCGATGGAGGCCCAGCTCCCGCGCCGCAGCCGCGCACTGGCCGCGGCAATGCTCCATCACGGCCGCCAGCAGCGGGGGCTCCACCATTCGCAGAAGCCGTTCGTGAAGGTCTCCGCGTCGCGTGCCCGATTCAAGCTCCCGGTCGGTCCACGCGCGTATCCACGCGGCGATCCTTGCCGCCGGCGACTCGCCGCTTTCAGCCGCGGAAGGCGCCGGCGGAGGGAGGTGCTCGGGTGCGATCGGGCCGCCGCGGGCGAGAATCATCGCGTGCTCGATGGCGTTGCGAAGCTCCCGAACGTTGCCGTGCCAGGGCCGCCGCTTCAATTCGTCTTTCGCCTCGGCGGACAGCGAAGGCCGCCCCGCGCCGCTCTTGGCCGAAAGAACGTCCAGGTAGCGCTCGGCCAGCAGCACGACGTCGTCGCCGCGCTCGCGCAGCGGCGGCAGTTCGATTTCGAAGGTGATCAGCCGGAAATACAGGTCGTGCCGGAACGAACCCTCGGCCACCCGCCGCGCGAGGTTCTGGTGCGTCGCCGAAATCACGCGGAAATCGGACTGGACGGGCCGACCGGCGCCCACCGGCAGGATTTCGCCGTGTTCCAGCACGCGGAGCAGCTTCACTTGCAGCGAGGCCGGGATGTCGGCCACCTCGTCGAAAAACAGCGTCCCTCCGTGGGCCCGCTCCAGAAGCCCTTGGTGCGGTTGCTCGGCGCCGGTGAAGGCGCCTCGGGCGTGGCCGAACAGCTCGCTTTCGGCCAGCGAGGGCGTCAGGGAGGCCACGTTCACGGCCACGAAAGGTCCCGCCGCCCGACGGCTGAAACGGTGGATCGCTCGGGCAACCAACTCCTTGCCCGTCCCGCTCTCCCCGCGCAAGTGCACGCAAGCCTCGAAAGGCGCCACCAGGGCGATCCGCTTGAAGACTTCCTGCATCGCGGGCGAGGCGCCGATCAAGGTCCCGGGATCGCTCTCGGCGTCGAACGTCTGGACTTCCCCGACCGGGCCGCCCGCCTCCAGCGCCCGCCGGAGCGCTCGCTCCGCCACCTGCAATTCGAACGGCTTGGTGAGGTAGTCGAAGGCACCGCGGCGAACCGCCTCGACCGCCGTCGCGAGTTCGCCATACGCGGTGATCACGACGATCGGGACCGGGCCGAGGAACTCGCGGAACCGACCCATCGCCGTCAGCCCATCCATGCCCGGCAACCGCACATCCAGCACGATCGCGTCGGGCGGTTCCCGCCGCGCCGAGGCAAGTCCCTCTTCGGCCGACGGGGCCACGGCCACGGTGCAGCCCAGGTTGCGGCCCAGCCGGGCCAGCCCCCAACAGATGCTTTGCTCGTCGTCCACCACGAGAAGATGAGGCATCGTCGTCTCACGATTCCATCAAGGGTAATTCGACGGTGAAGCGCGTCATCGCGTCCCGCCGGTCCCAGCCGATCGCGCCGCGATGGGCCTCGGCGACCTGCCGGGCGACGTAAAGTCCCAGTCCGGCGCCCTCCGGCTTCGTGGTCGCAAAAGGCTCGAACAGGCGCTCGAGGTCCACGGCGTCCGGGCCGGGTCCGGTGTCCATCACCCGCAGCACGGCCTTGCCCTGCTCCGATCGCTCCAAGGCGACCTCCAGCCGGGGAATCGCTCCGTTGCCGCGGCGCGCCGCCTCCAGCCCGTTGAGCACCAGGTTCATCACCAGGTCGCCAAGCGACTGCCGCTCGCCCCAGACCACAAGCGGTTCCGCACTCCGCTCGAACCGCAGTTCGATCTTGGCGTGATCGCAGGCGGGACGAACCAGCTCCAGAACCTCGCCCACCAGCATCGCCAGGTCGACGCGCCCCCGGCCCCCCGGCTCCGCGCGGCCGAGATTCAAGAAACGATGCAGATAGGATTCCATCAACCGCAACTGCCGCAACGCCACGCCGATCGACTCGCCGTCGGCGCTTTGCGGACATTCGCGTTGGTGCAGCTCGATGGCCATGCGCGCCCCCGTCGCGAAATTGCGAAGCTGATGGGCGATGCCCGCCCCGAGCTGCCCCAAGGTTCGCAATCGTTCGTTGCGCCGGACGTCGGCCTCGTACTGGCTCAGTTTTTCAGTCATCCGATGGATCGAAACGGCAAGATCGCGGATCTCGTCGTTTCGCGAGGGGAGAGGGAACGGCAGGAAAACCCCGCTGGCCACGCGGGCCGTTTCCTCCCCCAACCGCTGGATCGGACGGACAAACCGCCTGGCGAGGATGGTGGCGACCAGGATCGCCGCGCCGGCGGACAACAGGCCGACCAACGCTGCGGGAAGAACCGCTTGGCGCACCGCCTCCCTGGCCTGGTCCTCGCGGGACAACACGACCAGCGATCCGCCTTCCACGGCGAACCGCGAAGCGGCGACAGGCACCCGGCACG